>Ga0194132_10007791_pt1 | contig 15712 bp, 15 predicted proteins | sample TA2KigOf80mmetaG_FD_148612 | JGI IMG/M metagenome (GOLD analysis project Ga0194132, IMG submission 148612) | Freshwater microbial communities from Lake Tanganyika, Tanzania - TA2015054 Kigoma Offshore 80m | ecosystem: Environmental > Aquatic > Freshwater > Lake | place: Tanzania: Lake...
CCTTGTCCGACCGTCGCGACCGTTTCTTGCAATGTGTCTCAATCAACCCCTAGGTTTGCTTTGGCAAGCCGGTCATCAAGGGAACGCGAATCTAGGTGTCGTTGATCCTCGACCTCTTGTCCGGCGGAGATAGTATCGAAGAGATCACAATGGACTATCCGCACATTACTAAGACGACGTGCTCGCTTGCACCGCCTACGGCGCCGAAGCCACTGACGCGACAGTTCCATCGGCGTGATCGGCCATGCCCGCACTGCCCTTCTCGTCGCCGAGGATCCCGACGACGACCACAAGCAGATCCTGGCCGTGTTCAAGTGCAACCTTTGCCCGCGCCCCCCCCCAAGAGCTTGCCATAAGCGCAACCGCGCCCCCAGCACCAACGAGCTGAAAGGCACCGCCTGGACGCCTTTACGTTCGCACGAACGCCGACGAGCCGCAACCGAAGTGCCTCACGAAACCGATCAGCAAGAAAACCGCCGACCGCCTGCACAGCCTGTCCTATCTCGCCGCCTACACGAAGTCGGCGACGCAGATTCAGGAAGTCGTCCAGCATCCGCTGCTGGCGCTGCTCGACCAGGTCAACCCGATTCACAACGCCTTCGACCTCTGGGAGTTGACGACGCTCTATCAAGAAGTGCTCGGCTCCGCCTACTGGTATCTCACCTTCGACGCGCTCGGCGTCCCCACCGAAATCTGGATTCTGCCCGCCCAGAACGTGACGCCGCGCCGCGAGGACGGCAGCCCGAACATCGTCGATTACTACGAATACCGCGTCGGCGCCGGCGTCGAGCGGTTCAGCTCCGACCACGTGATCCACTTCCGCTATCCCGATCCGCGCGACCCCTACAACAGCGGCCTCTCCCCGCTCCGCGCCTGCTTCGAGGAAGTGTCGCTCATCAGCGACTACGCCGCCTTCAAGCAAGCGAAGTTCCAGAACCGCGCCATCCCCGACGCCATCGTCAGCCCCGATGAGGTGATCGGCGAGGAAGAACGCGACCGCCTGGAGGAGCAATGGAATCGCAAGTTCCGCAAGGGCGGCGCAGGAAGAATCCTCGTCGGCGAGACCGGCCTGAAAGTGCAACTGCTGACGCAAAGCATGGGCGACGTCGCCGCGATGGCCGAGATGGGCAAGACGAAAGAGGATGTCGCCAACGCCTTCCACGTCCCGCTCGCGTTCCTGACGACGCAAACGAATCTCTCGAACCTGCAAGCCGCCGAGCATCAGCACATGACGAAGGCCATCGGCCCGCGACTGCAACGCCGCGATGAGAAGCTCAACGAGCAACTCATCCCGATCTATGATCCGACGCGCCGTTTGTTTTTGGCGTCGGAGGACCCGACGCCGGCTGATCCCGAGCAGACGTGGGAAACGTTGCGCATCAACATGGAGTTCGGCATCGTTACGATCAACGAGGCCCGCGACGCGCAGGGCCTGCCGCCTGTTTCCTGGGGCGACGGACAGCCAGCAACTATGCAAAAAAACCCCGCCGGACAAAGTCCGACGGGGTCAGGTTGATGAGTGCCGACCGGCTGCGAGCCTGGAAAAGGTTACTTCACGACAAAATAGCTCTTACGATCCGTGACGCCACCATTTCCGTTGCCGGAGATCGCGTGAAAGGTCACGTACGGACCCTGCCAGTTCTGGTCCCAAACCAAAAGTGACCCATCGGCCTTGAAGCCGGCGAAAATCGCGGTGTGGCCGCCATAGACATAGCGGCCATACTTGGCACTCCACACAAAGGTCGCGATCAGCGTTCCCGGCGACGTGTTCGACCCAACGACTTGGGTGCCACGGAACCAGTTTTGACCTTCGCTACCTGTGTTGGGAGCGCCCGTAACCGGACGCGCAAAGGAAACACACTGACCTGGCGGCAAGTTGGGGTCGCTGATGCCAACTTGCGTGCCGAGCGCGAGCGGGATCGCGACGCCTTGCGGCTTCGCATTCGGAAGCTGGGCCGATTTGCTGCTGTATAACAGGTAATTCATGCCGTTGTACGAGCCGTAGTTCGGCCCGGTCAAGATCGACATGTACGACGCGGACGCCTTGTATTGGGCATTCGCGTCGCCGGCGCTCACGTGGAGGCCCACGAACAACAGGGTGGCGCAGAGCGCCGAGGGCAGAAGCGGATTCGCATTGCGATTGAACATAGGATTGCCTCGAATAAAATGCCACTGGAATGCACCTGGGAAACGCCAGGTCGTAGCTTGCCTCTTTCCTCTTCCGCATCCGATTGGCCACCCGCTAACGACTCCTCTGGCTTGTTCTTCCTCCTTCCTGGTTGCCATTCGGTCGACCGCGGGTTGACCTCTTCATCCTAATCGGACTTTGACGAACTGCAATTCGATTCTTGACAGGAATAGATATTCTATGTATTATCAGAAATGGAATTCCATTCCTCGATCAACTGGAATTTCGCGTTTGAGGGAAGTATGAACCGAAAAAAGAAAACGACCGGCGATGAGGAACTGAAGAGCGAGAAGGAGATGCAAATCAAGATGGTCGCATTTCTTTCTGGACACGAACAGGAATCCCAGATCGACATTGCTGAAAAGCTCGGAATTAGCCAGGCTCAGGTGTCGAGGCATATAGGATTCGCGAAATCCAAGGGTTGGCTAAAATCGACAACCGCCTGCGAACTAACACCCGATGAACTCAGGAAGGTCGAAAACGAAATACAACAGCGACTGATTCCTTCCGACCTGGAAAAAAATCTCCAGAAGTTGGCGACGCGTTCCGGCATCACTGCCGTGCGTAACATTCGGGTCTTCAATAGTGGGCACACAGATACCGATGAGTTTGGCGTGTTCGGTCGCCAAGCTGCCGGTTACGTCCGTGACTTGATTCTGAAGGCTAGGTTTGTTGGCATCACGTGGGGAAGAACTCTCTTCGGGTTGTTAGAGGGGCTTCGGGCGCTACGAATTCCTTCACCGTGGAGTGAAGAGCCTACGCTGTTCTTTCCACTTCGTGGTGAACTCCAGCTTGGTGATCCAAAAGAGGCGGCAGGGGACCCGATCTACAAAGGGAAGGATCTTGCGGAACTCTCGCCCTCGAACCTCGTCGTTAGTTTTAACCAGATGGTCAATGGCGATCGCAATGAGCCAATTACGCTATTTGCAGCCCCCTGCTTCATACCGCACGTTTTCAAGGGAAAGGAACTCGCTACCATAAAGAGGTTCATACAGAGCACCATGACGTTTAAGCGGATCTTCGGGCCAGGAGATACGGCCCTGATTGACGGCATGGACACAATCCTGTCTGCGGTAGGCACTATTGCGCACCCAAGTCCGATCGACGGCATCATGGTCGCGCAGAGCGATGAATCCCGGAGTCTAATCAAACATGCCGTTGGGGACCTTGGTGGTATCTTCATTCCAAAGGCGAAGTTGAATGCGGCAGGGATGAACTACATCAATTCACTTGAGGACCGGTGGCCAGGCATGAACTTGGGGCACTTTAGACGGTGCGCCAAACAAGCTGGCGAATCGGGAATGCCTGGCGTAATCCTTTTGAATATTGGCGAAAAACGGGCCGAGGCGGTCTACGGCTGTTTGAAAATGGGCCTGGTGAACGAACTAATCATCGATCAATGGCTCGCAAAGAAACTCCTTACGCTTGTTCAGGAAGACATTAACGGGAGCGATTCATGGCCTCAACTTCGGAACTAACCGCCTGCTTGGAATTCTCACTGGAGCTCGCCCGTCGATCTGGCGATATCGCGTTGCAGAATTTTCAATCGGGCGTTACCGCCGATATCAAGACGGACGGTTCCCCCGTCACAATCGTCGACCGCACCATCGAGAAGTTTTTGCGAGAAACGATCCACGCGCATTACCCTGGAGATGCCGTGCTCGGCGAGGAATTGGGCGAGTTGCCGGGAACATCGGGCCGGCGGTGGATCGTAGACCCAATTGACGGGACGGCGTCCTTTGTGCGCGGCATTCCTCTGTTTGGTGTGATGATTGCCTTGGAAGTCGAAGGCGTCCCCATTCTCGGTACCGTGCATTTGCCGGCTCTAAACGAGACGGTGTTCGCCGCATCGGGACAGGGCTGTTGGTGGTTGCCAGGAAATAGAAACACAGGATCGCGACCCATACGCGCACATGTTTCGTCCACCGAAAGGCTATCAGAGGGCCTTCTTCTCGTTGGTGGCTTTGAGTACTTTCGGGGCGGTTGCCAAGCCCATTACGAACGGCTCGTTCAGAGCGCGAAAATGCAACGGAGCTGGGCCGATTGCTATGGCCAGATCTTGGTAGCGACCGGACGGGCGGATGTTTTGGTTGAGGCTTTGATGAACACCTGGGATGCGGCCCCGTTTATTCCAATCCTCCAGGAAGCAGGGGGCAGTTTCACTGACTGGAACGGCAACTGCACCGCCAAGGGTGGCAATTCGGTCTCTTCCAACGGGAAGATGTCTGAAGAGGTGCTCCGGTTGCTGCGGGATTAACAGTCACCGCGATCAACCGGGGCAATGATCGTTCCTCTCCCACGTCGAACATCGATCGAATAGTATCGCTTCTGTTGCCAAAGCCAACGGAGGCGCGAATGATGACCACCATTCTCAAGAACTATGGTCCCGAAGGTCCGCTCGGCTTCCCCCTCACCGAAAAGCAGGCCCGCAACCTTGAAGCCATCCTGCAAAAGCTCGGCAAGCCCGAATATCGCAAGACCGTCTTCACCAAAGCGCCGACCGAGCTGAACCCCGGCGAGCGCTCCGACGTGTCCTGGATCAGCACCGAGACGCCGGACCGCTACGATCACATCGTCATCGCCAAGGGCATGGACGACAGCCAGTTCGCCTTGAACCCCATCGTCACGCTCAATCACGACTACTCGATTCCGCCGATCGGCCGTTCGCTGTGGCGCAAGTTCGTCAAGGACGGCGACACGCGCGGCATCAAGGCCAAGACCGTCTACCCGCCGAAGCCGGCTGGCTGGCCCGACCGCGAAACCTGGCAGCCCGATCTTGTGTTCATGCAAATCCAGGCCGGCTTGCTCAACGGCAAGAGCATCGGCTGGTTGCCGACCAAGACGCACTACGCCGATGCCAAGGAAGCCGAAAAACGCGGCTGCAAGGAAGGCACGCTCATCATCGAAGAATGGCTTCTCATCGAATACGCCGTCGGCACGATTCCCGTCAACCCGGAGACCGTCGTCGATGTCGTCAGCAAGCTCGCCAAATCCGACGCCGCGCCGCACTTCACGCACATCACCATCGAAGAACTCGAAAAGGCTTTCGAGAATCGCATCAAGCACATCGACGCCGAGAGAATTGCCCGCGAAGTGATCTCCCGAATGCGTGGTCGCGTTTGCTAATTTCGACCCAAGCCATTAGGGCAGCATCGGGGAGGACGATTCAAGCGTCAGCCCGCCGCTCCTGGAGATGGACTGACCAACCATCATCCCTCGCGGAATCCAATCATGTTTGTCACTCTCAAGAAAGACTACCTCGGCCATCGAGCCGGCGCGATGCTCGACATCGGCGGTGGTTTTAGCGGTATTGGCTACGCAGTGAATTGGTACAATACGGGCCAGGGGTCTGCCTGGGGTATGATTTCGGCAATGGCGGGAGGCGCAGTTGGTGGTGCGATTACTGGCGGCATCATGGGCGGGATCGGCGGCGGCCTGGCTCGGAATACTACGGCGTCGAATCTTGGACTGTTCGTAACGCATACGGTTACGGGCGGAGTGGCCGGATACCTTGGCGGCGGCGCCCAAAGTATCGTCACGCAACTCCTGGGTACGGGGCGCGTCGATTGGAGTCAGGTAAATCAAGCGGCGAACTCCGGCGGAATGGTCGGTCTTGCAATGGGCGCTGCGGGAGGCGGGTTGGCGGTTCTCGGTCGTGCGCGGCCCATGACGTTCGGCGGAGGCGGCGGAATTCTGCAAACGAATACGGGGCCTCACCTTGGCGGCGGGCTTGTCTTGTCGTTCGCTGGCGCCGGAGCGGTTGCCGTCGCAGGAGCTCCCGCGATCACCATCGCCGGCACCAACGTGTTGATGATGACGAGAATGAACCCGCAAGAGGCGGCAGAGCATGGCCTCGGGGAGCGAGATCCGCAATGGCCTTGGCGCGGTGAACACGAAATTGAGCTGCATCATCCTCTAATGCGGGGAAAAACCTGGCGAGAATATTGGCGTGAACGAGGATTCAGCCCGGAGGAAGTACGAAGATTTACAGAGCCCCTTGACAGAGATATTCACCGTGCCATTGAGGAAACGGGCTGGTGGCGCGAGCAACTGTTGGGCAGGATCGCCGCAAGAGAGAATGAATTGAATAGGACTCTCAATCGTGCCGAGGTGCTAGAAATAGTAAGACGGCTACTTGCCGAGGTGCGAGCTTGGAGCCCATGATGAGCAAGAAGATGAAACATTACAGCAGTAAGGCCGCTGACAATGGACATGGTTCCAGGTGGGGTTCTATGGCTGATGCTGCCTCGGTAAACAAAGTGTTTCTTGAACGCGCGCGGAAAGCTCTTTTCGAGGCTGGGCTTTCTGCCCTTGGGCTCTTGGCTGCGAATCCTGGTGTTTCGAAACTCCTACTTGCTGAACAACTGAATCGGGGAGTTTCCGCAATTGGCCTTGCAATGGCGATTTATGAGGAGGCCGGGAACGCAGGCATGATTCGCGATGTAGCCAAAGACATGTTGATTCGTGAGATTCTTTGTGCCTTCCCTAATGGCTGGGTTTCGACCGATTCAGTGCATCCATTGGTAAAGCTCGGATTCTGGGATGATGATGTTCGTTTGAATGTCACGGATACAGACGCGATATCCCACTCCAGACAAATTCTCAGGCACCTGACAATTGACAACCCTCCGCCGGATGGATGGAGGCCACAAACTCAGAACGATCCAACCATCGACGATCTATTCGATCGTTTTTGGCCCCTGCAGTCCTAACAAAGGCGACTGCGCGTTGGCGGCTCCATCCAACTCGCCTTCGCCGCGATCGGCGGAGCACGCTTGCTCGGCTCCTTGGGCGTCACGAGCCGCTTGGGTTCGATGGCCAGCAACCGTCCGGTGCGGAAACTTGTCACAACGGAGACCTCGGGAAAAACGGGCCATGCGGGCGCGAAAACACGAACCAGATGTCCGCGAATTTTCGGCGTTTGGCTCAGGAAAAAGTTTCGAGTGGGTTGAGTCCAAGAAATTGCGCCGAAGAACGCCCCCATAGGCGCGGAGGTGGCGTCGGCGATGTCGCCTTGAAGCAGGCAGAGAAAAGCACCGCTACGCAGCGGCCTTCCACGAATAGGATTTCAGCACGCCGCCGAGGGACTCGGTGCATACAACTTCGTCCGGGCTCCAGTCGGCGGGCGGATCGTGGACGTGGCCATCGAGCGGCAGGTTTTCCAGCGACTGATGAGGCCGTTGACCGTTGTAATAGGCCAGGTAGGATTCGATGAGGTGTCGATAGTGGTCCTCGCCGAAGACGACAAAATGATCGAGGCACTCGATCTGGAGCGATTGAATCCAGCGTTCGATGAACGCATTCATGTTCGGCGCTCGGATGGCGGTTCGCACAACCTCGACGTTCTCCGCCTTGAAGACTTCGTCGAATTGGGCGGGAAACTTGCCGTCGTTGTCACGGATCAGGTGCGTGGGTTTATGAGCCTGTTCTTGAAACTCCATCGCGATATTGCGAGCTTGCTGGGCGACCCATTCCGTAGTCGGATTCGGCGTCATGCCGGCCATGATCACGCGACGCGAACCAACGTGAATGAAGAACAGAACGAAGAAATCGACTGGGCCACCGAGCGTCCAGATTTTCTTCTGGAAGAAGTCGCAGGCTCACAGCGTCTTGGCGTGGCGCTCGACGAACTCGGCCCACGTTCCTTCACCGCGCTTCGGACCAAGATCATGCCCGGTTTCGCGCAGGATTTCTTTGACGGTCGTCTTGCCGATCGTGATGCCCAGCTTCTTGAGTTCGCCGACGATCCGGCCGAAGCCCCAACCAATTTCGTCGGCCATGCGCAGCACGAGCGCCCGAATGTTGATCGGCGTCTTTGGCCGACCCCCTTTACTGGAGCGCGGCTCTGGCGCACCGCCTTCTTCGGCTTTGAGCCAGCGCCGAAAAGTACGGTAACAGACGATGCTGATCAACTCGCGGACCTTCGTTCCGAGCGGTTTGCCGAGCTTGATCAACTGACGCTTCTCGGCGGGCGTCACATCGACCCGCCTCGGCAACTTGGAGCGCAGAATCTGGTTTTCGACTTTGAGAAACTCAACCATCTTGGCCAGTTCGCGATCGGTGGCGCGGGCCAAGAGGAGCAGAAATCCCTTCCAGATCGTCGTCATGAGCAGCTGTCCGTAAGTCGTTGTCGCACAAGGGTGGGACAAGTTTCCGTACCGCGCCGGCAAGCCGACCGCAAGCAAGAATTGCCCGCTTTGGCAAAGTCGCGCGTTCGCGCGCCTGTTAACCAGTCGGTTCTGATTTCGCAGCTACGGATATTTCCCGGCGAGTTAACAGGGGGGCGAGCCCGCCGAATATCTCTCTTTCGAGGAGTGTTCCGCTCAGGCTGCGAGCGCGACAGTTATCGAACGCAATTCGTTCTTGACTTGCCCCGACTCGTGTGGCCGTAACTTCATCGTTGAGAATGGCTTGAGCAAAATCTCTCCGGGTTAACAGCGAGAGATACGCGCGAGTTGTTACGAAGAGTGTTACGCACGGGGAGCTTTTTGGACGGTGAATCGAGCTAGCGTGCTTCGAACTTAAGGCGCAAATCCTGCGGCGCTTGCTTCGGGGCCTTCAGGTTGAGATCGAAGGGGCGCATCGGCGTGTTTCCGGCCACGTCTTCCAACTCGCCGTCCACGACAAGATGATAGATTGCTTTCTGCCAGGCCTTGGCAGGGACGAAGTGCCAGGTTTTTTCGTCCTTGGCAACGATGATCTTGCCGTCGACGCGGTTGCCTTGCTCGTCATTAACGCTCAGGAAGCGTTGCAGGCTGCGATGGTCGAGGCTCTTGGGCGAAGTCAGCGTCAAGGCGTTTCGCGAGCCGGCCTTGCCTACATCGAGCTTCCACGTCGCAAGATCGATGCGGACGCGGTCCTCCGGCGTCGTGCTGAACTTCTTGACGATGTCCTTTCCGATCTTGTTGCCGTCGAGCGAGTAGTACTTTCGGAGCCAGACGCGCAAGCGAGGGAGCGTGGCGAAAACCCTCGCTTACGCGGCTAGCTCGTACCAGAAGTGGGCTGTAGGGTGCGTTTCACGCACCCTACGTTCGTTTTTCGCACCATCAATTCCGCGACAGCCGGTGGAGCAGCACGAAGCCGGAAAGGAGCACCAGCACATCCGCGGCGGGGATTACCAGCCAGGCCGGCAGCTTCCCGTTGCGCCCCAGGTCATTCATGCAGAACAGCATCGGGTAGTACACGATGACGATCGGCAAGAAACAGGTGATGAACGCGCTCAAATAATCGCTCTTGCTGAACCATATCCCGACAGGGCAGCCCACCAACGCAAAGCACAGGCAGCCAAAGGCCAGGGAAGGCCGCATCGCCCGTTCGGCATGGATCGAGAAGATCATGGTCTCGCGATGCTTGCGTTCGAACTCCAGACTCTTCAAGTACTCGCCGTCATTGGGGTGCGAGTGCTTTAGACTGTGGCCGGCTTTCATCAGGTCAATGTCATAGCTGACCTTCTGCTTTTCGTCATGGGCCTTGCGCTGGTATTCTGTGAGTTCGTCCCACGTCATGTCCATGGCGCGGACCTTGGTCAGGCTACCTCCCCAGTCTCCGGTAATATCCACGGGCCAGGTGCGGCTCTCGACAAAGGCGACTGAGCCGTCCTTTTGCTTGATGTGGCAATGCCGCATGTGCACGAGGATTTGTTTGTGGGCCAGGTCGACGCGCAGCTCCGCTTCCTTGGCCCAGGCGATGGTGTCGAACCCGCGCCCCTCCGGCGTCTTGCGCTTGAAGATGACCTCCTGAAGCTTGCGGCCCTGGACTGTCTTGACGTCGATCTCCCAGTTGATGCGGTGATGGCGGATGCAGTTGTCCTTGCGCAACATCGTGTAGAGAACCTCTTCAATATCGTTAATCATCTGGTTGCGTAAGACAAAACCCGTATAGGGAATGAGATCGAGGAAGCAGAACATGGTGATGGCGCTGGTGATGGCGCCCAAGAAGACGGCAGGCCAAATGACGTGGAGGATGTGTACGCCGGCCGACTTGAGAGCCAGAATTTCGTTGTCGGCGGACAGTCGGCCATAGACGATGCAGGTGGCGAACAGCGTCGTCGTCGGCACCGTGTAGGGGAGCAAGCTTGGCAAAAGCAGCGGGATGCACGCCAATATCTGCACCGGACCGAAGCCGTTTCGCATCGCCTCGTTGATGACGCCCGCTAACAAAATGATCCCCGTCAGCCCGAGCCACGCCAGGATGAATACCTTGAGCAACTCGAAAAAAATCATCCGATGGATGGTCCCCCAGTACAACGGCGTCTCCTTTTTGGGCAAACTGGGCAAGCAGGTTAATTGGGCGGCCGCCAACAATTTATCATCGGCTCCCCTATACTCCCAGCTTGCGTTTTTTCCAATGCCAAGGCGAGCAAGGATGGCTGCTTGCCTCGGATGTAGGGTGCTACAAGTGCTGACCGAGCTTGGCCGTTGCGCATAAGATGGTTATTCCTTGACACTACGGAGACCGTCCATGCGTACAAACGTTCAATCCCTGAAAGGTCAGACGATCGCCTTTGCCGCCTCCGGCGGGCTCGATAGTTGCACGATCACACGTTGGCTGACCGAAGCGGGCGTCAACGTCGTTTGCGTCACGGCCGACATGGCCCAACCCGACGAGACGAACCTCGACGACGTGCGTCAGCGCATGCTGGCCTGCGGCGCCAAGGAGTTCGTCGTGGTCCCGCTGCACGACGCCATCGCCGAGGCCGGGCTCGACATCATCCAGGCCCAAGCGTACTACGAAGGCCGCTATTGGAACACCACCGGCATCGCCCGGCATGTCATCGTTGCCGGCATCGTGCCGCTCATGAGGCAGCGAGGCATCCGGGTGTTGAGCCACGGATCGACGGGGCGAGGCAACGATCAGGTCCGCTTTCAACTCGTGACCAACATGCTCGAGCCGAGCTTTGATGTCTATGCCCCCTGGCGCGACGAAGCGTTTTTGAAACAATTTCGTGGACGCAGCGAGATGATCGACTATTGCACGCAACGAAAGCTCCCGATCAAGGCGACGAAAGATTCGCCGTACTCGACCGACGCGAATCTGTTGGGCTTAACGCATGAGGCGGGAAAGCTCGAATCGCTGGAGACGCCGCCCGATTTCGTGACTCCGGGCATGGGCGTGTTCGCAGCGAAGGCGCCGGACAAGGCGGAGATCGTGACCATTCGATTCGAGAAGGGCCGGCCGATTTCGATCAACGGCGAAAAGGTCACGATGTTCCAGGCCATCACCCGCGCCAATCAGCTCGGCGGCAAGCATGGCGTAGGCATCGGGTATCATCTCGTCGAAAATCGCTTTGTCGGCATCAAGAGCCGAGGCGTTTACGAAGCGCCCGGCATGGAGCTATTGGGCACGGCGTACGCCTATCTTTTGCAGCTGATTCTCGATCGCCGCAGCCGGGAGCTGTTCGATCAGCTTTCGCTGTTGCTTGCCAAGCAGGTGTATCAAGGCTACGGCTACGACCTGGCGTCGCGCGTGGCGCTGGACGGCGTCAAGCGATTCGCCGAACTGGCCACGGGGACGATCCGTGTTTCTTTGTACAAGGGAAACACCTATTTCCACGGAGCCAATGACGTGCCGCACTCGCTGTATTCGGAGGCCAACGCGTCGATGGAAGCAATCGGCGAATTCGACCACGCCGATTCGGAAGGCTTCCTGCGCGTGCTGTCGGTCAGCGCCCGCGCATTGCCCGCGATGAAGCAGATCAATCGTTGACATTCGAAATTGTATTTCGGAGCCCGACGCGTAAGCGAGGGTTCTCGCAGTAGCCCTCGCTTACGCGTCGGGTTTGTGGTCGCTTGATTGCGGGCGCAGGTAGATGAAGCTCTTGCCGAGCCGGCCGCCGTAGTTGCCCGCCGAGATGCGGACTAAGCCGGGCGTTTCGACGCTGGCAGCGATGGCGGCTTGCGTCGCTTGCGAGATCGTCGCCAAGTCGCGGCCGTTGATGATGATCTCCTGGATCGAAACGATGCCCGGCGGAACTTTGGATTTGTCGCCGAGCTTGTCGCGCAAAGTGGGGCAGAAGGCCTCGTAGGTGCTGGCGATGGAGAACTTGTATTTGCTGCCCGCCTTGGAGCCGCTCGACGCGACGCCGCCGGGGAAAGGCAGTATGACTCCGGGAACGTCCTGAACGGCGCGCACGGCTCGTTCCGCGGCCAAGAGAGCCGCGTCGGTCGTCGAGCCCATGAACCACAAATTGCCTCCCATCAATCCGTCGCGATAACCGAATCGGCGGTCGAGCACAAACTCACCGGACAGAATCGGGATCACCCAGACCTTTCGGCCGAAGCGTTCATCGCGGAATTGCCAGCCGTCGCCGAAGAAGGCGATTTTGCGCCCAAGCTTGAAGTATGTATCTCCCGGCCAGCCTCCGGCGCCTGCTGGCGAGCCTCCGGCGTCAGCCGGGGGAGTCTCGATCATGTTGAAACACGCCGTGGTCGGACAGGTCAGCACGTTCTGACTGACGCGCACAAGCAGCGAGCGTTCGAGCCGGGCGGCGCGGTCCTTGTGAAAGCGCGGCACGTGGAACTGAACGATCGCGCCGGGCCGACGATCGGGCGTTTCGTCGGCGCTGACGTAGCGATCGAGGCCGGCTTCGCAATCGCAGAGAATGCTGCTCGACGCGTTGCCCGTTGCCGCGTTGACAGCGTGATCGAGCCAAACGCGGTCACGCGCCGTGATCAGCACCTCGGCATAGATGCTGCGAAACGCTTCGGCGTAGGTATCGTCGATCTCAGCACGCATCGCTTGCCTTTCTTGTCCAGCCGCCGGTCGTAGACCGGCGTGAAAGAGAGCCCACGCGGTTCTTCGAATCGCAGCTAAACGTGCAGCGATCGGCCCTTGCCATGGTAGATCGCCCGTTCGGTGATGATCAGGTCCATGAAGATATCGTGCGGCGCGGTCGGGATCTCGGGGAAGAGCTGGCACTCAAACGCCAGCGCGACCAGCGGCGCGTCGGGGCGAGCGTGTTGCAGCAGCTTGTCGTAGTAACCCTTGCCGTGGCCCATGCGTGCGCCGGTGCGATCGAACGCGACGCCGGGGACCATGACGATATCGAGATCGGTCGCCGCCACCTGCTTGGCGGGCAGGTCGCGCAGCTCCTTCTTCGGCTCCAGAATCTTGTACATGCCGATCGCCAGTTCCTCCATGCTTTCCAGGTGAAAGAGTTCGAGTTCGCCGCGATCGTTGCACCAGGGGACGACGATTTTTTTTCCCTGCGTCAGAGCCGTGGGAAGATCGTGCCGCGTGCGGACCTCACTGCGGACATCGATGTAGTACATCACGGTCCTCGCCTGCACGTACTCCGGCAAAGCGGCAAACCTGGCGCAGATTTCTTTGCTTAGCTCATCCTTGTTTTCCTGCGCGTTGCGATGGGCGTGCGCTTGCTCGCGAATCTTCTTCTTGCGCTCCTGCATTTCGTCCAGCGAGATTTCCGGCATGTGCGTGGCGTCCTCTCGGATTGTGTATCGACGGGGTCTTAGAGTTTATCCGGGAAGTCCCGTGGGGCACGTTTTCAACGTGCCACGTCCCGTGTTTTTCCGGGTTCTGGCACGTCAAAAACGTGCCCCACGTAGCTTGCCGGATAGACTCTTAGTCATTGATAGCGTTGCCGGGCTTGATTGTCCGAAGGCTGAGTTGTGCGTGTGAGAAAAAGCCCGCGCTCGCTCTGATGCAAGCGGGGGCGAAGCTGTTTGCAACCGGGAAGCACCTTTCGCTCGTCGAGGTCCATTCCTTGTTGGCCGAGTTCTTGGCAAAATCCTGCTTTTGCGATTGAGAACGTGCCGCGCGGGTGGCTACAATCGTTCAATATGCACCTCCGTTGCCCCCATTGCCAAAATCCGATCGAATTAGCCGACGTGCCTTCGGCCGGCGAAGTCACCTGCGCTGGCTGCGGGTCCAGTTTCCAGCTGGCCAGCATGTCCACGGCGACTTGGGAAGGCCCCACCAAAAAACGGATCGGCAAGTTCGAAATCCTCGCCACCGTTGGACATGGCGCCTTTGGTACGGTATTCAAGGCACACGACACCGAACTCGACCGCATCGTTGCCATTAAGGTTCCGCGCGAAAGCAATGTCGGCACAAGCCAGGATGACATCGACCGCTTCCTTCGTGAAGCCCGGGCCGTCGCCCAATTGCGATTTCCGTCGATCATCGCGATTCACGAAGTCGGCCTCGACAACGGCGTGCCCTACCTCGTCAGTGATTTCGTCGAAGGCATCACGCTGGCTGATCACCTGTCGGGCCGCGGATTCAGCTTCACGGAGTCGGCCAAGCTGATCGCCGAGATCGCCGACGCCTTGCAGTACGCCCACTCGATGGGTGTCATCCACCGCGACGTCAAGCCGTCGAACATCATGATCCGCCCCGACGGCAGCCCCTGCGTCATGGACTTTGGCCTCGCCAAACGCGACGCCGGCGAGATCACCATGACCATGGACGGCCAAATCCTCGGCACCCCCGCGTACATGAGCCCGGAGCAAGCCCGCGGCGATGCCCACGAAGTCGATGGCCGCAGCGATGTCTATAGCCTCGGCGTCATCCTCTATCAACTGCTGGCCGGCGAGTTGCCGTTTCGCGGCAACAAGGCGATGCTGCTGCACCAGGTCCTGCACGACGAACCCGCCACCCCGAGCAGCCTCAACGACAAGATCCCGCGCGACCTGAAGACGATCGCGCTGAAGGCGATGGCCAAGGAGCCGGGGCGGCGGTATGCGAGCGCGAAGGAGATGGCGGAGCATTTGCGAAGGTGGTCGGCGGGGGAACCGATCGTGGCCCGACCCGTCAGCACAGTGGAACGCACCTGGCGCTGGTGCCAGCGCAATCCCGCTCTGGCGATGGCAAACGCGGCAATGCTCGTGGCGCTGGGCACGTTCGTAACCGCGTTTTTCATGGTCAACGCATCGCTCGAACAGGAACATCTCGAACGCAACAAAGCGGAGAGACTGGCCAAGGACAAGGAGAAACTGGCCAAGGACGCCGACGAACGCCGCGATCAAGCAGAGGCGTTGTACCTGGGCATACAGTTCGAGCACCACTTCTCGAAGGCCGAGGGCCGTTCTGATCTGGCCATTGTCGGCATGGCCAGCCTGTTGCCAAAGGCGGCACGCCTCAAAGATCAATCGCTCGCGAGTTTACTGCGGATGCAAATCGGGGCTTGGAGCAGGAGTTCCGTACGGCTGAACACGATCTGCGCGCACCAAGGTGAGGTTCGTGCGGCAGCCCTGAGCGCCGACGGCAAGACCGCCCTGACGGGGAGCGGCGACAAGACGGCGCGACTGTGGCAGCTTGCCCGCCTCGCCGACGACCCCGAGCGCATCGCCCTTTGGGCCCAGGTCATCACCGGCATCGAGGCGGACCCGTTCGGCAACGCCCGCGTCCTCTCCGCTGACGAGTGGCACGAACGCAAGGCCCGCTTGCAAAAACTCGGCGGCTCGCCGGTACTGGATTGATCGCATCAAAAAACGAAACCCCGCTTGCCTTGCGGCAAGCGGGGTCGAATATCTTTGCAACCGGGAAGCACCTTTCGCTCCTGCG
>Ga0194132_10007793_pt1 | contig 15711 bp, 12 predicted proteins | sample TA2KigOf80mmetaG_FD_148612 | JGI IMG/M metagenome (GOLD analysis project Ga0194132, IMG submission 148612) | Freshwater microbial communities from Lake Tanganyika, Tanzania - TA2015054 Kigoma Offshore 80m | ecosystem: Environmental > Aquatic > Freshwater > Lake | place: Tanzania: Lake...
TGCTGGGTAGGTTCCCACGCGTTACTCACCCGTTCGCCACTCCCCTTGCGGGGCGTTCGACTTGCATGTGTTAGGCATGCCGCCAGCGTTCGTTCTGAGCCAGGATCAAACTCTCAGGTTGATCGAAGCGCCTCCATGGCTTGCACCACAGAAACGCCCCTCAATTGGAGCCATTTCCTGTCTTTACGCGTCAGAGACACGCGAGACCGGACATGGCCCATAAAGGCCCGCCGCCCACGCATCCCTTCCATACTTATCCACTTGTCAAAGAACAGACCGGCGCATCAGGCTTCCGCCTTCAGCGCCGGGCGAGGCGCGGCTTATACGCTCGCCTCAGGGGGACGTCAAACCGATTTTCGAGCCTGTGGAAAAAGAATTCCTAGGGGCTCTCCGGCCCTTGCCACCACTGCATATAGGGCCTCGAAACTGCGGCGCCGCAGCATGAATTTGCCGCGGCGCCGCGATTCGCAAACGCGTCAGTCTGCGGCTTCCGCGACCTGGCCCGCGATGATCAGCCCGTCCTTGCCGGCCGAGACCGGCACGGTGTCGCCGTCCTTGATCTGGCCGCTTAGGATCATCTGCGCCAGCGCGTTCTGCAGTTGGCGCTGGATCACGCGCTTCAGCGGCCGGGCACCGTAGACCGGATCGTAACCAGCCTCGCCGAGCCAGGACTTCGCCGAAGCATCGACCTTGAGCGCGATCTTGCGGTCGGCCAGCAGCTTGTCGAGCCGCTTGAGCTGGATCTCGACGATCGCGCCCATGTCGCCGCGCGAGAGCCGGCGGAACAGCAGGATCTCATCGAGCCGGTTCAGGAACTCGGGCCGGAAGGACCGGCGCACGATCTCCATGACGCCCTCGCGCGCCGCATCCGACGGCTCCTCGTCGCCGAGGCTTGCGAGGATCTCGCTGCCGAGATTGGACGTCAGCACGATCAGCGTGTTGCGGAAGTCGACCGTGCGGCCCTGGCCGTCGGTCAGGCGCCCGTCGTCGAGCACCTGGAGCAGCACGTTGAAGACATCCGGATGCGCCTTCTCGACCTCGTCGAACAGCACGACCTGATAGGGCCTGCGCCGCACCGCCTCGGTCAGGGCGCCGCCCTCGTCATAGCCGACATAGCCCGGAGGCGCGCCGATGAGACGGCTCACCGCGTGCTTCTCCATGTATTCGGACATGTCGATGCGGACCATCGCGTGCTCGTCGTCGAACAGAAACTCGGCGAGCGCCTTGGTCAGCTCGGTCTTGCCGACGCCGGTCGGGCCAAGGAACAGGAACGAGCCCATCGGACGGTTCGGATCCTGAAGCCCGGCACGCGCGCGACGCACCGCGTTGGAGACCGCGACGACTGCCTCCTCCTGGCCGATGACGCGCGAGCGGATGCGCTCCTCCATCTTGAGCAGCTTCTCGCGCTCGCCGGTCAGCATCTTGTCGACCGGGATGCCGGTCCAGCGGGAGACGACCTGGGCCACGTGGTTGTCGGTCACCGCCTCGTTGACGAGGTGGCGCTTGCCGTCGCCGGGGCCTTCGATCTTCTTCTCGAGATCGGGGATGACGCCGTATTTCAGCTCGCCCGCGCGCGCGAGGTCGCCCTTGCGCTGTGCGATCTCGAGCTCGCTGCGCGCCTGGTCGAGCTGCTCTTTGACCTTCTGCGTGCCGGCGAGCCGGTCCTTATCCGCCTTCCACTCGGCGGTGATGTCCTCGCTCTTGGCTTCGAGATCGGCCAGCTCGTCCTCAAGCTTCTCGAGGCGGTCGCGCGAGGCCTTGTCGCTCTCGCGCTTGAGCGCCTCGCGCTCGATCTTGAGCTGGATGATGCGCCGGTCGAGCTCGTCCAGATCCTCGGGCTTGGAGTCGACCTCCATGCGCAGCCGGCTTCCCGCCTCGTCGACGAGGTCGATCGCCTTGTCGGGCAGGAAGCGGTCGGCGATGTAGCGGTTCGACAGCGTCGCCGCGGCGACGATGGCCGAGTCGGTGATGCGCACGCCGTGATGCAGCTCGTACTTCTCCTTGAGGCCGCGCAGGATCGAGATCGTGTCCTCGACCGTCGGCTCGGCGACGAAGACCGGCTGGAAGCGCCGCGCCAGCGCCGCATCCTTCTCGATGTGCTTGCGATACTCGTCCAGCGTGGTCGCGCCGACGCAATGCAGCTCGCCGCGCGCCAGCGCCGGCTTCAGCATGTTGGAGGCGTCCATCGCGCCATCCGCCTTGCCGGCGCCAACCAGAGTGTGCAGCTCGTCGATGAAGAGGATGATCTCGCCAGCCGCCGAGGAAATCTCCTGCAGCACGGCCTTCAGCCGCTCCTCGAACTCGCCGCGATACTTGGCGCCGGCGATCAGCGCGCCGAGATCGAGCGAGAGAAGCTGCTTGCTCTTCAGGCCTTCCGGCACGTCGCCGTTGACGATGCGCAGCGCCAGGCCCTCGACGATCGCGGTCTTGCCGACGCCGGGCTCGCCGATCAGCACGGGATTGTTCTTGGTCCGGCGCGAGAGCACCTGGATGGTGCGGCGGATCTCCTCGTCGCGGCCGATGACCGGGTCGAGCTTGCCCTCGCGCGCCACCTGCGTCAGGTCGCGCGCGTACTTCTTGAGCGCGTCGTAACCGGACTCGGCGCCGGCATTGTCAGCCTTGCGGCCCTTGCGGATATCGTTGATCGCGCCGTTGAGCTTCTGCGCGGTGAGCCCTGCTTCCTTGAGGATGCGCTGCGAGGGCGTACCCTCCGCCATCAGGAGCGCGAGCAGCAGACGCTCGACCGTGACGAAGCTGTCGCCGGCCTTGTCGGCGATCTGAGTCGACTGCTCGAACAGGCGCGCCGTCTCGGGCGCGAGATAAAGCTGGCCCGCGCCGGTGCCTTTCACCTGCGGGATCTTAGCGAGTTCCGCCTCGACACCCTGCTTGATGCGGTCGACATCGGCGCCTGCCGCTTTCGCGAGGTTCGCCGCCATGCCTTCCTTGTCGTCGATGATGACCTTGAGCAGGTGCTCAGGGGTGAAGCGCTGATGGTCGCGGGCGAGGGCCATCGACTGGCCTGCCTGGACGAAGCCCTTCACGCGGTCGCTAAGCTTCTCGAAATCCATACGATTGATCCTCCTTTAGCCGTCCGATATTCGGCCCGGCTGACTCCGGCCACCCTGGGGTGCACCGGCCTGCCGGAGATATGGGCAGCCCCTAAAACCCCCGCAAGAGGAGGGGCTTGCAGGCCGCGCGGTAAAACCGCATGCTGCGCTGCAACATGGTTGACGCTCCCTCCCGCCGCGTCGCCGCGCTCTACCGCTATCCCGTCAAAGGGCTCACCGGCGAAGCGCTGGACGCAGTCACGCTCGCTCCCGGCCATGGGTTTCCAGAGGATCGCCGCTTCGCGATCGCGCTCGGCACGACGGCCTACGACCAGACGGAACCGGTATGGCTTCCGAAGGCCGCGTTCTTCCAGCTCGCGCGTCATGAGCGGCTTGCGCTTCTCTCGAGTCGCTTCGATCCCGAAAGCGGAACGCTGTCGCTCTCGCGGGGCGGCAAGCTGGTGGCACATGGGAAGGCGACCGAACCTCAGGGACGCGCCATCATCGGCGAGTTCCTCTCGGCGTTCCTTGATGCAGGTCAAGGCCGCCCGAGGCTCGTCGAGGGACCGCCGATCGGACTCGCCGATTGCGGCGAGTCGGTCGTGTCGATCATCGGCGAAGCGAGCATCGCCGATCTCGCACGCGTCGTCGGCAAGCCCGTCGAGCAGTTGCGCTTCCGCGCCAACGTCTATGTCAGCGGCACGAAGCCCTGGGACGAGTTTGGCTGGGTCGGGCAAGAGATCAGCGTGGGATCGACGAGGCTGCAGGTCATGGACCGCATCGGCCGCTGCGCGGCGACCAATGTCGATCCCTTCACGGCCGAGCGCGACATGAACCTGCCGCTCGCGCTTCAGCGCGCCTTCGATCACGCCGATATGGGTGTCTATGCGCGCGTGGTCGGCGGCGGGCGCATCGCCGTCGGCGATGCGCTCGAGCTGATACCGGCCTAAATCGGGACGTCGGCGAACGGCGTCCCGCCGGTATCAGCTTACCGGCTCGGCCGGCGGCGGAGAGACGAGCGGCTGGCCGTTCGCGTCCGTATTCTCGTCGTCGTCAGGTCCCGACATCGGATCGCGCGAGCCATTGCTGGGAAGGCTGTTGGTCTGCAGCGCCGGCTGCTGGCCGCCGTTCGGGAAGCCGCCACCAGGCTGCTGGCCGGGCTGACCGCCCTGCGCCTGCGTGTTGGCGAGGTCGGCGGCGATGATGCGGTAATAGTGCTCGGCGTGCTGGAAGTAGTTCTCCGCGCCGACCCGGTCGCCCGAGGACTGCGCGTCGCGCGCGAGCTGAAGATACTTCTCGTGGACCTGATAGGCGTTCCCGCGGATGCGGACGTCCGGTCCGTTCGAGTCGAATGTCTGAAGACGAAGCGGCAGATGGTGCTTGCGCTGTCCTTGCATGCCGCCGTTGCCGCCGCGTCCGCGCGACCTCTTCGGATGTGGTCCTTGTCTCATGGTGCCTTGCGTTCACCCTATTGCGTATCTAGCCAAGCTGGGCGCGCACACCGGCCGCAGATCCGCTTCAGCGGACTTGGTTTTTCGCGGCATTGGATCGGTTGTCGGGCGCCCCCCTTGGGCGCGCGAGCCCTGGGCTCGACGACAGGGTCACCCTAGTTGGGATCGCCACAATTTCCAACAGGAATTTTCATCATTCGGACTTGCCGACCACGAGGCATCTCTCGACGGAAGAGAGGTCCTGGCGCCGATCGAGCTCTTTCAACCCGGCCTCCGACATCAGGCCGGCGACCGCGTTGGCTAGGCCCTTGCCGAGCTCGATGACCGCGCGGCCTTCCGGTGCGAGCAGACGCGCGATCGTCGGCGCCAGCACGCGATAGGCATCCAACCCGTCCTTGCCGCCATCGAGGGCGCGACGCGGGTCGTAGGCCGAGACCTCGGGCGCCAAACCGGGAATTTCGCGCGATGGAATGTAGGGCGGATTGGTCAGGATCAGATCGAAGGGACCCGTGAGCCCCTGGCCCCAGTCGCCCTTCTGGAAGTGCGCGCGCGCGGTGAGATCGAGCGTGCGCGCGTTCGCGCGGCCGACCGCGACCGCATCCTCGGCGATGTCGATGCCGATCCCGGTCCAGCGCGGGCGCTCGCTGAGCACGGCGAGAAGAAGGCAGCCGGTGCCGCTGCCGAGGTCGAGAACGCGCCGCGGCGGATCCGGATCGAACTGCGCCAGCGCCGCTTCGACCAGGGTCTCGCTGTCCGGCCGTGGGTCGAGCGTCGACAGCGTGATAGCGAAGTCGAGGCTCCAGAACTCGCGCTTGCCGATGATGCGGCTGACCGGCTCGCGACGGCAGCGCCGGTCGACGAACTCGTTGAAGACCGTCTCGGTCTCGGCGGCGAGCACGCGGTCGGGCTCTAGCAGAACGGCCGAGGCCGACATGCCGGCGACGGAGGCGAGAAGCAGGCGCGCATCGAGACGCGCGGTCTCGACACCTGCTTCCGTCAACCGCTTCGTCGCCAGCGCAAGGGCCTCGCCGATCGTCATTCGAGCGCCGCCAGCCGCGCTGCTTCATCTTCGGCGGTCAGCGCATCGATGAACTCGTCGAGCGCTTCGCCGGTCATCACCTTCTCGATCTTGTAGAGCGTCAGGTTAATGCGGTGGTCGCTGACGCGGCCTTGCGGGAAGTTGTAGGTGCGGATGCGCTCGGAGCGATCGCCGGTGCCGACCTGGCTCTTGCGCGCCGCCGACCGCTCGGCCTCGATGCGGTCGCGCTCGGCCTGGTAGAGCCGCGCGCGCAGGATCTTCAGCGCCTTCGCCTTGTTGCGGTGCTGCGACTTCTCGTCCTGCTGGCTTACGACGACGCCAGTCGGGATATGCGTGATGCGGACCGCCGAGTCGGTGGTGTTGACCGACTGGCCGCCCGGTCCGCTCGAACGGAAGACGTCGATGCGGAGATCCTTCTCCTCGATATGGATGTCGACTTCTTCGGCCTCGGGAAGGACGGCGACGGTCGCGGTCGAGGTGTGAATCCGCCCTTGAGTCTCGGTCGCCGGTACGCGCTGGACGCGATGGACGCCGGATTCGTACTTGAGCCGCGCGAAGACGTTGCGCCCGGTGATCGAGGCGGTCGCGTCGCGGAAGCCGCCGAGCGGCGTCTCCGACATCTCCATGGTCTCGAATTTCCAGCCCTTGAGCTGGGCATAGCGTTGGTAGGTGCGGAACAGCTCCGAGGCGAACAACGCCGCCTCGTCGCCGCCGGTGCCGGCGCGGACTTCGAGGATGGCGTTCTTCTCGTCGGCCTCGTCCTTGGGCAGCAGCATCACCTGCACGCTGCGCTCCAGCTTCGGCAGCTTCTCGGCCAGCGTCGCGCGTTCGGATTCGGCGAGCGCCTGCATCTCCTTGTCGGTCGTGGGATCGGCGATCAGCGCATCGAGATCGGCGGCTTCGGCCCTGGCCTTCCGCCACTCCTCGATGCCGGCGACGATCGGCCCCAGATCGGAATACTCCTTCGACTGCCTGGCGAAGGAGTCGCCGACGACGCCGGAAGACAGGGCTTCGCCCAGCTCCTTGTGGCGCTTCACCACCGACTCGAGCTTGTCCTCGAGGCTCATCCTTCCTCCTCGTCCTTGCCGAAGAGACGCTCGAGCGCCGCTTCGGCTCCGCCTTCGCCTTCTTCCGCCGCGATCCGCCGGAGACGTTCCGACGGCGCGTGCAGCAGGCGATTGATCACCAGCTCGGTCGCCCGCGCCGCATCGCCGCTCTCCATCAGCGCACGGTCGCGGGCCGCCTCGAAGCGACGACGGAGCCGAGTCACCGCGGTCGCGCCCTGCCGCTCCGCCCGGCCGGCTCGAAACCGGCCGATCTCCTCGGCGAGGATCGCCCTCGCCCGCTCGACCTCGGCCTGCCGGCCGGCCCGCCCCTTCGCCGCGACCCGCTCCAGATCGTCGAGATCGTAGACGAAGGCGCCGTCGACGGCCTCCACCTGAGGCTCGACATCACGCGGGACGCCGGCATCGGCAAAGAAGATCGGCTTGCGCCGCCGCTGCTTCAGCGCCTGCTCGGCCCCCTCGCGGGTGACGACGTAGCGCCTATCGCCCTGTCCTGCAACCACGATATCCGCCTGGGCCAGCAGGCGCGGCAGGTCGGATAGCTCGCCGACATGGCCCGAATGGCGGTGCGCCATCGCCTCGGCCCGACGCTTGAGGCGTGCAACGCAGACGATATCGGCGACGCCCGCGGCACGAAGCTGCTCCAGCAGGAGAGCTGCCATGTCGCCCGCGCCGATTGCGAGCGCCGTCACGCGCGAGAGATCGCCATGCAGGTCGCGGCAGAGCTGCGCCAGGGCCGCAGCCATCGACACCGGACCTTCGGCGATCCGCGTCTCGCTCCGCACGCGCTTGGCGGCGCCGTAGGCGGCGTCGAGCACCTGGCCGAGGCCGGCGCCGGCATGGCCGAGCTCCTGCGCGACGCGATGGGCGGCCTTGAGCTGGCCCAACACCTGCGCCTCACCGATGATCTGGCTGTCGAGGGCAGCGGCGACGGCGAAGACGTAGTCCTCTGCGGCATCGCCGGCCAGGCGCAGCCCAGAGGGCAGATCCGATGCCGGAAGGCCATTGGCGCCCGCGAGCACCGCGAGCGCGGCGACATCGCCCTCGGCGAAGCCGATGGCGACGACACGGTCGCAGGTGGAAAGCACCATCGCCTCGGCGAATCCAGCCGCGCGCAATGACGCGAGAACCCCAGACATCGCCGCGTCCTCGACATGCATACGATCGCGGAGATCGGCGGGAGCGGTCCGATGATCGATGCCGGCGACGACGAGCCGTAGGGCGCTCATGGAGCGCCGCTACTCGGCGGCGGTGCGGGTCGCGGCGTCCTTGTCGCGGGCGATTTCCGCCGCCTTGGCTTCGACGAGCTCGACCAGGTGATCGACGATCGCCTTGTCCTTGAGACGATGATGCGGCTGGCCGGCGATGTAGACCTGGTGCGTGCCGTTGCCGCCGCCGGTGAAGCCGATATCCGTCTCGCGCGCCTCGCCCGGCCCGTTGACGACGCAGCCGATCACCGAGACCGTCATCGGCGTGGTGAGGTGAGCGAGCCGTTCCTCCAGCACCTCGACGGTCTTGATCACGTCGAATTGCTGGCGCGCGCAGGACGGGCAGGCGATCACGGTGACGCCGCGACGGCGAAGGCCGAGCGACTTCAGCATGTCGAAGCCGACCTTTACCTCCTCGACCGGATCGGCTGAGAGCGAGACGCGCAGCGTGTCGCCGATGCCGCTCCACAGCAGCATGCCGAGCCCGATCGAGGACTTGACCGTGCCCATGCGAAGCCCGCCGGCTTCGGTGATGCCGATATGCAGCGGGTAGTCGCAGGCCTCTGCCAGTCCCTGATAGGCCGCGACGGCGAGAAACACATCGGACGCCTTCACGCTGATCTTGACGTCGCGGAAGTCGTGATCCTCGAGGATACGGACATGGTCCAGCGCGCTCTCGACCATCGCCTCGGGGCAGGGCTCGCCGTACTTCTCCAGCAGATGCTTCTCGAGCGAGCCGGCATTGACGCCGATGCGCATCGAGCAGCCGTGATCCTTCGCCGCCTTCACCACCTCGCGCACACGATCGGCAGAGCCGATGTTGCCCGGATTGATGCGAAGGCATGCGGCGCCTGCCTCGGCCGCCTCGATCGCGCGCCTGTAGTGGAAGTGGATGTCGGCGACGACGGGGATGGTCGCCGCCTTGACGATCGACTTGAGCGCCGCCGTCGACTCCTCGTCGGGGCAGCTGACGCGCACGATGTCGCAGCCGACCTCCTCGATGCGGCGGATCTGGTCGATCGTCGCCTTGGCATCGGCGGTCGGCGTGTTGGTCATGGTCTGCACGGTGATCGGCGCGCCGTCGCCGACCGGCACGGACCCGACCATCACCCGGCGGCTTTTCCGCCGGTGCACATCCCGATAGGGGCGAACGCTCATCAGGCCTCCAAGCCGGGCCTTATATCAGATGGGAGCCAGTCGGGAGAAATCGGCGCGAAAAGCGTCCTTACGGCCGGCCGATCGCGGTTCCGGCCTTCAGCTTGTCGGCATCGAGCGCCACGTTGCGGCGGACCTGCCCCGGCGCGCCGAGCGACGGCACGGCCTCGCCGTCGACCAGGATATCGAGGCCGCCGGCATTGCCGGTCATCAGGGTGAGACCGTTGCGGTCCGGCACCTTCAGCACGTCGCCGGGCTTGAGCACGCGGGTCATGACTGGCGCGTTGGTGCCGTCCCGGACCTGGACCCAGTTCTCCTCCCGCGCCCTGAGCAGGATGCGCCCGGCGCCCGAATCCGTTGCCGGCGGCGGAGCGACCGCGGCCGGTACGCTCGCGACGACGGTCGGCGCCGACGTAGCCGTCGACGAGTCGGCGGTGGACGAGGACTGGGCGACGTACTCGGGCGCGGGGCGAGACCCTTCGTCCTCATCGGCCGCCTCGGCAGTTTCCGCTTCGTCAGTCGCCAGCGTCTGGGGCAGCGCGGCGACGGGAAGCGGCGATGCAGGCTGAGCAAGCGGCTGCGGAGGAGGAGGCGCCATGGTCGGCACCGCGGATACGGCAGGAAGCGCAGCGACGGGAGTGCCGGCGCCGGCCGAACCGATCGCCTCGCCGCGCGGCAGGCGGATCGCGACGGCCTCGCGCGCCTGGGCCACGACATCGACCAGGCGCTGCAGACGTTCCGGCACTTCGGCGACGATCTCGGGCAGGCGGCGCTCTTCCGCCGTTATCACCCACCAACCGCCATAGAGCACGACGGCGCTGACCAGGGAGACGAAGATCAATGCGCCGCCAGGGACGCGTCCTTCGGGCGGCGGCGTCGGCGGCTGCAGTTGCGAATGGGCGAGCGTCGCTTCCGACTTGAAGCGCTCGATCGCGACCGCGGAGTCGAGGCCGAGGAAAGTCGCATAAGTGCGGACGAAACCGATGGCATAGACGCGGCCGGGAAGACGCGCGTGATCGCCCTCCTCCAGCGCCACCAAGTACTCGGGACGAATACGGAGCGTCCGGGCGACCTCCGGGATCTCGTAGCCTTGGGAGACACGAGCGCGCTTCAGCACTCGGCCCAGTCCACTGGACTCGACGCCCGATTCGCCTCCTTTCGTCTGTTCCGTCATACCACCCATGGTTCCGGACCAGTCTCGATGCCGACTTTTTCCTAAAATCTCATATAGTCAGTGACTAATAAAATAACCTATTCGCCGTTTTTCCACAACCTTCTAAATCGCGAAGCCGTGATCGGCAGCGAAAGCTCTGAGTTTTTCTCGGACGCTTCGGTCAGGCGCGGTGACGAGTCGTTCGAGATAAGACGCGAGCGCTCCCACATGCAGGCTCCGAATCATCGCCTTTACTGACGGAAGCGCCGCCGCGGACATGGACAGGGATGAAAATCCGAGCCCGATCAAGGCCATAGCCTCGATCGGGCGCCCTGCCATCTCGCCACAGACGGTCACTGGCACGCCGCCGGCCGTCGCCTCGCGCACGAGCTTCGACATCACCGAGAGGACCGGCGGCGACAACGCGTCGTAGCGGCCGGCCAGGCGCTGGCTGCCGCGATCGGCGGCGAAAAGGAACTGCAGGAGATCGTTCGAGCCGACCGAGAGGAAGTCGACGCGCGGCAGCAGCGCCGGAAGCTGATGCAGCAACGCCGGCACCTCGACCATGGCGCCGACGCGAAGCTTCTGCGGCGCCGGACGGCCCGAGTGCCAGAGTCGCTCAAGCTCAAGCTCGAGCACCTGCCGCGCATCGACAAGCTCCGCCACCTCCGCGACCATCGGGAACATCACGCTGAGCGGGCGTCCGGCGGATGCGGCGAGCAGGGCGCGCAGCTGCTGGCGCAGCAGCGAGGGTCGATCGAGCGTCATGCGGATCGCCCGCCACCCCATCGCCGGGTTCTCGTCCTCGTCGTAGGGGAGGTAGGGCAGGCGCTTGTCGCCGCCGGCATCCAGGGTACGGAACACCACCGGCCGCTCGCCGGCGATCGCCAGCACCTGCGCATACATCTGCGTCTGCTCGGCGACGCTCGGATAGCGGGGCCGCACCATGAAGCCGATCTCGGTGCGGAAAAGCCCGATGCCGTCGGCGCCGGTGCGATCGAGCTGCGCCACGTCGACGAGCAGGCCGGCATTGAGGTTGAGCGAGACACGTACGCCGTCGACGGTCTCAGCCGGCAGGTCGCGCAGCTCCGCGTGACGGATCTCGGCAGCGCGCGTCGCCGCGACAAGCCCTGAGATCGTGTCGATGACGTCGTCGCCGGGACGCACATAGACGATGCCGTTGGTGCCGTCGACGACAAGGCGGTCGCCGGCCGAGCACTGGTCGCGCAGATCCTGCACGCGCGCCACCGCCGGCAAATCGAGCGCACGCGCGATGATCGCCACATGCGCCGTCGCCGAGCCCTCCTCCAGCACCAGCGCCTTCAGCTTGGACCGGTCGTATTCGAGCAGCTCGGCCGGCCCCATGCTGCGCGCGACCAGGATCGCATCGTCGGGCAGCACGCGCTTGCCGACCTCGCCGGTCAGGTGCTGGATCAGGCGATGATGGAGATCGTCGAGATCCATCAGCCTCTCGCGGAGATAGGGATCGACGACCTGGGCCAGGCGCGCGCGCGTGTCGTTCTGCACCTTCTGCACCGCGGCCTCGGCGGTGAGGCCTGATCGGATCGCCTCCTTCAGGCGCTGATTCCAGCCGCGATCCTCAGCGAACATGCGATAGGCCTCGAGGATGCCTTCATGCTCGCCGGCACGCGCCAGCTCGGCGGCGGCAAACAGCTCGTCGAGCTGGCGTTGAAGGCCGCCGACCGCCGCTTCCAGCCGCGTCAGCTCGGTCGCCGGATCCTCGGCGACGACGCGACGGATCTCGATCTCGGGGCGATGGAAGACGGTAGCGCCGATGGCGATGCCGTCATGAACCGGAATGCCTTCGAGCCTCGCCGGCAACGGCTCGCCCTGCTCGGCCGCGATCGCTCCCACGTCGCTGACGAGCTCGGCGGAGACGAGCTCGGCCACCACCATGGCGACGGTCTCGAGCGTCTCGACCTCGTCCTCGGCGTAGTGACGCTTGGTGCGGTTCTGCACGACGAGGACGCCGGTCACGCGGCCGCCGCGTAGGATCGGCGCGCCCATCAGCGAGTGGAAGATCTCCTCGCCCGTCTCGGGCCGATAGGCGAAATTGGGATGGCTCTGCGCGTCGGCGAGCGCCAGCGGCCGTGCATGGAGCGCGATGTCGCCGACGAGGCCCTCGCCCATCGCGAGCCGCGTCTGGTGCACGGCCTCGGCCTTGAGGCCCTCGGTCGAGAACAGCTCGAGCATGCCGCCGCGCACCAGGTAGCAGGAGCACACTTCGGCGACGAGACCCTGGGCGATGACGCGGACGATGCGGTCGAGGCGCTCCTGGCCGGCGCCCTGGCCTGCCATCACGTCGCGGAGCCGCTTGAGAAGCTGGCGCGAGCCGCCGCCGAGGGTGCCGGAGGGCGGCATCAGGGCGTCCCGATCTGGTCTCTCCCGGCGAGCGCGAGAGTCGCCTGGCCAACCAGCTCTTCCAGGATCTCCGCGGTCGGCTGCTCGCACGTCACCATGCCGACCGACTGGCCGGCCATCAGCGATCCGGTCTCGACATCGCCCTCGATCACGGCGCGACGCAGCGCACCGGCCCAGAAATGCTCGATCGCGAGCTGCGCTTCCGCCTTTGGCATCTCGCCGCGGGTGAAGCGGTCGATCACCTCACGTTGTGTCTCGAGGAAGCGCTCGGTCGCCTTGTTGACGATGGCGCGCACCGGAATGACAGGGAAGCGCGGATCGAGCTGCTGCGAGGGCATGGCGTCGCGCGCCGAGGCGCGGATGAAGGCCCGCTTGAAATTCGGATGCGCGATCGACTCGGTGGCGCAGACGAAGCGCGTGCCGAGCTGGCAGCCGGCCGCCCCCATCTCGAGATAGCTCGCGATCGCCTCGCCGCGCCCGATCCCGCCTGCGACGAAGACCGGCACCTCGCGCACGGTCGGCAGGATCTCCTGCGCCAGAACCGAGGTGGAGACCGCGCCGATATGCCCGCCGGCCTCGGCCCCCTCGGTGACGAAGGCGTCGATGCCGGCGCGGATCAGCTTCTTGGCGACGATCACGGCCGGCAGGAAGGTCATGGTCTTCGCGCCGCCATCCTTGAGCCTCTTGATGATGGCGGCCGAGGGCAGGCCGCCGGCCAGCACCACATGGCTGACCTTCTCGGCGATGCAGGCCTCGACGAGCCCGTCGAGCTGCGGGTGCATGACGATGAGGTTGACGCCGAAGGGCTTGGTCGTGCGCTCGAAAGTGGCTCGGATCTCCTCGGCGAGCCGCTCGGGCCGCATCGCCCCGCAGGCGAGCACGCCGAAGCCCCCGCCTTCCGAGATCGCCGCGACCAGGGTCCGTTCCGAGACCCAGGTCATGGCGCCGCCCATGATCGCGTAGCGCGTGCCGAGGAATTCGCGGCCGCGCCGCCAGAGGCGGTCGAGCCGCTCAGCGCCGCGCTGGGCGGCGCCGGCAGTCAGGCTTTCAGGCGCCGTCCAGGCCATAGGCGGTGTGCAGCGCGCGCACCGCGAGCTCGGTGTAGTCCTCGGCGATGAGGACACTCACCTTGATCTCGGAGGTGGAGATCACCTGGATGTTGATCCCCTTGGCCGCGAGCGACTTGAACATCGTCTGCGCCACACCGGCATGGCTGCGCATGCCGACGCCGATCACCGACACCTTGGACACGTTCGGATCGGAGACGAGGCCGCCATACTTCAACTCGCCCTCGCGGCCCTTCAGCACGTGAAGGGCCCGCTCGAGATCGGCGCGGCCGACGGTGAAGGTGAGATCGGTGGTCTTGCCGTCGTCGGAGGCGTTCTGAACGATCATGTCGACGTTGATCGCGGCGTCCGCCAAGGGGCCGAAGATGCCGGCGGCGATGCCGGGCCGGTCCTGGACCTTGCGCACGGTGATCTTGGCTTCGTCGCGGCTATAGGCGATGCCGCTCACAACTTCCTGTTCCACGATCTCGTCCTCGCCGACCACAAGAGTTCCGGGCTTGTCCTCGAAGCTCGACAGAACCTGCACCCGAACCCGATGGTTCATGGCCAGCTCGACCGAGCGGGTCTGCAACACCTTGGCGCCCAGGGACGCCATTTCCAGCATTTCCTCGTAGGTGATCTTATCGAGCTTGCGGGCCTTCGCAACGATGCGGGGATCGGTCGTATAGACCCCATCGACATCGGTGAAGATGTCGCAGCGATCGGCGTTCAGCGCCGCCGCCAGCGCCACGGCCGAGGTGTCCGAGCCGCCGCGGCCGAGCGTGGTCACGCGGTTGTCGGGGCCGATTCCCTGGAATCCGGCAACGACCGCGACCTGCTTCTCCGAGAAGCGGCGGATCATCTCGGCGCAGTCGATCTTCTGGATGCGCGCCTTGCCATGGACGTGGTCTGTCTCGACCGGGACCTGCCAGCCCTGCCAGGAGCGCGCGTTGATGCCGATTTCCTGCAGCGCCAGCGCCAGGAGGCCGATGGTCACCTGCTCGCCGGTGGCGACGACCGTGTCGTACTCGCGCGCATCGTGGAGCGGGCTGATCTCGTTGACCCACTTCACCAGCTGGTTGGTCGCACCCGACATCGCCGAGACGACGACGGCAACCTCGTGTCCGTCATCGACCTCGCGTTTGACGCGCAAGGCCACGTTCTTGATGCGCTGGACATCGGCGACGGACGTGCCGCCGAACTTCATGACGATGCGGGCCATGGCGGGGAGATCTTCGGGTGGCTTACGCCCGGGCATGGCGGCCCGTGGCTCGCGCGGGTTATAGAGGAGGCCCGCGAGATTGCAACGGTCTTGGAACATGGTTTCGCCTGGGGTTTCGCCTGGCAGCACGGTCGATCCTGCCGAGATCGAGAAGTTCCGGCGAATGGCCGAGGAATGGTGGGATCCGCGCGGCAAGTTCCGCCCCCTCCACCGCTTCAACCCGGTCAGGCTGCAGTTCCTGAAGGAGCGCCTCTGCCGGCATTTCGGCCGTGCGCCTCATGGCGACCGCCCGCTCGCGGGCTTGAGGCTTCTCGATATCGGTTGCGGCGGCGGCCTTGTCGCCGAACCGCTGACACGCCTTGGCGCCGAGGTCGTCGGTGTCGACGCGACTGCGCGCAACATCGAGGTGGCGCGGCTGCACGCGGCGGAGAGCGGGCTCGCCATCGACTACCGCCACGGCGCCGCGGAGGACTTGGCCGGGGGAAAGGAGGCCTTCGACGCCGTGCTCGCGCTCGAGATCGTCGAGCATGTCGCCTCGGTCGAGGCTTTCGTCGCCGCGGCGGCGAGCCTGACGAAGCCGGGCGGGCTGCTGGTGGTCGCCACCCTCAACCGCACGCTGAAGGCCTTCGCGCTCGCCGTGGTCGGCGCCGAATACGTGCTGGGCTGGCTGCCCAAAGGCACCCACGACTGGCGCAAATTCGTGCGGCCATCGGAGCTCGAGGCCGCGTTCAGAGACGCCGGCCTCGCCCTCTCCGACATCACGGGCGTCAGCTACAACCCGCTCCTCGACCGCTGGTCGCTCGGGACCGATCTCGATGTGAACTACCTGGCAGTGGCGACGAAGGCCTAGCAGGCTGTTGAAGAATCTCGCCGAAGCGTGATGAGAGTGGTCTGTCGCGGCGGGCGGGATCTGGGCAGGCTCTGGTTTCGTCCGATCTCACTGA
>Ga0194132_10007795_pt1 | contig 15710 bp, 17 predicted proteins | sample TA2KigOf80mmetaG_FD_148612 | JGI IMG/M metagenome (GOLD analysis project Ga0194132, IMG submission 148612) | Freshwater microbial communities from Lake Tanganyika, Tanzania - TA2015054 Kigoma Offshore 80m | ecosystem: Environmental > Aquatic > Freshwater > Lake | place: Tanzania: Lake...
CGGACACCGCTCCGATGCACATGGCCGCAGCCCTAGGCACACCCTTGGTGGCGCTATTTGGCCCCACTCAGCCCGCCATTTGGAAGCCGTGGGCAATGCAAAGCGTGGTGCTGCGGGGAGCGTGCCCGTGTGAGCGTGGTGACCGACGCTGCGACTGGACTGGCGTGCGGGCATGTCTTGCGGAGATTACCGTGGAAGCGGTAGCATCCAAGTTGTCGGACTTGGTTAGCAATTCACGATGAACTTCTTCCACACTCACGTTTCCGAACGGGCCGTGCAATTGGCGGCGGAAACCCTTCGGAGCACCTTTATCAGCGAGAGCAAATTGGTCCGGCAGTTCGAGGACGAGCTGGCTCGCACTCTGGGCATGGTTCGGCCCGTGGCAGTCAACAGCGGCACCAGCGCGCTGCACCTCGCCCTCGAGGTGGCCGGTGTTGGGCCAGGGGATGAGGTCATATTGCCGCCGCAGACCTTCGTCGCCACCGGGCTGGCAATCCTGATGTGCCGCGCCAAACCTGTATTCGCTGACATCCAGCCACATACTGGCAACCTCGATCCGGTATCGTTCCGTGCCAAGATCACCCCGCGCACCAAGGCTGTCATTCCGGTCCACTGGGGCGGCTGCCCCTGCGACATGGATGAGATCAATGCCATTGCCGCCGCCCACAGCATTGCCGTGCTGGAGGACGCGGCCCACGCCTTGGGCGCCACCTACAAGGGCCGTCCGGTTGGGTCGCTTTCCCGTTTCACCGCGTTCTCTTTTCAAGCCATCAAACACCTTACGACGGGCGATGGCGGGGCCGTGTGCTGTCTGGACGAGCGTGACTATGAGGCGGTGAAGCGCAGGCGCTGGTTTGGCATCGATCGAGTTCGCCATCTCCCCACTGTGCTCGGCGAGCGCGAATACAACCTAGAAGACGTGGGCTACAAATATCACCTGAACGACCTTGCGGCAGCCGTCGGCCTAGGCAACCTGCCGGACATGCCCGGCAATCTGGCCCGTCACCGCCAAATAGCCGCCGCCTACCGCGCTGAACTAAAGGACGTGCCCGGCTTGACGCATCTCGAATTGCCTGCCGATCGGGAAAGCTCCTGGTGGATGTTCACCATGCTGGTGGAGCGCCGCGAGGATTTCATCCGCGCCCTGAAAAGCCGGGACGTGCCCGCGTCCGTCGTCCACCTGCGTATTGACCGCAACCAGGTGCTTGGGGGCATCAACGAGGACTTGCCCAACCAGCAATTATTCGACGAACGCCAAGTTGCATTGCCAGTTCACGCTGGTTTAACGGAGCAGGAAGTCTCGGCCATTTGGCTGGCTGTGAAGACGGGTTGGTGAGGTTTCATTTCTAGTCTTCTAAGCACACCCTTACAGCCATGGAGAACATTTTCTTCGATCTAAAACAACTTAAGTATTTGGGGGTTGGTGCGATCATCGGTAGGACCGTTCGCATTCGCCAACCGGAGAAGGTAATCATCGGCGATTACTCGATCATTGACGACTTCACCTACATTTCCTGCGAGCTTGAAGTGGGGAGGCATTGTCACATCGCACCCAATGTAACCATGAGCGGAGGCGCAGGAAAAGTGCGGCTGGGCGATCTCGCCGGCATCGCAGCGGGTAGCTCACTACACGCCGGATCTTCGGACTACGTCCGGGCTTCACTCGATTTGCCTTCAGTGCCAGCAGAGATGCGCTTTGGTGGTGTAATCGGAGATATTATGCTAGGCGATCACGTTCTCCTCGGGGCGCACACGTGTGTGTTGCCTGGAGTCACGCTACCAGTCGGAGTCGCCACAGCCGCATTCACGCTCCTTAAAAAGCAGCTCTATGAAGAGTGGACGCTCTATGGGGGCGAGGACGGACACAAGTTGTGTGCGCGGCGTCATGCCGCACTTGATCAGCAACTCATGAAATATCCGGAGCTTTTGGGGACCCAAACATCGCAGATATGATGAAGATTCTTATCCTAGGCGGGACAGGTTTCGTGGGTAGCAATGTCAGCACAACACTCCGGACGGCAGGAGTTGAATGCGTCTCCTCCAATCGAGCAGCAGGCGCCGACCTTCGTGACACGGGAGCAGTGCGCGCCGTGCTGCGGCGTGAACAGCCCGGGTTCATCGTCAACTGTGCGGCGCACGTGGGTAGCCTCAATTATGTATCCCGCCAGGCCGCGACCGTGGTGGTGGATAACACCCGGATGATCTTGGGCATGTATGAGGCCGTCGCAACAGAATGCCCACATGCATTGGTGATCAATCCCATCGCCAACTGCGCTTACCCTTCGACTGAGGACACGTTTGTGGAGGATCACTGGTGGAACGGCCACCTGCACCGGTCGGTGTTCAGCTACGGCAGCACGCGTCGGATGCTGTGGTCGGTGGCGGAGTGCTTCCAAATGCAGCATGGCGTCAAGAGCATCCACTTTCTGGTGCCGAACATGTATGGCCCCCACGATTCGACTGACCCGGACAAGGCGCACGCCCTGAACGCCCTGATCTCGAAATTTGTCAAGGCCCAGGCCACGTCTGCGCCGAGCATTGAAATCTGGGGCAGCGGTGCGCCCATCCGCGAGTGGCTTTACGCGCCGGACTTCGCGCGGGTGGTGCTTGAGGTGATAAAGAATCCTTCCATGGTGGGGTTGTCGGAGCCGATCAACATTGGCCAAAACTTCGGATTGAGCGTGCGTGAACTGGTGGACTTGATCGTGCGGGCCACCCAGTTCAAAGGCCGGGTGAGCTACGATTACTCCATGCCGGATGGCGCGCCCCGCAAGGTGATGGATGATCGCCGGTTCCGGAAGGTCTTCCCGGATTTTAAGTTCACGCCGTTGGCGGAGGGGGTTGAAACGGCCATGGCTTACTACCGTTCAGCTCTGCCATATTAACGAGTTCGAACCCTTAAATATAATCAGCCAAATCACGGAGAATCTCCGATGAACTTATCCACAAGCAAATGGCGTGACCGCGTGAAGAGATGCAAACGCATTAGGACTGCGCTTGCCGAATGGCTTGTGCCTTCACGAGAATGGCCTTTCGATCATAGTTGCCTGATTTCCTTTGTATTTCAAAGCCGAAACGACGGTTACATGGGTAATTCGAATTTCCGACTTGCCTGCGCGATCAACCAAATCACCGAAGCAGTGAGCAAGACTGCGCTTCAAAAGATGAGGGTTGAAATTCTGGTGGTAGACTGGGGAAGCCAGCATGGCTTACGAAAAGTCTTGGTGCTTACTCCTGCCGCCCAGCAATTGGTTCGCTTTGTGGAGGTGTCCGATCGATTAGCCTCGCTTCATCAACTAGATTCTCCCTACTCAGTTCCGCACGCAGTTAATGTTGGGGTTCGTCGTTCTTCGGGGAGATTCATCATGACGCTGGATTCCGATGCATTTTTACCGATCGCCACGACTCAAGCAATTTTGGCAGGCTTGTTGGGTCGGCGTAGCCTCGGCGGAGAATTGAATACCACCACTTTTTGGGCTCCCCGGTATCACATTCCATCCGATTTCCACTCTCAGGAACCTAGTCTGGAGAATATCGAGCATTTCGCCTTGTCCGAAAAGCACCGCTTAAACTATGACCGTTTGAACATGGCCAAATTTGGCGGATGCGCAGTCGCAATGCTGGCCACCCGTAAAATCTGGGAGACATGTCGGGGTCTAGACGAAAGGATGATTTACTGGGGGGCCTTCGACATAGACCTTTTTAACAGGCTTCGTTTACATTATTGCCCTATTGATTTGGAGACTCAAGGCTTGGATTTTTTTCATCTTGAGCATTATTTCTCCCGACAGACGCTCAATCGGAAATTAGAAAACAATAGAAAATCCAATCGTCAACGCAAGGTAACTGGAGTTTACAACAACGGAAAGAATTGGGGATTGGGGCATGTGGAACTGCCTATTCACGCCGCGTGACCTTGACTGAATCGTATTCTATACTCCGCAGACAAATACTTCCTCTCATTTTGCGCCCGGCCAGCCATGGAGGGGCGTATCGCCAGATGTCGGCGCGAGCGCTGTTTTGACTAAGTGCTCAAAGAGCCGCTCGTGCGTGTGGTGGGCGAGCACATGCTGGCGTCCTGCCTCGGTCATACGGTGGAGGCGGGTCTTGTCCGCCAGGGCGGTGCGTGCCACCCGCCCTAGCTCACCCCGCTCCGGTCCATGCAGGAAGCAGTGTTCCCCGTCAACCAGAGGGCGGTGGCGTTGCACCGTGGGATAATTCATGATGGGCACCGAACCCGCGAGTGGGACTTCGTAGTGACGGTAGCATTCCCAACCCGCGCCTTCGGGCGACCAGACCAGCCAGGCTTGCGCACAACGGCGGAAGAACTCGGCAGGTTCGAGCCTTGCTTCCGGGACGTCCACATCGAACCCCTCAGCACGAAGAACGTTCAAGTCTTGGTAGCCACAATTGCGAACTGGCGAGTTATCCAGCCTTCCGCGGAAGAAGATGTCCGTAGTCTTCGGGATTGCTGGGTTCAATTCCGGCACAGTTTCAGGCTGAACGCCCATCGAGATCGGCCGCAATTTTGCCGCAGCACGCACCAAATCAGGCGCGACTTTGATCTCGGAGAACTCGCGCCTTCCACGGTTGCTGTCCAAGAAAACGTCAAACACGTTCACCGGCAACTCGCGCATGAAATAGACTTGGCACCTGTTCAGCACCCAGTCATTTTGCCGAGGCAGAAGCGGGGGCGAATCCAAAAGGTTTAACCCCGCCAATGGCACTGAGCTTCCGCGCAGCAGCCAAGGCAACAGAGTGACGCCCTGGCCGGAGAATCTCGTCGTGAAGCGCGGGATCAAGCTCAACAGATTTTGAAAGAACCATCGTTCGCTCCGCCAAACCGGACGCGGTCCCGGCCCGCAGATCACCAAATCAAACTCACCTCGGAGAACTTGCCTCCGCAACTGAGTGAACCGGGCTATGGAGAGGATGTCTTCCGCTCGGACGTAACGCGTGTCCCGCTGGTCGGCAAAGGTAATCTTCGCCCAAGCTGGCCAAGAAAACTTGAACCGGCGCACGCCAATGGCTAGAATTCGAATGTTGTTAATCGTATTCATCGCGAATGCCTCAGCGAGCTTATGACGCCGACCGCATGTTTGGGAAGCTGCGGTTGCGGGCTAGCGTGGGTAAACTTTTAGGCTGGCAGCCTACCTGCCTTGCCAAGGCCAGTGTGACGAAAACCGCTAAAATCACCGACCGCCAACCCGGCCTGCGTGGCTTGCTGCGCCATGTTTGGTTGAAGAATTTTCTTCGGGTCATCCCCTACCAATACCGATCGCCGGGCGGCTTCACCATTCCCTGCCAGCGCCGCTACGAGATGACGATTTGCCAGGCGATGTTTGAGGCGGACAACTATCGGCTTCGAGAAATTGCCCGGCCCGTTCACACGGTTTTGGACGTGGGGGCCAACTTTGGCGCCTTCACATTTGCCGCAGCCGACTTCTTTTCCAGTGAGGTAAAGCACATCGTCGCCGTCGAGCCCTTTGCCGTAAACCACCGGCGGATACAGTCTGTCTCTAGAGACAATGGCCTCGGACACAAAGTGACCGCGGTAAATGCCGCCGTGAGCGACCAGCCAGGACACGGCGAGTTGCGCCTTAGCCAAGGGGCCCACTACGGCCACTCGCTGGAAGTCCGTAAAAACCCGATCGCCAAGGGCCTCCAACCGGTGGAACTGACCACTTTGGATGTGTTGCGGCAGCGGTTTGGATTAGGTCGGATTGACTTGTTGAAGCTCGACGTTGAGGGGTCGGAGCTTGCCGCCTTGGATGGTGGCATGGAGACCCTCCGGGTGACGCGAACTTTGATCATAGAGGCTCACAAAGGCTTCTGCGGCTTGCGTGATCTTCAGCCCAGACTCCGCCCGCTTGGCTTTGTTCTGAAGACGGATGGGCTATCCGCTGGCGCGGAACACGGAGACTTCACGTTTGTTCAGACCGCTTGGAGCGATGCCTGACCGCGTTCCTCTTCCATGAGCCAATCCGACATCCCCTCCATGTGGGCTGGGTCATTGACCGACGGCACTCTCACGCCGCGCTATATCCGACGGCACCCTGTGAAATCTGCACGCCAATGGTTTGCCCAAGCACGCTTCGGATGCAACGAACTGTCCCGTGATCCGCGCGTGCTGCCTAAGGAGACGGCGGACGTGTTTGAGCGGTTCACAAGAGGGGATAACCCACTTCATTCCATCTGCGGTCGCTTGCTGAACCAGCACATCAGCACGGTGTGTCAGTCTTGCGTCTGCCTGAAGGTCGTTAGTTTCTGTGAGCAATTCAGCAAAGCCTAGCCCTATCCCACATGAAGTCTGAAAGCATTCGCGCTCTTGTTCGTTCCTATGGTCAGCTTCAGTTCCGTTCTGGACGTTCTAAATTGCGTCGCTGGCTAAGCAGCAGGATGCTCGAATCACACCCAATCATTGAACTGTTGCCTAGCTTACGAATGAAGTTTGATCTTCGCCACAGGGGTAGCAAAAAGTATCTGCCGCCAGAATTATTATTCTGGTTCCATGAGGAGTGGGAGCCTGCGCTCCAGTGGGCTATTCGGAACCTTGTGCCCCTTGGAGGTGAAGTTGTTGATTGCGGCGCAAACACGGGGATTTTTGGCTTCCTGGCATGGTATTATCGGGGAACTCGAATCGATCTAATCGAACCACATCCACGACTTGCGGCGTTGCTCCGAGAGAACATTGCTCTTAACGGCCTGGAGCGGCAAGCGTATTGCTGGGAGGCTGCGGCTGCCGATTTTGATGGCCAAGTTGAGCTAGTTGAAGGCGGTGCAGATTCAACCCATCATGTGGCCGCAGATTGCCAACCTCGGGCCACCATTTCTGACCGAAACTGGGCTAAGTCCGACAGGCTGCAAGTAAGGACCATGAGATTGGCAGAGTTGTGGGATGGAGGACATATCCAGCATGCTGATCTAGTGAAGATTGATTGTGAGGGCTTCGATTACCAAGTGCTCAAGGGGTTGGCTGGGTATCTCAGTCCTGAATTTGTGACGATGCTCTACGTTGAGGACAATTCCGATGAAACCAGTGGACTCTTGAAAGCAAGAGGGTTTGTGCCGTTTAACTCGCGCCAACTGTGGATTGATGAGCTCCGTCACCAGCGTTTTTCGGAATGTGTCAGCACTTTTTTCGAATCTGGCCGCCACGGTTGTCGCAAAAACGCCTTGTGGTGTGCAAAGCTGTCTTCTGTAGAGCGATTTATGTCCGAAAGACTCGAAGCACTGGGTAGGCGTAGCCAATCTGGTCCTGGCGACAATCGCCTTGCGTTAACACCGTGATTTTTTGAAACCATCCTGTTTTTTTACGCGTTCGACTCGGCTGGGACCACTGGACGGCTCGTCGGTTGGTCCATTGCGAATCTGCCGACTATCCCAGTCTCACCATATGGGACAAGTTCAGGTGCCTAGCCGGGCCTTCCACCTGCCGTCCATGCGTGAGGGATACCTACTCCCGTGTTCATGAAACCGCGCACCCTGCCTAAGATTGGCTTGGCCTTCTCTGTTTGACCATGCACCGCCTAAAAGGTGAACTTGCTAAGTCATAAGATTCGATGACAGCAAAAATGGGATGATCGCATTGATCGAGAGTGGCAAAATATTTTCCCTCATCTCCGGCACTAAGTGAAATTCCAGCGATTCATACACGATTTGCATGCGCGCCTCGCATTTGCTTTTCACGGCCCAGTGTTGCAGACGGGCATGCCTTCTGCACCCCACCTCAGTAAGAGCTGCGTCGTGCAAGAGGCTGGGAGGATATTTTTACCTAATCGTTTAGAAGCCGCGTTTCATGGCTTGGAGGACGAGTCGGTGGAATACTCTTGGCCCGAGACGCTAGCATATCAGCTAAAAAATGTTTTTGTGACTGGTGACCAAGGGAGTATTTTTTTCTCTAATGGCTCTCTTTTTTCGGTATGTCCCACCCGCACCAAGCAATATCCTCGAAAAGTGCGTCGTCCCATATCCATTCTGGCACGGCGAGTAAAAGCGCCGATCTTCCACTTGACGGGCCGGAATTTCGAGAACCGAGGGCACTTTACACTGAACCATCTACCACGGCTTGCCGCTGCCGGTGGGGCTGGTGCGGTAGCGGATCGAAGGATTCTCACGGCTCCAGGTCACAGCCACTGGCAGCGGGAATTGCTGGGATTGTTCGGCTGTCCTTCCGACTTAATCACCGAAGGAGGACACGGCACATATCTAGTCGATGATTTGCTTTACATTCCGCAATTGGCTGGCGGACTGGCACCTCCCAAATACTATCAGGATCTTCGCGCCGCGGCTTTGAACAGGATCTCTGATTTGGGTTGTAGTGCAGGCGCTCCCCGTCTCAGTTCAAACCCGATCTATGTCTCCCGAGCCGATGCCCCAAACCGACGCATCTTGAACGAGGCGGCGTTGGTTGCATCGTTAAACCAGCAGTTCTTTGGCGGGCGCTTGCGCATAGTCACACTTCGCGGGATGGCGTTGGCTGATCAGGTTCGGACATTCGCCAAGGCATCGCTCATCATCGGGCCAATGGGCCAGGGCATGACGAACGTGCTGTTTGCAAGTGGTGTGCCCGTCGTTATCCTGGACCCCGGTCATGAGCCGTCTCCTGGGGGCTGGAGCGCTTGTTTTCGTGATTTGGCGTTACTTTCCGAAAACCCGTGCCTTAGGCTTCTCTCAGGCACAGAGGAAGACGGTGGCAAGAATTACGAATTCCCGGAGGTCCGGTTGAATTTGATGATGTCCCGCCTGCTGCGGGAGTTCCTGTCCCACTGATCTTCAAAATTGAGTCATGCTCGGAAAACACGTCTTCGGCCTCAACAAGAAAGGTCTCGGCAACCGGCTCGAGAGCTTTACCTTGGCGTTTGCGATTTCTCGGCGTTACGGCCACACCCCCGTTCTGAAGTGGCCTGAGTTTGATATGTTGCGTATCAAGGGAAGCGAAAGTGGAACATGCTGGTTTTGGCCACGGAGGTTCGGGCACCGACTGTATCGGGTGGAAGATTTTTCGGATGAACTAGCCCACCAACGCTGGATCCTTCTGAAGACTTCAGAGCTTGGCTCCCCGAATTGAGACCACTAGGCTTCCCGAATGGTGAATCTTCCCTTTCAGCCCAGCAGCGATAGCGGCGTAACCCTGCTGTTGACGCCTGACTTCCCGCCTTGGGACGGTGGCGTCGCCGTGTGGGCGGAGAAGCTGGCGCAGTTCCTCACGCGGCAAGGGCGGTCTGTCGTCGTCGCGGCCCCGCAGCAACTCGCGGAGGATGCGCAGTTTGACGCACGCCAACCCTACCCGGTGGTGCGCCTGCGCAACTTCAAGGCACGTTACCTCAAATACCTCAGCGCCCACTTCACCGTGCGTCGGCTAGTGAAGACACATCGGCCCGCGCACATTCTGGCACTGACGTGGCATCCGTTTGCAAATGCCGCGCTCCGCTGGGCACCCGCCGCGCCATTAACGCTCATCGCGCATGGCAACGACTTCATGGAGTTGCGTTGGCAGCGCCCGATCTGGCGACGGCGAATGAGCCGGGCGTTTGCAGGAGCGCGGCGCGTCATCGCTGTGAGTCGTGAGACGGAACGAGCGCTGGCCCGACTCTTACCGGGGCTAGCAGCAAAGACGACGGTGCTCTATCCAGGCGTGGATCCCGAGGAGTTCCCCTGCCTTGGGCAGCCGCCCGAGCCGCCGGTGTTGCTCACCTTGGGCCGGGTCGTGCAACGCAAGGGGCAGGATCGGGTCATTCAAGCGTTGCCAGCGATTCTCAGCGATTTTCCTGATGCCGAATATTGGGTCGCTGGGCGGGGTTCGGACGTGCCGCGCTTGCAGGCGCTCACGCGCGATCTACGACTGGAGCACAAAGTGCGCTTTCTAGGCTTTGTGCCGGCCGAGGAGCGCATTCGCCTCTACGAGCGCTGTAGTGTCTATTTGATGCCCTCCCGCACCATCGGCGAACGTGGTGACTTCGAAGGCTTTGGGATCACCTATCTGGAAGCCAACGCGTGTGGCCGGCCCGTGATCGGGGGCCGCTCCGGAGGCGTTATGGACGCTGTGCTGGACGGAGAAACTGGTTTCCTGGTGGATCCGGAATCTCCGGAGGAGATCGCGACGCGGACGCTGCAATTGCTGCGCAGCCCGGAGTTGGCTGCGCGGTTAGGTGCCCAAGGCCGCGCCCGTGTGGAACGGGAATTCAACTGGGCTGTGACCGCTCGGAGGTTGCTAGAACTGATGACCTCGTGAACTCCACGACTCCCTCCCTCCGCTTGGCGATGGTCACCCATTCGCTCGACCGTGGCGGCTCGCCCATCAGCCTATGGAACCTCGCCCGACGGCTGTCGGATTGCTATCGCGTGGTGGTCAGCGAAAAGGATGGCGTGGTGCGGGAGCGGTTCGAGCAAGCGGGGATGGCTGTGCGGCTGGAGCCGCGCGGTGGACCGCTCGAAGCGGGCTTGCTCTGGAGATTTATACGCCTGTTCCGCACGGAACGTATTCAACTCGTCCACCTGAACACGCTCACCTCCTACTTCAAGTATCCGGCTCTGGCCGCGCGACTGATCGGCATCCCCGTGGTGTGGTTCATCCGCGAGGACGTGCGCGAGCCGCGCTGTCGCAAGCTGCTGCCGTGGATCAAGCTACTGGCCACGCGCATTGTGCCGGTTTCGTCCGAGATTGCGCGGAATCTCTATCCCACTGGCTGCCCGTCGAAGGTGCAGGTCATCCTCAACGGCATCGAACCGGCCCCTGCCGGCGTAGCCAGCGGGGCGCTCCGCCGCCAGCTGGGGGTGCCGGCGGACGAACCGCTCGTTGGCTGTGTCGCAGCGCTGGAACCACGCAAGGGCGTGGGGGATTTGGTGGCGGCGCTGGCGCAGTTGCACGCGGGAGGATTCCGCCTGCACGGGGTTTGCCTCGGGCAGGATCGCAGCGCCAGCCAGGTTCATCGGCGACGGCTGGAGCAACAGGCGATGGCAGCGGGGATTAGCGATCGGTTTCACCTCCTCGGCGATCACCCGAATCCGCTGGAAGTGTATCCCGAATTCGATGTGTTTGCCCTGCCGGCCCACTGGGAGGGGTGCGCCCGGACCCTGCTGGAGGCGATGCTACAGGGCCGCCCCATTGTGACGACAGATGGCGGCGGCAACCCCGAGGTGATCCGGCATGGGGAAACAGGCCTCGTCGTCCCGGTGGGCAACCGCGCGGGACTGGCGGAGGCCGTTTGCACTTTGTTGACGAATCGCACGCTGGCGCGGCAATTGGGCAGGGCGGCGCGGGCGGATTTAGATCGCCGCTTCACCTTGCAGCAGCACGTCAGCGAGGTGCGGGCGCTGTATTCCGACGCGGCCGAGACGAATCGGAATTAGCGGCCATACCAGACGTTGCGACTCTTGAAGCCCCGGAGTTTGAATCCCTGCCGCGTGAGCAACGCGTTCGACTCGGCAAGCTCATCCGGCGAATGAAATTCAACCACCACATGCTGGGTCCGGCCTAAGACACCTGTTCCCCCGGCGAAGGCGAGGTGGCCGCAGCCCTCAATATCCATCTTTAATAGAAAGAATTGGGTTTCAGGGCGAGTCCTCAAACAGGCATCCAAGGTTGTGGTCACGAAATCACGAGTTTGACGCCCTTCGCCCCGGGCATCGATTCGGTTACTGCCACACAACGCGTCGTCAAAATGGCACGTTTGAGGCAAACCTTCATGATCGGCCAAGGCGACGCTAAACGCGTGATACGACTTGGACTGAGGGCCCAGCCGAGCCTGAGTGAACTCATGGGCCTCACTCATCATGTCGAAGCCAAGCACGCGGGTCCCGGGATTCAGATGCAACCACCAACGCACCGTGATGCCCACGTTTATCCCGCAGTCAATGATCACCGGATCAGACTGGGCTCTTAGGACGGCTTCGAAGGGAGGATTACGGATCTCGCCTATCACGAAGTTATCGTGCAGGCCATGCACTTCGGCCAAAGTTCCAATGATGCCAAAAGGCGGCACTAAAACGGGAAACGGCACTCTGCCCATGCGTTTGCAGAGGGAAAGATATGTGCCGTGAGTGCTAATGTGGCGAGAGAATCGTGACAACATAAGTGGGGAGGGGTAACTACGCGCCAGAGTAGCGACAGAACCATGTCACCGGTGCATCCAGCACCGATGAATCTTGCTCCAGCGGACGAGGAACGCATGAAGGGCCGAGTCGCGTTGAATCCAGATGTTGTTGCGGCTAGTAGCAACGTCACAGGCCAGTGCGGGGAATTCACCGCAGTGTTGGAGTCGCGCACAATAGTCAGGATAGTCGGCATTCTGTGTGCCGATCGGCACGTAGCCTCTCGCGGTCAGTAGCTCACTGATGGCTCCAACTTCCTGATCTGCCTCGACATGGAGGCAGGGAATTCGCTCTGGAGTAAGCCAGTCCCCCAAGCCGTGTAGCACCGATAGATCCTGGCCTTCCGCGTCCACCTTCAAAAAATCCACCCGCGGAAAGTCAGCTTCTTGGAGAAGCGACCTGAGGGGACGCTGTTGCACATCAATCACCCGCCGACCCAAAGTGTGGTCTGGAAGCACATGATAGGTGGCTCCGGAGTCGGATTGTGTTTCAAATCGGCAGCGCCCTTCCTTAGCGGCGGCGGCGCACTCAAATACGCTGGCCCGATCTGAAAACCCGTTCGCCTGCAGGCTAAAGCGAATGCTTTTGGCACAATCTGGATGTGGCTCAACAAAGCAGGTGCGGGCATGACGGTAATGCAATGCCAGCAGCCCGAAGAACCCAGCATTAGCTCCGACATCCACAAAGGTGCCACCGATTGGGAGTAGGCGATGCACGAGCCATTGGAGCGCTGGTTCACACTCCTCCGCAAAATAATAGAGTTTTTCCTGATCGAAGATTTGTAGATTCAACTGCATAAGCAGGCCAGGATAGACTTCGCGCACGCGTTTGGGCCCCCAAATCCGCCGCGCTAGACGTTTCATGTGCGAGCGCCCCGGGCGGATCGGCTGACTGGCATACCAACGAAGGATTTTGCGAAATCGCAGTTCGTTGACGGAAGCGCCGCGCATCATGCTTTGTAGCGCTCCCGTCGCGTGTAGTCGGAATCATGAAAAACCATTTCTGCGTCCGGATTCGCTAGATACTTTTGCCACTCCTCCAACGGAAAGCCGCCATGAGCCGCAATGACCTCGCCAGGAATCCGCCCCGGTCGCCCACCGATTTGCTTGGAGACGGGCCAGTTGACCCAGCACCCCAGATCCACGGTGGCCAGACCGAGCTTGTCCAAGGCGATGGCCAGCGGCAGTTGATCGGTCGGTGGCTGGCCCGTGGGGATTTGATTCCAAATAGACAGATAAAGACGCAACCACTCTACGCTCAACCGCGCCCAGGTTTCGCGCTCCGCGAGCAAGAACGCTCCGTTGAGATGCCAGGCTCGCTGCGGTCGTCGAGTGTCCTGTAACTCCGGCACGGCATGGTGCTTCACCTTCGCGGCCATCTTGCCGCGTCGGAAGCTGCCCAGCACTGCACCAGGCCGCACTGCCACTTGAAAATCCCGCAGCAGGTTCATGTCTGAATCCATCACGAGGATCAGTTTATGCCGGGCCAGGAGCGCGGCTTGTATTTTGACCACACGGCTCTGCCAAATCTTCTCAAACTCGCGCGGAATGGTCGCGCGGGGCGGCAGGGTCTTGACCACCGCTTTGGCCGGCAGATTCAGGAACGCTCCCGCCGGCTGGTCCGTCGCCAGGATAATCTCCTTCACGGACGGCAGGCTTCGCGCGGCAAACCGGGCTGCCAGTGCACCCTCTTCGACATATTTCTCACCGGTGCAAGGGATCACGACCGAATCCACCGGCCGGGCCAGGCAACCGCCCGCCCGACAGTGCAAATTCCACAACCACGCCGGGACTCGATGCTTCCAGAACAACATTGAGTAGGAATTGAAAGCCCGGACGAGGTTGCTTGACAAGCCATACTCTAATCTCTCGCTGGGCTTCCGCTGAATTCACCTCAGTCACGCACTCATGACTTTGATGCTTGAGCGTTTTGGGGTAGCTCGACTGTTGACGCGCAGCAACGCAATCAGTGCATGTGTCGATTTGTGAGCTTGAGCGGCACGCCTGTTTCGCGATCATGCCTTGTGCTTGCCACCTTTCTCAACGTTTGCGCTCTGCGCCGCTGGCCTTCCCCGCGCCGTGCGCCGGACGTTCCGCCGCGCCGGGTCATCATCGTTCGTCCTGGTGGGCTGGGCGACTTGATCTGCGCACTGCCGCTCTACCGCACTTTGGAAGCGCACTGGCCAGAGTGCCAGCTCGATTGGTTGTTAGGATCGCGCAACGTCGCCCTGGCTCCCTTTCTCCGCCCGCGGGGGCAGTGTTGGAGCCTGCCGCCCGGAAACCGCCTACGCTGGTGGCTGCCAGGGCGGCTCCTGAGTGAGTGGCGGACAGCACGTTACGATTTGGCCATCAATGCCAAGCCCGGCTTCGATTCCGCCAACGCTTGGGTGTGTCTGGCCACGGATGCTGCGGAGCAACGAGGCTGCATCGATGTCCGCCGTGTCCGACTGCTCAACCGCGCCTATTCGCAGCCGGTGCTGCCCCCCGTGTCCATGCAGCATCAAGTGCAAAAATGTCTGGAGTTGATCCGGGGCTTGGATGTCGGACAGCCTTCCGATGACACCTCGTTGGAGGTGACAGAGAAAGCGCGCACGCAGATGCGGGAGCAGTTGTGCGCACAGGGTGTCGACCGGAGCCGACCACTTGTCAGCTTTCAAATCACCACGACCAAGCGTTCCTTCATGCGTTGGCCAATGGAACACTTCGTCGCCTTGGGCCGAAAAATTTCCACACGAGCCACCATCATGATCAATGCCGCGCCCGAGGAGCGAGCCCAAGCCGAGTCGTTGGCCCAAGCTGTCGGCGGCAGCACCCGCGCGGCCTGTTTTGCGGACATGGGCGACTATCTCGCGTTCCACGCAGCAGCCAGAGTGGTTGTCGGTTCGGACGGCGGTGGCATCCACATGGCCGCCGCCGTGGGTGCCCATACCGTCGCCTTTTACTCCGAGGCTAGCCCTCTCAAGTGGCGGCCCTGGCGGGGCGACCATGTGCAATTCCACGCCGAAGGCAGGCCGGTGGCTGAATTCACGCCGGAATTGGTCTGGGGACAAATCGAAGCGAAAGCGTGGCTGGAAGAAAGGCGAACAGCAGCCTCCTGAACGGGATTAATCCAAACGAGCTAAGTAAGCGCTGAATAAAGCCACGATTGAAGATTTTAGAGTTGGGAGCGAGCACTGGCCGCTTGCGATGGCGACCATGCGCACCCAGTCGTTCCGCTTCGCAGGCCCTCCTCGTCGCGCCGACGCGGTTTTTAGCGACCGGTTCGTCATTCGCAGGCCGCCGGAGGCCGAAGTTTCACGCCGCCGCCCGCTCTCCTGCATGATCAGTAGCTTCGATTTTCCAGCCGTTGTGAACTTAGACCATAGCCCGCCGACTCACTGGTATGCAGATGACCTCTCAAATCGTCTCTCGTCGTCGAGTCATTTTTCACGCCGCTGGCGAACCCCGCCGGCAAGCGCTGACTGCGGCGCTACTTCCGGATGCCTTGCCGCCGTGCCATCGCCGCGAATTCGCCATCCGCCTGAAGCAGCTCTGCGAAACTCCCCTGCTCCACCAGCTGCCCGTCGGCCAGCACGATGATCCGATCCATGGCCGCCAAGGTGGAGAGCCGGTGCGCGA
>Ga0194132_10007796_pt1 | contig 15709 bp, 14 predicted proteins | sample TA2KigOf80mmetaG_FD_148612 | JGI IMG/M metagenome (GOLD analysis project Ga0194132, IMG submission 148612) | Freshwater microbial communities from Lake Tanganyika, Tanzania - TA2015054 Kigoma Offshore 80m | ecosystem: Environmental > Aquatic > Freshwater > Lake | place: Tanzania: Lake...
GCGATACCTGCAAACCGGAATCAAGCGGGACGGATATGCTCGGCAGGTCACGGACACTGCACATCCACGTGAAGGCACAGCATGCAGAATGTAACGAAACTTGGCGGGACCACGGGCATCGCACCGGACACCGCCGACATGGACGGCTGGGTCAAGACTGCGGGCAACCCGTCGATGAAGACCTGGGCCCTGCACACATCTGCGGACGGCAGCATGCTAGCCGGCGTATGGGAATGCACGGTCGGCTCCTATCACGCGACGTACACCGCTTACGAGTTCGTGTACCTGCTGGAAGGACGGATAACCATCACGCCGGACGGTGGCAAGCCCGTCACGGTGAAGGCTGGCGATGCGTTCGTCGTTGAAGCCGGTTTCAAGGGTACCTGGAAGATCGAGGAGAACGTACGCAAGTACTTCGACTTCAGGCTGAAGTAACGCGTCGGGACGCAGGCCGGCGCCCGTGTCAGCTCGCAGAACACGACAGCTTCGCGGACGATCGAATTGATCTTCAAGCTGTCCTGGTCAAGGGATGCAGGATCGCATTTCAATTGCCGCGAGGACCGCGATAGCTCCTTGCCACCACCCGCAGCCCGTGCCGTGGCTGACTGACTTCAAACGTGCGATCTTCAATACGAAGCACTAGTGCGCAGGAGAGAGAAGCGCGGATGGAAGATACTGGCTATCGGCCAGGATGACGTCGCGATCCGATGGTCCTGCTGCCGGCGATACTCGCGTTTCGGCTCAACCGCACTCTGCGCACAGTCCCTTGACTTCGATGTCGCGCACTTGGTCCGTGAATCCCGCGGATCTGATCTTCTGCTGCATGAAGCGGCTGATTGAATCGTCGGCGAGTTCGATTGTCCTCTTGCAGGAATGGCAAACGAGAAACAGACCCGCGTGAGCACGTTGTGGCGTTTCGCAGGTCACGAACGCGTTAATCGAATCCACGCGATGGATGAGACCCGCATCCAGCAGGAATTTCAGCGCGCGATAGACCGTCGGAGGCGCAAGCGCACCATCCTTGTCGCTCAGCGCAGCGAGAATTTCGTACGCACCGATGGGCGCATGGCGCCTGGAGATCAGTTCGAGCACCCGGCTGCGGATGGGTGTTAGACGCAATCCGAGACGCGAGCAGACTGTGCGGGCCGAGCACATTGTCCGGGCGACGCATCGCCCATGATCATGTTCGACTCGGGACTCGGGGAATCTCGCGGCTGGCGACTTCATGTGATCGGCTGATTCTCACCAGGTTGAAAGTAGCTTTCCGCCCGGCACATCGCAAGCATCGGGCATGGCGAGCCTTTGATGTTCGGCTGCGCTGCCGATGACATCTGGCGTGGCGGCGGACTGCAGAATGTCTTCGACCCCTGTGATGGCCAGCATGCAGGCTAGCCCGAGGATTATCGCCCCGATCTGCAGCGAGTCCTCCCATAGCCCGCTTCGCTCGCGCAGCGAGGGTATGAAGTCCGCGGAGGCAATGTAAATGAATCCTCCCGCCGTGATCGGCAGCAGGTAGGCCATCGCGCCGTCAGCCCAGTGGCCGAGCGCAAGCCCGAACATGGCGCCGGCGATCGCCGTCAATGCGACGTAGAAGTTGACTCGCACGGCGCGCCGCGGCCGATAGCCGCCGTGGATCAGCGCGCCGACGTCGCCGATCTCCTGCGGAATCTCGTGCACGATGATGGCGAGTGTTGTCGTCAATCCCACTGCGGGCCCGGCAGCGAAGCTGCCGGCAATCAGCACGCCGTCGGTAAAGTTGTGAACCGCATCTCCGACCAGGTTCATCCGGGCGATGACGCCCGGTGGCGCCGGTTCGCCGGCGATGTGCAGGGTGTGGTCGTGCCGCCACCGCACAAACTTCTCAATGACGAAGAAGAGCACGATGCCGCAAAGCACGAGCATGCCGACCAGCGGCAGGGAGCCGATCCTGGCCATTGAGTCCGGGATCAGGTGCAAGAAGGCGTCTCCGAGCAGGACGCCGATGGCCAGGCTCACCAGAGTCGGGACCAGCGAGCGCAGTCGGTGCGGCTTGAACAGCAGCACGAAAGCCCCCGACAGCGACAAGACGACGACTGCCGCGGCCGCAGCCAGCGTCTGCCACCACTCGATCGGGATCATCGCTGTATTGTCGGCTACCATGCAAAGTTATACTATAACACCCATGGACAATAGGCATCCGACGCAGGTTGACGATGCTGGCGGTCGCCTGGGCGGCCTGATACAGGTCGTCCTGGACCGTTCGGCCATCGCCACTTCGGGGCTGTGCGTCGTGCACTGCCTGTTGACTCCCATCATGCTGGCGACGGGTCTGCTGCCTGCTTTGGCGTTCATGGGCGAGGAGTCGTTCCACCGAATCCTATTCGCAGCGATCCTGCCGGTCAGCGCCATGGCGCTTGCGATCGGCTACATCCGCAGCCGGGACGGTCTGTTGATTCTGTCCGGCGCGGCCGGCCTGCTGTTGCTGGCGGTCGGCGCGCTTGCAGGAGAAACACTCTTCGGGAAGGCGGTCGAACGCGGCACGACGGTTGCCGGCATCCTTCTGGTCGCCTTCGTCTACTGGCGCAACCTGCGCGGGCGGTTCGGATGAACGCAGCGCGAATTCCCGTCACAGTGCTGACCGGCTTCCTAGGTTCGGGCAAGACGACGCTGCTGAACCGGATCCTGAGCGAGCACCATGGCCAGCGGATTGCCGTCATCGAGAACGAGTTCGGTGAGATCGGCGTCGACCAGGACCTCGTCATCAACGCCGACGAGGAAGTGTTCGAGATGAACAACGGCTGCATCTGCTGCACCGTGCGCGGCGACCTTATCCGGATACTCTCCAGCCTGATGAAGCGCCGGGACAAGTTCGACCGCATCCTGCTCGAGACGACAGGCCTGGCCAACCCCGGACCCGTCGCTCAGACCTTCTTCGTCGACGACGACGTGCGCGAGCACTTTGCGCTCGACGGCATCGTCACGCTGGCCGACGCGCGGCACCTGCCTTCCCGCCTCGAGGACAGCGAGGAAGCTCGTGAGCAGATCGCCTTTGCCGACGTGATCGTCATCAACAAGACGGACCTGGTGAATCAGCACGAGCTCGATACGCTCGAGCGACGTCTGCGCGCGATGAATTCCGTAGCGCGTGTCAGCCGCGCCCGGCACGCCTCCGTTCCGGTCGAAGAGGTGCTCGGAATCGGCGGCTTCGATCTCGCGCGCGCGCTCGAGTACAAGCCGACCATGCTGGAACCCGAGTACCCATTCGAGTGGGCCGGGCTCTTCGAGTGCCCGGCGGGCGAGCTTTCTCTCGAACTGGCGCCCGGCCCGGATCCGGCGATGTCGATCATGCTGGCCAGAGTGGATCAGGCCTCCTCGGCGCGCCTGCTGGAGCTTGCCCCAGGCGTGATGCGCACGTTTGCGCTCGGTCCCGTGGATCGCGAGGCCGGGCAGGACGTTTTCGCCGGGGAGGTCGTGCATCGCCTGGTACTGCGCCGGAACGGAAAGTCCAACTACCCCGTGCTGATTCCGAATGCGGGCCCGTACGTGCTCTTCACCCAGCACTTGCCCGAGGAGTTCGGCATGAAGTTGGGCGGCGCAAGACTCGTCGATCAGCACCAATTCGTCGCTGCCCACACGCACGACGAGTCGGTGCGCTCGCTGAATTTCACCGTCCGCGAACCCCTGCACGCGGCCAAGTTCCAGCATTGGCTCGACCGTCTGCTGCGGGAAAATGGCACCACGCTGTTTCGCATGAAGGGGTTTCTGAACTTTTCCGGTTCCGCCGACCGCATCGTCATCCAGGGCGTGCACATGCTGGTCGATACCCTCGTTTTGGAGCCCTGGGGCGATCAGTCGCGCGCGACGCAGCTGGTGTTGATCGGCAAGGACCTGGACGAAGAGGACCTGCACTCGCGGCTGCGCGCCTGCATCGCGTGAGTGCGGTCCTGGACAGCTCCGGCGTCTACCAGCACTGGAGCGCGGGCCTCGACGACTATCCAGTCGTCCTTTCGGTCTGCGGTCGAAGCGGGCGGGTTGCGGTTGGCGAGTCGGGGGGTCGGGTTTCGCTCTTTGGCCGCGACGGCACGCTGATCCGTCGTTGGCGCGCGCATGCAGACGCAGTTATGGCGCTGGCCTGGAATCCTTCAACTGGTGACTTGCTCTCCGGTGGCCAGGACGGCTGTGCCCGGCTGTGGCGTGGCATCACGGTTCCGGATCACGAGCACTGCAAGATCGCCTTCGCGAAGGCGTGGGTCGACCACGTGGCATTCAATCCCCAGGGTACGCGGCTGGCAGCGTGCGCCGGTCGCGAGATCATCTTCGCGAACGCAGACGGGGAGGAGGTGGTGCGCGCCTGTGACCACGCCAGCACGGTCACCGGTCTCGCATGGCGGCCAAACGGCGAACAGGTCGTCACGGCCTGCTACGGCGGTATCCAGTATGTGCGCGCAGACAGCGCACTCATCAAAAGGCGATTCAAGTGGAGTGGTTCGCTGATCAGCCTCGCCCTTAGCCCGGACGGTAACGTGGCGGCGTGCGGCTGTCAGGACAACTCCGTGCACTTCTGGCGACTCGCATCGGGCGTCGACGCGATGATGTCCGGTTACGCTGCGAAGCCGGCGCTGCTGAGTTGGCGCGCGGACAGCGGACTGCTGGCTGTCGCCAGCGGCGCCGAGATCACTTTGTGGTCGTTCGAGGGTCAAGGTCCGGAAGGCATGCGCCCGGAGACGCTCGATGGGCATGATCGACCTATAACGACGCTTGCTTTCGCGCCACGCGGCGCGTGCCTCGTGAGTGGATGCCGCGACGGGGAAGTTCTGTGCTGGCTGCCCGGTCGCTCCGCGAGGCCCGTCTTCCGGCACTCGGGCGATGGGGAGGTCACCCGGATCGCCTGGGCCTGCTCGGACGAATCTTCCAGTCTCGTGATCGCATTCTCGATCGGCGAGATTCACCAGCTCACGTTCCGGAGAGATTTTAAGTAAAAAGGCATTTGCAAATGAGAATCAAAATCATTTCGATTCGTAACCATTATGGTGGGCCCTTTAGGCGACCGATCAGCCGATTCGCCCTGCCCGAGAGTGCGCGGGAACCCAAGCGATGAACCATAGAAGCATCCCTTTTCGAGTGTTCGGCGCCCTGACGCTGATGTTCATGATGGCGCAACAGGTCCCTGCGAATAGCGGTGACGAGCCGCTCGAACAGATCGTCGTCACTGCCCGCAAGCGTGCCGTGCAGGACGGCATGTTGGCCGAGAAAGTCCAACAGACCGAGGTCGTTGAACTCGACGCCATTCGCTCGGCGCAGGCAGCCGTTCTGTCGGACGCGCTGGTTGCGACGCCTGGTGTGCGGGTCAACAACGAGTGCTCCATGTGCGGCGTGAAGCGGGTCATGCTGAATGGCCTCGGCGGACAGCACACGACGCTGCTGGTGGACGGGTTGCCGGCGCACACGCTCATGTCGGGCTTCTACGGGCCCGATGCCCTTTCGCTGGCCGGCGTCGAGCGGATTGAAGTCGCACGCGGGGCCGGCGCGTCGCTGACTGCGCCCGAGGCGATCGGCGGCATCATCAACGTCATCACCCAGGAACCCGCGCGGACCGGCCTCAGCCTGAATGCTGCAGGTGGCGACAACGGCTTTCAGCAGGCCGACCTGATCGGCTCGCTGGTCAACGGCGCGGGCACGGCGAGCGCTCTGCTGGCAGGGCAGTTCGACTCGCGCGACCAGTTCGACGGCGACGGAAACGGCGTCAGCGAGAATCCGTTTCTCGAGAACCGGAACATCGCGGCCCGCTTGTCGTTTGACCTGACGCCTGAAAGCACCCTATCGCTGCGTGCGGCCTATACCGATTCGGAGATTTTCGGCGGGCCCGTGATCGGGGATACCACCTCGTCCATCCGCTCGGCGCTCGCGAGCTTCGCGGATGGCGAGGCTGACGCACTGTTCGAGGGCGATGACGTGCGCAATCGCTTCGTTGGCAATCCCTGGGAAACCACGGAATGGATCGAGACCACGCGCCAGGAGTTATCGGCGCGTTACTTCCAGCAGTTTGCCGCAGCGGTCAATCTCGACGCCGGCGTGAGCTGGGCAGGGCACGAGCAGGATTCCTTCTACGAGGGTTTCGACTACCGCGCCGACAACGACATGCTCTACGCGACAGCGCGACTGAACTGGGTGTTGAACGACGCGCACCTGCTCACCTTCGGCGCCGACCGGCGCGACGAAGAGCTGCGCTCGGATTCCGATGCCGCCGCCAACGATCCGGCTTTCATCTCCGACAGTTTCGACTACCTGACACTGGGCATCTTCGTGCAGGACACCTGGACGCCCAACGACCGGCTGGAAGTTGCACTCGCCGCGCGCTTGGACACGATCGACGCCGATTTCTTCGATCCGCAGCGCCCCGGCACGGAGATCGAGGAGACGCTCGTCTCGCCGCGTTTCGATGCGCGCTATCGTCACAACGATCGCTGGACTTCGCGCCTGTCAGCGGGGCAGGGGTATCGCGCGCCGCTCTCATTCTTCGAGACCGACCATGGCATCCTCGATGCCGGCCTCGGCTTCGTCATCGACGTCGACGAGCTCGAGCGTTCGCTCTCCGCGACCTACGCCTTGAGCTATACCGGCGACCGGCTGAACTGGACCGGGGGTCTGGCCTGGACGTCTGTTGATAATCTTGCCGCACTCGACGAGACCGAGGATGGCGTGCCGCTGCTGACCCAGCGGGATGATACCATCGAGGTGTACGGTCTCACGTTCGATCTGGGTTATGTGCTGACGGACGATCTCGACCTGACGCTGACGGCGGAGACCTTCGAGCGCGACGCCGTCATGCGCTCCAGCTTCGGCGTGGCACCGGTCGAGGAGCGCATCGTAACGGGTATCGAGTGGCATCCCGGACCTTGGGACATCGATCTGACAGCCGTCTGGATCGGATCGCGTGATCTCGCGCGATACGGCTACGAGGGCTTCAACGACGCCGCGGCAACCGACAGGAAGCCGACCGATGTGAGTTCCTTCGTCACGGTCGATGCGCGCATCGAGTTTACGTTCAGCGATCGCCTGGCCTTCTATGCGGGCGGTCGCAATCTGTTCGACGAGACCCAGGTGCGGGATGACTCGCCGCTGTTTTTCGATGCCGGCGGTGGCTACGACGTCGCGTACATCTACGGCGCGCTGCGCGGGCGTGAATTGTATGCTGGGCTGCGGGCAGAGTTTTGAGAAACCTGATCGGAAGCCTGCTGCTGTGCGCACTGTCGCTCGTGAGCCTGCCGAGCCACGGCAATGGTTTCTTCTCGTATCCGGCGCAGCCACTGATCGACGCTCCGCCGTTTTCGCACCACACGGGCAGGCCCGCGCTGGTGGTCCTGTTTCAGCCCGAGTGTCCGCACTGTCTTAATCAGTTTCGCGCTGCGCAGTCCTTTGCCAACGCGCATCCGCAGATTGCGGTGGTCTGTCTCTCGATTCGCGGTGAGCCGCAGGACCTGCTGCGGGAACTGCGCCGCGCTCGCATCAAGCTGCCGGCCTACCGATCGAGCCCGGCGCTGCTGGCGGCGCTAAATCGCCCCGAGACGACTCCGCAGACCTACGCCGTGAACGCAGCGGGCGCGGTTGTCGCCGTGGCGCGCGGTACACGCTCGGCGGCGCAGCTCGCGGCGCTTGTGGCGGATACCTGGGGCAAGCCGCCGAGTAGTAACGTGTCTCAGTCGACCCGACCCCGGCTTCAGCAATCGTATTCGTCCTACTCGGTCGCGACGAGTATGTAGGCATTCGACGCGGCAACCGGACGGGTCGCAGTTCATCCGGTTCTGGTGCATTAAGGGCTTCTTGAGGCTGACGGTGCATTTCTTGGTATTGCGGGCGCAAATCACCGCACGCCGAATGCCGGTTTTCCAGCCATTTCGAGATCGGAACCTGCGTTTCGCCTTTCGGCGTGGGCTTGAGATCTTGTCCGAACACCGCCAATGCACCAGAACCCTCGCCGACTGACCGGTGATGCAGCGCGGCGCGCGCTTCCTGGCCCCCCGGCTGGCGGAACTCGGGCGCATCGACGTTCGCGAGCCGGACGATCGTGGGACCGGTGACGAGCTGGACCCGGAGTGTGTCGCCGTCGAGGGCGGCCGTCACGGTGCCGTGGATGAGCGGGCGGCCCTCGGCGTTCGCGGCGATTGTGAAGACGAGAGCGCAGGCGGCAGCGAGCGCGGATCGGATCATTTCGAGTTCAAGCCAGCGCGATCAGTTCGCGCTGGAACGGCACGCCGTCGGTCGGTGGCACGTCCGCCTCGCGCGCGTAGCGATGGCCCGCATAGACCGCTGCGGCGATGGTCGACGGCGCGAGGCAATCGCCGATGCGGGTGAGCGAAAGAATGCCGGCATCACGCAGCCGGCCCGGATCCGCCGCGAGGTCGAGGTACAGAGAGTCATCTGGCAGCCGCATGGTGACGAGCAGTACGGATGCGCAGGGTATCGAGCGCTCCCGGCCGCTCTGCACGTGCCGGATCCGAACTTCGTCTGCCGCAATCGCCGTGAGCGTATGCTTCTCGATGATTTCGACACCAGTTTCGAGGAGTCGTCTCTCGACCAGGCCCTGCTCGAGCGTGGCGTGCGACCATTTCGAAACGTCCGACGCCGGTGTCACGAGAGTCACAGCGGATCCATTCTGCCTCAATTTCTCGGCGAGCAGGCCGCCGAGATAGTAGTGGTCGTCGTCGAAGATCACGACCGGCCCTATAGGCATGCGGCCGGCAAAGACGTCCTCCGGCGTCCATACCGCGGATGTGGCATGGCCCTCGACTGGCTGGGTATGCCAGCGTCCGACGCCGTCGCGACGCCAGGTACTGCCGGTCGCCACGACCACCTTGGCAGCTCCGAACTCCAGGACTTCCTGGGTCCCAAGCCGGCTTTCCATGTAGACCTCGACATTGGCCATCCGCTGGATCTGCTGAATCCGGTAGTCACGCACGCGACCCCAGGCGGCGAGCCCCGGCATGCGGCACTCGTCAGCGACGCGGCCGCCGAGCACATCGCGCGCCTCCGCGAGCGTCACTTCGTAGCCGCGCTGGCCCAGCGCCCGCGCGCACTCCAGACCGGCCGGCCCGGCGCCGATTACCAGGACCTTGTCGTCAGAGCCCCGGGCAGGGATGAACTCCGGGTGCCAGCCCTTGCGCCACTCTTCGCCCATGGTGGGGTTCTGTGTGCAGCGCATCGGCACCATCGTGAAGTCCGCCGATACGCAGATGTTGCAGCCGATGCATTCGCGTATATCGTCGATGCGTCCTTCTTCGATCTTGCGCGGCAGGAAGGGATCGGCAATCGACGGCCTTGCGGCACCGATGAAGTCGAGGACGCCGCGCCTGATCTGCGCGACCATGGCATCAGGCGACGTGAACCTCCCGACGCCGACCACCGGCTTGCGGGTGACCTTCTTCACGAAGGAGATGAACTCCTCGTGCGATCCCTCCGGGCCGAAGCGCGAGGGCACGGAATCCGCGTGCCACTCCCGGAGAGTGACGTCCCAGAGATCAGGGAGGTCCGCCAGCAGCTCGATGGCAGCGCGGGATTCCTCCCTGTCCGGCCTGCCGCTCGCCGACGGGAAGTCGATGGTCATCCGCAGGGCGATCGCGCAGGAAGAACCCACGGCTTCGCGGGCCTCCTCGAGAACCTCGCGCGTCAGCCGCAGCCGGTTCTCCAGACTGCCGCCGTACTCATCGGTACGTCGATTGCGGTCCCCAGACAGGAAATTGCCGATGAGCGAACTCTCGCAGTGGCAGTAGAGGTAGATGACATCGAAGCCTGCCCTGTGCGCCCGCACTGCCGCATCCCGATGCCAGCGGCGGAAGGCCCTGATGTCCCCCTTGTCCATGGCGCGCGCCTGCGCGGGGTAATCGCCCGCCCAGACCGGCTGATGACCGACGGCGATAGGGACCTCGCGGCTATAAAGGCAGGCGTCGCGCGGGCCGGAGTGACTGAGTTCGATGGCGGCCAGGGCGCCGTGCGCGTGCACGGCCTCGTTCATGCGCGCAAAGGCCGGTATGTCGCGATCGTCCCACAGGCGGCCCTCGATCAGCGGCGACATGTCGCCGGAGGGATGTATGTCCGTTTCCTCCGTGCAGACGACGGCCCAGCCACCTTCGGCTTTCACGCGACGCATCGCCGCCATCGAACTCGGATAGCTGGTGCCCATGCCGTTGCAGTGCGCCACCTGAATGAAGCGGTTCTTCGCCGTTACCGGGCCAATGCGCACCGGTTCGAACAGGACGTCGTAGCGCGCATCGCGCGGCATGGCTGGGTATCCGTTGAGACGGGATCACGCGCGGGAAGACGCGACTCTGCGATACCTGCAAACCGGAATCAAGCGGGACGGATATGCTCGGCAGGTCACGGACACTGCACATCCACGTGAAGGCACAGCATGCAGAATGTAACGAAACTTGGCGGGACCACGGGCATCGCACCGGTGTTGCAACGGGCGCCCCGGCTCTCCATTCCAGGTTCAGCAGAACCGCAGAAAGGGGACGCCATGACCAAGAGCGAGCAGATCCGCCGGACGCCTGGCGGTCCAAAGCTTCCGCAAATGCCTTAACATGGCGCGTCACGGTCGGATATTGGTGGAGACACCTTGAACGACACTTCAGTTCCGAGTCCGTCTGAGAAACATCCGGAGGAGCACAGCGGCGTCTCCCGGCGCTCGCTCCTGACGGGCGCCGGGGCGCTCGCGCTGGGCGGCGGGGCGCTCGCGGGGCTCGTCGGCTGCGAGGACACCACGACCCCGGTCGCGGCGGCAGGCGCCGGCGGCGGCGCCGGCATCATGGGCGACCCGACCGCCGGCGGCCCCGTAGACCCGGCGGGGATCCCGCTGGCGCGCGTGGACTACCCCGTGACGCTCCCCCTCATCGGCGACCCCGTGAAGCCGGGCGAGCCCGAGCGCGGCGGCGTCCTGCGCGTCTACAACTACGCCGACTACCTCAACCCCGCCGTGCTGAATGCGTTCGGCGAGGAGAACGGGGTCAAGGTCGAGGTCAGCACGTTCGAGACGCTCGACGAGGCATTCTCCAAGCTCTCGACCGGCGGGCTCGAGTTCGACGTCATCTTCACGACGACCGACCAGATCTCCCGGCTTGTCGGGCGCAAGCTGCTGCAGCCGCTCAACTACGACCTGATCCCCAACCTGCGCAAGAACGTCTGGGACGTGCTGCAGAGCCCCTACTACGACGTCGGCCCGCGCTACACCGTCCCCTACGTCCTCTTCACCACCGGCATCGGCTGGCGCAACGACCTCGTCTCCTACGACCCCGCCGAGCCGATCTGGGACGCGCTCTGGGACGCCGAGCGGTACCGCGGCAAGGTGCAGCTGCTGAACGACCCGCGCGAGGCGATCGGCGCGGCGCTCATGCGCGCCGGCATCACGAACCTCAACACCGAGAACCCGGCGCAGATCGAGGCGGCGATCCGGGACCTCATCAAGCTCAACGACGACGTCCGCGTCAAGGTCGCGATCAACGGCTACGAGACGCTCCCGACCGGGCGTATCGTGCTGGGCGAGGTGTGGTCCGGTGACGTCCTCAGCGCGGCGATCTCCTACCTGCCCAAGGACGTGCCGGCGACGGCGCTCTCCTATGTCTACCAGGAGCAGGGCGGCCCGATCGCCAACGACATGATCGGCATCGCAGCGGCCGCGCAGAAGCCGGTGATGGCCCACCGCTTCCTGAACTACCTGCTCGACGCCGATGTCGCCCTGGAGAACTTCGTCGACTTCGTCGGCTACCAGCCCCCGATCAGGGGGATCGACCCGGCCTCCCTGATCAAGGACGAGGTGATCCCGCCGAATCTCGCCAACGCGCTCGTCACCCCCGAGGCCTTCGCCAGCGCCAACGCCTTCCTGGGCCTGACGGTCACCGGGCAGCGGCTGTGGGACCGCGGCTGGCAGCAGTTCCGGGCGGGCTGACATGGCGCCGCGCTGGGTCTGGCGGCTGCTCTCCGCGCCCGGGCTCCTCTTCCTAGCGGTCTTCTTCCTGGTCGCGTTCTACGCGGTCGTCGCGGTCGGGCTGGGGAATGTCACGACGCAGTTCCAGCCCGTCCCGCACTGGAACCCGCTCGACTGGAACGTCGGCTACCTCAGGGAGGCGCTGAGTAACCTCGCCCCCGGCGGCCAGATGTGGCCGGTCGTCGTGCGGACCGTCCTCTACATCGCGGTCGCGATGGCCCTCACGCTGCTGATCGGCTACCCGGTCGCCTACTACGCCGCACGCTGTGCGGGCCGCTGGAGCGGGCTGATCCTCGCGCTGCTCGTCCTGCCGTTCTGGATCTCGTACATCATGCGGCTGTTAGCCTGGACGAACCTGCTTGCGTCCGACGGCTACGCGTCGGAGGCGCTCAATGCGCTCGGGGTGGACCGGCTGTTCAACACGCTGGGGCTGATGGAAGGGGACGACTGGCTCGGCGGGCAGCCGGTCACGGTGATCATCGCGCTCGTCTACGGGTATGTCCCGTTCTTCATCCTGCCGCTCTACGCGTCGCTGAACCGGCTCGACCAGCGGCTCATCGAAACCTCGCGCGACCTCGGCGCCTCGGCCGCCGAGACCTTCCGCCGGGTCATCCTGCCGCTCTCCCGGCCCGGCATCTACGCCGGGATGGTGCTGATCGCGCTGCCGATGTTCGGGGACTACTTCACCCAGGACCTCATGTCCGGGTCGCCGAACACGAACATGGTCGGCAACATCATCAACGGCTACGTCCAGGGCGGGCCCGACAAGTCGCTCGGCGCCGCGATGACGATGCTGCTGTCGGCCTTCCTGCTGATCTTCATGGCGTTCTACCTGCGCAGCCTGCGGCGCGAGCAGCGGGAGGCGGAGTGAAGCTCCGGCGCGACCCCTGGGGGCACCCACGCGGCCTGGCGCTGGTGACCTGGATCTACATCATCTGGTCGCTCGCTCCGGTGATCATGGCGATCCGCTTCGCCTTCAACGAGGGTCGCTCACGCACCACGACGCAGGGGTGGTCGCTGCGCTGGTTCTGGCAGGACCCGACGCTCAGCGTGTTCCACGACCCGTCGCTGCACTCCGCCCTGGAGCAGAGCCTGACCCTCGCATTCTTCGCGATGCTCATCGCCACGCCGCTGGGGATCGGCCTGGCGCTGGGCCTGCAGCGCTGGCGTGGCCGCGGCTCGGGCATCGCCAACGGGCTGACCCTGCTGCCGCTCGTCACCCCGGAGCTGGTCTTCGCCGTCGGGCTCTTCATGCTCTTCACGACGGCCTTCAAGTTCATCGGCCTGGGCACGACCGCGCAGGTGATCGGCCACGTCACGTTCTCGGTGTCGTTCGTGGTCGTGATCGTGCGCGGCCGCCTGCAGACGATCGGCAGCGACATGGAGGAGGCCGCGGCCGACCTGGGCGCGCCGCCGTGGGAGGTCGTGCGGCGCGTCCTGATCCCGTTGCTGATCCCCGCGATCGGCGCGAGCCTGCTGATCGTCTTCGCCCTCTCGATAGACGACTTCGTGGTGAGCCAGTACCTCGCCTCGGGAGCGGACACGACGACGGTGCCGATGCGGATCTACGCCCAGGCCCGCGCCGCGCCGACGCCCGCGCTGAACGCGCTCGCGACGATCATGCTCGCGGTCACGCTGCTGGCGCTGCTGCTCGCCTACCTCGTCTTCCGCTTCAGCACTCGCGGCCAGAAGGGCGGGTCGGCGATCGGGCAGCTCGCCGGGCTCGACGCCCGCATCGACGCAGGAGGAACGAAGTGAGCGAGGGCAAGGGCGACATCCGCCTCGAGGGGCTGACCAAGCGGTTCGGCGACGTCACCGCGGTGGACGGCATCGACCTGCACGTGCCCTCGGGCGAGTTCTTCACGATGCTCGGCCCGTCCGGCTGCGGCAAGACGACGACCCTGCGCCTGATCGCGGGCTTCGAGCGCCCCGACGCGGGGGCCATCCTGCTCGACGGCGCCGACATGTCGCGCATCCCGCCGCACAAGCGCAACGTCAACACGGTCTTCCAGAGCTACGCGCTCTTCCCGCACAAGTCGGTGGAGGACAACATCGCGTTCGGGCTGCGGTACAAGAAGCTGCCGCGCGAGGACGCCCGGCGCCGCGTGCAGGAGGCGATGGACCTGGTGCGCCTCGGCGGGCTGGGCGCGCGCAAGCCGGCCCAGCTGTCCGGCGGCCAGCAGCAGCGCGTCGCGCTCGCGAGGGCGCTCGTCCTGGAGCCGCCGGTGCTGCTGCTCGACGAGCCGCTCGGCGCCCTGGACGCGCGCCTGCGCGTTGACCTGCAGGTGGAGCTCAAGCGCATCCAGGAGCAGCTGGAGATCACCTTCATCTACGTCACCCACGACCAGGACGAGGCGCTCACGATGTCCGACCGCGTCGCGGTCATGCGCGACGGCCGGATCGAGCAGTGCGCGGCGCCGCGGGAGCTGTACGAGGAGCCGGCGACGGCGTTCGTCGCCAACTTCCTCGGCGCCGCGAACCTGATCCCGGTGCAGGCGCACGCTGACGGCGACGACACGGCGCTGACGCTCGGCAGCTTCACCCTGCGCAGTGCCGGCAGCGGCCACGCCGACGGGGCCGCGATGGCGATGATCCGTCCCGAGTACGTGCGCCTGGAGCCGCACGGCACGACGGGCGAGAACCGCGTCCCGGGGATGGTCGAGGAGGTCGTCTACCTGGGGTTCCACCAGGACGTGCGCGTACGCCTGGCGACCGGCACGCTGCTGCGCGCCGACGTACCGAACGACGGCGACGCGGTCGAGTACGAGCAGGGCGACGCGGTGGCCGTGCACCTGCGCGCGAAGAACCTGCGGGTCCTGACCGAGGACGCGTCGGTTCCCTCCAGCGCCGCGACCGGCCACTTCGCCGCTGTCTCCGCCGCGGAGCCCGCGTGACCAAGGGCGCGGCGCGCTCGCGCCCCGACACCCGGACCGAGCTGCTGGCCGCCGCGCGCCGGGTGATCCGTCGCGGATAGGAAATGAAACACAGTCCGCTTTCCCAGGAAGACATGGAAATGCTTCCCGATTCCCTCCTTCTCCGTGGCATGGCGCCCCTCGGCTGGTACCACGATCGGCCCGAACAAGCGGGTTCACGGGATCTGCAGCATCTGCAGAACTGGATTCTCGAGCTGTGTGAGGCCAGGAGTTGAGAGTCATGAAACACCGTAGCCAGGGGATGAATCGGCCGATCACTCGCCGCGACTTCATCAACGGCGTCGCCGTGGCAATCAGCGGGAGCATGGCCTGGCGTTGGTCGGAGGCCCGGACTGTATCCAGCGCATATCCGCCGATCCTGACCGGCATGCGCGGCAGCCACGAAGGATCCTTTGAAGTCGCCCACGCCATGCGCAATGGCGCCCGCTGGGAAGATCCGGCGGACACGGGCGAACAGTACGATCTGGTCGTCGTCGGTGGCGGGCTGAGCGGCCTCGCGGCGGCCTGGTATTTTCGCGAGGCAAGACCTCAATCCCGAATCCTGATCCTCGATAACCACGACGACTTCGGCGGTCACGCAAAGCGCAATGAATTCTGGGTCGGTGATCGCATGGTCCTGTCGCTCGGTGGTACCGAGAACATAGAGGACCTGAGGCGTTACGACGCGGCTGGACGCCGGCTCCTGAAATCGATCGGCATCGATGTAGCGCGCTATCCCGAGTTTCAGGACGCTTCAGTCTACGGCTCCCGGAAAATGGGATCTTCCGTTTTTCTCTGCAGGGAAACGTTCGGCAGGGACCACCTCCTGGTGGGGGATGGC
>Ga0194132_10007799_pt1 | contig 15706 bp, 17 predicted proteins | sample TA2KigOf80mmetaG_FD_148612 | JGI IMG/M metagenome (GOLD analysis project Ga0194132, IMG submission 148612) | Freshwater microbial communities from Lake Tanganyika, Tanzania - TA2015054 Kigoma Offshore 80m | ecosystem: Environmental > Aquatic > Freshwater > Lake | place: Tanzania: Lake...
GTCGCAACGGCTTCGCGCTACCGCTTCAAGCCTCGCCGCGCATGCTTGCCGACCTCATTGCGCATCCGGGCTGGTCGCTGGCGACGCTCGCGGCGGGAGCGCCGGGCTTTGCCAACTTCCTTGTCTCCACCGGTGGCCGCACCGTCCCGATCGCCCACATGCTGCAATCGCTGGCGCAGGCGCAGATCGACTGGTCGACGCTGGAGCAGGCACGGGCCCATTGGCCGCACCAGCTGATCGTCAAGGGCGTGATGGATCCGCAGGACGCCACGCGGATCCGTGACCTCGGGGCCGACGGCATCGTGGTGTCCAACCATGGTGGCCGGCAATGGGCCGGCGTACCGGCCTCGATTGACGCGCTGCCTGCGATTCGTGCCGCCGTGGGGGCTTCGTTCCCGCTGCTGCTGGACAGTGGCGTGCGCAGCGGAGACGACATCGTGAAGGCACTGGTGGCCGGGGCCGACTTCGTTCTGCTGGGCCGCGCCTTCCTCTACGCAACCGCGGCGCTTGGTGCGGGCGGCGCGGCCACAGCGATCGAGATCCTGCGCGGCGAGGTTGACACTGCGCTGGCACAGCTGGGTTGCGACTCGGTGGCGGCACTGCACGAGCGCCGCTTCTTCCAAGCCCCCAGCGCTGAATCAGGAGCATGCGAATGAACACCAAGCCGGCCATCCCTGCCCATGTGTCGCCCGAGCGCGTGGTGGATTTTGACCGCTTCCAGGGCCCCGAGGTCCAGCGCTGTCCGCACCGGCAGGTGAGCGAACTGTTCGCGCGCAGCCCGGGGTTGTTCTACACGCCGGGCGACCGGGGCCACTGGGTGGTGGCCAGTGCCGCTCTCGCGCGTGACATGTTGCGCCAGCCGGAGAAGTTCTCCAGCGATCCGGTGCACAACGTGGCCAACCGCCGCAACCCGCCGACGCTGCCCAACCAGTGCGACCCGCCCCTGCACACCGAGCTGCGTCGCATCATCAACCCTTTTTTTGCGCCCAACGGTGTGCAACGGCTCGAGGAGCAGATCCGGGCGATGGCCTGCGGCCTCATCGACGGCGTGCTCGCGCGCGGTCAATGCGAATTCGTGGGCGAGATCGCGCAGCGTTTCCCGGTGGAGCTGTTCCTGCGCATGGCCGACGCGCCGCTGGACGACCGCGAGCTGCTTATCGCCAAGGTTGACCGTTTCACGCGCGCGTCTCAGGTGCAGGATCGCCTGGCAGCGCTGGAAGAACTCGCCGACTACCTCAAGAGCCTGATCGCATTGCGCGAGACGTCGCCTGGCGACGATCTGGTGAGCCTGGCCATCCACGGCAAGGTGCAGGGCCAGCCCCTGAGCTCCGACCAGAAGCTGGGCATGGTGACCTTGCTCTTCCTCGGCGGTCTGGACACCGTGGCCGCAATGCTCTCGTTCATCATCGCCTACCTTGGCCAGCACCCCGAGCACTACAGCCAGTTGGTCACGGAACCCGGGCGCATCGGCGATGCGCTGGAGGAACTGATGCGCGTGCACGGCGTAGCCGGCACCGAGCGCGGCGTCACCGCCGACATGCGTTACGAAGGCGTGGACTTCAAGGCTGGCGACCGCCTGTTGTTCATGCCACACGTGTACGGGCTCGACCCCGACCTCGTCGAGGACCCGATGCGGGTTGATTTCGATCGCCCCCTCAGCAGCCATCTGGTGTTCGGGTCCGGGCCACATCGCTGCGTGGGATCGCACCTGGCGCGGCTCGAGATGAGGGTATTTCTGGAGGAATGGGTGCGCAGGATTCCCAGCTTCGCGGTGAATCACGAAGGCGACCTGCCCACGCGGGGCGGCCTGGTCTGGTCGCCCATCCAGGTGCCGCTTGTGTGGCCCAGCCCGGGTGACCCAAGGAGCGCACCATGATCCGGATCACGGTCGATCGCAGCGTCTGCGCCGGCCACGCCTTGTGCGCCGCGCGTGCGCCCGAGGTCTACCGGCTTGACGACGAGGGTTTCTGCAACTCCGACGGCGAACTCGTGGCGCCGCGTCTGGAGGCGCAGGCCCGCCTGGGTGCGCGGCATTGCCCGGAGTCAGCGATCCTGCTGGTCGACGAGCCGTCACCGCCCGGTGCCGGCGCATGAGCGTGATCACCGTCGTGTTCGTTGATGCTGGGGGCGGTCGGCGTTCAGTGCAGGTCGAGCCCGGAGGCTCGGTGATGCAGGCCGCCGTCGACAACGGCCTGTCCGGCATCCTGGCCGACTGCGGCGGCTGCCGCTCCTGTGCGACCTGCCACTGCTACGTGGACCTCGCCTGGACGGGCAGCTTCGCGCCGCCGGTGGAGGCAGAGATCGAGCTGGTTTCCTATGCCTTCGACCCCCAGCCCAACAGCCGACTTTCCTGTCAGCTGCAGCTTGAGCCGCGACATGACGGACTGGTGATAGGCCTGCCCAGGCGGCAGGTCTAGGGTTCATCCGACGCGCGACCTCCTCTCCCGATCAGGCACCGGTTTTCGGTTCATTCCCTTCCCCCGCGCCCATGACCGCCTTGCGCATCGCCGGGCTGTCCGGAAAGGGTTCACCGCCCAGAGGTGCCTGCGCGCGCGCCGCCTCAATCTCGGGCAGGCGCTCCTTGATGCGCCAGCGCCCGTCGGCGCAGCGCACCAGCTTGTCGCAGTAACGGCCGAAGGCGCGGATGCCAGGGCCTTCGGGGTAGCGATCAAGTCGGGCGAACATGCTGCGCACCGTGGCGGCATCGCCGTCGATGGTGACCATGGGAGCGATCACCAGATGCTTGTGGAACATGGTCGGCGCATGCGAGTGGGCGCGGAAACCGGCGCGCAGTTCGGCGTGGCCGCGCATGAACGCGCGGCCGGGCCAGTCCAGCACGGCGTCCTCGGTCCAGCAGTCGATCCACGCGTCCTCCAGACCGTAGTCGAGGTGGTGCCCGTAGGCGTACAGCGTGTCAAGGATCGCTTTCTCGTCTTCCAGGCGGCGCAGCCGCCGCTCGATGTCCGAATTCGCCATAGATCCTCCGAGCGATCGCGGATTGCCATGCATACCCTGTTTCGATATTATCAGTTTCGATGGAATTTCCCGCGCTGCGCCTGCAGCGTGCGCACAGCCCGGCGAGGCTGTTCATCGCGCCCCATTGAACAAGGAAGTCATGTCATGAGCAAGGACCCGGTCATCCTCGAAGTTGCCATCAACGGCGGTGTCACGCCCGATCGCAACCCGCATGTCCCGCTGACCGATGAGGCGGTGATTGCGGACAGCCTGCGCTGCTTCGATGCTGGCGCCTCGGTGATCCACGCCCACATCTACGACATCCGGCTCAACGGCCGCGCGGGCGCCGAGGCCTACCTGCGCCCGTGGCGCCAGATCCTTGCGCAACGGCCTGACGCGCTGTGGTACCCAACCCTGTCGGTCAACCAGTCCGACGGTGCGAACCTTGAGCCGATCGAGGATCGCTATTCCCACTACCCCTACATCGCCGGCGAAGTGCCGATGCCCTTCGGTGTCGTCGACCCCGGCTCGACCAACCTCGGTTATCCCGGTCCGGACGGACTGCCAGTGGGCTTTTGCTATGTGAACAGTTACGAGGACCACGCGTACGCCTTCGGATTGGCTGAGAAACTGGGTTTTCTGCCGTCGCTGGCCATCTTTGAGCCAGGCTTTCTGCAGACCACGCTGGCCTGGCACCGGGCCGGCCGCCTGCCCAGGGGGTCGATGGTCAAGTTCTACTTTGGCGGCGAATGGGGCCTGTGGGCCAAGGCCAGGGGCGTGAGCTTCGGCCTGCCACCCACGGAGAAGGCGCTGGCTGCCTATCTGGAGATGCTCGAGGGCACCGACCTCCCGTGGTCGGTCTCGGTCTGGGGCGGCGACTTGCTGCAAACGCCGGTGGCCGAAATGGCACTTGATCTGGGTGGCCACCTGCACATCGGCATCGAGGAGCACTTCGACCCCAACCGCACGCCGACCAACCTGGAACTGATCGAGGAGACCAGGGTGCTATGCCAGCGCATGGGGCGGCCGCTGGCCACGTTCGCGCAGACGCGCGAGATGCTGGGGATGAAGCCCTACCGCCCGGAATTGATGCAGCAGGTACACGCATGACAGGAAACCCCACAGGACGATTGGCTGGCAAGGCCGCAATCATCACCGGCGCCGGATCGGGCATCGGCCGCGCGTCCGCCCAGGCTTTCGCTGCGCAGGGCGCGCGCGTGCTGTGCGCCGACATCCGGGCCGCCGCGGCGCAAGAAACTGCCGCGGCCATCCACGCTGTGACGCCGGGTCGGGCACTGGGGGCCGGCGTCGATGTCACCGACGAGTCGCAGGTCGCCGCGATGGTGCAGCAGGCGGTCGCGGCGTTCGGCCGGCTGGATGTGCTGTACTCCAATGCCGGCATCGGCGAAGCGGGCAATGCGATTGATCTGACCCTGGATCAATGGAACCGGATGATCGCCGTCAACCTGACCAGCGTCTGGCTGTGCGCCAAGCACGCGCTACCGCAGATGATCCGGGGTGGCGGTGGGTCGATCATCAACCAGTCCAGCACCGCGGGGCTGATCGGCATACCGAGCATCGTCCATTATTCCGCCGCGAAAGCCGGGGTGATCGGGCTGACGCGCCAGATTGCCAACGAGTACGGACCGCAGGGCATACGCTGCAACGCCATCTGCCCGAGCACGATCCCGACACCGCTGGTCAGCACCGTGTGGAGCCAGCGTGCGCAACGAAACGGCGACACCTCGACTCTCGCGCAGCAGCAGGCGGTGGTCGCAGGGCGCCACCCGCTGCGCCGCCTCGGCGAGTTGGACGACTGTGCCAATCTGGCCGTGTTCCTCGCCAGTGACGAATCGTCGTGGATCAGTGGCGTGGCCGTGCCCCTGGACGGCGGACTCACCAGCGGTTGAAGCGCCGCCGGCCGCGGCGCCACGTCAGGCCGGGCGCGGTACCGGCCGCGCGGTCACCCAGGCGTCCGGGCCCCAGGGCGCAATGGGGGTTCCGGCCTCGACCTGAAAACGCTCGGGCAGATCCTCGACCATGTCCCAAGTCGCAGACAGACGACCGTAACCGACGCACATCGCACACCACATGCCCAGTTCGACCAGCGCCCGCGGGTCGAAATGCCGCGCCAGCTCGCCGTGGAGTGAGTCGTCAATCGCCAGGTGATCGGTGGCCAGGAGCTCGGCGTAGCGCAGCGCGACCTTCTCGGCCGGGTCCAGGTCGGGCGCATCGGCGGGGCGCTCGAGCGCGCACACAAGCGCCTCGGTGACGCCGGCGTCGACCGCATCGGCATAGCGCATGGCCATGCAACTGCGGCACTGGTTGAAGAAGGCGATGCGCAGGCGCACCAACTCCCTGAGGCGCGCCGGCAACACGGAGTGCTGGCGCATGGCGGCACCGAAGCGCAGATACGCCTTCGCGATCTCGGGGTGATGGGCACGGATGGCGGTCGGATGCAGCTCGCGTGCGGATTTGTCGGTACCGCTCACCAAGGTGCGCAGTTCGGGATCGAACTCATCCTGTGGTACAGAAGGAATGCGAGACATGGAGACTCCAAAGGCTTCAGGGTGCGGCGCCGGGTTGTGGCGGGGCAGCTGGTGGCACAGACGTCAGGCGGCTGTCGATGTAGGTCCGCAGCTGGTCGGGGAGATCAGCCGGCTGAGGCGCCTGCCCAGGCCAGCGCACGCGCAGCGTGTCGCCGGTGCCCAGCGCGACTTCGTCGAACGGAAGAACATAGCGGAACAGGATGCGGCGCGCGGCGAACATCCATCCACCCTCGCCACGCACATAGGTGTCAAGGTAGCGCAGCGCGATGCGCACGGTGCGCCCGTCGATGCACAGCTCGGCATGGGCGTTGACGACGCCACTGGCTTCGTTGTCGTCGACGCGATCGAAATGCCAGGTGTGCGCGTAGTGCGAGCTGGTGGTGAACGTCGCGGTGCGAGCGCGGTAGAACGCGACGATCGCCTCGCGCCCCTTGACGCCGTGGAATTCGCCGTCCGGTGCGAACATGAGCGCCAGCGCATCAAAGTCGCGGTCGTCCACCGCCATGCCATAGCGGGCCACGAGTTCGCCCAGTTGCTGACGTGCCTCGACTCGGCGCAGCAGCGCGGCCAGCGATGCCAGATCGGTTTCAGCGTGGATCATGGTCGTCGGGGCCAAGAGCGCCGAGGGGGAGATTGCCCGATTGTGCCGTCGATCGCTTAAAGGGCTCGAGAAGATTCGCCACGTTCGGGCCATACCGGATGACCCGGCGCGCCTGACGACAAATTTCCATCATGCAGGTGCAAAGCGCGCGATCACCGCGCTTGCGTCGGGTTGTTCATCCCACACCACGCGCACCGGCATGCCGACGCGGATGCGCTCAATGTCGACCTCGACCAGGTTGCTGATCATTCGCACGCCACCGGCGCCATCCAGTTCGATGACGGCTGGCACATAGGGCAGGTGGGGCTCCATCCCGGGCAGGATGGCGCGCTCGACCACCGTGTAGCTGTACACGCTGCCGGTACCAACCAGCACGCGCCAGTCCACGCTCTGGGACTGGCAGTGCGGGCAGAACGGCGTGGGCGGCATCCGGAATCGCTCGCAGTCCGCGCAGCAGGCAGCGACCAGTTCGCGCCGGCGGGCCGCTGCCCAGAACGGTGCGGTCCAGGCGTTGGTTGCCAGCTTGAACAGTCCGGGCGGCGGGCGGCGGGCGATACGGGCGCTGGTCATGTCCATCAATTCGAAAGGATCAGGCCGCTGACCGGCAACACCGAAGGCCCGCCGGTGACCAGCGCCAGGCGCGCTCCGGCGACCTGGTTGACAGCGGTGCCGCGAAGTTGCTCAACGGCCTCGCGCACATGGGTCATGCCCCACACGTAGCCGCAGGAAAGCTGGCCGCCATCCGTATTGATCGGCAGGCTGCCACCGTGCAGGCGGATCGCGCCGCTGCGCACGAATGCACCGCCTTCTCCCCTGGCACAAAAGCCGTAGTCCTCAAGCTGCATGATCACCTGCGATGTGAAGTGGTCGTAGATCTGCGCGGTGTCGATGTCGCCCGGCGATACCCCGGCCATCGTGTACAGCCTTCGCGCCACCGCAGCGTGACCCGAGGACGCGAAGCTGGCGTCGGGCATGTTCATCCAGTAGATCGAGCGCCCCCAATCGCGGCTACCGCCGTGCAGACCGGCCAGCACGCGCACAGGCCTGTGGCGCAGGTCGCGCGCTCGCTCGAGCGAGGTCACGATCACCGCCACCGCGCCGTCGTTTTCCAGGCAGAAGTCGTACAGGCAGTGCGGGTCGGCCAGCATCGGTGCAGAGAAGTAGTCTTCGCGCGTGAGCGGTTTGCGTAACGTGGCATTGGGGTTGTTCACGGCGTGCTCACGGATCGCAAGCGCCACGGCGGAGAAGTCCTCGCGCGTCGTCCCGTACAGGTGCATGTGCCGGCGGGCCAGCAGGGCAAACATGTGCCCCGGCCCGACAAGGCCACTGGCCGAGAAGAACGCGTTCTCAGGGGTGGCCGGGTAGGCCGCCGTGATCGCGCCGAAGCGCTGCGCGCCCTGCTGGTTGGCGCCGACGCAGACCACCACCTCAGCCTGGCCGCTGACGATGGCCGCAGCCGCCAGGCCGACCGCGCCGGCCGAGCCACCGCCGGTGCCAGTGAGCGTGGCGCTGAAGCGGATCTCGGGGATACCCAGCGTCTCGGCCAGCAGCGCGCTGTCGAACCCGCCGGCAAAGTACGCGAACCCGTCCACATCACCTACGCGCAACCCTGCGTCTGCCACCGCCGCCAACGTCGCCTGACCGACGAGTTCGTCCACCGTTCGAGGTGCCGATGCGCCGCGCCGGTAGTAAGGCGTCGCACCCAGGCCGACGATGGCGGTGCGCTCGCGCATCAGGCTCGTTCCACAGGGTGCTGGGGCCTCATGACGGCGGCATGGTGCCTCGGCGCGTGCCGCAGTTCACCCGTCGAAGGCGCTGGCTCACGCGTACCAACCTCCACCCTGGATCAGCCCGCGCGCGATCACCAGCTTCTGGATTTCTGACGCGCCCTCGTAGATGCGCATCGGGCGCGCCTCGCGGTAGAGCTGCTCGACGATGTGGCCCTGGGTCACGCCCCGGCCGCCGAGCAGCTGCACGGCACGATCAACGACCCTGCCGGCGGCCTCACTGCCCGCCAGCTTGCCCATGCAGGCCTGGTACGCACCACGCTCGCCCAGCACGTCATGGGACCAGGCCGCACGGTACACCAGCAGCGCTGCACCTTCGATGTCGGTTGCCATGTCGGCCAGCGCCATCTGGACGCCGTCCAGCGCTGTCATGGGTTTGCCGAACAGCTGGCGCCAACCCGTGTGCCGCAGTGTCTCCGCCAGCGCGCGGCGCGCCAGCCCGACTGCCGCGCCACCGACCGAGGGGCGAAAGATGTCGAATGCGGCCATCGCGGCCTTGAAGCCCTGACCCGGCTCGCCCACAAGATTGGCCGCCGGTACCCGACATTGACGGAACGCAATAGGTGCCGCGGGGTGCGGCGCAATGAAGTCGATGGGCGCACCGACTTCCAGCCCGGGCGTGCCGGCATCGACGATGAACATCGACAACCCGCGCGCACCCTGTGCCTCGCCCGTACGTGCCACCACCAGGTAGTGATCGGCGATGCCGGCGTTTGAGATCAGCGTCTTGTCGCCATTGAGCACGTAGTGATCACCTTCTCGGCGTGCCTCGGTCGTCATCGACGCCACGTCCGAGCCGGTCGCCGGCTCGGTCAGCGCAAAGGCCGCAATGCGTTCGCCCCTGCGGCAGGGCTCGAGGTAGCGCGCGCACAACGCAGGCGAACCGAAACGGCGCAGCGCCAGCGTACCGATGCCCTGCATCGCGAACATCGCGTCTGCCAGCGCGTGCTGGAATGTCAGCCCCTCGCGGATCAGGCACACCGAGCGCACGTCGAAACCCGTGTCGCCCGGCGGCACGACGTAGTCCAGCAGGCCGGCCTGACCGAAGCTGCGCACCAGCGCGCGGCATTCGTCGTGCATCGAGGCGTGGGCCTGTCCGTGATTGGCCGCGTTCCACGCGCGCACGCGCTCAGCGAGCTGGTGATGGCGGTCCTCGAAGAAGGGCCAGGGCCACAGCTTCCAGTTCGGGGCGTCGTCATTCATGGTTTCGTCCTGGCTTGCGGATCTCGTGAGTGGCGTCTGACCGGCAACTCTCGGCCAACCCGGCGCTGAATCATGTTTTCGCTCCGGGCGCCTTGGGCGCGCCCTGGAATTTGGCATCGTAGCGGGTGCCAGCGGCCGCGCCGATCGGCATCAGGGCAGCCAGCGCCTCGCGATCGGCCACCGACAGGCTGATGGCGCAGGCGCCAACGTTCTCCTCGAGGTACTTGATGCGCTTGGTCCCGGGAATCGGCACGATGGGTTGCTCGCGCCCCATGATCCACGCCAGCGCAATCTGGCCGACGGTGCAGTGCTTTTCGGCGCACAGGCTTGAGAGCTTGACCAGCAGCGCGCGGTTGCGATCGAAGTTCTCCCCCTGGAAGCGCGGCGAGGTCAGGCGGAAGTCGTCGGGCGCAAGGCTGGCTGCGCTGGCGATGGCCCCGGTGAGAAAGCCGCGCCCGAGCGGGCTGTAGGCGATGAACGTGACGCCAAGTTCGCGGCAGGTCGGTAGCACGTCGATTTCGGGCTCACGCGTCCACAGCGAGTACTCAGACTGGATCGCAGCCACCGGATGCACCTGATGCGCACGGCGCAACTGATCGGCAGTCACTTCCGACAGGCCGATGGCGCCTATCTTGCCCTCCTGCACCAGCCGCCCCAGCGCGCCCACGGTGTCCTCGATGGGCACATTCGGATCGGTGCGGTGGACGTAGTACAGGTCGATGCGGTCGATCTGCAGGCGCGCCAGCGACTCTTCGCAGCAGCGCCGCATGTAGGCTTCTGAGTTGTCGATGCCACGGTCGTAGGTGCTGCCCGGCGGGCCATCCGGATCGCGCACAACGCCGAACTTGCTGGCCAGCATGACCTGTTCGCGTCGCCCCTTCAGGAACTTCGAGAGCAGCCGCTCGTTATGCCCGCGGCCGTAGACGTTGGACGTATCGTAGTGCGTCACGCCGAGTTCGAACGCTCGCTCGAGCGTTCGCAACGATTGAGCGTCATCAGGGTCGCCGTAAAACTCCGACATGCCCATGCAGCCAAGGCCGATCGCGCTGCTGCGCAGGCCCGAGGAACCGATGGCGACGTGCTTCATCTCAGCGGCACCCCGTCCCCCGAAGGCTTCGCGTGCCCCCCGCCGGGGCCCAGCACGATAGGGGCAGTGATGAGCTTGCGGCCATGATCACAGCCGCTCGATGACGGTTGCGGTACCCATACCGCCAGCGCAGCAGATCGCCTGCAGGCCGTACCGAACCTGGCGGCGCTCCATCTCGTGCAGCAGCGTGGTCATGATGCGCGCGCCGCTGGCGCCCAGGGGGTGGCCCAGCGCGATCGCGCCACCGTTCACATTCAGCCGTTCGTGCCCGACGCCAAGCTCGCGCATCCAAACCATGGGTACCGGTGCGAAGGCTTCATTGACCTCGAAGAGATCGATGTCGTCCAACCGCAACCCGCTGCGCGCCAGCACCTTGCGCGTCGCGGCAATCGGGCCAGTGAGCATCAGCACCGGGTCCGAGCCGACCGTGGTGGTCGCCCGGATGCGCGCGCGGGGCTTGAGCCCGAGCGAACGGGCATGGCTCTCCTCCATCAGCAGCAGAGCTGCCGCACCGTCTGAGATCTGCGACGCGTTGCCCGCGGTGACACGTCCGCCTTCCGGTCGGAAGCTTGTCTTGAGGGAAGCCAGGCGCTCGCGGCTCGTGTCGCGCCGGATGGTCTCGTCCACGCTCACCGCCCCACCACTGCGCTCGACGTCGCGCTCGCTCCAGTCGTCCAGCGGCACCGGCACGATCTCCCGCGTGAAATGGCCGGCGTCCGATGCCTGCGCTGCGCGGGCGTGGCTTTCGATCGCGTAGTCGTCCAGCGCACCCCGCTCCAGCTGCCATAGATCGCAAAGGCGCTCTGCTGCCTCGCCCTGCGAAGTGAGACGGAAGCGCTCATCGATGCGCCAGCCGAAGGGCACGCCATGCACGTCGCGATTGCCTCCCATGGGCACGCGGGTCATGCTCTCGGCGCCACCGGCGATCACTGCGTCCGTGATTCCGGCCATGATGGAGCCCACGGCCACATGCACCGCCGCCTCTGCCGAGCCGCACTTGCGGTCCACCGTCATGCCGGGAATCGTCTCAGGCCAGCCCGCCGACAACAGCGCAGTGCGAGCGATGTTGCCGCACTGCTCGCCGACCTGAGACACGCAACCGAACACCACGTCCTCGATGCACTCGGCGCTGATTCCGGCGCGCTGCACCAGGCTTTGCAGCGCCACCGCGCCCAGATGGTCGGCGCGCACCGATTTCAGGCTGCCACGGAACCTGCCCACCGGGGTGCGCGCTGCCTCGACGATGACGACTTGTCGCATGGAGTCCTCCTGGATGGATGATTGTCAGCCCCGGATCGCCGAACCTGCGATGCGCCCGCCCGTGGCGTCGTAGGCATAGACGCCACGCCCGACCTTTCGACCCAGGCGGCCCGACTTGACCAGCTTGATGATCAGCGGACAGGGCCGGAACTTCTCGCCCAGCGTGCGGTGCAGGTATTGCAGCACCGTGAGGCGCGTGTCCCAGCCGGTCAGGTCGCCCAACTCCAGCGGGCCCATCGGGTGGTTGAAGGCCATCCGCATCGCGGTGTCGATGTCCTCGGCCCGTGCCACTCCCTCGGCCAGCATGCACATGGCTTCGTTGCCCATCAGCGCCGACATGCGACTGGTCGCGAAGCCAGGCGCCTCGTTTACCTCGATCGAGGTCTTGCCAAGCGCCGCCGTCCAGGCGCGCACACGCGCGATCGTCGAGTCGTCGGTCTCCAGGCCGCGGACGATCTCAACGAGCTTCATCTTGTGCACCGGGTTGAAGAAGTGCATGCCGATGACTCGCTCGGGTCGCCGTGCGGCGGCGGCGATCTCCGTGATGCTTAGCGCCGAGGTGTTGGTGGCCAGAACGGCCTGGTCACCCAGCCGCTCTTCCGCGGCGCGCAGTATCGCCTGCTTGATCGCCAGATCCTCCGTCGCAGTCTCGATCAGCAGGGCAGCGTCGACAGGCACATCGTCAAGTGTGGTGGTGCCGCGCAGGCGCGCCAGCGCGTCGTCGCGCGCCACGGGTGCGAGCTTGCCCAGGCGCACACCGGCGTCCAGAATCGCCTCGATGTTCAAGCGCGCCCGAGCCAGCGCCTCGGCACGGGTGTCCACCAGGGTCGTCGAGTGGCCGGTGGCGATGCAGGCGTGCGCGATCCCGGTGCCCATGAGACCTGCGCCAACCACCACCATCGATTCCTGAGCCACCATCGCCTTCCCCCGTCAAACTGCAGTCAATGCCCGCTGAACTTTGCCGGCCGTTTTTCGGCGAACGCCTGAGCGGCCTCGGCCCGGTCTGCGGTGTTCATCAGGATCGAGAACAAGGCCCGCTCCTGCTGCAAGCCAGCGGCCAAGTCGATCTCGCCGGCGCCACGCACCAACTCCTTCGCGTAGGCCGTGGCCGCCGGCGGGCGCGCAGCCACGCGCGCGGCAAGAGCCAGGGCTTCCTCGACCAGGCTGTCCCGGTTTGCGCTGAGGCGCGTCACCAGGCCGAGGGCCAACGCGTCAGCCGCAGACAGCCGATCACCGGTGAGGATCAGGTCCAGGGCGCGAGCCGCGCCGATCAGCCGCGGCAGTCGCTGCGTGCCTCCGCCGCCCGGAATCAGGCCTAGCCCGGTCTCTGGCAGACCGAGCACGGTGTCCGGCGCAGCGATTCGGATGTCGCAGGCCAGCGCGAGTTCCAGCCCGCCGCCCAGGCAATAGCCGTGCAAGGCCGCGACAACCGGTTTGCGGGTGCGCGCGACGCGCTCAATCCAGGGGTTGTCGATGAGGCGGCGACGTTCCTGCACCGAGTTGCCGACGGCGCGGCGCTCCTTGATGTCCGCGCCAACACAGAAACCGCGAACACCGGCGCCGGCCAGCACGATGCAGCACACGGCGTCGTCACGGTCGAGCTGTTCGACCCGCTCAGGCAGTTCGTGCCGGATAGCGTCGTTGATCGCGTTGCCGACTTCGGGACGCTGAAGGGTCAGCAGCGCGACCTCACCGTGGCGCTGCAGTTCGACCGAGACGGCTGGGATGTCCATTCGATCTGGCCTCAGGCGCCTGCCCGGGCACGATCCCAGGTGTGGGCGCGCACCCCGAGCTCGCGAAGCGCCTTCTTGCGCACCTTTTCGGTCGGCGTACGCGGCAGTTTGTCCAGCCGGTCGAAGTAGCGTGGCACCATGAAGCCCGGCATGCGGGCGTCGCACCAGGCCGCCAACGATACGTAGTCGGCCGGGCACCCGGCACGCAGCACAACAAAAGCCATCACTTCGTCTTCTCCCGCCTGTTGATCAGCGGGCACGCCGATGACGGCGCAGTCGGCCACATCCGGGTGTCCACGCAGCACCGACTCGACTTCGAAGGAAGAGATGTTCTCACCGCGGCGCCGCAAGGCATCCTTGACGCGATCGACGAAGTAGTACCAGCCCTGCGCGTCGCGGCGCAATGCGTCCCCGGTGTGAAACCACAGGTCGCGGCGCGATTCGATGGTCTTTTCCGGCATGCCCAGGTACTCGGTCGAGATGATGCCCGGGTGCTTGTGCCGCACCAGCAACTCGCCCACCTCGCCTTCGGGCACGGGTTCGCCGGACTCAGGATCTACCAGGCGGACTTCGAACCACTGATCGACCAGCACGCCGCTGGCGCCGGGCGGCCGTGGAGCCCCCGGTGGGGTCATGAACACGTTGGAAATCTCGGTCTGGCCGAAGCCATCGACGAACTCGCGCACGCCGAAGCGTTCCGAGAACGGCCCTGCAAGGTCCGGCGACAGCGGCGCGGCGTAGATGCAGCGAACCCTGTGGCGACGGTCGTCCCCGGACGGTGGCTGGGCGCAGATGAAGGCCAGGGTCGCGCCAAGAAGGTTGGTCACCGTGGCGCCGCTGCGCCGCGCCCGGCCAGCCCAGTCCGACGCGCTGAAGCGCGGGTACAGCACGCAGTGCGCACCGGCAATCAGGCAGGGGTAGACGGTCAGGAACTGCGCATTGCCGTGGAACAGCGGAAAGCCCGTCATGTAGACGTCGTCCTGTGTCAGCCGCATCAGCTGCACATCCTCCTCAGCGAAAAAGTAAAACTGCGAGTGCGGCATCACCACGCCCTTGGACGGTCCGGTGGTGCCGGAGGTCAGCAACACGGCAGCCGGATCCTGCGGCGTTGCGACGCGCGGCGGGTTGTTCTCGTCGGCTGCGAACAGGTCGACATGGCGGTGCATGCGCAGGCGGCGGAACGCCGGGGGCACGGCGCTGCTGCCGGGCTCGTCCACTAGCACCAGATCCTGAATCGGGATTTCGTCCTCGATCTCGACCAGACGCTGCGCCATAGCCGCGGTCGTCACCAGGATGCGCGACTGCGAAAGTTGCAAGGGGTGCGCAAGGAAGCTGCCCTTGTAGGCGTCGCTGATCGCCACCTCAACGGCACCCAGCTTGCACAGTGCAAACCAGGTAAGGACAAATTCGAGGCAGTTGGGCAGCAGGATGCACACGCGCTCGTGACGCCCGACGCCAAAGGCCGACAGGCCATGGGCAAGCTGATTGACCTTGCGATTGACTTCGGCAAAGGTCAGCGGTGTACCGGCATCGGTCCAGGACAGGCACGGCCGCTCGGGCCGTGTCTGCGCCTGATGTTCGAGCACATGGGGCAGCGTCCAGTCGCTGCGGGGGAAGTGCGGAACGAAATGCGGGAAAGTCAGCATGACCGGCTTGTCAGCTCAGATGGCTTGTTTCACACCGTTGCACACAAGGGGACGTCGTATATTATATGTAAGAGGTACATCCAGTATACGAAAGATGATGAAATGTACCCGGAAGTCCAGGATCCGTCGCCTCGCCTGAAGCGGTCCAGCCGCCCGCCGCCTGTCGCGCGTGGGCGCAAACGAGGCGAGGGCGGCCGCAAGCTGACGCAGTGCGAGATCGTGCGCAGTGCGCTGGAGAAGGAAATCTTTTCCGGCGCGCTGGTGCCCGCAACACCTTTGGACGAGGATGCGATCGTGGGGCGTTTTGCGGTCTCTCGCACGCCCGTGCGCGAAGCCCTGCTGCAGCTGATTGAGGCCGGCCTGGTGGAAAAGCCCTCGCGCCAGCGCGCCGTGGTGGCGCCGCTGGACCTCCGGCGGCTGATCCAGATGTTTGAGACGCTCTCCGAGCTGGAAGCCGTTTGTGCTCGGCTAGCGACCCGGCGCATCACCGCGCAGGAATTGGCGGCTCTGCGCGCGATTCACGCGCTTTCCGACGCCGCGCTGCGAGCCGGCGACTCGTACGAATTCGGGCGCCAGGGCATCCGTTTCCACGTTGCGCTCTGGCGCGCGACACACAACGATGTACTGTTCGACATGACCCGCAACCTGGCGATCCGGCTCAACCCGTATCGCATGTATCAACTGCGCTCCGAAGGCCGCCGTTTGTGCCAATGTGAGGTGAGACACCTCCCTTCGTAGAATTACTGTAGGGAGGTTGCTGATTTCGCAGAGGAAGAAGGAGAAGATGTTTCCGGCAAGGCAGGCGGGCGAAGTCGTGCCCGCGGGGGGTGCGGGCACGACTTTGCCCGCGGCGCCGATCGCGGCGCCGGACACGGAGGTACGCGC
>Ga0194132_10007800_pt1 | contig 15699 bp, 14 predicted proteins | sample TA2KigOf80mmetaG_FD_148612 | JGI IMG/M metagenome (GOLD analysis project Ga0194132, IMG submission 148612) | Freshwater microbial communities from Lake Tanganyika, Tanzania - TA2015054 Kigoma Offshore 80m | ecosystem: Environmental > Aquatic > Freshwater > Lake | place: Tanzania: Lake...
ACTTTGTGACACAATTCAAACCATCTTGAGGGTTTGAACTTGCTGTCTCGGAGAATTGTTCTTTTTCAAGTTCTGTGAAAATTGAAAAGCATTCCTTTACCTTTTTTTTCATTTCGTCTGGTGTGGCGGCATCTCTGTCAAGCGAAAGTATAAATGGTTTTACTGTTCCATTACTTCGGTAAAGACTTTCAAGAGAAACTTTTTTGCTTAACAAATAAGTTGTCATGAACCCTGTTCCAAACTTTCCAGTTGTATCTAAAAACTCATTTGCTTCTTCTTTGCTTATTTCATGTTCGCTAAAAAGCCTGTCAAAGAAATTTTGTTTATCCTCATCTGAATAACTTGGTGGCTTTGTTGAACGCTGACTTAAAATAGATAACAATTGGTCATGAAGAAAAGGACTTCCATTGTGAGAAAATTCTACTGTTGTATCTGTGATGTGTATTTCAATTCTTCCGTTATCATCAATTACATCTTTCGCATTTTGTAAAAGTTCCCAAACCCATCTTCTTGCTGATTGTGGTTCACCATTGAGGTCATAGATTGTATTAAAAAGTTTTTGCCCAATACTTTCAAGCCCTTCCTTTGCCAAAAGTTCCTGGGTTCTTTGATTGTTCTCAGTTGTTTCTAAAAAGTACATAACAAAATAGATATTTTAAAATATCTTTATATACACATTGGCTCAAGATCGTCAATAATAACACCTGCGGACTCATTTTTTTCTACTTTCAAGACATCATTAACAAACTCATATTTAGAGACCTCACTAAACATGGTCCTTACTGGATTAGTTCGATAAAGTGACCGAATTGCCTCAAGAGAGACAAGCTTAAAGTTACCTGCTTTTACATTTGCCTCAATTTTGCTCCTTACATTAAAAACCGAATTTACTTTCTGATAAAAAGTCTGATCAAATTCCGCCATTACTTTTTCACTTGCAACTTTGTAGTGCTTTCGACAATAACCAAATGGCTGACAAGATTTACAAAGAAATATATTTTCCATATTAAATTAGTAAATATTACTTTTCTAAAAATCATTAGCTCTCATTCAACTCCTTCTTTTTTCTTAAAAGATCTGCAATAATTATAGCAGGGTCTTCTTTTTCAGTAACTAGTTTCACAAAAGCCCAAAAAACATCGATTGAAGAGTCATAATGCATTTTTGTGTATCGGTGCTTATCTGCAGGATAAACTAAATTAGCAATATAACTAGTTTTCAAAACAAATTGAACACATAGATGATTGGGATGAACTATTACAGACCCTTCATTTAAGATATTATTAAAATGTGTTGCAAGAATAAATACTTCGCTAGCAATGTCTGGATCGTACTTATTTAAAATAAGTGATGTGAAGTGAAGTTTACCATTCTGAGTAAAGTAGGTAAATTTCAAAAACTTTTCCTCCAAAATTGGAAATTCAGATTCAATTGTCTTTTCCTTTTCAAATACACCTGAATTATATTCTTGTATTTTATGATATTCCTTTAGGTCATTCCAAACTAATTCTTCTTGTCTGTTATAATTAAAAGATATCCTAAAAGCAACTTTCAAAAAATGAAATAGATATTTCATATTTGTAGTATAAATGTCAATGGCCTAGTTTCTAATAACCAAATTGCGACTTAGTTTTATTTTTTTTCTCTCCGCATTTTCGCCCTGGATTATATAATGATCTGCAAGTGAAACACCGATCGCATCTGTAAAAGCACGTTTAATCCGACTTAGCTTAACGCTAACTTGATCGTTCAGGGCATTTGTTAGCTCATTAATGCGTGTAACCATATCTTCCCGCATACCTCGAGTAGAAATGTGACTATATATTTCATATAACTCTTCTCGGTAGTCACATAATGAGCTGATATAGATGCCATCAGGATATTTTAGGAAAAGCAGATATAAGGCTTTTTCCATAGCTGGCATCCGAATTTCAATATTCCCATAGTCAGTCAAATATATTCGTCCCCCTCGCCCAATAGAAAGCTTACTCGGTGGACTATTTTGCTTAAAATTCTGAGCAAAAAGCATTTTAATACGTAGTGATTCCAAAATTGAAAGTGAGTGATGAATTTCAGCAGCTGATAGATGATTTTCAATTTTACTCACACAATCGGGACAAATATCTGCAGTTCGCATCTTTAAGATTATATCGCTTTTTTGCATACATAAGTCACTAATACAACCTATCGCCTTGGAATGAGTAAGTGTTCTGACTTGATCGTAGCTTTCAAAAATATGCTTCTGAAGAGCTAAAGCAACAACTTCGAAAGCTATTGGAAAAGCAGAATCACAAGAAATAAAATGCTCCCACTCATCAGTATGAATAAAACCATTAAGTGGTCTTTTTTCATCAAGAACTGCAAACCAATTTCGTCTATTAGCGATTGGTGTCAAAAAAATTGCAAATTCTTTCTCTGGGATTAAATAACCCTCTCGATATTGTTGTATCTCTTGGAACAAATCTCTCCATCGTGCAGCTACTCTTATGTGAGGGAAACTCCATATTCGTCTAGAAGTAACAGATTCATTTAATGAAGCCCTAGGAAAATCAGATTTGAATCGCTGCTTTTCAAAATAGTCTTTATCTACTATTTCTTGCTCTTCACGTATATCTTCCGGTAGCATAATACGTCCTGAACCACTTGGATAAAACTTGTTCACACCGGGTACTGCCTGTAGTAGGCTAAGTACCCGGGTGTACAAATCCGAATCAAGATTCTCATCTGGTATTAGATGTACTTTCATTAGTCTTCATCAAAAAGGTTTGATAAATCTTTGCCTGACTGCTTCTTTGAAAAATATCCACGCATTGAACCTGATAGCTTATCCCATACCTCGCCCTTCATTGCTTGTTTTTCAAAAGAGTAACTGTTTTGCGCCTTGATCGACATTTGCCTTGCCACATCCACTGCATCCAACGTAGCCCCAATAAAACTAAATGTCCATTTTCCGGTAGCCTCCAGCCGCTGTATCATGGCACGAACCTTTTCTAAATTAAACATTCTGGAGGAGTTCTCATAGCCATCAGTGAGCACTACCACCACAAAAGTGGCGGGCAGCGCGGATTGTGTACCCTCTCTCTCGCCCAACAGGGTGGCGGTCTGACCTATCGCATCCAAAAGGGCTGTAGAACCGTTAGGCACGTAATTACTCTTAGACAGATAAGGCATCTTTGACACCGGCTCACCCATACTGATATGATCGACTGTGTCATTAAAAAGGGTCAGTCCGACCTTGATCTCCTGCTCCGGGAATTCCGACTCCATTCCCCGGATACGATTCAGCTGCTCATTGAAACCATTGATAGTGGCCTCTACACAATCACACATAGAGCCACTTCTGTCGACAATCAAATGATAATTACTACGTTGCGTTTTCATGTTAAATAGTTTTTTTATAATTAATTAGTTGGAATTACAGACACATAAATCTTACCGGGATACTGGCCAAAGACATACTCGGTGACCGGGCAGAGCCAAAGCTGATGGCGGTAAGGCTTACCATTAAGTGTTGTTACATTGTAATAGGCTCCATAGTCAACGGGAGCATGTCCAATTAAGGCAAGCAGTTGAGGATTGAGCCCCTTTTTGATTTTGTCCATACAGGTCTGCCAGCCAGGAAAAGGACCGGTAGAAATTTGTAGGGTCACTCGTGGGAGTCCGCTACATAAAAGATCAAGAAAGGTGTCGGCTCCGTCAACCATCATTAGGTTGGCACGGGTACCAAGACCCTGATCGAGAAACTCGGGCAAATCAGCATACCAGATTCCTTTATCTTTAACAAAAGATAAGACCTGGGTGCGGATGTTAGAAACTGGGCGGGTGGTGTTGTACGTTTGCATAGGCTGTATTGTTTAGAACACAAAGGTCTGACAGCCTAGACAAGCTGGACTTTTTCTGAAAGGTTGCAGAAATGCCCTATAGGTTGTTGGTCTATAATTGATTACAATGCCGGACTTATTAATTATTTCAGGGGTAAACGGTGCTGGAAAATCCACAATATTCCCCGCCTTACAAAAAACAGAAAAAATAGCAGGGTCCTTTCAGCCAGAATACATTACTACGGACAACTTTATAAATCCTGATAACATTCAAAAAGATAATAATTTATCAAATATTGAGGCCTCAAGAATTACGATAACAACGGCTTATTTAAAAATAAAACAAGAGAAAAATATTGCATTAGAAACGACTCTTTCAGGCAAAAGCCAGGTACTACATCTAATCAAAAAAGCAAAAGAATTAAACTATAGAATCTACATAGTCTACCTTTTACTATACTCACCTGAACTTTCTATGGCAAGAGTTGTTCAGAGGGCTCTTCAAGGAAAACACTACATTCCCATGAAAAGTGTATTTGATAGATACTCCAAAAGCATCAATAACTTTTTAAATATCTATAGAAATGAAGCTGACTTTTGGGTAATCGCCGATAACTCAAGATTAGCTCCTCAGATATTGTGCTGGGGCGGAAATATTTATAAATCTGGAACATTACTTTCAGAGTCAAAAGTTCATATAGATCGCTATTATGAAATTTTGTTAAAAAATAATATCTCATTTAAAAAATTAAATTGGGATAAAGAGGAATTCAGTGTAAGTGTTTTTAAAAAAATCAAGTCAGAAGTCGAAGCTGAAATATCAAAAAGACCAAGGGGTACAACAATAGTGTACGAGGAAAACGGGCTATTGAAATTTTCGAATTTATAGGTTTATAATAAACAAGAAAAATATTTCTAAAGATTAAAAGCTACTTTTTTGAGATAAAAAACCTTTTAAATCACTTTATGTACTTCGATGTAAACGCCATATTCCAGTAGTAATATATTTGTTAATTAAGCCTTCCTCTTCTTCCACGTCTTGTGATATTTCCCATTTACCTGCAAAGCTACCTTTAGCACTATCAAATTCCCCTTTGTAAAGAACTTCAATACTTGGCATATCTTCAACTACTTCAACGTTGCCAAATTTATCCATTAATCGACAATTAGGGTATTTCTTAATAAAACTAATTAGCTGCCCGCTTATAAAGCCCTTGACTTCAGAAATCTCTCCATCCACACCAAACCCGTCCCAATCTATTACCCTTCCCGAAAATTCATCTTTAGTAATCTCTTCAATAAATAATCTAAACTCAGCCTCTTTACTCTCGACATACTCTCCGTACTCAGGCCCATAACTATAAAAACCTTGCCTTTGGCCGATACAAAGTAAGTTGTCCATTTTAAAATTTTTTATTAAATCTAAAATAAGCGATTTCTTAATCACCGAGATAAATTCTAGTTGCACTCTCATGCCTCAATCTTATTAGATCTCTCAGCCTTTTAGGCTTGATTACCTCTAAACTATCAGCATAAGATATCAACAAACGTTCTAATTCATAATTAATTATTACCTGTAGTGTTACCTCAAGTATATTTTCATCAATCCACTTTGACTTTTGTGAGCCGTGAAGCGGCTTTGTTTTTATATAGTTTCCGGTCCTGCCTTTAAAGCGCAAAACCACTTTTTCCGGCTCAGCATCCACTGGTTTGGTAACTCCGATCATATCCTCAAAGTATTCCCGCCAGTCTATCTTATTGTTTTTCAGGCACTTTCCTTTTGTTTCCCTAATAGAAATGATGCGGTCGATAGCAAGATTCCAATCGTACTTTTCCTTTTCAGGATTATAGCCAAACAAAAACCATCGATTATTGTACTGCTTCAAAAAGTAGGGATGGATCAAAACATCAAAAGGAGCATCATTTTCAAAAGGCTTGTAGCTAATGGTGAGTACTTTTTTATAAAAGATAGCACTATGCAACTGTCCCAGGTACTCAATTCCTTTTAAATATTGGTTGCTGTCAAAGTCCATAATGGTAGCAGAAGGCTCATCAGTTGCAATGCCTTGCTGAAGTTTAGGCACAAGTTCGTTTACCCATTCAAATTGTGGCATACCCTTAAACTGTGAAAGTATGTCTACAGCAACCTTTAATTGATTGATTTCAACCTCATTCAAAGGCATATTGTTGATAGAAAAAGACATATCAGCATACCGGTAATAAACCCTTTTGCCATCTCGAAGCTTGTCAAGTTCTATGCTCCACCCCTCTTTGCTTTCCATAAAAGCTATATCTTCAAATATCTGCCTCCGGCTTATCCCATTTGATTCAGGATCTATCTCAAGTAAAACACTTTCACATTCAGCAATCAGGTCATCAATGAAATACCTTTTTCCAGGGTTTCTGAAGCATTTATCCAGCACTTTATAGCGTTTCAGGGCATTTTTATTCGTAGACATATTTTTAAACTTTAAGCTGTGCAGCTACACTGCATTCTTAATAATTCTATTTGCGCTCTAATTAACTGAGCTACACAAATCACAAAGTTAATAGAAAATAAATACTTTTGTGCAGTTACACTGCACAGTTGAAATATTACTTTGCACATTGTTCTTTGAAGCCTGCTGCCAAATATTGATTAGTGCCAACTGGAAGCCGCCGCAAGGCGGTTTCAAATCGGTTGGTGTTCTCAGGGAAACTTGAGAATGAATGTTTCTCGGTTATCGTTAGCCTGGCAGTTCTATGAACTGTCGCAGATCGTTGATCTGCTGGCTAATATTTCTGATGAAATATTAGTTATTAATTTATGTTATGATGAATTGATAAACAAAGAATATAGCAGCAGGCTTTATTGAACATAATTAAAGCGATGAAACTAGAGCAAGAACATATCGACCAAATTAGAACTGCATTTGGAAAAATGCAGTATAGGGAAGATTTGCTCCATTTGCTGAATGAGGTAAAACCTCTAATTTATGGTGAAAAGACTGTTCCATTTGAATTGAAACAGCTCACCAGATATGCAAATCCTAAGTTGGGGGGTAAAAGGTATGCTGAGTTTAAGATCAAGAAAAAGTCAGGTTCACAGCGCAGCATTCATGCGCCAGTAAAAGGATTAAAAGCATTGCAAAAAACATTGGCTTGCATTCTACAGTGCGTCTATGAGCCTCACAAGGCTGCTATGGGTTTTGTAAGAGAAAAGTCTATTGTAGATAATGCAAAAATACACGTAGGCAGTAACTATGTATATAATATCGATTTGAAGGATTTCTTCCCAAGTATCGAACAAGCCAGGGTATGGAAAACCCTTCAGCTAAAGCCATTCAATCTAAATAAGGCATCTTCTGTTGAGCCACAATACATGAAGTGGGAAGATTTTAAAAAGGAGTATCTGAAAACGGAGGAACTCGTTAACTTTTATAAGGGCAAGGGGAGGATGTTTACCAACACTGCTTATGGCACCATTTATGTGGCCAATTTTTTTGATGATAAAAAAGATAAGTACGTATTACAAGGTAGCGCTTTCTTAAAAACCAAGACTGGAAAATCTCTAGAGGGTACACTTTGGCTTGTTAATAAAATACCCGATACAAGCCGCTTAGATATTGCCAATATCATTGCATCGTTGTGCTGTACCGAAATGGAGGTAGAACGCAAAAACGAAAATGGCGTATGGGAAAAAGTAAAACGCAATGTATTACCACAGGGTGCTCCCACCTCACCGGTAATAACAAACATAGTTTGCCAAAAACTTGACTTCCTTCTCTCTGCCGTTGCTAAACGTTTTGGATTAAAATATAGCCGATATGCTGATGATATTACGTTTAGTTCTATGCACAATGTGTATAAGCCCGACAGTGATTTTTTAAAAGAATTACACAGGATAATTGCCGAGCAAAACTTTTACATTAAGGAAAGCAAAACCCGTTTGCAAAAGAATGGCTATCGTAAAGAAGTAACCGGCTTGTTAGTGAATGAAAAAGCAAATGTGCAGCAGCGATATATCAAGCAATTGCGCATGTGGCTTTATTACTGGGAAAGATATGGTTACGAAAGAGCCTCAGGATTTTTTTTACAGCAATACATTGCCGACAAAGGCCATGTAAAGAATGGCAAGCCAGATATGGCAAATGTTATTTCCGGCAAACTTGATTACCTGAAAATGGTGAAGGGTGCGGATAATGAATTGTTTTTAAAGTTGAAGAGCAGGTTTGATAAACAAACAGGTAAAAATTCATCCACTACTGAAACAATTATAGAAACTATTGCAGAACCTGATTTGAATAGCTCGATGATGAAATTGTTTCTTAGCCTAAGTAATGAGCAATTACCAGATGTTCCAAAAACAAAAGTGGAAACATTTGAATCAATTTCACCAGAGAAGTCTTCAATTCCAATTATCCATAATCCTAAAGTATTAGTAGGTTTATTAAGTAAGTTCTCAGAAAACAGTCATCCGTTGAAATATGCTTGCCATAGTTGGGAAGATGGAAGAATTGAGGATCTTTTTCAAGATTATTCAGATTTTATTAAAAAATTTGACGAAGTCGGTAAAAGCGTCTGTTTTGACATACAAAAATTAAAGAACCCACTTGGTACAAAAATTTTACATTTCTTAAATACAATTAATGAGGAAGGTAAATATTTTATAAAAGATCAATCCACAAATTATTATTGGGGTGAATATCGAATGAGATATGGATGGAAAAGTAAAGAGTTGTCTAATTGGGCAAAGGAAAATCCAGCAATCGACCCGTTTGAATTCCCATTACCAACTAAATCCATTATCAGTAAACGAAACAGGGATATTGAAATCTCTAAATTTGGGGATGTTATAAGAATATTTAAAGATGAAATTGAAATACGTCCAGAAGAATCAGCTTTGTATAATTTATTTGCTGATATGCGTAGAAAATATTTAGGTCTTGATTTTAGGGTTGTAATAAATGATAATTTAAAAGGCAAGCAGTTCTATACAGATGTTCATGATTTTAAAAGAGCTTTAAGCAAGATTTTCAGAGAAATTTCAGTTAGGACGATGCACCCAAATGTGACTATTTCAGCTAATAATTTTCCTCAATACGGGTATACTATAATTGAAATACTTCATCATGAATCTTACTGCATTGATAAATCATCTGAAGAAATTATAAAAGAGATTTACGATGGCGATTTTGCTGACATAATAAAGTATTTAGAAAATCTATGTGACTGGTCAATTGAATCAAAATTCAATGATGGGTCATTTAGAATAAATTATTTATCATCCTCTGTTTCAGATTTGCCTAAGGAACCAATTGATAGTGCCGAGGGGTTTAAACATATTTTTAAATTTTACAAGACATGAAAATACTTTTAATAGAAGATCGCATTGTAAGAAAAGAACTATTTGTACAAAGGTCAAATATAGATCTAGATCAATATTTGTTTTTAAAACAGGCCTCTGCTGACGAATACAAAGACATTAAATCCAAGCTCAAGAATGCTGACACATCAATATTCAACGGAATTGACCTCATAATAACTCACAAATCTGCATTTACAATCAATGAGCAAGACATTTTAGCCTCAGTTGGGAAACCAATAATCTATTTTTCAGGAGGCATATCACAATCCTTTTATTCTGAATTTCCAGTTCCATGTCTTCATATAAATTCGAGTGATTTTTATGGCCAAAATTTGATTCAATTTTTAAACCATGTAAATATAACAGGGGAGCTCGAACTATTAATTCTAGAGTTTGGTGCTAACTGGCGGTTAAATTTATTGCTAAATACAAGGGATAAACTAAATCAACTACTATATAAAAATAGCAAAAGTGATTTATTTCCAGAAGATTTTAATGCCATTTTTAGCAGTAAAATATCATCAATAATATTCTCAAACGTTTTAAAGGAGGGTATCAATGATCTTCTAAAACTTGGTCTTAAAAATAATGAAGCGAATCGTATTAACGCAATTATGTCAGAATTAAATGTGGAAATACAAAACAATTTAAAGGTAGTATTATGAAGCCAATTTTAATACATAATGACAATACTTACTTATTAAAGTCATTTCAGGATAATGAATGGTACATAGAAAAGTTCTTACCATCATTACAAAGTGATATTGACATACAATTAGATTTATTTATAAAGAATAAAATAGCCTCCAAAGAAATATCGGCATTATTTATTAAGATAACCTTATCAAGCAATTATCTCGAATTGTTGGGTTTAAGGCTTGGGCTTCACATCCGGCTTTCTTATAAATATTCTCACTTACAAAAATTACCCATTGTTTTCTTATGTGAAGAAAGTTTGGAAGAATTATGCAAAATATATAACTACCCAGAAATTTTATTAAGACAGGGTGTTTATGTAGCATCAGAGGAATTTTTCAATGTCCAATCATACTTTGAACTCATATCTAAAGGCAAATTACTTGGCTGCGATTCTATTGATGCATTAATCAATCGTTTAAATATTTTGCCTCCTGCTAATTATCTTTCTCATCATTCCATTGCAAATGAATGGAGTATTCTAAGATGGGCAAAAGTCCTTGCTATGCCTGATGATAATACTTTACTTCAAGAAGTAAAGAATAATATTGAAGGGTTGCTTTATTATAAATTTTTGCAATCAAAGTTTCCAATTGAAAGTGAACCTAATAAAGCAAGTTTTAAAATACAAGGGAAAGGCAAAATTTTATATATAGATGATGAATGGAATAAGGGCTGGAATGTTGTTTTAAATAATTTCATAAGTATTTCACCCAATCTTGAAAAAGATTTTGAAGTTTTTGAATATTATTTTAAGGATAAGTCTGAAGATATAATAATTAAGGATTGTGAAAATAAAATCAAGGACTCGGATCCAGCTATCGTGATTTTAGATTTAAGACTTGCTGATAGTGATTTTGAAACTAACAAAAAGACAAGCAATTTGACTGGGTTTAAAATTTTGAAGATTATCAAAGAGATGTATCCTGGAATAAGAGTGATTATTTTCACAGCCTCAAATAAAGTATGGAATCTTATAGAACTACAAAATGAAGGGGCTGATGGTTTTGTTTTAAAAGAATCCCCCGAGTTAGGTGTTAATAAAAATTATACTAAAACATCAGTTGAGAAATTTGCCCTTCTTATACAGGAACAATTGAAATATCAATTTCAGAAGGAGCTATTTATAAAATGTAAAGAAATAAAACGGAATTTATTGCAAACTACTACTGAGGAAAATGAGGATTATAACAGGTTAATAAACACTTTGGTTAAACAAATTGATATCATTTATTCATCTATTAGTTTGATTAATTTAAAAAAACAAATTACGCTGGATATAGTCTTTCTGACATGCTACAATTTTTTGGAATTGTTTAAAAGCTACTACTTAATATATAAAAAGGATTATAGGTACTATTTAGGATTTGAAGATATTGACTTAATCAGGTATAATGTTTCTGGAGGAACGGTTGAAAGTAATGGACCTTTTATTGCAAATGGTAGATTTGATTCTCCAAGCTGGTTTGTAATACAAGCAGCTTTGTTTATTGATTACTTTAAGGTTTCAGTCTCCCCGGATTTTTCCGAAGTTGTCCATTTAAAGCGTATTTCGGATAAAAGAAATGATTATATACACTCTACAAAAAAACCGTTTGACCCTGCCGATGTTAAATTAATTATCGAAGCATTAAGTAATGCTTGTAAACAAATAAAAGAATAAAATGCAACTAACAGCAAAACTCACACAACTACTTCCAATCCAAACCGGTACAGGTAAAAATGGAGAATGGAAAAAGCAAGAAATCATTGTTGAAACAGATGGTCAATATCCTAAAAAAGTATGCATTTCCATTTGGGGTGATAAAATCAATGAAAGCCAATTGCATATTGGTAACTTATTAAAAATTGATTTCGACATCGAAAGCCGGGAATACAACAGTAAATGGTATACCGATATTAAAGCATGGAAAATAGAGGTAGCAGGTACAGGCACTCAAAACACTTCTGATAATACCGTTAATACGGATGATTTTATTCCAAATGGTGAAGACGATGTATTGCCTTTTTAAAAATATTTTACTGTGCAGTAATACTGCACAATTGAGTATAACATTTGCATAGAAATTAAAAGACATGAGCATATTCAATCATTTTAAGCATTTAAACCTAAGTCAGGGCCAGGAAACTGCCTTAACTAAGCTGGAGGCTTTTTTAGCCAGTCCGGCGCAGGTGTTTATGCTGAAAGGATATGCCGGTAGTGGTAAAACAACCATTTTAAAAGGATTAGTTGAATATCTCAATGCAGTTGAAAAGGATTTTGCCTTGATGGCTCCAACAGGCAGAGCAGCCAAAGTAATTAGAGAAAAAACCGGGCAAGAGGCTTTTACTATTCATAAGTCTATTTACAGCTATGAGGATATGGTAGAGATTGAAGAAGGTGATTCTTTCTATTACTATTATAAAATCCGTAATAATGTGGATGTGGCCGGCAAGATATTCATAGTGGATGAAGCCTCCATACTATCTGATGCCAAAAGCGAAGGAGAGTTTTTTCGTTTTGGTTCAAGCCATTTATTGTCTGATTTGATTACCTACACAAGAGTTACACAGCCAAATGTAAATTCTAAAATCATCTTTGTTGGAGACCCTTGTCAGTTACCTCCGGTAGGTGATAATAGTTCAAAAGCCTTTTTAGCCAGTTATCTAAAAGAGCATTTCAATATTTCTTCTGAAGAAACCGAAATGAAGGAAGTGAAACGGCAAGGTGGCGAAAGTGGTATTTTAAAAGCTGCGGCAAAAATACGCAAGAGTATTTCAGCCCGTTTCTTTAACGACTTCAATTTGCGTTCCAATGGAAAGGATATTTTAAATCCTACTTATGAAACTTTCCTTGACACCTGGCAAGAAGTAGCAAGTCCAAAAATTATCATTGCAAGTAAAAACAAAACCTGTCTTGACCTCAATTTGCAAATAAGAAAACGGAGATTTGGCAATGCTGATTTACCTGTTCAGAAAAGTGATATTGTTATCATGGGTGGTAACAATTATAGAAAAGGCGTTTTCAATGGTGAGTTTGCCGTTATCAATGAAGTAAGCGATATAGTTACACAGAGAATAATTGCGTTAAGAGGTAAAAATCCGGTAACACTTTATTGGCGTGATGTGGAGTTAGTTTTTCCTGATGCAGAAAGCAATAATAAGATTGTAAAGGGTAAGATGCTTGAAAACTTCCTTTATGGAGATAATTATTTGAAGCCGGTAGAAACCCAGGCTTTGTATGTAGACTTTACTTCCCGGCACAAGGGTTTAAAGCCCAAAACAGAAGAGTTTAAGGAAGCCATCATGCAGGATGAGTATTTCAATTGCTTGTTGATGAAGTATGGTTATGCCGTTACTTGCCACAAGGCTCAAGGTGGCGAATGGGATAATGTATTTACCGTTTGGGATAATGATAATATGGAAGGTTTCGACTGCTTTACTGATAAACAAAGGAGAGCAGGTAAAACAAATCAGGATTTTTATCGCTGGGCATACACAGCAATTACCAGGGCATCAAAAACTTTGTATGCATTAAACCCACCATTTTTCAATTCCTATTCAGCTATGGCATTCCTTGATGTAACAGTCTTGAATGCATTAAATGAATTAACCGGCAATCAGGTTCAAACAGAAGAAATCAGTCTGGATAACGAATTACTGCAACAGCTTTCAATGCTGAACCTTTTAGAGCAACCTGTTCCTTTGCAAGATCATTTTATCAAAGTTCGCCAAGCAGTAAGGAAGCAATACATTGAAATTGTTGGGTGGGAGAAAATTGGCTATGAGATTAGATACTCTTTGATGAGAGAGCAAGACAAAGCAGTTTTCAGAACTTATATAAATGGCCAAAATGAATTTAGAAATCCATTTGCGACCATGCCAAATCTTTCTCCAAACAGTTCATTCAATATTACACTTGCTGAAATTTTAAATCATTTGCCAAATGTTTCCATAAGGCGAAATACAGCCGAAACGATTATTAGCCAAATTGAATTTGACTTCGAGTTAGATGAAGAGTTCCCTTTTACAAGAAGTTTGTTTGATGACTTAGTATTGTTGTTTAAAGAAACAGATATTACAATTGATGGTATTGAACATCAGCAATACAAGGAACGCTATACATTAAAGCGAAACAATGAGATAGCAGTTATAGATTTTGAATATAAAAAGAATGGTTTCTTTGGTAGGGTTGTCCCTATTCAACATATGACCAACAGTCAATCGTTGCTCTCCAGCATTCAAACGGCATTGCAAACTTTTAAAAAAGAAGAATATGCCAGCTAAAGAAATAAAAGAACTTCGCCAGGCGGGTAAGTTAGAGGAAGCTTATGCTATGGCAAAAGCAGAATTGGAGGCTGATTTGTCAAATATTTGGGGCAAGCGGAATTTGAGTTGGGTGTTATATGCTCAACTCGATGAACTTGCGTCAAATTTGGATGCTTTTATTGTGAAAATTAACGAGGTAAAAGAATTGGATTTACCGGCATCGGAAGAAATGTTTTTCGAGAACATATCGATTGTCATATCCAAAGCAGCAAGGGCTATCACTAATGAAGCTAAATTAGACATAAGCAAAATATATCGTTTGTTTGATTCTATTAAAGAGTTACCTTTTAAAAGAAATTCCAAATGGTTCAGTGTCCTTTTTAGTACGATGCATAAGGGAATGAAAGAGTCTCAAAGATATATTGAATTTGCTGATTGGTGGGATTTCAAAAATTTTAGACCGGAAGATTTCCAAAAAGAAAAAATACCAAATGGAAAAGAAATAATGGCAATTGCTGAACAAGCATATATTGCATATGCAAAACATTTACTGCCGAAGCAAAACCTGCAGGGTGAAATTATTTTTAATAAAGATAAAGCTGAAGCTTTCCTACCGGGATTATCTCAAATAGTAGAAGATTACCCTCAGTTTCAATACCCTGCATATTTTAATGCAAAACTATTATTGGCATTAGGAGACAAGGATAATATGCTCGAATCATTGTTGCCCTTTGCCAAGAAGAAACGCAATGATTTTTGGGTATGGGAAATTCTTGCAGAAGCTTTTTCAAGTGATCCGGAAAAAGTATTCGCTTGCTATTGTAAGGCTTTATCTTGTAAAAGTCCTGATGAAATGTTGGTCAGTCTTAGACAAAAAGTGGCAAGGCTATTAATTGCCAGAAAACTATATAACGAGGCAAGGACAGAAATAGATTTGTTAGTTCATGCAAGAATAGAACACGGTTTTAAAATACCTGCTGAGGTTACGAATTGGCAAGCTATGGATTGGTATAAAACAGCGGTACAGTCTAAATCAAATTTTGGTTTCTATAAAGCCTATTTACCAATTGCCGAAGCACTTTTGTTCAGTGATGTTCAGGAGGAATCTGTAATTGTTGAATTTGTAAACGCTGATAAGAAGATACTTAATTTCATTGCATCTGAATCTAAGTTTGGCTTTTTAAAATACGATCGATTTTTCTCAGATGTAAAAGTGGGAGATACGCTGAAGGTGAGATTTCAGGGAGGAAGCAATGAAGGTATGCATCAACTTTATACAGGAATTAAAGTTGATGATGATACTTTCAAAAAGCAATTTATGAAAGAATTACAAGGTGTTGTAAGAATACCTGCCGGTAAACCATTCGGCTTTATGGATGATGTTTTCATCCACCCTTCCTTAGTAACAAAATACAAACTTACTGATGGTATGCAATTCGCAGGAAAAGCTATAAAATCTTATAATAAAGAAAAAAAACTTTGGAGTTGGAAACTACTTTAAATCTAAAAAATACGACTAATATGCCCAATTAAGGCAAGCAACTGTGGGTTAAGACCCTTTTTGATTTTGTCCATACAGGTCTGCCA
>Ga0194132_10007803_pt1 | contig 15691 bp, 14 predicted proteins | sample TA2KigOf80mmetaG_FD_148612 | JGI IMG/M metagenome (GOLD analysis project Ga0194132, IMG submission 148612) | Freshwater microbial communities from Lake Tanganyika, Tanzania - TA2015054 Kigoma Offshore 80m | ecosystem: Environmental > Aquatic > Freshwater > Lake | place: Tanzania: Lake...
CGAAGATGTCGGCGCGGATGCCGTTGGCGAATTCGAGATGCGTGGTGGTGAAGTCGGCGATGGGCTCGTTGAGATAGCTGTAGCCGACCGCCTCCACCCGTTGGGGCGCCTGGCCGGCCAGCGCCAGGATCATCGAGATGTCGTGCGGCGCGAAGCTCCAGAGAATGTTCTCCTCGCGGCGGATGCGGCCCAGGCTCAGGCGATGCGAGCCGATGTATTTCGGCATCCCAAGTTCGCCGGCCGCGACCAGCGCCTTCAACCGGGCAAACGCCGGATGGTATTGCAGGATGTGGCCGACCATCAGCACCCGGCCGCGATCGGCCGCCAGCCGCACCAGGTGCGCCGCGTCGCCGGTGTCGAGCGCCAACGGCTTTTCCACCAGCACGTCCTTGCCGGCACTGAGTGCCGCGCGCGCCAACGTGGCATGCGTGGCGGCCGGCGTTGCGATCACCAACGCGGCAATCGCCGGATCGCCCAACAGCGCATCGAAATCGCGCACCGGCACGCCATGCTGGCCGGCGACGGCCAGTGCCGCCCGCGGGTCGGCGTCCGCCACCGCGGCCAGATGGCCGAGCCGCGCCAGGACGCGCGCGTGATTGCGGCCCCAGGCGCCGACGCCGACCAGGCCGATCGACGGCTGCTTCATGCCTCGCTCGCCTCGACTTCCGCCGGGGCCGCCGCCGGCACACGCTCGCGCAGGGTGTATTGCGGTCGCTGGCTGACCGTCAGGTAGATGCGGCCGACATATTCGCCCAGCATGCCGACAATCATCAGTTGCGCACCCGAGAATACCAGGATCGCCGCCATCACCGAGCCGTAGCCGAGCGGCAAGTCGTGGAGGAAATACTCGATCAGCACCAGGATCGAGGCGCCGAGACCCGCCACGCCCAGCGCCGCACCCAGCAGCAGGCTCAAGCGCAGCGGCATCACCGAGAAATTGACCGCGACCCGCAGCCACAGCCGCATCAGCCGGCGGAAATTATAGTTGCTGCGGCCGGCCCGGCGCGGCAGATGCTCGACCAGCAGCGCGCCGATATTCTGCGTCACCTGCATGATCAGGCCATCGACGTAAGGATAGGGGCCGGCATAGGCCGTGACGCGGTCGGCGACGAAGCGGCTGAGGCAGCGGAAGGACGACAGGTAGAGGCCCTTGGGCTTGTCCAACAGGAAGTCGGCCATCCGGTTGGTGAGCCGGCTGCCGAGCTGGCGCGTCCAGCTCTGCCTCGTTTCGGCATAGTAGGTGTAGACCACGTCGTAATTGCCCTCGCGCGCATGCCGCAGCAGCCGCAACACCTCGCCCGGCGGGTTCTGCAGGTCGTCGTCCATGGTGATGACATGGCAGCCCCGGGCGTGCCGCAAGCCGCACATGACGGCGTTATGCTCGCCATAGTTGCGCGCCAGATTGAGCAGGCTGACCGCAACATCGCTGCGTCGCGTGAGCGCCCGGCACACCGCCTCGCTATTGTCGGGGCTGCCGTCGTTCACCAGCACGATCTCCTTGCCGCCCGGTACGTCCAGCCGCGCCAGCGCGTCGACCAGTTCGCCGATACTGCCGGCGCCGTTGTAGACCGGCACCACAATGCTGAGCGCTGGCGCCGCCGGCTCAGTCATCGCGGCGCGCCAGCAGCAGGACCGAGCCGCCAAAAGGCAACCGCCAGCGGCGGCGCAACGCGCGGTGTTCCAGGCGCATGGCGCGGTCGAGCAGCCAATCGAGCACCGGCGGATAGAGCCGCACGTCGCCACCGCCGACGCCTGCGGCCAACAGGCGGCGCACGGCCATGGCGGGAAAGGGGATGGTGTTCCAGTAGCTCGTCCATTCGACTTGCAATCCGGCCGCCCGCACCAGCGCGATGGCCTCGCTCGCGCTGAAGCGGCGGGCGCCCTGCACCCGGACGTCGTGCGCCGAGCCCAGCCAGCGGTAGGCGGGCAGGTTTATCACGGCAACCCCGCCTCGGCGCAAGCAGCGTCGCATCTCGGCCAAGGCGGCGTCGGCCCGCACGTTCGCGTGATAAAGCACGTCCAGGCTGACCACCGCGTCGAACCGGCGGTCGGCGAAGGCCAGGCGGTTGACCGAGCCCGCGACCAGCCAAGCCCGCGTTCGGGGCCGCGCCAAGGCCAGCGCCAGCGGCGAGGCCTCGAGCCCGCAGAGCCGCGCCGCGGGCCAGCGTTCGGCCAGCCTGCGCAACAGGCCGCCCGTGCCGCAACCGGCATCCAGGATTGCCCCATCGCCCGCCGGCAGCGCGCTTGCCAGCAGCGCCAGCACGTTGCGGTGCAAGGCGCGGTACCACCACATGCGGTCCTCGACCGCCGCCATGGCGGCATACTGCTCGGCCTGCATCGGCCGACCGTATCAGCCCTGCGCGGCGAAACCGCCATCGACCGGGATGGCCGTTCCGGTGATGAAGTCGGACGCGGCCGAGGCCAGAAACACGGCGATTCCCGCCATGTCCTGGCCCGTGCCCCAGCGGCCGGCCGGCGTGCGATCCAGCACGCGCTCGTTCAGCTTCGGCACCTCGGCCCGCGCACGCTGGGTCAGCTCGGTGTCGATCCAGCCGGGCAGCACGGCGTTGACCTGGATGTTGTCCTTGGCCCAGGCGGTGGCGAGCGCCTTGGTGAGTTGCACGACGCCGCCCTTGCTGGCGGCGTAGGGCGCCACGAACGGCGTGCCGAACAGCGACATCATGGAACCGATGTTGATGATCTTGCCGCCGCCCGCCTGGCGCAGTACCGGATAGGCAGCGTGACAGGCGACGAACAGGCCGGTCAGGTTGATATCGATGACACGCTGCCATTCGGCGAGCGTATAGTCCTGCGGCGCCTTGCGGATGTTGATGCCGGCATTGTTGACCAGGATGTCCAGACGCCCGAACCGCCTGACCGCGTCGGCGATGGTGTCGCGCACGGGCTGCTCTTGCGCCAGATCGGCGATGAAACTCTCGACGCGGCCGCCCGCAGCCGCCAGCCGGGCCTTGGCGGCGGCGTTCTTCTCGGCGTTGCGGCCGACGATCAGCAGGCTGGCGCCGGCATCGGCCAGCCCCTGGGCCATGCCGAAGCCGATGCCGCCGTTGCCCCCGGTGACGATCGCCACCTTGCCCGTCAAGTCGAACCGCTGCATCCGCTGTCCTCCCCCGGGGCGCATGGTAGGCGAAGCCCGCCAGCCGGCGATAGCGGCGTGAGCGCCCTGCGCCGCCAGCGGCTGGGCCGCCTGCTGGCAGGGCTGTATCTGCTGGCGGTGCCGATCATGCCGGTGCCCGAGGACTGGGTGCTGCGCATGCCGCTGCCGCGGCTGCAGCCGGTCGATGCCCTGGCGCCCGCCATCGTGGGCTGGCTCGCCTGGACGGCGCTCGCCGAGCGCGGCCTCGGCCGCCTCTGCCATGCCCTGCTGACCCTGGCCGCGCTGTTCGCCCTAAGCCCGGTCGTCGGCGCGGCACTCGATCGTCCGATCGCTCTTGCCGACTTGGGCGAAGCGGGCAAGCGTCTCTATCTCGGCTTGGTCCTGGCGTTCTTCGTCTGGCTGTGGCGGCGCGGCGCGCTCGACCGGGCCTTCCAGCGTTTCGCGCTCTGCTGGGCGGGCTTGCTGCTGCTGCTGAGCCTGGGCCTGTATCTGCACGCCGCCGCGACCGGGCGCGCCAACTTCGCGGTCAATGTCTGGCAGGACTACTACTTCCTTGGCAACGTGGTGGCCTTGCGCGGACCGTTCAGCCCGACCTCCAAGCTGCTCTCGGTCTATGTGCTGTTGCTCGGCTGGTCGGCGCTGGCGGCGCAGGGTCGCCTGTCGAGGAGCGCGGCCTGGGCATTTGCCCTGCTATGCGCCATCGCGGCGACGCTCACGCTGTCGCGTTCGGGCTGCCTGGCGTTGTTGTTCCTGGTGCTGGCGCTGTTGGCGCGGCAACCGCGGGCTTCGGTCTGGCTGGCGCTCGCAGCCCTGCCCGCGCTGCTGGCGATCCTGGCGCTGCAAGCCGTCACCATCACCTATTCGCCCAACCTGGAGGCCGCGTTCGCCTGCGGCCTGGCCTACGCCGCCGATCCGGCCGCCCACGCCTATGGGCCGATGGCGGACGGCACGGAATGCCGCTTCCGCCTGGCCGGCAGCATCGTCTGGTTCCACTATTGGCAGTTGAAATGGGTGGCGCTGCAGGCCTGGACGGCCGCGCCCTGGTTCGGCGCCGGCGCCGGGGGCTTCCAGGCGACGCTCGAAGCCTTGCGCGCGGACGGCGCACTGCCGGCGGCCCTGCGCAGCTATTTCAGCGCGCAATCGAGCTACCTCAGCCTGGCGGCGGAAAGCGGCTTCGCCGGTCTGGCGGCCTGGCTTGGGCTGCTGGCCCTGCCGCTCGCCACCGCTTGGCGGCAGCGGACCGACCCGGCGGCAGGTCGCGTCATGTGCCTGGCGATCGCCGCACTGGCGATCGTCGCGGTCGACCTCGACATCCAGAATTTCCGCTTCCTCTATGCGCTGCTGCCGTTGGCGCTGGCGGCTGCCGTTCCCGATAGCGTCAGCCGATAGAACCGCGTGCTGGCGACATCGAAGCGCTGGGGGGCCAGTCCGCGCTGTGCCAGCAATGCCTCCAGCACGCGGTGGTCAAAGCCGAAATGCGTCTCCCAGTGGGCGCGGGGCTGCCGGAAGCGGGCAAGCCGCCGCCCCGTCAGCAGCGCCAGCAGGTAACGCCAAGCGAGCCCCCTTGTTCGCGGCAGGTCCTGGAAGCCGATGCCGCCCGGCCGCAGCCGCACCGCGAACTTGAGCAGGCCCGGCAAGCCTATCTCGATCGGCACGCTGAGCAACAGATGGCCGCCCGGCCGCGGCAAGCCCAGCAGGTTGTCGATCGCCGCCTCCAGGTCGCCGACATGTTCCAGTGTCTCCAGGCACAGCACCACGTCGTAGCGGCCGGGCGGCGGGGTCGGGCGGTTCAGGTCGTATTCGCGATAGCGGATGCCCGGATGGTGCGCCCGCGCGATCTCCAGCAAGGCAACCTGCCGATCCAGGCCCTCGACTTGGCCGAGACCATAACGGGCGGCGATCAGGGCCGTCAGCAGGCTGTCGCCCGTGCCGACATCGGCCAGGCTGGTTTGCGGCGTCAGCAGGCCATCCAGTTCGCGCAGCAAGCGGGCGATGCGGCGACGGTGCGGCAGGCTGGCCAAGCCTCGACCGGCGTAGAGCGCGCGGAAGTAGTAGGGAATGGTGTTGCTGGCAAGATAGCGGTCGAGGTCGAGCGCCACGCCTAGAGGTCCTTCGATGGCGGGACCGCAAGGCGGTGGGAGGGTATGGCGGCGATCAGCGGCACCAGGACGTAGAGGAAACGGAAATTGGTTGCCGTCAGGTCGATCAGGGCGGCGGCGAACAGCGCCAGCCAGGCAGCAATCAGCCACCGCCCGCCCGGCACGTCCGCCGCCCGCCACCACAAGGCGCGCAGCACCAGGGCCAGCATGCCGAACCAGGCCAGCAGCCCGATCAGCCCGGTTTCGACGGCCAGGTGCACATAGCTGCTGTCCGGGGTTTCCGGCAGCAGACCCAGCATGGTCGCAGGCACCAGCCCGGCGGCAAGCGCCCGCTGCCAGGCGTCATAGAAATGCTCTGGCCCAATCCCCAGCACTGGCGCCGACCACCAGGCAGCCAGACCCACGCGCTTGAGATAGTAGGCTTCGGTCAGGCGCAGGCCGCCCGCGCCCAGCAGGTAGTTGAGGTCGAACACGGCGCTGGCGAGCAGGACCGCCGTCAACCCGGCGACCAGCGCCGCGGCGTGCCACCGCCAGGCCCGCGGCACCGCCGCCAGGCAGAGGAACAGCACCGCCAGGATCCCAGGCCGACAAAAGGTCAGCAGCGAGCAGACCGCCAGCAACGCCCATAACAGCCGCCAGGTCAGACGGTCGAACTGCGACCGGCCGAAGGCCAGGGCTGCGGCCAACAGCAGCAGGTAGGTGGCGAACAGCTTTTCCGTCGGGCGCATCGGGCCGACCAACTGGCCGGGGCCAAACTCCATCAGGAAGACGCCCCCCGGTCGCACGAACAGGTTGGCCTCGCCGGTCACCAGGTGCGCGCCATAGAAGCCGAGCGCCAGCGCCGCCACCAGGACAAGCCAATAAATCGTCGCCCACAGCACGATGAGGGGGGCGTTCTCGATGCGCAGCACGCGCACGTAGAAGACCAGCGTCAGCGCGAGATAGAAGCGCTTCAGCGTGTCGGCGATCGGCAGGCGACCGTCGGCGAGATAGCCGCTTGCCGGCCCCGCCGCGACATAGGCGGCGGCGGCCAGCAACAGCAAGGCGACCGGAAAGCGCGCTTCCGGAGCCAAGCGCGGCGGTCGGCTCCGCCAGTCCCAGGCGAGCCAGGCCGCCATCGCCGGAGCCAGCAGGTCGGCGAGCTGCATGCGGCCGAACCGCCCCGGCAGCAACGGCTCCAGCCCGTTCTGGATCATCACCGGCGCCAGCAGGGCATACAGGCAGGCCAGTGCCACGCCCAGCACGTTGAGGGTCGTGCGGCTCATCGACCCGCCTCCTCTTGCGCTGGCGGCCGGGCCAGGCGCTTCAGGGCGTAGGCCAACGAATAGGGCATGCCGGCCAGTGCCAGGGTCCGCAGGATGCCGAAATAGCTGTGCGGATCGGCAAAGCCGAAACGATCGAGCTGCAGCCGCAGCCGCGAGCGGATGAGTTGGCGCCGACGCGTCTGCGAGATGCCCAGCGGATTGAGATAGACCTTGAGCAGCACGTCCGGCAGGTTGGCGCCCAGGCCGATATCGAGCAACCGCCAGAACAGCTCGTAGTCCTCGGCACCGGGACAAGCCTCGCTGTAGCCCCCGGCGCGTTCCAGCGCGGCAAGTCGCAGCATGCTGGCCGGATGGATGAACGACGGCCGGTAGCGCATCTCGCGACGGATCGCGGCGTCCTCGCATTGCGGCGCATAGCGATAGAGCGGCGCGCCGGCACGGTCGATGAACTCGACATCGCTGGCCACCACGACATGCCGCTCATGGCGGTCGAGGAACGCCATCTGCAAGCCGAACCGCTCGGGCGCGCAGATATCCCAGGCATCGAGCCGGGCGACATAGGCGTAGTCGCGCCCCCTGATGAGCGCCAGACCTGCGTTCAGCGCGGCAGCGATGCCCCGATTGGCCGGCAGCCGATGGCAGCGGACCGCGAACGGCAGGCCGGCGCCCGCTTCGTCCAGCGGCGGCTCGCTGCCATCGTCGACCACCAGCACGTCGAAGCCGCCCCCCGCCGCCGCCAACGGCGCCAGGCAGGCGGCCAAGCCTCGGGGGTCGTTGTAGACCGGAATGAGCACCGCCAGGCGATTCACGCGATGGCTCTCCCGATCTGCCGCGCGGTCATGTCAGCCGCGCCGGTAGCAGCCGACATAGTTGACCGCCAGCGTTTCCAGGCCCCGCCCATGGTGCCGCGCCAGCCACTCGGCCGGGACGACGTGCAGCGCCGGCAGCAGCGCCTGGAGTTGCGTGCGGGGCAGCAGATGGAAGTTGGCGAAGCGCCAATCGACCAAGGCGAAGCCGACCCCCGCCAACAGCCGGTCCAAGGCCCGCGCGCCGTAGCGACGGTGGCGGAAGCCGACGTCGCGCCGCAGCAGCCGGTTGCGCCCGCGTTTCATCAGTTCCCACAGGCCCTCGGGATAGCGGCTGGGCAGATAGGCTTGCAGGATCAGGCGGCCGCCCGGCCGCAACACTCGGCGCAGTTCGGCCAGCAGCGGCGCGGGTTCGGCGAAATACTCGATCAGGCCGACCCCGATCGCCAGGTCGAAGCTGCCGTCGGCGAAGGCGGTCTGCGTGGCATCGCCGACCAGCAGGCAAGTCGCGTGCTCCAGGCGCAACTCGCGTGCCCGCTCGCGGGCGGCGGCAATCATGTTGGGGGCGAAGTCGACGCCGACATAGCGGGCGCCCAGCGCCGGCGCCAGCTCCAGATAGGCCCCGGCGCCGCAGCCCAGGTCGAGCAATCGCGGAGCAGGCTCCTGCGCGGCTAGCTCGAACACCGCCCGGCGACGCGCCATCAGGTTGTAGTCGGCGGTCGAGCGGAAATGCTTGACCCAGTGGGCTTTCTGGAAATGCCGGCGGACCGCCTCGCGTGCCTGCGCGCTCATCGGCCGGCCTCGGCCAACAGCAGGTCCGCCACCGAGCCCATGCTGGCGATGGCGAGTTTTCCCTGGTCCCTCAACCTGGCCGCCCTGCCCAGCAGATAGTCGAGATCGTCCGACAGCACATCGTGACCGTATTCCTCGGGATGCATCCAGAAGTGCAACACGCCGCCCTCCTCCACCGTGGCGGCCAAGCCGCGGTCGACGTAACGGCGGAACGTATCGACAGGCGGCAACCGGCGCAGCAGCGCCTTGGGCCCGTGCGCGAAACCGGCCAGATGCAGCGATGGCGACAACGCGACCAAGCCGTGCTCGTCCAGCACCGGCTGGCGGGGCCGGGGCGGCGCGGTGGCCAGCCAGGTCGCCACCGCCTTGCGCCATCTGGGGCCGACCGTCTCGTGTCGCGCGTCGGCGCGATAGCAGCGAAAGCCATGCTGGGCGAGCAGGCCGCGATGGCCGTCGCGGTTCTGCGGAAAGACGAAGCTGCGCAGGTGCAGTCCGAAGCTCTGCGCCAGCCGACAAGACTGCGCCAGTTCGAGCGCCGCCGCGGCCGCATCCAGGGCGTCGAACGGACGATGCGAGAAGGAATGACAGCCGATCTCGAAGCCGAGCCGGGAGGCCAACAGCCGCTCCACTAGGTCCCGGCCGAACCACGGCGAGTCGGCGTCCGCCGGACAGTCCGCCAGCTCCTGCAGGCGGTCGACCTGCGCGTATTCGGCCGCCGTCAGGCCACGCGACAGAAGCAGGTGGGTGACGATGGCGAAGGTCGCGGTCACCGCGTGCCGCTCCAGGGCCGCCACCAGCCGGGCAAAGCGCGGCCGGAAGTCCGCCAATTCCGCCCGCTTGCGGGCACGCAACCCGGGCGGGCTGTCGGTCCAGCCGTGCAGCAATTCGAGATCGAAGCTGAGGGTAAGGGTGGGGGCCAGCATGCATGGCAACTATAGACGCTTTGCCCGCGGGCCGGCCGCGCGCTGCCTGGCATGGTAATCTAACCGGCGATTCCCCTCCGCTGGTCGCGCCATGCCAAACACCCCGACCGAGTTGGTTGCTCCGCGAACCCTGGCGCAAAGCCGCCCGCCGCTGAGTATCGTCATGCCGGCCTTCAACGAGGCGGCGGGCATCGGCGGCGTGCTGGATGGCCTGCGCCGCGCCATGCCGGAGGTCGAGATCATCGTGGTGGACGATGGCTCGACCGACGGCACGGCGGAGTTGCTGGCCGCCCGCAACGACGTGCGGCTGCTGGTGCATCCCTTCAACCGCGGCTATGGCGCGGCGCTGAAGACCGGCATGCGGGCCGCGACGGGCGACGCCATCGCCTGGTTCGATTCGGACGGCGAGCACCGCGTCAGCGACCTGCAGGCGATGTTGGACCGGCTGGCGAAGGAACGGGTGGCCGCGGTCCTGGGCCGCCGGCCGCGCCGCCAGGGCGCCAAGGTGCGCATCATCGGCAAGGCCGCCATCGCGCTGCTGGCGATGGGTCTGGGCTTTCCGCCCGCGGCCGATCTCAATTGCGGCCTGCGGATTTTTCGCCGCGAGGCGGTGATGCCCTATCTATCGCTGCTGCCGAACGGCTTCAGCGCAAGCCTGACGACCACGCTGGTGCTGTTGGAGCGCCGATACCCCGTGGCCTGGCAACCGGTCGGCACCGCCCCGAGGCTTGGCAAGAGCAAAGTGGCGCTGCGCGACGGATTCGCTTCGCTGGCCTTGGTCATGCGCGCTATCTTGCTGTTTGCCCCGCTGCGCTTTTTTCTGCCGCCCGGCCTGTTATTGACGGCGCTAGGCACGCTTTATGGCCTCGTCGTTGCGCTCAACCGGCACGAAGGCATTCCGGTCGCCGGCATGCTGGTCACCTTGCTCGGCCTGCTGATGTGTCTGCTGGGCCTGTTGGCGGACCAGTTGAGCCAGCTTCGTCTGGCGGAACTCGACCGCCAGCAGATCACGGATTAGGGCCGTTTCCGTACAAATCGAACCGGCAGGTCCGGTTTCACCGCAAGCCATTGCCCCCGCAACCCAGACGGTGGCGCGGACGGCTCCGATCCGAGGGATCGCCATCAGCGATGCCAGCCGATCGGACGCCGCGCCGGCTGTCAGGGCGGGCAGGGCGCCCGGGCCTTGTCCGGATGGCGGGCCTGCAAGATGGGACACAGCATGTCGGCCGCCAGTTCGCCCAGGCGCCGCGCGCCTTCGGGCGTGTGGTGCACGGGATCGTAATACAGCCGAATCGCCTTCGGCAGGTGGCGCGCCAGATCGACCAGCGGGACCGCTTGCTCGGCCGCGATTTGCCGGGTCGTCTCGTTGTAGCGCTCCAGCAAGTCCCAGGCGGCACCGCCCGGCAGAGCCCACAAGGCTTCGATCGCCGCCAGGTCCCAGCCGGTCCACGCGTCGATCCCCGGACCGAACACCGCCGGCTGGGTGAGCAACACCGGCAACGCACCCAGGGCACGGGTCCGGCGCACCAATTCGCGCAACCGGGCGGCGTAGTCCGGCAGGAAGGCCTGGCTCAACGCGGCGATGCGCGCGCCCGCCTCGTCCGCCCCCAGCGGCGGCGCCAGCGGCGCAGCGCGGCGCGTGGGGTCGGGACCGAACAGGCCGGGATCGTGCACCAGCCCCGCCTGCCGAGCTTGCCAGGCGCGTTTCAGATTGAGCCCCAGCGAGAACACTTCGCTATGCCGGGCGAGACTGCGCAGCAGGCCGCCAGCCGAGCTGAAGTCGAACCGGCCCGCTTCGTGCGCCCGGTCGAACGCGCGCGGCGCGGCATGGCCGACATCGTTCACCCCCACCAGGAACAGCAGCACGTCGGGTTTCAGGCCGGCCAGATGGTCTTGCAGCAGAACCAGGTGGCCGAAGCTGGACTGGCCGTCGAGGCCGGCATTGTTCGCCCAGAGCGGCCCCACGGCGGACCCGAGCCGCTCCGCCAGGCGGTCGGTCCAGGTGCTGCCTTCGCCAAGATAGAGGTTCTCGGTCGTGCTGCCGCCGACGGTGATCAGCCGCAATGCGCCCGGCGCCGCCGCGGCGAGTTCCGGTCCACGCAGGCCCAGGCTGTTCCGGCGCACCTCGACTTCCGCCGCCAGGGCGTAGTGTTCGAAGCGGAACCGCAGGCGTTCGTTTGCCGGCAACACGATGCGGTCGGCGCGGACCCGGGTCGGAAACGGCGGCGCCAGCCGCAACCCGACCTCGACCAGCGCCAGCCCCAGGACCAGGCCGAGAGCGATCAGAATTGCCTTGAACAGACGGTCGCGCCAGCGCATGAGGCATACTGGCAAGAGGCGGCGAACTGGGCCAAGCGGCGAGCATGGCGGAGGCGGAACGGGGCGGAAACGCTGGTCTTGGCGGATTGTGGCTGAGCGGCCTGTTCGCCCTGGCGTTGACGGCGCGTCTGGCGATGGCGCTGGCCTACCCGGCCTATGCCGGCGATTCGCCCGGCTACCTGGTGCTGGCGGAGAACATCTACCGCAACGGCTGCGTCGCGGCCTCGCCGCCCGAGGGCGCGGCCTGCCTGCCCGAGCCGGGCGGCAGCCGGCTGCCAGGCTACCCGGCCGTGCTGGCACTGGCCTGGCTGCTGTTCGGCCCCTCGACCGTCAGCGCGCTGCTGCTGCCCTGTCTCCTGCAGGCGCTGGCAATCGCCTGGCTGGCCGAAGCGGCGACGCGCGCCGCCGGCAGCCGCGCGGCCGGCCTGGCCGCCGGCCTGCTCTGCGCGCTCTCGCCACTGCAGGTGCCCTATGCCCGCTTCGTGCTGACCGAGGCGCTGCAAACGGCGGCGGCGTGGTGGGTGTTCGCCGAAATGCTGCGCTGCCTTGCGTTGGGCCGGCTCGCCATCCTGCCCTTGGCACTGGCGCTGGGCGCCGCCTTGACCTTGCGCTACGACGCCCTGCTGCTCTGCCTGCCGGTCACGGCGCTCGGACTGCTGCTGCACCGACCGCGCGAAGCGCTGCGGCGCGGCGCGATCCTGGCGGTCCTGCTGGCGCTGCTTCCGGGCGCCTGGGCCTTGCGCAACCTGGCGCACGGCATTCCCGCCTTGCCCAGGGGCGACGTCGCCAGCCTGCCGGGATATCCGCTCGGCTACTATCGCTGGGGCATGTCCTGGACCGTCAGCCATTACGACGGCCAGGCCTGGGCCTATCCGATCGGCGAGCGGCGCTGGTCCGATATCGTCGTGCCCGAGCGCGCCTATGTCAGCGCCGACGAGCGGCGACAGGTGGCGACCCTGCTGGAAGCGCTGCGCCGGCACGACGGCAAGCCGGTGCCGGCAGAGATCGATGCCGCCTTCCAGTCGCTCTACGAGGCGCGCAAGCGGGCGGCGCCCTGGCGGCATTACCTGTTCGACCCGTTGCGCGCGATCTGGGACCTGGCTGCCAATCCCGTCACCGCCAATGGCTGGCCGACGCCCGCCGGCGACATCGGGCCGGAGCGCCGGCTGGGCGGCCTGATGTCGCTGGCGCTGGCCTTCCCGGGCGACCTGGCGATCCGGGCCGGCGGCAACCTCTATCGCTATGCCTTGTTGCTGGGTGCGCTCGCGCTTCTGCTCTGGCCGGTCCCGTTGCCGCGCGCCGTGCGCTGGGCACTGGCGTTGGCGCTTGGCTATTTCCTGCTGCGGCTGGCGGTGTTCGGCTATGGCAATCGTCCCATCACCCGCTATCTGCTGCCGGGCTATGCCATGCTGGAAGCGGCCCTCGGCATGGCTCTGGCGGCGTTGCTGCCGCGTTTGCGCCGAGCCGACCGGTAACGCACATGCTGTTCAATTCGCCCGAGTTCCTGTTCGGCTTCCTGCCGATCGTGTTGTTCGGCTTTTTCCTGTTGAATCGAAGCAGCCGACGATGGGCCATTCTGTGGCTCGCGCTCGCCTCGATCTTTTTCTATGGCTGGTGGGACTGGCGGTTCCTGGGCGTGCTGCTCGCCTCGATGGCGGGAAATTTCGCCGCCGGCCGGGCGCTCGGACGGGGCCAAGGCGGCCGCCCGTTTCTGGCCTGCGCCGTGGCCGGGAACCTGGCCGTGCTCGGCGGTTTTAAATATGCCGGGTTCGCGGTGGCGAATTGGAACCTGGCAAGCGGCATGGCGCTGCCCTTGCCGGGGGTCGTGCTGCCGATCGGCATCTCGTTTTTCACCTTCCAGCAGATTGCCTATCTGGTCGATGCTTTTCGCGGCGAAGCGCGCGAATACGACTTCGCGCAATATTGCCTGTTCGTGACTTTCTTCCCGCAATTGATTGCCGGGCCGATCGTACATCACAAGGAGATGCTGCCGCAGTTCGCGCGCAAGGCGCGCCGACGCTTCCGCGCTTCCGACCTGGCGGTCGGCGGCACGATTTTCGCGTTGGGTCTGTTCAAGAAAGTCATCCTGGCCGACAGCCTGGCGCTTTATGCCAGCCCCGTCTTCCAAGCCGCTCGCACCGGGGGCGCCCTGACTTTGGCCGAAGCCTGGACCGGCGCCCTGTCCTATACCTTGCAAATCTATTTCGATTTTTCCGGCTATTCCGACATGGCGATCGGCGGCGCCCGCCTGTTCGGCATTCGCCTGCCGGTCAATTTCGCTTCGCCCTACAAGGCCGCGAGCATGGTCGATTTCTGGCGACGCTGGCACATGACGCTGTCGCGCTTCCTGCGCGACTATCTCTACCTGCCGCTCGGCGGCAATCGGCTCGGAACCACCCGGCGCTATCTCAATCTGTTGCTGGTGATGATCCTCGGCGGATTGTGGCACGGTGCCAACTGGACCTTCGTTGCCTGGGGCTTGCTGCACGGCCTCTACCTGTGCCTCAACCATGCTTGGCGCGCCGGCAAGCGGATTTTGGGCTGGAAGCGGCGGGGCGGGCCGGTCGCGCGGGCCATCGCCTGGATGACGACTTTCCTCGCCGTGGTCGTCGCCTGGGTGCTGTTTCGGGCCGAGACGATGGGCGAGGCGCTGGCGATGCTGCGCGCCATGACCGGCTTCGACGGCCTCTCGTTGCCGGCTAGCCTGGTTGGGCGCCTGGGCCAGCTGGAGCCTTGGCTCGTGGCGCACGGCCTCAGCTTCACAGGGCTTTTCCCGAATGTCAGGGGCTTCTGGCCGGCGGCGCCGCTTGCCGTCGCCCTCGGCCTCCTGATCGCACTCGGCTTGCCGAACACGCAAGAACTGATGCGCCGCTACCGGCCGACGCTCGAGCCGGCCGGCAAGGCCCGAATTGCCTGGCGGGCCACGCCGGCCTGGGGCACCGTCACGGCGGTCGTTGCCGTCGTTGCCTTGCTTGGGCTCTCGCGCGTCAGCGAATTCCTCTATTTCCAGTTCTAAAAGCCGTGCAACGCCACGCCCGCCGTTTTCTTCTGGCCTTCGCATTGGCGGCGCTGCCGATCCTGGCCTGCGTGGCCGGCTTCAACTGGCTGGCCGATCCGACCTGGGCGTTCGAGCCGCCGGTAACGCTTTCCAGCCGATACATCTTGCGCGACGAACGCCAGAACCGTGTCAATCGGCTGTTCGCGCGAAACGAGACCTTCGACGGCGTGCTGCTTGGTTCGTCGCGCATGACCTATTTCGATGTTGGGACGCTGCCCGGCCGGGTTTACAATTTTTCGGCTTCGCGCATGTTCCCTTATGAATATGTCGGTCACTTGGCGACCTTTGTCGCGGCCAAGGGCCGGCCGGGACGCCTCTACCTCGCCATCGATTTTTTCGGCTCGAGCACGCCCGACACCCAGATCGACGCGGCACGCTTGCGCACCGACGCGCAGTCGTGGCGCACCCGCGCGAGCCTGCTGCTCAGCCTCGATGTGTTGTTCAACGGCCTGGAGAATATCGTGCTGGCGCCGGGTGCGGCGCATACCTGGACCTATGATCGTATGGGCCGCCGTCATCCGCCTGCGGCGACGCCGCAGGCGCTCGCTCAGCAATTCGAGGAGGGGTTGGCGCATGCCCGGCGCAGCCGCTTCTATGGCAGCGAGACCTATCGCTACAATGCCAAGCTGGGTGAGGAATTGGCCGCGGTTCGAGCCGGATTTCCGGACGCGGAGATCGTCGTTTTCACCTCGCCCATCTCGATCGAACTGTTCGCGTTGCTGGTGACGGAGGGTCGCTTCGACGACTACGCCCGATGGCTGACCGAACTGGTGACGGTTTTCGGCAACTGCGTCGATTTCATGGGCGATACCGGCTTCGCCCGGCGGCGCGAGAACTGGATCGACACCAACCATTTCTGGCCGAGCCTAAGCCGCCATTTGGCGACGGCGCTGGCCGGCGGCAGTTCGGCCGCGTTTCCCGATTTCGGCCAGCGGGTAGATGCCGCCAACCTGGCGCAGCACCTGGCCCGGCAACGCCGGTTCGCAGAGCGGTTGCCGGCCGAGGGCGCGGCCGCCGCACCGCTCGCACCGGCACCCCGGAAGGGCGGCCCTTGACGCGGCTCTGCGCAACAAGCACGAAGTCCGTTCGATGAACGCCGCCACTGCCCGGCCCTATCAGGTTTGCGTCCGCTGCGTGATGGACACGAGCGATCCCGCCATCGCCTTCGACGAACGGGGAGTGTGCAACCACTGCCGGGGCCATGCCGCGCCGCGCGCGTTCGACCGGGCGCACGAAGCGGGCCGGTTCGACTTCAGCTCGGCTGGCGGTCTGCTGCGCAGTCTCGCCCGGCATAGCGGAGTGTTCTCGCTGGGG
>Ga0194132_10007804_pt1 | contig 15691 bp, 10 predicted proteins | sample TA2KigOf80mmetaG_FD_148612 | JGI IMG/M metagenome (GOLD analysis project Ga0194132, IMG submission 148612) | Freshwater microbial communities from Lake Tanganyika, Tanzania - TA2015054 Kigoma Offshore 80m | ecosystem: Environmental > Aquatic > Freshwater > Lake | place: Tanzania: Lake...
GGGGCAGACCGAAGGCTGCGCCCACCAGCGCCTGCTTGATCAGATCGCCAAAGAACATCGCCCGCGTCATGCGGTTGAAGCCGAAGCGGGCTTCCACATGAAAGGTGCGGTAGTAGGAAAAAGGTAGATCCACCAGCGACGAAAATAGCGTCAGCAGTCCGATGAACAGTGCGCCGTGCCACAGATCGCTGCTGACCCAGCTGGCCGCCAGATTGTCCATGACTTGCAGCAGGCCGCCAAAGGTCAATACCAGCAAGATCAGGGTGTCGACGTGGGAATGGCGCAAATTGAGTTTGGTGCGCTCGGCGCTGTAATCGGCCGCCTTTTGATGGGCTTCCAGTCCGATTTCACCGGCGAAGGGTGCCGGCACGCCGTCGCGGTGGCGATGAATGTGAGAAACATGCCTGAAGGCGAGCCAGGCGCGGGTTGCGGCGGCGATGAGCAGCGCCAAGATGAAGAGCAGTCCGAAGGTGGTCATGGTCCGAAGGTCCTGTAGCGCATGCTTACGCGCGGAATGGCGGTGTGACAGAATGTCGGGCTACAGCGTTCCCAAAATTATGGCACAGGACAATTCGAGACTGATCTGGGTGGACCTCGAAATGAGCGGTCTGAATCCCGATTCTGACCGCGTGCTGGAGGTCGCCATGGTGATCACCGACGTGAACCTTGTGGTGGTCGCCGAAGGGCCAGTGTTGGTGGTGCACCAAAGCGACGCGGTGCTGGACAACATGGATTCGTGGAATACCGCCACCCACAATCGTTCCGGTCTGGTGCAACGGGTCAAGGCATCGGCCATGGACGAGGCGGCGGTATCCGAGCATATGATCGCCTTTCTGCGCGAATACATCGGCGCCAATGCCTCGCCGATGTGCGGCAATTCCGTCTGTCAGGACCGGCGCTTTTTGGCTCGGCACATGCCTGCGTTGCAGGAGTACTTCCACTACCGCAACCTCGATGTCAGCACCTTGAAGGAACTCGCCAAGCGCTGGAAGCCGCAGATCATGGCGGGCTTTCAGAAGCATGGCAAGCACGAAGCGCTGGCCGATATCTACGAGTCCATCGAAGAGCTCAGATACTACCGGGCTAACTTGATGGCCCTTTGAGTACATGGCGTTTTGAGCCCATACCCCTCCCAGGCGATACGATCCGGTCGCCGGCCGCAAGGAAATCGATGGACCCTGTCATCACCAGTCTGATCGACACCGACCTCTACAAGTTCACCATGTGGCAGGCGATGCTGCACAGGCATCCGCAGACTCAGGCCGAATACACCTTTGCCTGCCGCAATGAAGGCGCTTATCCCGTCGGCGATCTCATCGCCGAAGTCGATCGCGAACTCGATCATCTGTGCACCTTGCGTTTCACCCAGGATGAGTTGCAGTACATAGGCGGCCTGCGCTTCATCAAGACTGACTTTGTCGATTTTCTGCGCATCTTCCAGTTCCAGCGCGACTTCATTCACTCGCGGGCGGAAGGCGAGAAACTCGAGATTGTCGTGCGCGGCCCGCAGGTGCACGTTATGTTCTTCGAGATTTTCGTGCTGGCGATTGTCAATGAGTTGTACTTCCGTCGCTTCGATCCCGGCGTGGCGCTGGTGGAGGGCCGGCGCCGCCTTACCGAGAAGATCGGCCAGCTCAAGGATTTCGCGCGCAAACCGCCAAGACGGCATCCCTTCGAGTTTTTCGACTTTGGCGTGCGGCGCAGGTATTCCGGGGCATGGCAGCGCGAGGTCGACATCACCTTGCGCCGCGAGATTCCGAGTTTGTTCCGCGGCACTTCCAATGTGCTGCTGGCTCGCGATCTGAATCTGGTGCCTATCGGCACCATGGCGCATGAATACCTCCAAACCTATCAGGCACTGGGCGTTCGGCTGCGAGACTCGCAGAAAGTCGCCCTGGAAAACTGGGTGCAGGAGTATCGCGGCGATCTGGGGATTGCGCTGACTGATGTGGTGGGGATGGACGCCTTTCTCGCCGACTTCGATCTGTACTTCGCCAAACTGTTCGACGGCCTGCGCCACGATTCCGGTGATCCCATCGTGTGGGGTGAGAAGGCGCTCGCCCACTACGCCAAGCTGCGCATCGATCCGCACACCAAGCGTCTGGTGTTTTCCGACGGGCTCGACATTCCCAAAGCCATTGCGCTCTACGATCATTTCGGTGATCGCACACAGTTGGGGTTTGGTATCGGAACCAATCTCACCAACGACATGGGCCTCAAGCCCATCAACATCGTGATGAAGCTTACTTCCTGCAACGGCCAGCCGGTGGCCAAGCTCTCCGATAGCCCGGGCAAGATCCTCTGCGACGACCAGACCTTTCTGGCGTATCTGCGCCAGGTGTTCAACGTGCCGCCGCTTCCTGCGACCGAAGAGAAATGACCCGGAGCGCGCTCGATCATCTGGTGGTTGCCGCGCCCGATCTCGAGTCCGGCGCGCGCTATGTGCGTGACACTCTGGGCGTCGAACCGCAGATGGGCGGTGCACACGCCCGCATGGGCACCCACAATTTGCTGCTTAAGTTGGGTGACAAGCTTTATCTGGAAATTATCGCCATCGATCCGACGGCACCCAGCCCCGGTCGCCCGCGTTGGTTTGATCTCGACAGGTTGACCCCGCCAGCACTGCCCGGCCTGATTTCGTGGGTCGTGCGCACTGACGACATCGCCGCATTGACAGCCGCGACAGGTGGCGTGCTCGGTGTGGTGGAGCCCATGCAGCGAGGGGCGTTGGAGTGGTTGATCAGCATCACGCCTGATGGCACACGGCCGCTATCGGGAATTGGCCCGGCGTTGATTCAATGGCATGGCGAACGGCATCCGGCGGGAGCGATGCGCGACTCTGGCGTAAGTTTGCGAGGGTTAGTCGTCAGAATTCCTGCGCCTGGCGAAGGACGGCGGATTCTGGACCAGATCGACCCATCTGGACCAGTCCGTTTCGAGCAGGTGCACGAAGGACAGGCAACCCAACTGCAGGCCCAATTCGATACCCCGGGTGGGCTCAAGGTGATGATTTGGCCCTCGAGTCCAAGCCCATAGATGAACGATAGCGTCCGAAGGGAGAGGAGTTTCGTCAGTTTCCGTGCTTGAGTCGGCGATCTGTCCTGAAATGAGCATCCCATGAATCGCGCACAAGTACTAGAGCGACTGACACCGAGAAAATCTGTACCGGCGGAACGGTATGGGGTTACTGGCTCGGCATTGTTTGGTTCCGCAGCCCGCAATATCGCTCGCGACGTCAGTGAAGTCTACATTCTTGTTTCATTCGGTGGACCGGCTACGTCAGAACTCTACGACGGTATTCAGTTCCACCTTGAGGATCTTCTTGGACGGAACGTCGACCTTGTGATAGCTAAGGCGCCTCGTATCAAAATCCAACCTGTTTCGAACAAGAGGCATTGAGTGTCTGACGTTGTCGCGCGCGATTGGCGTTTACACGAAGACGATATGGTTCCACTTGCTGGAAAGGCACTTGCCTAGCGCGCGTAGTTGTCCCCACAAGAAGCCGTCTGACCACGGCTATCCTGGATTCGAAGACGATGGGCTGTGGGCGATCCCAGTCGACAGGCTTACCGGCGCTGCAAGCGGCGGATTCGATCGCGCAATGGTGCTGACCACGATTCATCCCTATCCTCTGCCAGGAATTCGCCGCAATAGAGCGTCCGCGCATTGCGGGAAATGGTTGACCCTTCGTCAGCATCTGAGAGCAGGCACCAAACATCTGTCCACACGTACCTCCGATCAATGGAGATCACGCCGTCCACGTACTCAATTAATCCTGGAATTCCAATCAACTTACGTAGACGATGAAGCGCCACATCAAAAGCTGATCTGGCCATATCCCCTTCTTGATCCGGCCAGAGGGTGTCTTGGAGTTTCGTAGCGGGAACGCGCTGACCACCGAATGCAATCAAGGCTTTGAGCAAGGTCAGCGGTTTCTTGGGCGTCTTCTGGCTCCAAGTTAATGGGACGTCGTCACGTAGGATACGGAAAGCACCAAACGTATATATCCTTAGGCGCCAAGGCCAGTCCTCTGTAGAGTCCGAGTCTGCTGGGACGCCAAACGAAAGAATCAGTTGGCGCACGTAGCTTGGATCAACAGCCATGCGAAATGCTGATCGAAGTACCACGTCCTTCAACCCTAGCGTCATTCGAATGAAGGTTTCAGTTCCGTTCTTTCGCGCGGTATCAAGCATCTGTTGAATTCGAGAGGACGCCACCGCCAAGTCTCCGCGACGAATTGATATGAAAGCGAGCACGGCAAGCATGCCTGACATGTGTCGCTCGTTGTATGTGCCCGATGCGTGTTCGACGCACTGATTCATCCATGCCTCAGCTTCGTCCAGTTCGTCGTTAGCAGCCAAACCCGCAGCGCAGTACCACTTCCAGTGGTCGCGAAAGAACGGCGACCCGAGTTTGTTGGCAGACTCCATCGCAAGCCTTGCATGCCGGGCTGCGTCGCGTCCCTCCAACTTCATGAGGTGGAAAAGTGTTGAAGAAAGATGGAACTGCGCACGGTCCATACTTCGAAGCGGATTCAAAAGCACCTTCAGTTGGTCCAAGGTCGCCTTCGCGCCATTGTAGTTACCGGAAACTTGGTCTTCGTAACTACGAAACGTCGTCGAGAGCATTTCAGTTTGTCTAAGGCCAAATTGCTTAGCGATGGCGTCAGAATGGTCGAACGCTAGCAAGCACTGCGCAGACTCTCCTTTGACGTGCATGTAGTAGCCCACGAATAGCCACCAGTACGCGCGGTTCAATGGAGTCAGGCGTGGATCCGACAAGGAGTCAGACAGTCTTCCTATAAGCCTATCTCCCAAGAGAAAATCGGCTACTAAACTCGCGTAGGTCAACAACGAAACGAACGCTGACACCCGTTGATTGACATCAACTTCTGAACCTAGCAATACTTCCATCCGAAGAACGACTTCCTGCGTATTCGGAAATCTTGGGGAGCAGAACATCGCGCCTTTCAGCAGCGCATCCAGTGCAGAAAGTTCCGTCTCGGGGTCCGCCTGGCTCTCTGGATCCTGCACCAAGTCATTTAGCACATCCATCCAGGGGCCCATGCGCGTGAAGTCGTCGTACTCGAAATAGATCTGGTTGATCAGACAAGCACACGAAAGCATGACCCCGTTCTTGTCATTGGTCTTCTTGAATCCCTCGTAACTTTGTGTGTGTAAAGTCGTGGCCCTCGAAAGTTCAGTTTGCATCGTCGCACACCCCATCCAGTACAGCAGCCACGGAGACGCGCTCACGAGCACATCTGGCAGTGACTCTATGTGCGACCGTACCGTCTGCCACCGTCCTTGATTCATAAGACGCGCCGCGCCGTCTTGAACCGCGCGTGCGGCCGATGAAAAATCGCCGGCTCTTATGTAGAGCGTAATGGCCTCGTCGTATGATCCGCCTTTCTCGAGCAATATCGCGGCGCGTACGCATACCGCATTTCTCTCCGCGCGCGGCAGCTCTTTCGTGAGCTGGTTCTGGAGAAAGAGTCTAAACAGGTCATGAAATCGGTAACTCGGTTCGGACGCCAGTCTCTTGTCCACAAAGAACTGCTGACGTGAAAGTGGTTCGAGTATGCCGTCTGTTCCAGAGACCTCGCACAGTTCGTTCGCCATGCTCTCAGTAATCTCGCTGAGCAATGATGTCTTCATCAGCACCGTCCGATTAAGTGCCGGCATTTTCACAAACACTTCGTTGGCGAAGTAGTCAAAGATGCGATACATCGAATCTTCACTTGTGACGACTTGCGGCGACGATCCATTCTTCCTGCTTGCAAGCGTCAATACCATTCCTGCGATCCAGCCACTCATTTCCTTGTGCATCCCAAGGGCCGCCTTGTGGGTGATTCCGGTGGTCAAAGTTGAGAATGCAACGCTTTCATCTTCCGTAAAGCGAATCTCATCCCACGTTAGTTCGCACAAATGTTGGCTAGCGAGCGCACGGCTGAAAATGGGTGGGGGGCGAGTACGGCTCACGAAGACCACAGTAGTCGACTCTGGAATCTGCGAGATTGCGGTTTCTAGAAGCGGTAGCAGCAATGAATCTTCCTTGATGGAGTTTAGGTTGTCGAAGACTAGGACTGACTCATTCGGCATCTGGACGAACATCTCTTGGAAAGTACGACGAGCAAACGACCAGATGTCAGCAAGATACTCCGGAGAGAACACTGGTAGCCCACTAGAGCCATCCGGCAGCAGTTCCAGCGCGCGGCCTAGATAGAAGAAGAACGTGGGCAGATCTGAATCGCTTTCGTCGAACTGAAACCACATCTCCTGTAGACCATGGTGATCGAGATAGTCGGCTACAAATGTCGTTTTTCCACTGCCTGGGGGACCGGATATCCAGATTGCGGGATGTCTTCGCAGTCGGTCCATCAAGGCTATCAAGCGAGGCCGGCGCAGGGGTGCGAAGAGTCGCGGTCGAGTCAGCTTCGCCAGTCTGGCTGGCAGATTCTTCTCGCTGTTTGCCCCCTTAGTCTTTCTTTTCATTGGAATGTGAGTCTACGGAGTCGTCAAGAATTCCGCCCTTCTCCTCAGGTGTACTTCAAGACTCGAAGGTCGTGCACCTCCTGTTGGGCGATCAGAAGACATCTCCTGGTGCCAGAGACTCTCTAGTGACGATGAGGGGGGGCTCGCTTCACGGCGAAATCGGTAAGAGGTGCGTAAGCATCGCTCCACTATATTCCAGCGCGTGGCAGATTCATAGATCTGCCGCGCAACTAAATTCAAAGACAAGGAGAGACCGTGAATCGCATCACCCTCGCAAAATTTCTGCTGATGGCTGCCTTTGGTGCTGGAATTGCGCAGTCGAGTGTTTGGGCGGAGAGCATAAAGTTCAAGTACACCAAGTCCGGAAGGGTAACCCTAACGTCTCAGACGAGTTTCGTTGGCGATGTAGCCGGAAACGAACTGATTCAGGCGGTGCATTTAGATGCCATCAGTTCCTCTGGCCCGGGGATACGCCTGTTGGATGAAAGAGCATATGAACAGGCGCAGCAGATCGCGGGTACCGGTACGCATAGGGGTTTTTCGGTCAACACGGTTTTCGGTGGTGACCAGCTCTTTCAGCGGTGGGAAGGCACACACACGACTTCCACGAAATCAGATGGATCATGGGAGACACACTATAGCGGCAGGTCCGAGATATTTGGTGGCACTGGAAAGTACCTGAAAGCGAAGGGTAACTGCCAGTACGTTGGTCGAGTGAATGCGCAGGGCCTAACGGAAGAGGACGATTGCACGATGCAGTACTAGTCTTCGAACTGGTGTCGCGCTAGGCCTCTATCGCACGGGCACGGACGACGTACACCTGCAAGGTGAACGCGTCCGGGACATCTACGGCCTCGGGACTCGTTTTGCACGATTTAAGGCGCCGTTAACTCCGCGAAGGCTGTGGGAGCGGAACGCAGGTTGGTGTAGCAGGACAGCGTTCGACTGCTATCAAAATTAGGTGTGGTTCGAGTGCCCACCAAATGATCAACTAGTGCCGCCCCTCAGTCCCCGTAGTTGAGTACGTCATCGCGGACAAGTTGCAGGTTGATGCGAGGCTACTGCCAAGCGCGCGAATCACCGCACGGGGGCCTTTTCTGTATCGGCGAGCCCGATCTCCCGACAGACCCGCTTGGTCTCGCTCGAAGGTTCTGTACCGAGCATGACGGACAAGACTTGGCGACAGCGCTTGAAGGTACGCAATGCCTCGTTCTGCTCTCCTGAGGCATGATGGCACCGCATCAACTGGCGGTAGTGGTTTTCAGCCAGGGGATCGATTTCGAGGGCGCGCTCGTGAATGCGTACCGCTTCTCCCCATTTACCGGCCTGCTCCAGATGTGCGGCCAGCTTTGATAGTCCCCGTTGTACTCTGGCCTTGAGGCGTTCTCGGGTCGGCAGCAGCCAGGCCGCTTCCGGTTCGTTCTCCAAAAAGTGCCCGCGGTACAAGCGCAATATCGCCTCGGCCAGCGCCGCGGCATTGTGGCCTCGTTCGTTTTCAACACGATCGAGCAGCGTGCCTAGCGCCCGCACGTCCGTCCACATCAACTGCTTATTGAGTGAGCATTTGCCATCACGCACTTCCAGTACGGCTTCGTCGCAAAGGAGTTTTCGCAGTCGATGAGCCGTGACATTGAAGGCGTCATCCGGTTTGCCGGCGTCGGATTCTGGCCATAGCAGTCCCGATAGCGCCTGAATGTCGATGCCGGTACCGCCAGCAGCGATCAATGCCTTGAGTAGTTCAAGTGGCCGTTTCTGGGCCTTGCGAGAAAAGCTGACCGGCAGTTCATCCACCAGGACTTCGAACCCTCCAAGGGTACGAACCTTGACCAGCCAGGGCCATTGCTCCGGTGGATCATCGCCCGGTCGCGCGCCGATGCCACGGGCTACCTTTCGAGAGAAGCTCGTATCGATCTCTGCGCGCAGTGCTTCGCGCACCACTACGTCCTTGACGTTGCTGACCAGTCGCAGATAGTGCCACCAGTCGTTCTCTCGGGCTAGCCGCAACATTCGGGCAATGGTGGCATGGGCACGATCCCTCTCACCTCTGAGCAAGAGTGAGTAGGCCAGGGACATCAGTAGATTCGGTTGGTAGCATGCTCCCCAACCTTCCTGGGCGATTCGCAGCCCTTCCTCGACAAGGCTTTCAGCGATGGCGTGCTCCCCCGCCATCGCAAAGGCGGCGGAGCAGTGTGCGCGCCAGGCAGACCCGACGAATCCGCCGCCCAGTCTGTCGGCTTGGCGCATGCTGATACGCGCATAGCGCGCGGCGCTGGGGCCGTCTCCGCGTGCGATCTCCATTAGGACGAGCGCAACATAGAGCAACGCGTTGAACAGTGGCTTGTCGTCGTCAGCGTGCGCTTCCAGGCCCATCAATAGTGTCTGCGACTCCTGCACATTTCCGCGTCCACTATGCAATAAGGAGCGAAACACCCGTGCGGTCCATTCCATCTGCCGGATGCCATTGGCCTGTTTGTCCTGGTCCATACGATCCCAGGCGTCGAGGGCGCTCCGGTCTTCCCCTGCGCGCATCATGTGGTAGCCGATCTGCAATAACGCGTAGATCCGCGCTAGGGGGGTCACGCCGCGATCCTCCAGCAGCGGCAAGATGATGTCAATCACTCGCCTTGAGTCGATCATTCTGGCACTGACGGTGAAGGCGTCCGCCAGTGCGACCCCCAGAGCCAACCGAGAGCTCGAATCGAGCGCTGGCTGTCGGACCAGGAGTTCCGCCCGCCGCAACATAGCATCCAGATTTATGTGGCCGAACCAGATGACGGCAAGCAATCGCGCCGTATACAGTTCGGCTTCGTCGACGAGTTCCACCGGCGCGTGACCCTGCGTGAGCAGTTCATCGATGCGCTCGATCCATGGTCTGAGGAGTGAAAAGTCGACATACTCGTAACTGTAAGTGTTGCTCACTTGTGCGGCGCTGAGTAACTGGCCTACCCCATCATGCGCCTTAGCGAAGGCTACATAGGCGGCTTCCAAGGTCAACCGTGACGCGGAGATGTCCAGATGCATCTGCGCCCTGCCAAGCCAATAGCGTAACCAGGGTCGTCTCTCCAAGACGGGCGATCCAAGCTTGCTGATCCAGTCGTGAAGCGTTTGGAATCGGCCCGTGCCGAGCAGCCCGCGCGCGAGACCGCTTATCAATTCCGATGCGACGTCCAGATCTCCCGATTCCAGCGCCAACGGAATCGCATTCTCGATCTCCCCTGCTTGTGCAGCAATCTTCGCCGCGCTTCCCAGCGTGTGGCTCCACTCTTGCGCGGACTGTGAATCGCGCAATCGAGCCCACAGGTACTCCCTGAACATATCGTGGAAGCGATAACGCTGTTCCGTGCCAAGCTGGCGGTCGGTGAAGAGTCTGCGACGGTGCAGTTTTTCCAACAAGGGCAGCACGTCGTTGGAACCGCAGAGCGCCACAGCCAGTGCTTCCGATACACTCGGCAGAAGGGCTGTATGCATGATCATCATTTGCTCTACCTGAAGCAGGGGCCGCATGATCTCCGTGCCGAAGTAGTCCGAGACGCTTTGCGCAGTGACGTTGCCGCCCGCGGGCGACTCGCCGGCCTCGGCATCCCATTGCTGGGCCAGCAAGGTGACACCGGCCGCCCATCCGCGGGTACGCGCTAGAAGCGCAGTGACACTGTTCTGGGGCAGGCCGTACTTTTTCGTCACCAGAGCCAGCAGTTCGTCTTCAGTGAACGGGAGGGCAGAACCGTTGATCTGCGTAGCACGCTCATTGGCAAGCAGGGTGGCATATTGCGGCGCGGGCGCCCGACGGCTGATTCCGATCAGGGCTTTGCCTTCAGGTGCCTCCTGGGCGCCAAACGCCACCACCTCGTGCAGTGGAGAGTCGTCGGCTACCGCGTGCAGGTTGTCCAGCACCACGACAGAGTCGCCAGGTAAGCCAGAAAACAGTGAGCGAAAAAATCTTCTCGAGAACCCTTCGAGATCCTTTCGATATTCAGGTGTGAAAAGAGGCAGCACCAGCTTTCTCGGCACCAGCGGCAGCGCGGCCTCGCGCAAGAAGTAGAAGAAAGAGGCGATGTCCTCGTCGCCTGCATCTATCAGGCACCAGAGGGTAGGGCGGTGCCTGTCCACCAGGTAGCTCGCCACTAACGTGGTTTTGCCCGACCCTGGAAGGCCGTCCACCAGAGTAAGCGGGTGCTGCGATGCAGCATCCAATACTTTGAACAGGCGCTCGCGCGCCACCGCCCCAAACAGACGCGGACGAGACAACTTTGCCAGTGTAGGATTGGACATCGTTACTGGTGCCCTTCGAGGGTCTCGAATCAAGTCCGCCTCAGTGTAGCGTGGCAGCGCAGTGATGGCCTTGGGGAGGCGGTCCGGATCTGTAACCTATGTGTAAGCTTAGTTCTCCTAGGCTTCGGCGTCTTGATGCAGCGAAAGACCTCGAGATTTTTTTCCCAACTTGACTCCTGACCTGAACAACCATGCACAGAAGACAAGTACTCACTGCCCTTGCAGGCATCGCCGCTAAGGTTTCCCTACCAGCGCTGGCTGATCAAACCGGCCCCGCAGGCCAGTCAGCTGGCGTTGCCAGCACCGAAATCCTGATCGGGCAGACCGCCCCCTATAGCGGACCCGCGTCGAGTTGGGCCACTATCGCGCGAGCGCAAGCTGCGTACTTCCGCAAGCTGAACGAGTCCGGGGGAATCCATGGCCGCAAGATTCGTTTCCTTTCCATCGATGACGCCTTCAATCCGGCGAAGACCGTGGAGGCGACGCGCAGGCTGGTGGAGCAAGATGGCGTCCTGCTGATCTTCAATTCCATTGGTTCACCGACCAGCGCGGCGGTGCGGCGCTACTTGAACAATAAGGGTGTCCCGCAACTTTTTGTCGGGGCTGGCGAGAATCAGTGGGGAGATCCGAGGAGTTACCCCTGGACCATGGGATTTCAACAGACCACCCACTTTGAGGGCAAGGCCCTGGGACACTACCTGCGCAAGCATCATCCGCGCATGCGTGTGGCGGCGCTATACATCAATGACGACAGCGGCAAGGAACTGCTAGCCGGTCTGCGCGATGGCTTGGGCGAGGATGCTCGCCGTATGCTGGTGGCCGCTCAAAGCTATGAACTACATCACCCTACCGTCGACTCGCAGATCATCAGCCTGCAAGCTTCCGGCGCCAGCGTGTTTGCCAACTTCGCGCTGCCGAAGGCGGCTTCGCAGGCCATCCGCAAGGCCTACGATATCGGGTGGAAGCCGGTGCACTACGTGAACTACATGTCCAATCCCGTCGGCGAGGTGCTCGAGAGCGCAGGTCTGGAGAAATGCGTCGGCTTGCTTTCAGCGGACAACCTCAAGGATCCCACCGATCCACAGTGGCGGGAGGATCCAGCGGCGATCGAGTGGCGCACGTTCATGCGAGCCTACTTCCCGGAGGGCGATGTCAACGACAATTCGAACGTGTATGCCTATAACGTTGCGCAACTGCTGGAGCATGTCCTGCGCAAATGCAGCGATGACTTGTCGCGCGCGAACGTGATGAAACAAGCAACCGCTATCAGCAACCTGCAACTGCCCATGCAAATCCCCGGGGTGCTGGTCAATACCGGCCCCCGGGACTATTTTCCTCTTGAGCAGCTGCGCATGATGCGTTTTGACGGCAGCCGATGGATACCATTCGGAGAAGTCATCACGCCGTGACACACCCCGTGCCTACGCTACGATCCAGGGCGTGCTGTGCTCAGGACTATCAATATTCCATGGTGCAATCGTCTTCTTCGATGAACGCGGCGGCGGTCATGCGACCTTTGTAGTCGCACCAACCCTTGGCGTTCTTGTACTTGCCCGTGCCTCCTGTGATCTGGGACTTGCCGCTATAGGTCATTTCCCAGTCACCACCGTCCTTGATGGTGGTCTTGTGGGTGCCCTCCCATTGCTGGAAGAGTTTTTCCCCGCTTCGCAGTCCGTTAACTGAGAACCCGCGGTGCGTACCGGTACCCGCGATGGCGATGTCCTGCTCGAACATAAGCTCGTCGACCAGATCCAGCCCTGAACTCTTTCCGATGGTGTCGCGAATCACATACTGAACGATCTCGTGCCCGGCGGTATCGCCCACCGCAGAAGTATGGGTCGAAAGCACCTGGCGGGCGGTCTTCGTGTAGTTGAACTTGATGCGCTCTGCGCTGGCGCTTTCAATATGCGACAGAGTCAGGCTACTCAGTATTAGTGCAGCTACGGCAATCTTCTTGTTCAGCACAAACGCTCTCCTTTGCAGTTCGTTTCGGTTTGAAAACTGACCTATCGTGCTGCTGGGCCAGTCCTGCAATCATAGGGAGGGCGAGGTTTCAAATTGCTTACACCGCCAACAGGGCAAAACCTAGCGTCGCCCATTGCTGGACTCCACGTGCGCGCACCGTAAGATTGAATCGGACGGCCAGGCCAAGGGCACGGCCGTCCAACTGGCCGCCCGTATGGCGGCACGCGAGTCAGGGTTGCGAGACTTCTCACCCAAGAACCTCTGACGGATGCGGCAGTTCTTCGTAAGCTATCGGGCCGACCCGAAACTCTCGCCGTTGTTGAGAGAATTGTCTTGATCCGCCCGTCTACAAGTTCTGAGTCGTGCGAAGCGGTCCTAAGAGCGTGAATTCAAAAACCGCGTTGCGGCCCGCAACCGGTGGACCGTTCGACAACTGGCCCGGCTGCTTGACGCAGACCTGTTCGAACGAACGGCGCTCTACCCACAAAAACTCTCAACAGCGTTGAGAGAACGAAGCGAACGAGTCGCCTGCCTTTCCATCGCGCTCCGGACTACATGGGGTCAATTTCGCGAAAGACCGGTGCTCGTTTCTCCAGGCTGGCGTTGACCGCCTCGCGCTGATTTGCAGTGCCCAGCAACCCAGCTTGCAGAGTCTGCTCCAACCGCAGCCCACTGCTGGCATCAGCATGCCAGCTTTCGCGTAGCAACTGCTTGGCGGCGTGGACGGCGTGTGGCGAGCGCGAAGCGATTTGACGTGCGAGTTCCATGGCGGCGGCGTGTGGGTCCGGCGCGATGTGGGTGATCAGGTTCAGTCGAAGGGCCTCTTCGGCTTCGACGATGCGTCCTGTCAGGACCAATTCCATGGCCACATCAAAGGGCACCAAGTCACGCAGCGTCTGCGTCACCGCCATGTCCGGAATCAGTCCATAACGGATCTCCATCAGCGACATTCTGGTATCCGGCGCCGCGATACGCAGGTCAGCGCCTAGGGCGATTTGGCACCCGCCGCCAAAGGCTGCGCCTCGCAGCACAGCTATCACCGGTACCGGCAACAGCTTCCAGGCGTACGCCACCCGCTGGGCGGGATTGTCCGCGCGCTCGCTGGTGTCGAATATGCGATCGAGTGTGGCGCGTGCCTGCTCCGGTCCTTGAAGGAATTGCCGCATGATCGACAGATCGAGGCCGCCACAGAAGCTGGGACCGTTGCCGGAGAGCATGACCACGCGCACATCGGTACGTGCGGCCACGGATTCAGCCACGGCGTTGAGCGCGGCAAACAGTTCGAAGGTGAGGGCGTTGTGTTTGTCGGGACGGTTGAGGCGGATGTCGGCAATACCGTCGGTGACGTCGAGCGTGACGAGTTCGGTCATGGAGTGCTCACAAGTGAACTGAGGGAATCTTGCTTGTGGGAGAGACGTGGGTCGTGAAGTACCGACTCCGTTTTGGAGCCCCTCTCCCTCCGGGAGAGGGGTTGGGGTGAGGGAAAAGGTGGTAACGAGCGACGCATCAATTCTCCCTCACCCCCTGCCCCTCTCCCGGGGGGAGAGGGGAGTCCATATGAGCTCGACTCGGGATCAAGGATCTTGTTCATAGCAAGGGCGCCAGCGCCTTCACGTCCACATTGCCCCCTGAAACCAGTATCCCGACCCTGCTGCCTTTGGGCACGGACACTTTGTTCTCGAACAATCCCGCGATGCCCAGGGCGCCCGTGGGTTCGACGACGATCTTCATCCGCTCCCAGACATAGAGCATGGCTGCCAGCAATTGCGGGTCACTTACCGTCACCATGTCATGCACCCTGTGCAGTACCAGCGGAAGAGTCAGCTGACCCAGCGATGGCGTGCGGGCCCCATCGGCGATGGTGTCGGGGTTGTGGCAGGACTGCAGGGTGCCGGACTTGAAGGAGCGGGTGGCGTCATCCCCAGCCTCAGGCTCCACGCCGATGACCTGGCACTGCGGTGCCAGGGCGTGGGTGGCTACGGCACAGCCACTGATCAACCCGCCGCCACCGACGGGCACGAAGAAGTAGTCGAGCGCGCCGACAGCCTCGAACAGTTCCTTGGCAGCGGTGCCTTGCCCGGCGATGACGTCGGCGTGATCGTAGGGCGGGATCACACTGAGCCCGCGTTCTTGCGCCAGTTGTGTCGCCAGGGCCTCCCTTGTCGTCTCGTGCTTGTTGTAGAGCACCACCTCGGCGCCGTAGCCGCGCGTGGCTTGCAGTTTTACTTGAGGCGCATCTTCGGGCATGACGATGACCGCCTGGCATCCCAGCTGGGCCGCTGCCAGCGCCACCGCCTGGGCGTGGTTGCCCGAGGAATAGGTGATGACGCCGCGCTTGCGGGCGGCGGCGGACAGACTGGAAACGGCGTTGTACGCCCCGCGAAACTTGAAAGCCCCGATGCGCTGAAAATTCTCACACTTGAAATACACCTTGCTGCCGGTGCGACGGTCCACCTGTGCGTTGGTCATCACCGGCGTGTGATGGGCGCGATCCTTGAGTCGCGCGGCGGCGCGTTCGACAGCAGAGTAGTCCACGGGGAGTGACGGGGAGGCGGCTTTCATGGTGAAGGGCAAGAGGATTGATCGCGCTATTTTGCCTGCCATCCGGGGATCATCGGCTAACATGATCAGCATCAAGAGCCACATCGATTCCATCATGAAGACAGGCAGTGACGAGTACACCCTGGTGACCGGCGACGCGGGCGCCGCGCGACTGGCCCTGCTGCACGAAGTCTACGGCCCCGGCACTGAAGCGCGCTTGCGCAGTCTGGGGTTGGCGGCCGGCATGCGGGTGGCGGATCTGGGGTGCGGCACGGGCACCGTGTCCCGTTGGCTGGCGCGGCAGGTGGGTCCGGACGGCGAAGCGGTGGGTGTTGACATCAGCACCGATCAGTTGACGGTGGCCCGGCGCGAGGCCGAGCGATCGGGTTTGAGGCAACTGCGGTTTCATCAGGCAGGGGTCT
>Ga0194132_10007807_pt1 | contig 15690 bp, 13 predicted proteins | sample TA2KigOf80mmetaG_FD_148612 | JGI IMG/M metagenome (GOLD analysis project Ga0194132, IMG submission 148612) | Freshwater microbial communities from Lake Tanganyika, Tanzania - TA2015054 Kigoma Offshore 80m | ecosystem: Environmental > Aquatic > Freshwater > Lake | place: Tanzania: Lake...
GCGACATCCGGCTGTCCAGCCCCCGGATGGTTGCGGCTTTCGATTCGGCGATGCGGCCTTTGACCGTGTTGGTGGTAAAAATGTACCCCTGGTGCCGGGTTTTATCGGATACGGGGCGATCAGCCTGACCTCGATCCTATTTCCGGTTATGGAAACGACGTCGCCATGCCGGGTCAACGACTGCGACCACGTGGGTACACATCCGATCCCGACAAAACACAGAAGAGTCAACACAAAACGCCTCATGGTCGTTTCCCGTCAAACCGTTTCCATCGCGGCGCGTTCCGGGCGATTTTCCAAATCATGGTGAAGTTCCCCCAGCCATTGCGTAAGCAACCCCGTAGCGCTCGATGCGTTCCCGGAGGAAACCATCCATCGAAGCATCTTCACGCTTCTACCTTCGGGGTGTATTTGGTCTTGCAACTTGTTGCAAGATGTATTTGGTCTTGCAGCTTGCTGCAAGGGTTACACTCGCTGTTCTGTTCAAGGTATCGCACAACCGGTTTCCCTCAAGCATCAAGCCGGAGACTCAGGTTTTTCCTGACCCCCGCTACCCATTCGCTTTTTTCCGGCGTTCCTGCCATACTACCTGAAGCGGATCGGGAAGCGCGTACGGTTTTACACGCTGGGCGTGCAACCACTCGGTCAGATAATGATCCATCTCCCGCACCAAGTCGGGACGCGCATCCCGCAGATTGCGCGTCTGATACGGGTCGGCATTCATATCGTACAATTCCACCGGATCGAATTGGTAACCGAAATCGTCATACGTGCGCACCATAAGATGTCTTGGCGTTCGTACGGCGCGTTGGAGCGTATACAATCCGTGTCCCCATACCAGATACTCGTGCAACGACGCGCTTCCGGTGCGAAGCGTCTCGGCAAACGAGCACCCGTCGTAATACTCCGGGACCGTTCCGCCGGTCATCTCGATAAGTGTGGCGCTCAGATCCACATTGTACAGCAGGTCGCGGCATACCGAACCGGGTGAGGTAACGCCGGGCCATCGTATAATAAGCGGTATTCGGTGTATACACTCGTCCGCACATACATGATCCCCATAGATGCCGTGTTCACCCATCGCTTCCCCGTGATCGGCGGAGATGACGATCACCGTATCTTCGAGCACACCGTGCGCGTCGAGCGCATCGAGTACCTGCCGGACATGATGGTCCGTGTAGGCGATTTCGGCGTCGTAGCCGTCGGTCATGTGTTTCAGGTCGGCGCGGTTTCGGATGGCATCCGGCATGTTGGGCGTCGGGCTTTTGGCGTTGCGCGGAAAAAGTGTAGAGGCGGTAAACCAGCCGTTTACGCGCTGATGGTTTTCGATGGCCGTCTCATCCGGCCACGCCGAAGGAAGCGGATGCGCGCTCATCCGCTCGAACCAATCGCGCGGAAGGTCGTAGATGCGGTGCGGATCCCAGTAATTGATATACAGAAAATAATGGTCGCGGTCGCCGTTGTTTTTGAGCCAGCGCAATACAGGTCCGTTTACCTCTTCCGCCGATTCGGAACCGGTCTTGAGGTTGGGAGAATGAAATTCGGTCCACCCCATAGGAAACCACGTCGCACAGTGCCGGTTGCCAAAATTGGAAAAACATATCGAATCGTATCCGTTTCGGCGTAACATCTGCTGGACAAGAGCATTCCGGGGATCGGGACCGGCGTACATCGTTTCGAGGATGTTGGGTTTGGAAGCCGAGCCGCCGTGTGTCACCACGTAGTTGTTGATTCCGTAACGTCCTGTGATCCATCCGTGACGCGACGGCATACACGGAGAGTCGGCACAGTAATAATGGTCGAAACGCATTCCTTGAGCGGCAATCGCGTCAAGCGTAGGAGAGGTAGGGCGCGCATATCCGTAGCATCCGAGATGATCGGGACGCAGGCTGTCTATGTCGAAAAATATGATCCGCACAGAACCTCCTTTGAAGACAAGTTCAAAGTTTGAAATCTGAAGGGTAAAGAAAGCACCGCTTGACAAGGGAGCCGAAAACCCTTACGTTACGACGTCTTGGTGATTTTACAACCGGTATCGCAGTTGTCGTTTCTTTCTTCGCACTTCGCACTTCAAACTGCTCACTTATTCCCATGTCGGCTTACAAACAATCCCCACTTACGGTTTTGGCCACGGTCTTACACGGTCTGATGCAACGCTACCGTGAGCGCGTGCCGGACGTGGGTGCGGTGGTCGATACGATGATCCGCGAGGGCATCATCACCCACGAAGAGGATATCGAAAACGACCATATTGCCTTTCGAACCATGGGGAGGCCGCATCTGGGTATCCCCTCGCTGGAAAAGGTTTTTCTGCGTTGCGGCTATGCGCGTATGGATCGATACGATTTTCCGGAAAAGAAGGTGACCGCGCATTGGTACCAGCCGCCCGACGTCCGGTATCCGCGTCTCTTTATCAGCGAGTTGCAGGTGGACGCGCTCTCCGACGATGCGCAACGGATCATCCGTTCGTATACCGACGAGGTGCAAGCCGATCCCGTCGATGCCCTTGATATGGACGACGGGCGAGAAATTGACCTTTTCTTGCACCGCCCCTTGTGGCGCACGCCTGTTTTTGCCGACTATGCCCGGCTCTCCGAAGAAAGCGAATTTGCGGCTTGGGTGATTTACAATCGGTATTATCTGAATCATTTTACGATCACGATTCATAACCTGCCGGAAGGGTACAACACAGTCGCCGCGTTTAACGCTTTTCTCGAACGTCACGGGTTTCGACTCAACAATGTCGGAGGCAAGATCAAGACAAGCCGCGACGGGATGCTGATCCAAAGTGCTACGGTTGCCGAGATGGTGGATGCGGAATTCGACGACGGTCGCGGAGGCGTAGACCGACAACGGATCGCCGGCTCCTATATCGAATTTGCCGAGCGTCGGCCGTTAGAGCCGTACGTCCGGGTGGCTCGCACCCGGCTACGCCGCGAGCACCGCCGTGACGGTTTTGACGCGGCCAACGCCGACCGGATTTTCGAAAGCACCTATACCCACCAGACCCGCAAACGCACGTAGCAGGCAAAATACCGGTCACGCTCCGGCCGCGGCGGCAGTTCCCGGAATGGTTTGCATCGCCGACAGAAAAGCGTCCACATCCTCGTCCGTGTTGTAAAAATGGGTGGATACCCGCGCCCTTCCGACACCGCCATAGCTTCCCCAGATCAAAATGTCACGGGCTTCGAGCGCAGAGGTGACCGCCCGCACGTCTTCCGCCATGAAACACACGTTGCCGGCCCGTTCCTCTCGGCCGCGTGGGGTCATCATCTCCCACCCCATCCCGGCAAGTCCTTCCCAAACACGCCCGCTAAGCCGCAAAACATGATCCTCGATGCGATCCAACCCTATGTCGAACAAGCGGTCGAGCGCATTGTTGAGAACATAGACGCTGATAAAACTCTCGTTGCCCGGCTCGAAACGCCCGGCATCCGGACGCGGTTCGAACGCAGTAGGATCCTGCCATCCGGAGAGCATCGAACCGGTGTGCCAACCGACAAACGGCGGCTGAAGATCGGGCAGACGATTTCGGTTCCAGTAAAATATCCCTACGCCATGAACCCCCATCAACCACTTGTAACAGCTTGACACCACGATGTCCGCTAAAGACGCCTCAACGGGAACTGCGCCCGCCGCGTGCGTAGCGTCCAGACTCAGAATCGCCCGGCTGGAACGGACAAGGTCGGACAGTTTTTTCAGGTCGATACGTTGGCCCGTAAAATAGCTGACATAGCTTATCGACACCACACGGGTGCGATCGTCCATCTGTGCCGCAATATCGGCGATGTCGATCTGCCAATTTCTGTTTTTTATCACCCGAATTTCGACCCCGCGATCTCGCAGTCGGGTCCACGGCAACAGATCGGAAGGGAACTCCACGTCCGCCACGATAACATTGTCCCCAGCTTGCCAGTCGAGCGCATACACCAGCAGATTGACCCCTTCAGAGGCGGAGGAAAGAAAGGCGATGTCATCGGCCGGCACGCCAAACAGACGACCGATTTTGTCTTTGGCCTCCGCGGAGGTGTCGAAAAACCGGTCCCGGCTTTCCTCACCCCGTATCTTATCCTCGAAAAAACGATTTACCGCATCCTGGTGCGTTTTCAGCATGGGCGTTTCGCCCCCGGCGCAAAGATGGACAAGCCCTTCCAGACCGATAAATTCGGATTTGGAGATCAACATGCGAATACCTCCGAGCGATGGCAAAAAAAATAAAAAACAGATTAGGATCGGCGTTTGGTAAGATAACGCAATTTTTCTCCGTCAAATACTCTAATTTTTCTGTAGCCCCTGCGTCTGTTCCTCGTGCCCTGCGGTCCGCCTTTCCGGTGTATCGAACGCAATTTTCTCCACTTTGTCCGCGATTTCTTCCACAGTGTCGTCTTCCTCGACGGTAACCCAGACAACCTCGGTCCGATGACGAAACCACGTCCACTGGCGTTTTGCATACCGGCGCGTCCGTCGCTTGATCTGTTCCACGGCTGTATCGAAGGTCATCTCACCGCGCATCCATGCAAGAATTTCGGTATAGCCAAACGTACCGAGCGCCCAGGTCTTCGCCGTATACCCGCGTTCCAGAAGCCGTTTTACCTCTTCGATCAATCCATCCCGGAGCATGTCGTCTACACGGGCGTCGATACGGGCGTACAACGTCGGACGGGGGCGGTCGAGACCGATCAGCCGGAGCGAAACACCCGATGTAGCTGTTTGTTGTTGTTGCCACGCGGTAAGGGGGGTTCCTGTAGCTTCATATACTTCGAGCGCGCGTACGATCCGTTGACGGTCGTTGGGGTGGATGCGCGCCGCCGCCGCCGCATCCACACCGCACAGCGTCTCATAAAGCGCATCAATGGGCAAAATATCCAAGCGCGCGCGAATTAGGCTTTTTGTCTCCTGCGGGATATCGGGCGCGTCAAACAGGCCGCCCACGAGCGCCTGGAGATACAGCCCCGCGCCGCCAACCACGATCGGGGTTCGTCCCTTGCGGCACAAGTCTTCGATAACGCGATTTGCGTATTCTGCATACGCTCCCGCGCTGAATCGCACATCCGGATCGACAATATCGATCAGATGGTGGCGTACTTGTTGTTGTTCTTCAGGGGTGGGCTTAGCGGTTCCGATATCCATGCAGCGGTAAATCTGACGCGAATCCGCCGATACGATTTCTGCGTCGAGACGCTTTGCCAGCGCGATGCCGACCGCAGTTTTTCCGACACAGGTAGGACCGATAAGGCCAAGGACGGGAGTCATGACGCAATGCCGGTCAAGGCGGAATATGTTGTCGTGTTTCTTTGACAAAAAACAGAAACACGATCGAGGAAAAAACGCTTACGCCGGCCAGCAGAAAAGCGCCGCTCGCCAACCCGAACAGATCGGAAAGACGCCCGAAGGCCAGCGGACCGCTTGCCCCACCCACGTCGCCGATAAACCGCCATACGCCAAGAAACTCTCCACGGCCTTGCGCCGGAGCAAGATCGGACCCCAGCGTCATCATCGTTCCCGACCCCAACCCATTGCCCAAGCCGATAACCCCCTGCGCCGCCAGCAACCCAAAAAACGATCCGGTAAACGGAATCAGGGCAAAACCGATACCCATTATGGTAAACGCCGGAATCATGGCATATTTGCGTCCGTGGCGATCCATGATCTGACCGGCTACGGGAAACAAAGTCAGATCGACCAATGCCGACAGCGAGATGATGAGCCCGATAGACTCCACGTCCAGTCCCAGAACGGCCGCCCCGTAAAGGGGGGTGATGAGATATCTGCCGGACCGGGCCATCTGGACGCACACATACGCCACACCTGCGGTAGCGAAAATCTGTCGGTACGTTTGGAGTATGCTCTTTACATGCGCCCGGCGTGAGACATGACCGCTTTCTTTGTACGGTGTTTCGGAGACGGGTTCGGGGATAAAACCGGCCACAAGACCCAACACCAATGCGGCGATGGCCGCCTCGAAAAAAAAGGGGGTGGAAAGTCCCCAACGCTGTCCGATGATACCACCGGCGGCTGGACCCATCAGGGTGCCAAACCGAGCGATACCGCCAAATATGGATAGCGCACGGCCCCGCTCATGGACTTGGATGAGGTCCATGATATAGGTGTGGCGTGAGATGCCCCACAATGCGCTACCTATGCCGGCGATACCCTGATATAAAATGAGTTCGACAGCGGAACCCGCAAACCCCGATCCCAACACGGACAGGCTTACGGTTCCTACACCGATCAGCATGATAGACCGCCGTCCGTACCGGGCGACCAGAAAACCGGCGGGAATGTCGGCCAGAATCGTGCCGATGGCGCGTGACGCCACGACAAGACTGATCAGACTGTACGAAAGCTCAAATGAACGAGCGTACAGCGGCAGGGTGGGGACCAGCAGACCGGAACCGAACGACAACAGAAAGGAGGGGAGATAAACCGGAATAAACAGGCTCTTCCAGTCGACACCCGGAAGCGCTACTCCTTTAGCCATCGATCAAACCAGCCATAGGCCATATGTCCCGAAATTTCGTGCCCGCCGTCAAACACGTCGTGGGCAAGCCGGTCTTCCCGGTCGAACAACGCATAGCGCTTTTTGAGTTCGGCTACCGTCGCCGTGGCCGCATCGACCGGAAACCCGGTATCTCCGCGTCCGCTTTCCACAACGAGCGGGCGCGGCGCGATAAGCGAAGCGATGTCTATATGTTCGAATTCAAGCGCCAGATCCTGCACATTGCCGCATACGCAATGCCCCACATCTATAAAGGTGGACCGGAACGAGGTGAGAAATCCGCTGATGCCTACCGCACGAATCCGCAGATCGAGCGCACTCAAAAGTAGTGTGGTCGAGCCGCCAAGACTTAGTCCGTAACAGCCGATCTGGGTTGCGTCGGTCTCCGGAAGCGAAGCAAGCACGTCCACAGCGCGCATAAGCTCACGGATATACACGCCGTACATGGTAAACCCCAGCAACTGTGCTACACCGGTATAGTAGCCATGTTCTCCGAAATGCGAGGGAACACGCTCCCCAAAACTCAGATGTTCGGGGACCATCGCCACAAACCCGCGGCGGGCCAGTTCGAACGGGTAGTGACGATACGCGCCGTGTTCGAAGAGCACCTGATTCATGCCGCGGCCATGACCGGGCGGGCAGAGCATGGCGGGTGTATTTGCCGTCGCTCCGGCGGGAACAAGCAGAAACGCCGATGCGCGCACCCCCGGAAACGTGGTATAACACAGCCGTTCGACATGCACGGAATCGTCCATGTGGCCCCAGTCCCACGGCTGTGCCCCAGTGGATACCGGCTCTCGGACCAGTTCGAGCGCGTCCAGTTCGTCCGGCATACGGAGCGTGCGCGCGAGCGTCTCGCGTGCCTGTGTTTGCCAGACTTCGAACTCGTCGCGTGATTCACCCCGGAACCGCTGACGTCGGCCCTGCGTTTCCAGACGGCGAAGCAGATAGTCTCTGAAATCCCGATTGAGCGGCGAAAGAGAAGAAGAAAGCGGCATGGGTATCCTTTCTGATTGGGATATACGGTTATCCGGATTTTACGCACCGAAATCCGAGGTTGAGACTTCCGTGCGCGTCGCGATAGGCCGCAGCCATACAGGCAGGCTGTTTTGTCCATGCGCCGCCCCGGACGACGCGAAACCGGGCCGGTTCTCGGATAAACGGCTCTCTCATGCCCAGATAGATCATCGGTTCGCCACCCGGATACGGCTCGAACCATGAAACCGTATGTTCCTTGACATTTCCAGTCATATCGAACAGCCCTTCCGGGGTAGCTCCTTTTGGAAAACTGCCGACCGGCGTGGTCCCTCCGTAGTGAAAATCGTAGTTGGCGTACGACGGATCAATCGGCGCGTCGCCCCATGGATACGCCCGGCCTTCCAGACCGTGTGCCGCGCGCTCCCATTGTGCTTCCGTGGGCAAAGTGTTGCCGAGACTTTGGGCATAGGCCGCCGCCGCCTCGAAGCCGACATACACCACCGGATGGTTTTCGCGTCCGGGCACGACCCGGTAGACTCCCGGTCCCTCGCAGACGATACCGCACCGCTCCGGAAGACGCATGCATGTCAAATAGTACTCATCACTCCCGCCGGCGTTGAGAAACGCCGCAAATTCCGCCACCGTGACCGGATAGCGGTCCATCCAGTACCCTTCCAGTTCGACACGGTGCGCCGGACTGCGTAGCGCATCGGTAGGGTCCGGCCCCATGACAAAGGAACAGGGTGGAAAATAGACCATATCCGCAAGACGCTCGGAAGGTGCGGGGGGTGCGGGCCATACCGGAAACCCCTTTTCCAACTGGGTATCGAGTACGGTCCCGGACACAAGATCGGAAAAAATTACCTTACCCCACATCTCAGGGTTGTGCAGGTCACCGGTATCCGTGGATTGCCAAACCCAGTCCTCGCACGGGCTGTCGGGCAATTTGGAAGGATATAGCCGGTCGTAGATATGCAGATACTGTACCCGGCTGAAATTGACTCTCCACACATCGCCACGCCGTACGGGCAGCGACACACGTGGATTGCGCTCCAACAGCGATCGTAGCGGCCAGGCGACCTCGACCGTCCACCCCGTATCCTCGTCGTGGTGATAGTTGAGCGTTCCCTGTACCTGCACGGCATGTCGAAGCCCGGTCACGTCGTAGTCACTGTGTAACGCAGACGCTCGGTGATAGTCCGTCTCGTGAAACATGTCCCAACCCGTATTGAGCGGGTTGATCTCGAACTCATAATACCCGACGCCGTCGGCGGTGGGGTTGAGAAAAATCTCGAAGTCGTTGTCCATGTAAATGATGCAGTCGCGTTCCCACAGGGTTCCGTAGACGTTTTCCTCCTGAAGTTCCGCGCCGAAATACAGATATTCGTCGTCGTAGAGCATCTTGACGCGTGTAGTTTTCCAGGGCGGCGGTGTATACGGGGCCTGATGGTCTTCGAACAGTTGCGTCCAGTTGGCGTCGCGCCAGGCCTTTTCGTCCAGCCTGCCATCGACGACGATGGGCCCGGAAGCTCGGTAGCATACGCAGGTACGCGGCGTGTACGGTCCGAGGAATGTGTTTTTTTCCGGCGGCAGGGCCAGATACAGCGGACACCGGGCGTCTTCGGGAAACATTCGATGACGCCCCCATAGATAGACGGTTCCGGACGCACCCCGTTCCTGCGCAAGTCTTACCCATACGGACGTATCTTGGGTGCGCCATGCACGGTCGTACGTAGTGGGATGTTCGATGGCCCCTACAGGTGGATAGGTTTGAAGCAGGGTCCGAAACAGTTTGGCGTTATGTTCGCGTTCCGCATAGTCGATGCAAACCCCGTATAACACCGAATTTCGGAACGTATAGACGATCTGCCGACTGTGGATGCCAAAAACGTCGTATGTTTCGTCGGCGCGTAGATAGCAGGGCGCGCCAAATCCTGCTTTTGACCGTTGCCATGGAATGTCACGCTGGCGCGTCCCCCAGAACACCCCCCGAAATCCTTCGCGGGCGGTGGTATGCGAGGTGTCTATCTCGGCACTCATCTTTGGCGATCTCCCCAAGGAAAATCTCGCGTTTGCCGCCCGGACGTCCTATATTCTACCGAATCCGGCGGCGCGGCGTCTACTGTATTCTAAGCATACACCGCTTGGTTCTATCTGTCAATCTTGCGCGAGACCAGTCTGACAGGAACAGGATAAGACGGTCTGCATTTTTTCAGCCTTCGAACTTCTCCCTTCCAACTTCCTACGGAGGGTATTCCGTGACCCGTGTGCAACGTGACGAACTTCTTTCCGACGATCGGTATTTGATTCATCCGCTGCACCACCCGGAAGATCACGTCGATCCTGTGATTTACGTGCGGGGCGAGGGCGCCGAGGTATTCGATCTGGAAGGTCGGTCCTATATCGACGGGCTGTCGAGTCTGTGGAACGTGCATATCGGTCACGGGCGGGCCGAATTGGCCGCCGTTGCCGCCGAGCAGATAAAAACGCTGGCTTATTTTTCCTGTTACAGTGGAGCGACGCACATTCCCGGTATCCAACTGGCGAAAAAGCTGGCGGGATTGGCTCCTGGGGCGCTCAATCACACGTTTTTTACTACGGGTGGTGCGGAGTCGAACGACAGTGCATTCAAAACCGCCCGGTACTACTGGCAGGCAAAAAACCGGCGTGCCAAAACCAAGATCATATCCCGCCGCCATGCCTATCATGGAGTGACGATCGGAGCCATGAACGCCACGGGTATCGAGTCGTACGCCTCACGGTTCGAGTCGGTGTTGCCCCATTTTCTGCATGTGGACGCCCCGTACCCGTATCGTTTTCGTCCCGGCGCAGACGGTGCAGGGTGCGGCGAGACGGCGGCACGCGCGCTCGAAGAGGCGATACACCGGGAAGGGCCGGAAACCGTCGCCGCCTTTATCGGCGAACCGGTGCTTGGCGCGGGTGGGGTAATCGTGCCGCCGGACGACTATTGGCCTCGGGTGCGCGAGATATGCACAAAACATGACGTGTTGCTTATCGCCGACGAGGTGATCACGGGGTTTGGGCGTATCGGGCACTGGTTCGGTCTTTCGGCGTGGAACGTAGAGCCGGACATCGTCTCGTTTGCCAAAGGCATTACGAGCGGATACATGCCGCTGGGGGGGATTATCGTCTCCGAGGCGATCTACGAGACGATATGCGCGGCCCCATCAAACGCAAAATGGAACCATTCGTTTACCTATTCGGCGCATCCGGTCTGCTGCATGGTTGCCCTAAAAAACCTCGAACTTATCGAACAGGAGGGGTTGATCGAGCGGGGTATGAAGATGGGAGAGCGGTTGCGCGCCGGCTTGGCAAGGCTCGGCGACATGGCATGCGTAGGCGAGGTGCGGGGCATGGGGCTTATGGCGGCGGTGGAACTGGTAAGCGACCGCGCGTCGCACGCGTCGTTCGATGCTTCGGCAAAAGTCGGCACGCGTGTCGTCCGCGAGATGTTACGGCAAGGGGTGTATACACGCTGTCGAGGCGACGTGATCAATTTTGCGCCGCCGTTCGTCGTCTCCGAAACCCAGATAGACCGTATGGTGGATGTCGCTGGAGACGCGATCCGCCGCACCGTCGGCGGCTAAGCCGACGCGCCACGGATCGGATCGCCTTGTCCACTTCTCACGGTATTGTCGTCATAGGGGCCGGTGCCGCCGGGTTTATGGCCGCCATCCACGCAGCGGGCGGCCATAAACCGGTATTCCTTCTCGAAACCACACCGTACGGCGGGCGCAAAATCCTGATCAGCGGCGGCGGACGGTGTAACATCCTTCCTTCCCTACTTGACGAAAATCGGTTTCATACCGATTCGTCTCGGCATTCGCTTCGCAACATCCTCAAAAGCTGGCCCGGCGAAGCACAGCGGTGTTTTTTCGAGGAAACGCTTTCTTTACCGCTCATGCTGGAATCGGATACGGGCAAATTATTTCCTGTGTCGCAAAAAGCGCGTCAGGTGCGTGACAAACTCAAGGCCCACGCCGAACGAGTCGGTGTACAGATGGTCTTCGATACGACCGTCAACCGGCTCGATCCACCATCTCCGGAGCGGAAGAATTGGCAGGTTCATGCGGTGGGGCGGCCCGCGCGGTCTGCCGATGCTGTGATTTTAGCGACGGGCGGGCTTTCGGTCCCCGGAACCGGCAGCGACGGAACCGGACTTCGTATCGCTCGGCAGTTAGGTCATACGATCCGCCCCACCTATCCGGCCTTGACACCGCTGACGCTGAACCCACCTCGCTACGGCCATTTGGCGGGCATCTCCGGTCGGGTCTCTCTGATCGTTCCTGTCGGGAAAGGCGTTTTTTCGACGACCGGCGGTTTTCTGTTTACGCATCATGGCTATAGCGGCCCCGCTGTGCTCGACATCTCGCATCTGCTTGTCCGTTCGCTTGACGCGGGTACACCCCTTCCACTTTTTGTGCGATGGACACGAGAGGACGCCGAGGGATGGGACAAGCGGCTTCGCGCCGGAAAAGGCACTGCGCTTGGGATGCTGAAAGGCGAAATACCCGAGCGACTGGCGGATCTTCTGCTCTATGAAACAGGTATTCGGCGCGATACGGAACTAGCGTATCTTGCGCGCCAGACACGACAGCGGTTTGTGACGACCCTCACGCGCTTTCCACTGCCATGGAGCGGGTCGGAAGGCTATAAAAAAGCAGAGGTCACCGGTGGCGGCGTCGCGTTGGAAGAGGTGCATCCGGCAACGATGGAAAGCCGTATCCATCCGGGATTGTTTCTCTGTGGCGAATTGCTGGACGCTTTCGGCCCCATCGGCGGATACAACTTTTCGTGGGCGTGGGTCACGGGACGGCTGGCCGGCATGGGCGCAAAAACAAAAACCGCCTGATCTCCGGTCGGGTGTCTATTTTTTGTGCGGCGACCGGTCGAAATACTCTGGGTCGGCAAAGTACCGAAACATCCCGAATCCCGCTTCCCGATCCCCTCTTTCCCATACGAGGTCCGTCTCGCAGTAGGAAACCGCCCCGTGTCCCGGCGGCGAGCATTCCGGATGCGACAAAAAGTCGGATCGAGGCCACAGACTGCGATACCGGAAACAAAGCCCCTTTAGATAGTTGTCCCTTATCCATTCCTTCATGTGGGCAAAGGTACGCTGAAAGAAATATCCCTGCCCCCACCGTACGTGTGGTTCCAGATTGCAACCCAACTGCCGGATTTCGCGGAGCGAAAGCGGTGTCTCTCCGGTTTGGAAGATCGCATCGCAGTTGGGATCGACCATGACCCATTTGTGGTATTCGTCAAACCACACTTCGGCGACGAAATGGCCACCGGTTCCGTTGGGGGTGTGTATGAGCACGGCGCATCGGGCGGGTATTTCCAGCGATTGACAGGCGGAGACAAACGCGATGGCGTAGTGGACACACATGACGATGGGGCGCTGGCCGGCGTGACCCCGCTGAGACCGTCCCCACGCGAGTATGGTTTCGGCGTCCCATGGGGCGTACTGTGCGGCGCGCGCGGAACTGGTATGTTCCCATTGCTGGGAAATCCACGACGACAGCGCTCGGACTTTGTCCATCCTCGACCGCGCGCCTACGACCGACCGGGGCAGCAGACGGCGCAACGCTTCTGCGCGTGGATGACCGGAGTCTTCGCAAATCATCACAGGCGGGCTAGGGTCGCGTCCCCACGCCGTTCGGATACGGATCACGTATTCGCCGTTCAGGTTGTTGAGATATCCCATGCCATGCCGCCGCCACGTTTGTCCGCCGTCGTCGCTTACGGAGCTGTGCCATGCCTTTCCGTTCTCGATTCCCAATGACCAGCCGTTCATGGCCGTCGCATCGCACCAGCACTCGACGGTGTTGTCGCCGGGACGAAGTAGTTCGCCGGGAAGCGGAACGGCATGCCACAGATACCAGAAGGCGTCGCCGGGCGCGACCGGGGGGAGTTCCTGACCGTTTATCGCGATGCGAAGCGGATTGTCACCCGATCGGTGCGGACGCGCCAGCACGTACAATATGGATGTTCCCGGCGTGGCGGAGAGTCTGAAAATGGATCGCGCACGGCGGAAATGCGTCAATTCCTCGCACAACGTAGGCAAGACATGACCTTTTTCGTGGGCATGCAATCTACTCATGAAAAAATCCTCGATTAGGAATGTAATGGAGAAAATAAGGCAAAACCCTGTCCGTATATGCGCTCAATAAGCGTGATGAGGTAGTATGAGTCAAGAGAGGCGATACGTTCAAAACCCAATAAGGGCTTGACCTTTCGGCGATATGTACTATACTCACAACAGAATCCGGAACATATTTCGCCGCTTTTGGCGGCTGGTCCGCGTCCCACTCCTGCGAAAGCGACTGGTCTTTTTCCGGCTCCACGAAAGGTTGATATGGCAGGCGCATCAAAACGTACCCATCGTGTCTTGATCGCGGACGACGTGGATGTTCTGTCGGAACTTATGGCCACCGTCCTCGAAGCGGACGGATTCAAAACGGAGCGCGCAAAAGACGGCGAAGAATGTCTCGAAATGGTCAAGACGTTTCAGCCTGAACTGATTCTCCTCGACCTGATGATGCCCAAGATACACGGGTTGGATGTGCTCAAGCAACTCAAGTCGAAAAAGGAAACCCGTCACATCGGCGTGGTGATTTGCTCCACGAAAACTTTCAAGACCGAAATCCAGCAGGTGTACGAATACGGTGCTTACGAGTTTCTTGCCAAACCCTTTAAAGAGCAGGACTTGCTCAAGATCGTACATCAGTATTTTTCGCACGAATCGGAAAACGCGGACAAGGAAGGTGTCAAACACATCCAGCAGGCGATGGATGGAGAAGTATTTCATCCACATCTGGAAAACGAGATGGGCGCGCTCCGTTTCTGGGGTACGCGCGGCTCCATTCCCACCACCGGTCCACGTTTTGTACGTCACGGGGGCAACACCACCTGCGTAGATTTGACCTACAAAAACGAACGCATCATCTTCGACGCCGGCTCCGGTATCCGCGATTTAGGGCTTTCCCTCCTACCCGCCGGCCCCCAGACACTTCACATTTTTATCACGCATAAGCATTGGGATCATATCCAAGGTTTTCCCTTTTTCCTTCCCGCTTTTATCCCCGGTATATCCAACTGTATGCTTCCGCCGCTATCGACAAAGATTTGAAATCCATCTTCCAAGGGCAGTTGGACCGTGCCTATTTTCCCGTCCAAATGGAAGACATGAAGGCGACACTGGAATTTCATCATTATGGATCCGCCCCGATCCGCATCGGCGATATGAAGGTAAGCTGGGAATACACGGTTCACCCTAGCGCCACCGTGGGCTACAATATCGAATTCGGTGGACGCAGTGTGGCGTTTGTGCCGGACAACGAGCTGTTCAAAGGGTATCTCGGCTAGCCCTTCTCCATCACCAGAGACCACCATCTGGCCGCCATCCACATGAAGCTAATCCGATTTCTGACCGGGGTAGACCTGCTGATCCACGAAGCGCAGTATCACAACGAGGAATATGCCACCAAGATCGGATGGGGACACAGCAGTCTGTCCAACGCCTGTGCGCTGGCAAGGCTCACGCAACCCAAAAAATGGATCGCCACTCACCACGATCCCATGCTCGACGACGACATTCTCCGCAACAAGCTAAACCTGACCCGCCAACTTTTGCGTAAGATGGACCCGTCCATCCGTGTCGAACACGCCTTTGACGGGATGATCGAGTACTTTTAGCTTCCCTCAAGGGTCGCGACCAAGAGGCATTGGTTCTCAGCCAGAAGCCTTTACCGTCGCTACGCACCCACTCCAGTTCGGCGATCTCGAAGCCTTTCCTGACAAGCACCGCGCGGACCTCGTGGTCACTGAAGATGGTTCCGTCGTGGCGTTCGGAAAGCTCATCGAGTCGATTCTGTAGTTCTTGATCGCGGGCGGTCTTGTGCTGATCGGCGATGCGCCGCTTTACGTCGCGTATCGTCTGATCGATCTTGAGGAGACCCGCGCGCGCCTTGTCATCAATCGAGTAAGCGTAGATGTGCGGATGCGCCTCCGGCCTGGGCGCGAGGATTTCCTCGATGGACTTGGTCATTGCGATCCCTCGATGACTTCCCAGTGGCCGGCCTTGTCGGAGCCGACGCGTTTGAGCCGACCCTGTTGACGGAGTGTTTTGAGATGGAGTTCCACGGTTCTCGTGGTCTTGTTCAGCAGGTTGCCAACTCCCGGGCAGACAA
>Ga0194132_10007809_pt1 | contig 15688 bp, 11 predicted proteins | sample TA2KigOf80mmetaG_FD_148612 | JGI IMG/M metagenome (GOLD analysis project Ga0194132, IMG submission 148612) | Freshwater microbial communities from Lake Tanganyika, Tanzania - TA2015054 Kigoma Offshore 80m | ecosystem: Environmental > Aquatic > Freshwater > Lake | place: Tanzania: Lake...
GAAAATTGAAATCGGTCACTACCAAAAACTCCCGTTACTGAACTGACATGAACAACTTGCAGACACTGTAGGCTCGAACAGCTGGACACTAGTGATCAAGCGGGTAGAATTCATCCGTAAAAACTTTCCCGAGGAGTTTGTCGTCGCTTGTGATGCCAATCAAACCTGGACTTTTCAGCAGGCTTCTCAGTTTGCCCGTGCAGTCAGGGACCTGCGCGTTTGAGTGGCTGGAAGAGCCGTTGAGGTGGTTTGATCAGATCGAAGGAATAAAGCGTTTGCGCCAAATCACCAACATTCCAATAAACGCAGGTCAAGGCGAGATATCAAGCTGGGGATGTCGTGATTTCATCCTGAGTGGTTGTGTCGACGTCTTGAATGTCGACGCTACCATAGCCGGAGGCATTACTGAATCGCGCAAGATCGCCAGCTTCGCCTACATGATGAATGTCAACATGGGTCACCATGAAGAACCCCAAGTTGCGCTGCATTTGCTGGCTGCCATTCCCAATTCGACTTTCGTCGAAATTTTTCCGGACAAAGACAGAGATCCAATGTGGTACGAGCTCGTAGCCGAGAGACCCAGAATTTCTGAAGGCTATATATATATGCATCTGCCCCAGTCTCCGGTCTTGGATTGAGCTATAGTTCCGAGATCATTGATCGCTATGGTCGCAGGGAAAGATGCCCCCCCTTCAGCTTGATGGCATTCGCAAGCATGAAAAAGAATGCTGCTTGAATGCCCTTGATACGTGACATGCTCTACGAGCTCAGAATCTACCGTTTTCATCGCGGCCAGAAAAAGTCTTTTCTTGGCGGTTTTAAGAAGGCAAAGACCTTCATGAGGAAGTATGGAATTACGTTCGTAGCGGCCTGGGAGAATCCTGCTCGGGCAAATGAATTTATCTGGATTCGTTCATTCCCATCGATTGAAGCACGGGAGAAGGCCGTCTACAGCTACTACAACAGCCCAGAATGGCCCAAGATTGTGAACGTACTTCGCCCGACAATCAAACGACGTGAAGTGCGGATCATGAAATCTCTCACCTACTCTCCTATCCGATAGCTGCCACTCGAAACTTTGGAACGCTCCCGTAGGAACTCTTTCTCGGCAGATTCTGGAAAAGGCAGGAGAGTCTCTTTCTTGAATCATCTCGCAGGAGCGGCGCTAGCCTGGGTGGAAGCCACACTACCTGCTGTTACGCCAGCAGATCGCGGACGACCTGACCGTGGACATCGGTCAGGCTGATGTCTCGCCCGCCAAAGCGGAAGGTCAGCTTACGATGGTCGAGCCCCAGTTGGTGCAGAATTGTGGCGTGAAGGTCGTGAACGGTGATGGGGTTCTCCGCGACCGAGTTCCCGAACTCGTTGGTTGAGCCATAGGCGAAGCCCTTCTTGAAGCCTCCGCCGGCTACGAAGATGCTGTACCCATTCACGTGATGATCACGACCCACGGTTTCAGTGATCTCTTTTGTATGTGGAGTGCGGCCCATTTCCCCCGCCCAGATGACAATCGTCGTATCGAGCAGGCCGCGCTGCTTGAGATCTTGAATCAGAGCCGCAACTCCCTGGTCGGTATGCAGTGCGTTCGACCCGTGGTACTTTTTCAGATTTCCGTGCTGATCCCACGGCGAGTTGTTCTCGTGGTCGAGGGGACAGGTCACTTCGACAAAGCGAACCCCGGCTTCCACCAGGCGGCGGGCTCGGAGGCACTGCAGGCTATAGGATTGTTTGAACTCGTCAGAGTGGTCCACTCCGTACATATGCCGAGTCATTTCCTTTTCGCGGCTCACGTCCGTCAGTTCCCGGATCGAGGTTTGCATACGGCACGCGAGCTCGTAGTTCTTGATGGCAGAGTCGATGGCGTCGTCACCCGTGGACTGGGCATACGCCGTGTCCTGCTCTCGAAGCAGTTCCAGCTTGCGGCGCTGGACGGCGGGCAGATCGAACGGTGCGATGTTGTCCATCGGTATGCCGTTGGCTCTCAACATCGTCGCAGCGTGAGACGTGGGCAGAAAGGCGCTACCGTAGGTTTCAGTGCCACCGTTGGGAATCACCTCGTTGTTCATTACCACGTAGTTCGGCAGCGAATCGCTGGGGCTTCCCAAGGCATAAGACACCCACGCTCCAAAGCTGGGAGCGCCACCTATGACACGGCCGGTGTGGAACAAGAGATTCTGCTGGCCATGCAGCGGCTGCTGCCCGACCATCGATCGGATGACGCAGATTTCATCAGCAATCGAAGCAATATGTGGCAGCAGGTCGCTGACCCAGAGGCCGCTTTGGCCGTGCTGCTGAAACTCCCACGGGCTGCCCAACCACACTCGATCGGGTGACGATTGTGCCTTGCTGGACACCGCTGAGCTGCCGATCTTCTCGCCTTGGTGTTTTTTCAGAAGCGGCTTGAAATCGAAAGTGTCGACGTGACTGGGTCCGCCGTCCATGAAGCAAAGTATCACACTCTTGGCCTTGGCTTGGTGATGGGTGGCCCCATAAACACTCTTGGTCAGCAGGCTCGAAAGGGCCAGCATGCCGAACCCGTTTGAAGCCTGGCGAAGCCACTCGCGACGAGATAGCGAAGTCGGGACGAAGGGGTTACCGTACATAGATGAACTCCTTTGCGTTGAACATCGTGTGCGCCATGTCCTTCCACACGTCCAACGATTTCATCAAATCAGCAGCCTGCGCCGTTCGGTTCGACCCAACATCGTGCAGCGTAGAGAGATCGCTAGCGACGCGAGTCCACCGCGCCAGTTCGGTCAGGTCCGGATCTCGGCCAAACGCTCGCCTAAACATGACGGCGATCCGTTGTTGAGGGTCGCGGTGGGGTTGCTCAACCAGGCTCTTCGCCCAGAACTCAGCCTGAGCGACCACGAATGGATCGTTCATCATTGCCAGCGCTTGTGCTGGAGAGTGAGTCTTGTCGCGCCGCCCCGTCGGTACCTTCGGAGAGGGCTGACCGAAGACAGCCAGAAACTTCGGCACGTCCATGATCGTCATCTTGATATATAACGACCGGCGACCGTTGCCGTCAAGCGGACCGGAGAACAGACGGAGGTTGGATTGCTCCTTCGTACGGGAGGGATCGATGGTTTCACCATAGAGCTGGCGATCCAGCCGCGAGGAAACCGCTAGGAGCGAGTCGCGGATGGATTCGGCTTCCAGGCGGCGCAGGGGATAATGGCTGAGTAACCGGTTCAACGGGTCCGCCTCAGGCGCCTTGGCAGAGGTGCTGCCCGACTGTTTGAACGTTTCGCTCAGAAGGATCGAGCGGACTAGTTTCTTGACTGACCAACCGTTGGCCACAAACTCGCTCGCGAGGTAGTCGAGCAGTTCCGGATGCGATGGCCTTTCGCCGAGGTGGCCAAAGTCGTCGGTGGTGGCGACGATACCTGTGCCGAAAATCCAATGCCAGACGCGATTCACAAACACTCGGGCGGTCAGTGGATTGGCCGCACTTGCGACCCTATTGGCCAGTTCAAGCCGGCCGCTGTTTTTTGGCGCCTCGGAGCGCTCACCTGCAAGAACCTCCACGTATCCTCGTGGCACCCGCTCGCCAAGATCTTCGTAAACGCCGCGAACGTTCAACCGGTAGTCGCGTCCAGGGTCGACATCGACCATGCCGTTCACGGTCTGCGGGTCGGCAATCTGCTTTTCGACCGAGCGGTAGTAGTTCACCAGCAAGCGAACGGGTTCACGCTCCTCCATCTTGTTCGGGAGAAGATTCTTCTCGATCAGCCAGTTGATGATCCAGACGTGATCTTCAGTCGCCGCGCCCCGGCTCCAGGCGTCGATGGCGGTCTTGGCCCAACCCTGAAAACGCACCGCCGCGGCAGCCAAGTCGACCGGGGGCTCGCCCGCCAGCAGCGATTCGAATCGGGCCAGTTCGTCCGCAGGTGGTTTGTCGTTGCTGTGCTCGACGACTCGTGTGACTCCGAACCAACTGCGCGGATCGCGCTCTTGCGCAAACGTTGCCACCTTTTGGATCAGACCGATGCGCGGCGGGAAATTGGGGTTTGAGGCCTTCGTAGCAACCTCCGCGTAGACCTTCATTTCTGCTTTTTCTTCCTCCGTCCGAGGCATGTCAGGACTCCCGCCATCGGCAAGGGAGAGCTTGGCCCACTGCGGCTGGATGGTCTTTAGGTAAACCTGGCGCTCTGTCATGAAGGCGTTACCGACAATCTGACTCACCGTGCTGAGATCGCCACCCGCCGCCTGAATGGAGAGCCTTTTCCCATTGGTATAGCTGAGGAGTGGCGTCCGCAAAACGCCATTCAATCGAGGCGAGAGCGAGTTCGTGAACAACCCAGCAGGCATCAGCATCTGGATCGCAGAGGAGCCTTCGAGCGAAACTGCGAAGTCACCGCTGGAAACCGGGCCTTGGCGGAGTCCGACGCCATCAATCGACCAACCCGCCGGCGCGCCCTCACTGAAGTTGGCAATTGTGACGTAGTCGCGGGCGCTCGACTCCATTCGCTGCTTGCGAGCGGAGGCATAACTATCGGCCAGCTTTTGCCATGCCTTCGAAATGCTCTCACCCTTTGCCTGTGCAGCCTTCAGCTCGAACCAGATATACAGCGGGTTCTCCATCGGAGCTTTCTTGTCTTTCTCGGCGTCCGCCGCTGTCTTGTCGTCGGCCTTCTTCTGTGCCGGCGTCTTCTTTTCCTGCTCGGGCTCCGCGGTCTCCAGGCGCTTGGGAAGATCGGCGACCGACTCCAACCACCACTCCGCCACGGCCTCGTGGATCTTCGGCTTGAGTGCGCCAAGTCGTTGCAGTGTGACCCTATTGCGCTCTGGAGTGTCAAGGGTGTTGGCGACCCAGCGCGAACTCATGAACATGCCCGCCATTGCGTAGTAGTCGCGCTGCGACACTGCTTCGAGCTTATGATCGTGGCAGCGTGCGCAACCCACAGTCAATGCCTGGAACGCTTTCGAGAACGCGTCGATCTGACTGTTCACCATTTCCTGGTGGATCCCGTTGAACTGCAGACTGTCACCCTCGCGCATTTCGCCAATCAGATAGAACATCGTACCGATGACCGACTCGTTGATCTGGCTGGCGGGGTTGATGCGGGGACTGGGCAGCAGGTCTCCCGCGATCTGCTCTCGTAACAACTGGTCATAGGGAACATCGCCATTGAACGCGCGGATCAGATAGTCTCGATACCGCCAGGCATTTTTGGCTGGGATCTCCGATTCGTAGCCGTAGGTATCACTGTACCGAACAACATCCATCCAGTGGCGCGCCCAATGTTCGCCGAAGTGGACCGACCCGAGCAGGCGGTTCACGAGCTTTTCGTACGCTCGGGGATCGCGGTCCGCCAAAAACGCGTCCAATTCTTCAGGCGTTGGCGGCAGGCCAGTGAGCACGAAACTCAATCGTCGCAGCAAGGTGATGCGATCTGCGCGCGGTGAAGGAGCAAGCCCGGCAGCCTCCATTCTTGCCAGGACAAAACGGTCCAAGGGCTGGCGCGGCCACAGCGTCTGTTTCACTGGGGGGATGGGCGGGCGTGAAACCGGTTGCAAGCTCCACCACTTCCGGCGTTCGTTGTAGGTTTCCTCCCACGTCTTCGATACCGTTACCGGCGCAGCAGTCGTTGGTTTCTCACGAGGGTCGAAGGCGCCTGAGCGGACCCACTCTTCGAAAGCGGAAATCGTGTCCGGAGGGAGTTTCTTCCCGCCCAGGGGCATGGGTGTAACACTGTCCTCTTGCCGAATTGCGCGGATCAACAGGCTCTTTCCAGAGTCACCACGGACGACCACTGGTCCTGACTTGCCACCTGCCTCCCAACCCGCACGGTGATCGAGCCTCAGTCCACCCTGTGGCCATTCCCCGCTGTGGCATGATTGGCACTGCTGCACAAGCACGGGCCGAATCTTGTTTTCGAAGAGTTCACGTCCCGCAGCTTCGTCTGCAGCTGGTAAAGGAACGGTGCCCGCCAAAACACTGAGCAGTAATGCGGACCATAACCTGCAGAGTCTCATGCTCCCTCCTGTTTTCAAGACGACCGAGCAAACCTTGGATCCTCGCGATCAACCCGAACTCGAACTGGAGAGGAATCCGAGTAGCTGGCCAACCAAGCAGTTTTCACAATACTCTTCTATGTTAACCTGTCGCCCCAGCTGCTCCAATCCCATCTGCATTATATACGTGGAGATGAAAATACAATATACAATCCTTGGGCAGACAAGTCCAGAATCCAGAACGCCAAATCACACTTGAAATCAAGCGCGCTCGTTTCAGCCTTTAAGGCATCACCAAACCTCCGTTCACATCAAACGTTGCACCGGTAATATAAGAGACCTCGTCCCCTGCCAGGAACACCACCACTCGGGCGACTTCTTCGGGATCGGCCAGACGTCCCAGGGGGATTCTCGACTCAAAGGCTTTTACAATTTCAGGGGAGGTCTCGTCCATGAGCATTGCTGTTCGCATGGCTCCAGGACAGACAGAATTGACCAAAACGCCTCGGGACGCTCCGTACTTGGCGAACATCTTTGTAAAAACTGTAACCGCTCCTTTGGAGGCCTCATATAACGCCGAGGTCATGCTGGCACCTCCTTCATACACACCAATAGAGGTGACGTTGATGATTCGCCCCCACCGTCGCTTTTCCATGTCTTTCATGGAATCTCGGGCTAGGAGAAAAGCTGCCTTGCAATTGACATTGAAGACTCTCGAAAAGGCTGCGTCGTTCACCTGCTCAAGCGGCGTCCGAGCAAGAATGGCAGCAGCGTTAACGAGAATATCCACCTTCCCAAAGGCTGACAGCGTCTGTTCAATCACTTTTTGGCATTCAGAATCTTGCCCCAAGTCTGCTGCAACTATCTGGACTCGCACACCTAAGCCACTGAACTCACGAGCCACCTTCACTAGAGCGTCGCGTTTGATATCCGCTAGCGAAAGGTCATGTCCACTCGATGCCAGCAGGCGTGCCACGCTGCATCCAAGCCCGCCTGCAGCCCCAGTGATGACGGCAACTCTGTTTTTTGCTCTGTTCATGAATACACTCCTTCGCTACCGCAGATCGCCGACCCACAATGCGATGTTCCACGAGGCGATTCTAAAAGCACGCAGACCCGATTGCATAGGCTTACCGAAAGTGTACGTCTTATTGGCCTAAACTCACGATATAGACTGCGATGATGATGAGCAGAATCCCACTGAAGAGATAAACGTAAGTCTTCCGGTCCGAGCCTCGCCATTCGCCGCGAATCCATCCCCAAAAGTTCGCTGTTACGATGACCATTGCCATGTAGACTGGCCACCCCACGACCGGACCGATGGCCCCCAAGTAAATGGTTGCGATTCCGTAAACGAGGAAGGCGCCCAAGGAAGGAAGCCCCATCAGGAAGCCATAGAGCCAGTGCGACGCCGTGCCCGGGAGAGAGAACTCGTTCCAGGTACGGTTCTTGCTTAAGAGGTAGATGCTGTACGCTGCGCTGGGCAAAAACCCAGCTAGCATTGTGAGATTTAGCAGTGCGATGCTGGCTCCGGTCTTGGTGGCACCGAGGGAAAGGGCTGTTTGCGATACTGGAGCTCCAAACGCAAAGGCGAAGTTCAGCATTGGCGAAAAAAATCCAGCCGAGATACAAGCCAGCAGTCCCAGGGCAAAGTGGCTTCGTTCTCGCACGAGCAAAGGCTTCTCACTCTTTCGCCTTCGCGCTGCCAGCGAACAAAGACAGATCCCAACAAGCAACACTCCCAAGGCCAGGAAAATCATCTTGCCCTGAAGAGTTCGTATTCTCTCCGGATTCAAAAAAATCAAGGGAATCAGCGCTCCGTTCACTGCGGTCAAACTCACAACGATTGCGTACCCAAGGCTCAGTCCAACAAGCGTGATTCCGGTCCCGAAGAGCAAGGAACCGATGCCCCATCCAGCCCCAAATGCGCCAGCAGCCCATAAGGCAGGACTCGGGGCGTGCTGGTAGATCTGCAAAGCATTCGAGAGTGTCAGCGCCGCAATCAACCAGGGGATGAGGAGCATCCCAAACAGGGAATATACGAGCCAGATGTTTTCCCACCTCCAGCGTGAAGCGAACTGCATCGGCAACGCCATGCTGCCATCCAAGGTTCCACTGAGGACAGCAAGCGTCAAACCTATCGCAGCGCCAGGATCCATGGCCTTTCCCGCCTTCCGTCAATGATGATTTGGAATTCGATTCTGTGAGGACGCCAAACCCCTTTAGTTCGCGGCCACCTGCTTTGAGCCACACTAACGCTTCGCGTCATCTCAGGCCCTGGTCTGGATTGCCTTGCCACCCGACGGGCGGAGTCACGCTGTTTCCCACCGCCAGCCAGGCTTGACCCCAGAATTGATCACCGTATCTTGCGGCCACCGTCCCTGATGTAGGTCGATGATGCTTTGAGCAGCTTGGACAGCCATGTCCGTTGACGACTGGACATCGACTCCAGCCATGTGCGAAGTGACCAGAACATTCTCCAGAGCCAGCAGGGGATTTGCCGCTGATGGTGGCTCCTGAGCGAACACATCGAGTCCAGCCCCAGCAAGATGGCCCGATTGGAGCGCTGCCAGCAGGTCGCCTTCGACCACCAATCCTCCGCGAGCCGTATTCACAAGAAAGCTCCTGGGCTTCATTCGCAAGAGCGTCTCACGATTGATCAACCCATTTGTGGACGGTGACAACGGCAGATGGAGGCTAACGTAGTCGGCACGAGACAACAACGTATCGAGATCGACGAGCTCTATGCCGTGGGTCTGGGTAAAGGTGAGATCAGGAGCTGGATCGTAGGCGATGACCCGTAGCCGAAATTGGGCTGCACGCACCGCAACGCTTTGGCCAATCCGCCCCAATCCGATCAGGCCAAGTGTCCTTCCCCGCAGCGGCTGTAACGGGACCTTTGTCCAAATGCCCTGCCTGATTTCTCGATTCTGCCTTGCTAACGATCGAGTCAGAGCCAGCAGCAAGGCCATCGTATGTTCGGCCACGGCTTCATGGTTGCTGCCTGGCGTGATGGCAACAGCCACGCCGTGTCGCGTGACAGCATCAAAATCGATGCAATCGACACCAACGCCCCACCGTGAAATAACGCGCAAGTTTGGCAGCGCCGTCAGTACTTGCTCTGTGTAAGGCTCGCTTCCAGCAATCGTCGCCGCAGCTCCCTCCAAGGCTTCTATCGTTTCCGCTTCTTCTGTCATTCCTCCGCGACGCGGAAAACGCACTTCGAAACCGGACTGGCGCAGCATATCGATGTGCGGCCCCTTCTGCTGAAACAACACTTCCGGAGTGATGACGACAATCGGCATTTCAAGTCCTCTCTGAGATTTCTGGGCGGCCCGGACGAATGATTCAGACCACCCCACACGACTCTTGCGGTTTATGGTGCAAGCGTAAGCCGCTTCTTGCCTTCCTTTCGTTCGGCATGTTCCTTGGCGTTCAAAGTCCGGAATCGGGCAAACGCTTCTTCCCCGAGTTCCTTCTTGCCTAGCTTGAGATAGGCGCGACCGAGCAGGTAAGACGCCATACCAAAGCTGGGATCTTTGTCCACAGACTTCTGGAGATAATTAGCGGCTTCTGAGTAGCGATCCTCTTGGAGAGCAATTTCCCCAAGGGTAAACAGAGCCTTGGAGTGATTGGGGTCCTTGTCGAGCATCATTCGGAGCTGCTGAATAGCCTCATGGGACGCACGTTGCCTGTTGAGGGAATCCGCGAGCTCATACCGTGCCTTGAGATCGTCAGGATTTAACTCCAAGGCCCGGCGGAACGACTGGATCGCTTCGACTCCTCTTTCAAGTTTCTTCAGACCCAATCCGACATGAAAATGGGCCGCCGGGTTATTGGGTGCAATCTTAAGCCCGCTCTGAAATTGCTCCAAAGCCTCCTGTCTTCGTTCATCCTGAAGATAAGCGCTTCCAAGCAGCAAATAGTACTCGCTAGTGTCGGGACTTAGAACGATACACTTTTCGAAGGCTTGAATCGCATCGTAGGTTGCCTTCTCCAGGAGGCAGATGCTTCCCAGAAGCGACAAAGCCTTCACGTTGCCCGGCTCGAATTTCAAAGCCTGTACCAATTTCTGGACTGCATCCAGGTTCCTTCGCTTCTGAAAATCGATGAGACCGAGATAGTAATAGATTTCTGGGTACTGAGATTTCAGTGCAAGAGCCCGGGAGAAATGTTCGGTCGCCGCGTCCAGTTCTCCCAATTCCAAGAGGCAGATCCCGAGGTGGTACAAGCCGTCGAAGTGCTTAGGTTCTTGCAGGATCGCTTTCTGGAGTTCTTGCGAGGCTTCCCGATAGAACCCATTTCTCGCCAGCATCACTCCCAGGGCTATTTGAATTCTCACGTTCGGAGCCGCCAACTCCGAGATAGCGCGAGCGATCCTTAGACCCTCAATTCTGTCTTGTTTGCGGAAGTAGGTACTACACAAGTAAAAAAGGGCTTCGATATCCGATGGCGCTTTCTTTCTGACAATCTCCAGATGTTTTGCTGCCCTGTCGAAGTCGTTCTGACCGAAAAAGATCCTACCCAGCATGAAATGAGAGCTTAGGTGGCCTGGGTCAAGCTCAATCGCTTTTTCGAAATGGCGGATCGCCTGAGAGACGTTGCCTTGAGCAGCCAAGCTATTGCCCAAGTTGTGCCATATCTTCGCTGAAGCAGGGTCAAGCTTCAGCGCCTGCAGATAGGCCGTTTGGGCCTCCGCATTCTTGCCCTGGCGATCGTAGATAATTCCGAGGATGTTGTACGCTTCGGTCTGGTTCTCTGACTTGAGTGCCGCCTTGATCTCCACCTCAGCTTCGTTCAGTTTTCCCTGGCGCAGAAATTCCAAACCTTTGTCGATGTGGACACCAGCAAAGGTTTCGCTTTTCCCGACAAGAATCCAGGCAAAGACGACTAAAAATCTGAGAATCATTACTGGAATCACTCTCGCTACACGGTGGAACGTCTCTGATTTGCCGGGCAGCGTTCAAGGATGCGCGTTCTCTCGGCGCTCGCGGAGGATCATTAGTTGGTTTACCTTAATATTCTTCAGCCGCTCCTCATTGCCGCTGGGCCATCTGATTTCCAACGAATCGATTTGCGTTCTCCTTCCTAAACCGAAGTGAAGCCTGTAGTCGTTGGCTGACAGGTAGCTTCCACCGCCCTTGACTTGGTCCGCCAATCGCAAGTCTCCAGCAGTGACAGTTACCCGGGCACCAATTGCATCTCGATTGCTCTTGGTGCCAACAAGCTTCATCTGAAGCCAGTGATTCAGATTGCCTCCATCATTTCGAAAGAGGTTTGGAGGTTGACCGTTATTGAGAACCAAGACGTCGATATCGCCATCATTATCATAATCGCCGAAGGCCGCCCCTCTGGCGACAGTTGGTTTTGAGAGATCTGTCCCGTATCGCTTGCCCTCATTGATGAACTTGCCGTTTGAGTTCCTGAGCAGCAATTTGCTCTGCGCGTAGGTGACTCCTTTTTTGTGTAGCTCAATGTTATCCAAGAGTCCGCCATTCGCAATGAAGAGATCCTGAAAGCCATCGTTGTCAAAATCAATAAACTTCGTGCCCCACCCCGCATAGTAAAACGTCGCCTGAGCCAGGCCCGTTTCTTGCGTCGAATCTTCGAAGGTTCCATCTCCTTTGTTGCGATAGAGCGTATGAGTTTCGAATTCGAGATTCGTCACGATTAAGTCTAGTTTGCCGTCTCGGTCATAGTCACCAAAGTCTGTGCCCATGCAGGATTGTGGCCGCCCGTTCCTGTCGAAGCCTGTCCCTGAAATGAGCGTCACGTCTTCAAAGGTTCCATCGCCTCTGTTGTGATAGAGGAAGTTGGCCACAGCGTCGTTAGCTACAAAAATATCGATGTGCCCGTCTCCGTCGTAGTCTGCCGCGACAACTCCCAAGCCCTTCCCTTGCGGGTTTTGAATTCCGGCGGCCTTCGATACGTCGGTAAAAGTTCCATCACCATTATTGCGATAAAGCGTATTGGGCAGGCCGTCGTAAACGTCGGGATGACAGTAGTACGGCCGGCCTTCCCAATCCTTGCAAATAACATTGTTTTCAAAGGTAAAGTTGACGTAGTGCGTCACAAACAGGTCCAGCTTGCCATCATTGTTGTAATCCAGAAATGCGGCGCTGGTGCTCCATTTGCCGCCTGCTACCCGTGCTTGGTTCGTTACGTCTACAAAGGTCCCATCGCCATTGTTCCGATACAGAATGTTCCCCTGGTAAGTGGTCACATATAAATCCTCGTGGCCATCGTTGTCGTAATCTCCGGCAGCCACCCCTCCGCCGTATCCTCTACCAGCCACTCCGGCTTTTGTCGTCATGTCTGTGAAGGTGCCATTCCCGTTATTGCGATAGAGTTGGTTGGAAAAGCCCGCCTCGGACTTCTGCAAGTCAGGGAGACGGGCTCCATTGACCAGGTAGATGTCCAAGAGTCCATCGTTGTCATAGTCGAAAAAAGCGCCCCCTGCCCCGATCGTTTCGAGAATATATTTTTGCTGCGTAACTGAGGGATTATGCTTGAAGCGGATCTGAGCAGATTCGGTGACTTCCGTATACTGAGGAAGAGCCGTCAGAGCCGTGTTTGGACTTTCTTGTTCCTGCCCCAAGAAATTCAGCACCAGCAGATTCAGCAGCAATAAACAGACAGCAACTCGAAACAAATGGGCCTTGGTCATGATTGAGTGGATCCCTTGATAACCCTACCTGCTTTTGTCAGACTTGTCCTCGATGAGCGGTACTAGTCCACAGCAATCATTGGACTCGCAGAGCGCACAGATTCGCTTGGCGGTTCTCAGCTGCATTGGCATCCTTTTAGCTGTGGGAGTCGCGTGGCTATTCACGCGCTCCTTGTCGCACAGAACTCTATTAGACAAACTTCCCAGTCCGCCAAACCCGGCGGATTTTCATGAGGCGATTGGCCGCTTGCTTCTCAAACTGGACACGGAGGCTCGAGGCAACCCGCGAACTGTCGACCGGGTCGGCAAATTGGCGATAACCTATCATGCCAACCAGCGCTTCAATGAAGCCGCGGCCTGGTATCGACTGGCTGCCGACTTGTCTCCGGCGGACTACCGCTGGCCTTACTACCTGGCAATCCTCAATGAAGCATCAGGCGATGAAGACCAGGCCACAACGCTACTGAACCATGTCACTCAACTGGAGCCCAGCTACGTTCACGCTTGGGCAAGGCTGGGAAACTTGCTTCGGCGGTCAGGTCGCATCGTTGAAGCGAAGACATCCTTTTCTCGCGCCACCCACCTTGCCCCGAATCACCCCTATGCCCGCTTGGGCCTGGCTCGTATTGAGGCCAACCAGGGCAACTGGGAGGAGGTAATACGGATGCTCGAGCCGACGCTTAAGTCTCATCCCTTGTTTGCCCCGGCCCATCGACTCGTCTCACGAGCTTATATCCAGTTAGGCCGAAAGCCACCCTTCGAAGAGAGCCAAGACACACAGGTCCCCATCGAGGACGTGATTGATGAACCCCCACTCGATGCTTTGTACGAGCGCTCGGCCATGGCACTCATCCAAGGCGATTCGAATCGAGGAGGCGAGCTGCTGAAAATCCGGTGTTCGCGCTGCCATACGATCGATCGAATTCGACATGCCGACAAGAATCCGATGCAGTGGCTGCACACGATAGGTCGTATGCAAGGGCAGGCAGGCCGCGAACGAATCACAGATTCAGAAGCTGCTGACATCTTGTCCTATCTTGTCAAACAGCCTCGCCTGTAGCAGCAAACCTTCTGGCACGGTTCGCCATCAAGGAACACGCTCTCTCTTCGTGCCAGCTGGCCCTCTGCTTTGCTCTGCCATGACGAGCCGGAGGCTCTCTTCAGCCTGGAGGTAGCCGGGTTTAATTCGCAGGGCTTCGGACAAATGAAGGCACGCCTCATCAAGCCTTCCGGTTCTCGCTAGAGCCAAACCCCAGTTGTACTGAGCTTGCGCAAAGTCGGGTGCAAATTTCGTGGCATCGGCAAAATGAGCGATAGCCCCCTGAGCCTTTCCTTGCTGCAATAAGGCGACACCCAGGCCGTTGTGAGCCTGGGCATGATCAGGCTTCATTCGAAGGGTTGCCATGAAATGAGCAATCGCCCGATCCAGCTTTCCTTCTTGAACTAGCGCATTGGCCAGATTATAGCTGGCTTCAGCATAGCCAGGCATAAGCTCAAGTGAATGCAAGTAATGAGACTGCGCTTCCTTCCAATTTTGTTGCTGGAAGAAAACATTTCCGAGGCTGTTGTGGGCTTCCGCATAATCTGGTCTCAGCCGGACTGCCTCGCGAAAGTGGGCAACGGCCTCAGCCATTCTGCCATCCCCGGTCAACGCCAGGCCCAAGGCGTTGTGAGCTTCGGCATGCTCGGGCCTTCTCGCAAGCAGCGTTTCGAACTGCAAGATGGCCAGCTTGAAATGACGGCGATCCATCAGAGCCTGCCCCAACCTCATGAGCGGATCTGGATAGTCAGATCGGAGGCGCAGTCCTTCGTCTCTGTGGGTCATTGTTTCAGCGATGGCATCGGAACCGGTTCCTCGAGCTAAGATGATCGCGCGGGCAACGAAGTGTCTGGCATCGGCATCGCCGGGATCCACTTCAACCGCACGCCGGCAAAATTGCAGCATCTTTTCGTAGTCTTCTGCGGCTTCTGCAGCATACGCCAGCTTCAACAGTGGCGTTGAGAGATAACACAAGTCGTCTACTGCATCGCGCCGCGGGTCGCGAGCCCTCGGTATTGGAAGCAAATCGGACCGGAGTAGTACTTTGCGGCATTCGAGAGCCCGATTGGAATGTCCAGCGGCCTGGTAAGCATCTGCCAACAGTTGATGAACCGCTCTTATTCTCGGGTATTGTCTAGCTGCGGGTTGGAGTTTTTCGATCACGGATGACCAATTCCCTTGCCTTGCCGAAATCCTTGCTTGACCCACAACTGCCCAAAGCAGAGTTGGATCCAACTGGAGAGTGCGCGCATACCAATGAGCAGACTTCTGAAGCTCGTCTCTTTTGAAGAAAAATTCAGCCAACCTCTGATAGGCAGGAAAGTAATTCTGTAGCTCGATGGTTCGTTCCAACATATCTGCCGATCTGTCAGATTCAGCCGAGTCCTCGTCCAACAAGGCCTGGCAATAGAACCAACGGTAGTCGTTCGGAGCTAAGCGCACAGCCAGCCGGTAGGCCATTCTCGCGCTCTCGAAAAACTGGTTCGCATGATAAGCCATGGCCAACGCTCCCATTTTCTCCCCCGAATCGTGATGACGTCGGGCTTCAGCGTCGCTGTGCTGAAGAAATTCACGGAGAACAGCGTTTACCTGAGTCAGGTCAGGGGGATCAGGGTAGCCAGGCGGCAGGCTGCGCGGAAAGCTTCGATACAATACCAAGACTACCCCACAGCCGAAGAGAAGGAGCAAGATGAAAGCGTGCCTGCCTGTCCGATTCTTGTCCTTGGAAACCGTGGCAGTCTCTGGCTTACCAGGAGAGACGTCTGCCGAACTATCTCGATTCGAAGCACTAATCCGTTTCCGTTTGCGACTCATTACCGAGCCCCCGAATCCAAACTCCGAGGCCACTCGTTTTTCCATAGGGTGACTCGACTCTGGTGGCTGTAGGGTGGGTAGAAGTGCATGCCTCCGCTCACCAGATCTATCCGGCCATCCCGATCCATGTCAGCCGCTTCCAGCGCGATCAAGTGGGTTGGAACATTGGTGAGATTGTGGCTCACGAAATTCATTTTGCCCTTGTT
>Ga0194132_10007812_pt1 | contig 15686 bp, 14 predicted proteins | sample TA2KigOf80mmetaG_FD_148612 | JGI IMG/M metagenome (GOLD analysis project Ga0194132, IMG submission 148612) | Freshwater microbial communities from Lake Tanganyika, Tanzania - TA2015054 Kigoma Offshore 80m | ecosystem: Environmental > Aquatic > Freshwater > Lake | place: Tanzania: Lake...
CCGGCGCCGACGTCCCGCGCCCCGGCGGCGAGTGCCTTCGCCGTCCAGCCGTCGAAGGCGACGTGAACCAGGGCGGCGGCGAGAATGGCGTCGCGCAGGCGCTCCTTATCCGTCGCACGCCCGGCTTTCGGTTGCGGTTGCGCTTTCGATTTCCGTTTGGCCATCGCTTATTCCTCCTCGCCCGCCTCCTGCCCGTGCGCCTTGCGGATTTCCTCGACGAAGCCGAATCTCGCGAGATCGCGCATGCGCATGGGATAGACGATGCCGTCGAGATGATCGCATTCGTGCTGCACGACGCGGGCGTGGAACCCGGCAGCCTCGCGCGCGAAGCCGCGCCCATCCAGATCGACGGCTGAATAGCGGATGCGGGCGAAGCGCGGGACCCGGCCGGTCATGCCCGGTACCGAAAGGCAGCCTTCCCAGTCTTCCTCCATCGTCTCGCCCAAGGGCTCGATGACGGGATTGACCAGGATGTTGAGCCCTTCCGGGACCCGCGCTGGACCTTCGGTGTCGGCCTCGCCGCGCGCGGGCGGAACGTCGAAAATCACCACCCGCAGCGGCACGTGGACCTGGGGCGCCGCGAGGCCGATTCCCGGCGCATCGCGCATGGTTTCCGCCATGTCTTGCACCAGAGCCCGGATTTCGGGCGTGGTCGGGTCCGCCACCGGCTCCGCGGGACGGGCCAGAACCGGGTGCCCCATGCGGGCAATCTTGAGAATGGCCAAGGTCTTGGGCTCCTTAAGAGGCTCCCCGTGGGATGGTGGGGCCAGTTAACCCGCCGTTTCCGGCCTTTTCAAGCCGCCGTCCGCGTGCTAAAAGCCCTGCCCGCTCCGAAGCGGGGGATAACCCCGGTCGCGAGCCCGACCAACCCGAAGTTTAACGCCATTGGAGGCGAAAGAGCCCGTGCAGGTTACCGTTCGCGACAACAACGTCGATCAAGCCCTCAAGGTCCTGAAAAAGAAACTCCAGCGCGAGGGCGTGTTCCGGGAAATGAAGATTCGCCGCGCGTTCGAGAAGCCGTCCGAACGCCGGGCCCGGGAAAAAGCCGAAGCGATCCGCCGCACCCGCAAGCTCGAACGCAAGCGCCTCGAACGCGAAGGGTTCTGAATCCGGCCCCAGGGCTGAAAAAACGCCGCCGTGTCCCGGCGGCGTTATGCTGTTTAGCATCATGCATTCGCCTGACGTCGTTTGCGGGATGCTATGATCCGTCGCGTGAACACTCCCACTCCGATCCTCGATTCGGTACTGACTTGTCCTTCGTGCGCGCGGGCGACGCCCGAGCGCATGCCCGAGGATTACTGTCTGATCCGCTGGACTTGCCCCGGCTGCGGCGCGGCCCTCAAGCCCAAGGCCGGCGATTGCTGCGTGTTCTGCTCCTACGGTTCGGTCCCCTGCCCGCCCGTCCAAGCACAGGGCGGCAAGGGGGCGGGATCTTGCTGCTGACGCGCTCCCCTCCCCAGCCGCGCCGGATTGGTGCTAGTCTCGCGTCCTGACCCGGGGAGACCCGCCATGGCGCGGTTACGCTCCAAAGTTCCCGCCAACAGCCATCCGCCGGCGCGGATGAAACCCGAGGACGTGCGCGCGGCCTGCGTCGCGCTGTTCGGTCCGGGGATGAGCCTTGCGCGCTACGCCGACCGACTCGCCGAGGTGCTCGACTGCCACCGCCGCACCGTCCAGGACTGGTTCGTCCACGGCGTCCAGGGCATTTCCGCGCAGGCCGTGCGGCTCGCCCTGCAGACCCGCTTCCTGGAGGAGGAGAACGCCAAGCTCCGCTCGCGTACCGGGCGGCGCAAAAGCGACGGACGCGCCCCGACCCGGCCCGAACAGTTCCGCTTTCCGGTTTAACGCGGTCTAGTCCCGGCCCTCGACCGTGCGCCGGAGAATGCGCGCGAAGCGGTCGGCGTCGGCGACATCCAGGCGACCGTGGCCCGGCAAAAACTCAGCCATGTCGCGGTCCGAATACAGCCCGACCAAGCGACCATCGGCGGTGACATGCAGATCTGTCGCCACGTCGCGAATCCGCACATGGCAGATGGCGCACTGCCGGCGGAACCGATGCGAGCTGTCCATCTGACGCCGCATGGCCTCCACCACCAGGACGGCTTCGTCCGGGCTCAGTCCGTTTCCATGGCGAAGAAGGAACTCGGCCGCGTCGCGCCCGCTTTTCTTGCTGATCAGGCGCCCGTCCTTGACCACAAGGGTGTCGAAGGCGATCTCGCCGAGGTGACTATGGTATTCCTGGCAATTCTTCTTGAAAACGGCGTGCGCGCGCCCTTGGCCGTCGCCGAAAGGGCCAAGGCCCCTCCCCTCGCCTTGGCCCTGGCCGCGTGCCTCTCCGGCAGAGCCGGCGGCGAACGTCAGCGCGAGAACGGCTGGACCGACGAAGGCGACGATCGGGTGCACGCGGAATTTCCCCCGAATCAGCCGAGGGCGACGACGATTTCCTCGGTCATCTTTTTGGCGTCGCCGAACAGCATCATGGTGTTGCCGCGGAAGAAGAGTTCGTTGTCGACGCCCGCATAGCCCGACGCCATCGAACGCTTGACGAACAGCACCGCCTTCGCTTTTTCCGCGTCGAGCACCGGCATGCCGTAGATCGGGCTCTTGGGGTCGGTCTTGGCCGCCGGGTTGGTCACGTCGTTGGCGCCGATGACGTAAACGACGTCGGCGGTGGCGAATTCGTGGTTGATTTCCTCGAGCTCGAACACTTCGTCGTAGGGCACGTTCGCTTCCGCCAGCAGCACGTTCATGTGCCCGGGCATGCGCCCCGCGACCGGGTGGATCGCGTACTTGACCTCGCAACCGGCCGCCTTGAGCTTGTCGGCCATTTCGCGCAGCGCGTGCTGGGCCTGGGCGACCGCCATGCCGTAGCCGGGCACGACGATGACCTTGGAGGCGTTCTTCATCAGGAACGCGGCGTCCTCGGCGCTGCCGGCCTTGACGTTGCGGTCCTGCCCGCCGGCCGCCGCTGCCGGGCCTGCGGTTTCGCCGCCGAAGCCGCCGAGCAGGACGTTGATGATCGAGCGGTTCATCCCCTTGCACATGATGTAGCTGAGGATCGCGCCCGAGGAGCCGACCAGCGCGCCGACGATGATCAGCGCCGGGTTGGAAAGGGTGAAGCCGATGCCGCAGGCCGCCCAGCCGGAATAGGAGTTCAGCATCGACACCACGACCGGCATGTCGGCGCCGCCGATCGGGATGATGAGCAGGAACCCGATCAGCAGCGAGAGCAGGACCAGCAGCCAAAACACCGATGCCGATTGGCTGAAGATCAACACGACCGTGAGCAAAGCGATCGCCGCGCCGATGGCGGCATTCAGCTTATGCTGGCCGGGGAACGTGATCGGCGCCCCGCTCATGATCCCCTGCAGCTTGGCGAAGGCGATGACCGAACCCGAGAACGTGACCGCGCCGATGGCGGTGCCGAGCGCCATTTCGATCAGGCTCGCGGTCTTGATCGCGCCGGGCGTGCCGATGGCGAACGCCTGCGGGTTGTAGAACACAGCCGCCGCCACGAACACCGCCGCCATGCCGACCAGGCTGTGGAACGCGGCGACCAGCTGCGGCAGCGCGGTCATGTTGATCTTGAGCGCGACCACGGTGCCGATCGAGCCGCCGATCAGGATCGCGAGGATGATCATGCCGTAGGAGAGAACGCCGGGATCGGCGAGCGTCGCGAGCACCGCCACCGCCATGCCGGCGATGCCGAACAGGTTGCCGGTGCGCGCGCTTTCCGGCGAGCTCAAACCGCGCAACGCCAGGATGAACAGCACCGAGGCGATCAGATAGGCAAACCCGCTCGTGCTCGCACTCATGGCTTTTTCGCCTTTTTCTTGAACATGCCGAGCATGCGCTGGGTGACGATGAACCCGCCGAAGATGTTGACCGAGGCGAGCATCACCGCGAGAAAGCCCATGATCTTGGCGAAATTCATGTCCTGGGGCCCCGCCGCCAACAGCCCGCCGACCACGATCACCGAGGAAATCGCGTTGGTCACCGCCATCAGCGGCGAATGCAGCGCCGGCGTCACGCTCCACACCACGTAGAAGCCGACGAAACAGGCGAGCACGAACACGGTAAACAGCGCCAGGAACGGATCGCCCGCGCCCGAGGTCGCGCCCGAAAGCTGGGCGGTTTCGGCGGCAAGCTTGCCGGCGGACGCGGCGAGCTTGGCGGCTTCCTCGGCGAGGCGGGCGGCGTGGCCGGCGACCTGGCTGACGTCCATGTCAGTTCCCTCCCGCGAGCATGGGATGGACGACCTTGCCGTCGCGGGTCACCAGCGTGCCCTTGACGATCTCGTCGTCCCAGTTGATGGCGAGCGCCTTGGTCGATTTGTCGATCATCGGCGTAAGGAAATTGAGCAGATTACGCGCGAACAGCGCGCTGGCGTCGGCGGCAATGCGACTCGACATGTTGGTGTGGCCGATGATCTTGACGCCGTGCTTGACGGCCACCTTGTCCGCCTCGGCCCCAGCGACGTTGCCGCCCGCCTCGACCGCGAGATCGACGATCACCGAGCCCGGCGCCATCGAGCGGACCATGTCCTCGGTCACCAAAATCGGCGCGCGCTTGCCCGGGATCAGGGCGATGGTGATGACGATATCCTGCTTCTTGATATGTTCGGCGATAACCGATTGTTCTTTTTTCTTGTAGTCCTCGCTCATTTCCTTGGCATAGCCACCGGTGGTCTGGGCGGTCTTCATCGCCTCCTCGTCCACCACCACGAACTTGCCGCCGAGGCTTTCGACCTGTTCCTTGGTCGCGGCGCGGACGTCGTAGGCCGTCACCACCGCGCCGAGCCGCTTGGCGGTGGCGATCGCCTGCAGGCCGGCGACGCCGACGCCCATAACGAACGCCTTGGCCGGGGCCACCGTGCCCGCCGCCGTCATCATCATCGGGAAACCGCGCCCGAATTCGGAAGCCGCTTCGATCACGGCGCGGTAGCCGGCGAGGTTGGATTGGGAGGACAGAATGTCCATGCTTTGCGCGCGGGTGATGCGCGGCATCAATTCCATGGCGAACGCGGTAAGCCCGGCGTCGGCGCACGCCTGCACCCCGGCGCGGTCGGTCAACGCCGCCATGTGAGCGACCAAAATCGCGCCCTTCTTCATGGCCGCGATTTCGCCCGCCTGCGGCGCGCGTACCTTCCAGATCATGTCGGACTGCCCAAGCGCCTCGGCCGCGGTCGACGCGATGGTCGCGCCGGCCGCCTTGAACGCGTCGTCGGCGAAGGCGCTGCCTGCGCCCGCTCCCGCTTCGATCACCACCTCGACGCCGAGAGCGGCGAGCTTCTTGACCGCGTCGGGCGAGGCGGCAACCCGTCGTTCGCCCGGACGGATTTCCTTGAGAACGGCGATTTTCATGACGGGATCGTTGGGGGTTTGGAACCGGGTCGTATTGAGCCCTCGATAAGGGCTGGTTATGCCGCGCCCGGCGGCGCAAAGCAAGCCGTCGCGAAGAGAATAAATCTTAATTTCCGGGCGATTTGTCCCGTTTCCGGGGCACCGTCAGTTCCGCTTCCTCCAACACGCTGCCGCGCCGGTCGGCATGTCCGTCGAACGTGCGCTTGAGGTCGAGCAGCGCCGAAGCGATCGAGGGCATCGGACTTCGGGCCGACTCGGCGAGCGCGCGGTCTTCGGTCTTGTCCATGTAGGCGCTGAGACTGGTGAGGTTGTATTCGATCAGATTGAGAAAATCCTGGGTGCTGCGCGGGCGCTTGATGTAGGCGTGGTGCACGTTGCGCAGGTTCTGCACCAGGACCCGGAACACGGTCCGCAGCGACGGGTCGGATTTTCCGAGCTTCGATTCGATGGCGTGGCGCGGCACGACGATGAGGGTCGTGTCTTCGATCGCCTGCGCGCCCGCCATTCGCGGCGAGACGTCGAGGATCGCCATTTCCCCGAACATGCCGCCCTGCCTGACGGTGGCGAGCCGCATCGCCTCCCCGTCGATGGCCTTGACGATGGCGATGGCGCCGAGATCGACGACATACGCGGCGTCACCTTGGTCCCCTTCGCGAAAGACGAATGTGTCCTTCTTGACGTTGAGCCGTTCCACCGAATCCCCCGGTCCAGCGCGCCCCGGCGATCAGGCCAACTTGACCGCCGTGCCGTTGACGCTGACCATCAGCATCGTCTTGTCGTCGCCGCCGATCACTTCATAGTCGAGATCAACCCCGACCACCGCATCGGCGCCGAGAGCCCGGGCCTGTTCCGTCAACGCCGCGATGGCGGCTTCGCGACCGGCCTTCAATTCTTTCTCATAGGCCCCGGAGCGGCCGCCGACGATGTTGCGGACACTGGCGAACAGGTCACGGAAGATATTGGTTCCCATCACCGTCTCGCCCGAAACGAGACCGAGGTAAGACGCGACCTTGCGTCCGTCCACGCCGTCGGTGGTGGTAATGATCATCCCTCGCCCCCGCTTTTATTTAGTGTCGACCAGTCTATCACTATTCAGTCCGACGGGGGAATGTCGAACCGTGCCAGAATTTTGCGCTGCCGTTCGCTCAGGGCTTTCTCGTCGAAATCCTTAATCAAGTCGTGAAACAGGCGGTGCCAATTGACCTCGGCCTTGAGGTGGGTGAACACGCTGCCGAGGCCGACCGCGGCCCGGTCCATCAGGACGAATTCGCGCGGCGGCGTCACGCCGCCGTAGTCGCGCAGCTCGCGGTGCACCTTGCCGGCGACGCGCGCGCCGTAGGCGGTGTCGCCGGTGTCCTGGATCTTCTGCACCTTGTCTTCCATCAGCGGGCCGTAGAGGAACCGCGCCCACTGGCTCAGGATCGCGATCAACCGGCGATCCAGATTTTTGAATCCCCATGTGCGATAGGCGGAAACGGCGAGTTCCTCGTCGTCGTCGCGCAGCGCGTAATAGAGATCGATTACCGCGCGGATAAACGGCGGGCGGAAGACGCGGATGCAGCCGAAATCGAGCAAGTTGATGTCGCCGTCGGATCGCGCCGTGTAATTGCCGAGGTGCGGATCGCCATGGATCACGCCGTAGTCGTAGAACGGCACGTACCAGGCGCGGAACATGTTGTGCGCGAGCGTATTGCAGAACTTGAGCGGCGCGTCGATGAAGCTCTTGAGCGGTCGGCCTTCGAGCCAGTTCATGGTCAGCAACCGCCCGGTGGACAGTTCCGCGACCGGCTCGGGCACATGGACCGTCTTTTCCGTTTTGAGAATCGCGCCGTAGAGGCGCATGTTGCGCGCCTCGCGCCGGTAATCGAGTTCCTCGCGCAGGCGCGCCGACAGCTCCTCGTGAATCCGCGAGGTATCGATGGCGCGGTCGATGCGCCGGTAGACGGCGAACGCGATCTTGAGTTGGGCGAGATCGGCTTCCACCGCCGCGCCCATGTCGGGGTACTGGATCTTGCAGGCCAGCGATCGGCCGTCGAGAGACGTCGCCCGATGCACTTGGCCGAGCGAGGCGGCCGCAGCCGCCACCGGCTCGAAGGCGCGGAAGCGCGATTGCCAATCGGGACCCAGTTCCGACGCCATGCGCCGGCGCACGAACGCCCAGCCCATGCTCGGCGCGTTGGTTTGCAAGTGGGCAAGTTCGGCGGTGTACTCCGGGGGCAACAGGTCGGGCACGGTCGAAAGAATTTGCCCGACTTTCATCAATGGGCCCTTGAGCGCGCCGAGCACGGCCTTGAGGGCGGCGGCGTCGGCCGCGGTATCGGGGCGGCGGCGCAGCAGGCGCCGGCCCGCGGCCTTGGCGGCGATCCCGCCCATGGCCGTGCCGACCCGGGCGACGCGGATCGCGCGCCGCCGGAGCGAGTCTTCGCTGCCGCCGCGCTTCGCGCTCACGTCGCCTCCAGATCGTCGATCAGACCGGCGATCACGTCGAGGCCGCGCCGCCAGAACGCCGGATCGCCGGCGTCGAGTCCGAACGGGGCGAGCAACTCGCGGTGGCGCAGCGTCCCGCCCGCGGCAAGCATGTCGAGATACTTCCGCTCGAAATCGGGGTACCCGCCGCGGTAGACCGAATAGAGCGCGTTCACCAGGCAATCGCCGAAAGCGTAGGCATAAACGTAGAACGGCGAATGGACGAAATGGGGGATGTAGGCCCAGTACCAGCGGTACTCGGGCGCGAAGCGGAACGCCGGACCGAGGCTTTCGCGCTGCACGTCGAGCCACAGCGCGCCGATGCTTTCCGGCGCGAGCTCGCCCAAGCGACGGGCGTCGTGAAAGCGGCGCTCGAATTCGTGAAAGGCGGCCTGGCGCACGACCGTATTGAGCATGTCCTCGATCTTGCCGGCGAGCAGCACGCGCCGCCGCGCCGGATCGGTTTCGCTGCGCAGCATCGCCTGGAACACCAGCATCTCGCCGAAAACCGAAGCGGTCTCGGCGAGAGTCAACGGCGCGTCCGCCATCAGCGCTCCTTGCGGCGCGGCGAGGACTTGATGGACGCCGTGGCCGAGTTCGTGGGCGAGCGTCATCACGTCGCGGGCACGGCCGTGGTAGTTCATCAGGATGTAGGGATGGACCGACGGCGCCGTGGGATGGGAAAAGGCGCCCGAATCCTTGCCCGGCGCGGGCGCCGCGTCGATCCAGCGTTCCCTGAAAAATCGTCCGGCGATCTCCGCCATGCGCGGCGAAAAGGCACGGAACGCATCAAGCACGATCGCTTCGGCCTCGCCCCAACCGTAGGTACGGACGGACACCTTGGGCAACGGCGCGTTGCGGTCCCAATAGTCGAGCGACTTGAGACCGAGCATGCGCGCCTTTAGTCGGTAATAGCGGTGCGCGAGTCGGGGGAAAGATTCCCGCACCGAATCGACAAGCGCCTTCACCACCTCGTCCTCGACATGGTTGGCGAGATTGCGGTAGGCGAGCGGGCTGGCGTACTTGCGCCAGCGGTCGGAAATCTCCTTGTCCTTGGCGAGCGTATTGAGGACCAGCGCGAACAGGGACCCGCGCTGGGCGAGCCCTTCGGCCAGCGCCCGCGCCGCCTGCCGGCGCAACGGCCGCCGGGGATCCGAGAGCCGGTCGAGAGCGCCGGAGATGGTCAGCGTCCTCGCGCCGACGCGAAAGCGCATTCCGGCGAGCGTCTCGTCGAACAGGCGCGGCCAAGCTCCGTCGGTGGCGGAGCGGTCGAGTTCGAAGTTTTCCAATTCGTCCGACAGCTGGTGATCGCGAAAGACGCGCGTGTCGCGCGCCCACGGGGCGTAGCGCCGAGCGGCGGGGTCTTCGAGCGCGCGGGCGAGCGCGTCTTCCTCCATCCGATTGAGCTCGAGGGTCAGGAACAGGGTGTGCTTGGCGGCGTCGGTCAGGCGCTCGGTCACGTTCTGCAGCATCCGGCCGGTGTCCGGGTCGGCGAGATCGACGGCATGGCGCAGCGACGCATAAGCGTGGATCTTCGCGCGGCGGTCGGCGATTGCGTCGTAGGCGGCGACCGCCTCGCCGAATTCGGCGCCGGCGAGGCCCGCGACGCGGCCGCGCCAGCGCCGGTTCATATCCCGAGATCGTTCCTCCACCCAGGCAAGATCGCGCTCGATCCGGGGGTCATCCGGCGCGGCGTAGAGATCGGCAAGCGACCAGCGCGGCGGCGTTTTGGACTTATTGGGTTTGGCGGCGCGGGCCGACCGCCGCGCCTTGGGAGCCCGGACCATGGACGGAAAATCTCCTTGCAAGGCGAGAGCTATACGGGTGGATTAGTCCGAAGGCAACGGTAAACGGACATCCGCATAGGGCCGTGAATTCGAAGGATTCCATGCACCCCGGAAGCGACCGATTCGAGCGCTGGCCGAACCTCGCGGCCATGTTTTTCGATCAAGTCGACGCGCTCGGCGACCGTCCGTTCCTGTGGGGCAAGCGCGACAATGTTTGGCGGCCGCTCAGCTGGGGCGACGCCGCGGCGCGGGTGAGCGCGCTCGCCCGCGGCCTGGTCGCCGCCGGCGTCGAGCCGGGCGATCGCGTGGTGCTGGCGTCCGAAAACCGCCCGGCGTGGGTGATCGCCGATCTCGCCATCATGGCGATCGGCGGCATCACGGTGCCCGCCTACATCACCAACACCGTCGCCGATTATGCCCATATCCTGAGGGACAGCGGCGCAAAAGGCGTGATCGTTTCCCAGCGCCGGTTCGCGGAACGGATCGCCGCCGCCGCCGACCAGGCGCCCGATCTCCGCTTCATCGCCGCCATGGACCCGCCGCCCGATCCGCCCCGGCGGGGCCCGCGCCTCGTCCACCTCGACCAGTTGATCGTAACCGGGCGCGCGCGTCACGAGAATGTGGTCGAGAAGGCTTGGTCGTGGCCGCGCTCGCGCGCGGCGTGCATCATCTACACGTCGGGCACCGGCGGCGTACCCAAGGGCGTCGTCTTGAGCCACGGCGCCATCCTGCACAACTGCCGCGGCGCCGCGCTGGCGCTGGCCGAACTCGGGATCGAGCGCGAGGTGTTCCTCTCCTTCCTGCCGCTGTCGCATTCCTACGAGCATACCGGCGGCCAGTTCTTCCCCATCGCCATCGGCGCCGAAATCTATTACGCCGAAAGCATCGAGGCGCTCGCCGCCAATATGGTCGAGGCGCGCCCGACCATCATGACCGCCGTGCCGCGCCTCTACGAAACCCTGCATGCCCGCATCTCGCGCGGGGTCGCCAAGAGCGGCGCGCTGCGCCGCTTCCTGTTCGCCAAGGCCCTCGAACTTGGTCGGCGCCGATACTTGGACCCAAAGGCGCTCGGCCTCGGCGCGCGCCTGTTCGATGGACTGCTGGAGCGGCTGGTGCGCGACAAGGTTCGCGCCCGGTTCGGCGGGCGGCTCAAGGCGCTGGTGTCGGGCGGTGCGCCGCTTAACCCCGAGATCGGACTCTACTTCACCGCGCTCGGCTTGCGCATCCTGCAGGGCTACGGCCAGACCGAATCCGCGCCGGTCATCAGCGTTAACCGCCCGAACGCGGCCAAGATGCATTCGGTCGGCCCGCCGCTCGCAGACACCGAAGTGCGGATCGCCGCCGACGGCGAAATCCTGGTGCGCGGCGAGCTGGTCATGCAGGGCTATTGGAACAACGAGGCGGCGACGCGCGAGGCGATCCGCGACGGCTGGCTGCACACCGGGGACATCGGCCATTTCGACGACGACGGGCATCTGGTCATCACCGACCGCAAAAAAGACATCATCGTCGTGTCCGGCGGCGACAACGTCTCGCCCCAGCGGATCGAGGGCCTGCTCACGCTCGAACACGAGATCGCCCAGGCCATGGTCTACGGCGACCGCCATCCCCACCTGGTCGCGCTGCTGGTGCCGGACGCGGAATGGCTGCACGGCTGGGCGCGCGCCCGGGGCAAGACCGGGGACGCGGCGGCGCTGGCGGCCGACCCGGACCTCGTCGCCGCGCTCGCCGCCGCGGTCGAACGGGTCAACGCCGGGCTGTCGCCGATCGAAAGAATCCGCCGCTTCCTGGTTGCTCCCGAACCTTTCACCATCGAAAACGGCTTGTTGACCCCGACTCTGAAAATCCGCCGCCACAAGCTGCGCGCGATCTACGGGGAAAAGCTGGAAGCGTTGTACGGCTGAGTCTCAGAGCTTGTGGTAGTCGCGGAACCAGGCGACGAAGCGGGGGATGCCTTCTTCGATCGTCACGCGCGGCTCGAAGCCGAGATCGCGCCGGCTGTCCTCGATGTCGGCGTAGGTGTCGGTGACGTCGCCCGGCTGCAGCGGCAGCATCTCCATGGTCGCCTTGCGCCCCAGCGCCTTTTCGATCAACTCGATGTAGCGCGTCAGCGGTTCGGAACGGCTGTTGCCGAGGTTGTAGAGCCTGGCCGGCGGATGGCGGCCGTCGTCGACGGGCGGGCGGTCGAGGGTGGCGAGCACGCCGGCGACGATATCGTCGATGAAGGTGAAGTCGCGGCGCATGTCGCCGTTGTTGAAGACCGGGATCGGCTCGCCCGCGACGATCCGGCGGGCGAAGATGTAGGCCGCCATGTCGGGACGCCCCCACGGCCCGTAGACGGTGAAGAAGCGCAAGCCCGTCGCCGGCACCCGCCAGATGTGGGCGTAGGCGTGGGCGATCAGTTCCTGCTCCTTCTTGCTCGCGGCGTAGAGCGACAAGGGCGAGTCGGTCCGGTCGTGGACCGAGAACGGCAGCTTGGCGTTGCCGCCGTAAACCGACGACGAGGAGGCGTAGACGAAATGGCGCAGTTTCGGCTGGCGCCGGACGGCCTCCAGGAGGGCGACCTGGCCGCCGACGTTGCTCCGGACATAGGCCATCGGCTCCTTCAGCGAATGGCGCACGCCGGCCTGGGCGGCGAGATGCACGATCCGATCGATCGCGGGATGGGCGGCGAACGAGGCCGCGAGCGCGTCGGCGTCGGCGACATCGGCCCGGACGAACGCGAAGTTCTTGGCCGCGCGCAACCGCTCAAGCCGCGTTTCCTTCAGCTTCACGTCGTAATAGGCGTTGACGTTGTCGAGCCCGAGCACGGATTCGCCCCGCGCCAGCAACGCCGCGGCGACGTGATACCCGATGAAACCGGCGGCGCCGGTGACGAGAAAGGTCATGGGAAAAATGCCCGAAAGCCCGGATAAACTTCCGTATACAGGCTCCTGCGGGCTTTGCAAACCCGTCGCCGTTGTTTCGCCCGGGGCCCGCGACTAACCTTTCCGGGGGAGGAGAGCTCGAATGGCGCATGTCCGCGTCGCGCTTGACGACAAATACCGCCTGACCGAGGGCCGCGCCTTCATGACCGGAACCCAGGCGCTGGTGCGCCTGTGCCTCGACCAGCGCCGGCGCGACGGCGAAGCCGGGTTCGCGACGGCGGGCTACGTCACCGGCTATCGCGGCTCGCCGCTCGGCGGCGTCGACCGGGAATTCGGGCGCGCGCAGCCGTTTCTCGCCGCCGCCGACGTGCGCTTCCACCCTGCGGTCAACGAAGACCTCGCCGCCACCGCCATCTGGGGCACGCAGCAGTTGCCGTTGTTCGGCGACGCGCGCCGCGACGGTGTGTTCGCAATCTGGTACGGCAAGGGCCCAGGCGTCGACCGCTCCGGCGACGTCTTCCGCCACGCCAATCTCGCCGGCACCTCGCGACTCGGCGGCGTGCTGGCGCTTGCCGGCGACGATCCCGCGTGCAAATCCTCGACCGTGCCGAGCCAGAGCGATTTCGCCCTGGTCGACGCCGGCATGCCCTTGCTTCATCCCGCCGACACGCAGGAATTGATCGACTTCGGCCTGCTCGGCTTCGCGCTGTCGCGCTTTTCCGGCTGCTGGGTCGGAATCAAGGCGGTCGCCGACGTGATCGACGCCGCGTCGTCCGTGGTTCTCGATCCGGCCCGGGGGCGGGCGGCCCTTCCCTCCGATGTCGTCCAACCGCCGGGCGGCTTTCACACGCGCTGGCCGGATCCGCCGATGGAACAGGAGGACCGGCTCTACCGCTTCAAGATTCCGGCCGCCGCCGCCTTCGCCCGTGCCAACGGATTCGACCGGGCGATGTGGAACCGCACCCACGCCCGCCTCGGCCTGATCGCCAGCGGCAAGACGTTCCGCGACCTGACGGAGGCGCTAGCGCTTCTCGGCGTCGACCAAGCCTGGGCGGCGGCCCACGGCGTGCGCCTGCTCAAGATCGGGTTCGCCTGGCCGCTCGATCCGCTGACCGTCTGCGATTTTGCGCGCGGGCTGGAGGAGATCGCGGTGGTCGAGGAAAAGCGCGCGCTGCTCGAACCGCAGGTGAAGGACATCCTCTACGGCGTCGGCGCGCCGCGCGTGATCGGCAAGCGCGACGAGGGGGGCGCCTGGCTGTTTCCGCCTTCGGGCGAGGTCGGGCCGGAAGCGATCGCGCGCGCGCTCGCGTCCCGGCTCGCCCGCTTGGGCGACGGCGCCCGGATCGCCGAGCGCCTCGCCCGCCTCGATGCGATCGAAAAGCGCCGCGCTGCGCCCGCGAATCTTCCCAAACGCATTCCCTATTTCTGCGCCGGCTGCCCGCACAACACCTCGACCCGGGTGCCGGAGGGTTCGCGCGCGCTCGCCGGCATCGGCTGCCACTACATGGCGCTGTGGATGGATCGCGAGACCGCCACCTTCACCCACATGGGCGGCGAAGGCGCTGCCTGGATCGGCCAGGCGCCGTTTTCCGCCACGCCGCACGTTTTCGCCAACATCGGCGACGGCACCTATTTCCATTCCGGCCTGCTTGCCATCCGCGCCGCGGTCGCCGCCGGCGTCAACATCACCTACAAGATTCTCTACAACGACGCCGTCGCCATGACCGGCGGCCAGCCGATGGACGGGCCGCTCGATCCGCCGTGCATCACCGCCCAGGTGCGCGCCGAAGGCGTCGAGCGGATCGCGCTGGTAGCCGAGGAGCCGGAACTCTATCGCGGCCATCCTGGCCTGGCGCCGGGCACCACCGTGCATCACCGCGACGAATTGGATCAGGTGCAGCGGAGTTTGCGCGAATGGCCGGGCGTGTCGACGATCGTCTACGCCCAGACCTGCGCCGCGGAAAAGCGCCGCCGCCGCAAGCGCGGCAAGATGCCCGACCCGCCGCTTCGCGCGTTCATCAACGAAGAGGTGTGCGAAGGCTGCGGCGATTGCGGCGTGCAGTCCAACTGCGTCGCCATCGTGCCGGTCGAGACCGAACTCGGACGCAAGCGCGCCATCGACCAGGACTCCTGCAACAAGGATTTCTCCTGTCTCAAGGGATTTTGCCCGAGCTTCGTCACGGTCGAGGGCGGGCGGCTCCGCGTCCGCCGAAACGCGGGCGCGTCGGCCGAAGCCTTCGATGCCGCGCTGCCCGAACCCGCGCGCGCGTCCGGCAAGGGTCCCTACGGCATCGTGGTCAGCGGCATCGGCGGAACCGGCGTCGTCACCGTCGGCGCGCTGCTCGGCATGGCCGCTCACATGGAGGGCAAGGGCGTTTCCGTGCTCGACGTCGCCGGTCTTGCCCAGAAGAACGGCGAGGTCTTCAGCCACGTGCGGATCGCCGCGAGCGCGGAGGACTTGCGCGCCGCGCGCATCGGCGCGGGCGAGGCCGACCTTCTGCTCGGCTGCGACCTGGTCACCGCGGCCAGCGCCGAAACGCTGCCCGCCCTCGCCCCCGACCGGGCGCGGGCGGTGGTCAACACCCACGAAACCATGACCGCCGCCTTCACCCGCGATCCCGACGCCGAATTTCCGGAAGTGCGCCTGCGCCAGGCGATCGCGGCGGCGACCGCGGGCCGCGACTCCGACTGGGTGGACGCGACCGGCCTTGCCCACGCGCTCCTCGGCGACGCCGCCGGCGCCAACGTGCTGCTGCTCGGGACCGCCTGCCAGAAGGGCCTGCTGCCGGTCGGGCCTTCGGCCATCGCACAAGCCATCGAACTCAACGGGGTTTCGACCGACATGAACCTCGCGGCGTTCGCCTGGGGCCGCCGGCTCGCTGTCGATCCGCTCGCGGTCGCCCGCGCGGCCGGGCTCGCCGCCGCCTTGCCCGCGCGCGCGGACCAGGGCGGCCTCGACGGTTTCGTCGCGCGCCGCGCCGACGATCTCACCCTCTACCAGAACGCGGCCTACGCCGAACGCTACCGCGCCCTGGTGGCCGCCGCGCGCGCGGCCGAGGCGACGCGCGCCCCCGATAGCCGCGGCTTCGCCGAGGCGGTCGCCCGCGCCTATTACAAGCTGCTCGCCTACAAGGACGAATACGAGGTCGCCAGGCTTTACGGCGACGGCCGCTTCGCCCGCGCGCTCGCCGACACCTTCGAGG
>Ga0194132_10007813_pt1 | contig 15686 bp, 15 predicted proteins | sample TA2KigOf80mmetaG_FD_148612 | JGI IMG/M metagenome (GOLD analysis project Ga0194132, IMG submission 148612) | Freshwater microbial communities from Lake Tanganyika, Tanzania - TA2015054 Kigoma Offshore 80m | ecosystem: Environmental > Aquatic > Freshwater > Lake | place: Tanzania: Lake...
CGGCCACGGGGGAGCGGCCGGGGCGCGCGCTCTAGCAGCGGTCTCCGCGGACCCGAGGTCAGCGCAGCCGGGGCGCGCCCCGAGCCCCGGCGGGCCGCCGGTCCGCGACGTTCGGCACGCGAGAACGCTGGTGGCTCACGCGTGGCCGCGGCCGGGTCTGCCGCTCCGCGGCGGGGTGACCAACGGGCGCGGAGCGGGGGATCTGCGCCCAGCACGGCCAGTCGGACGCCAGCACGCGGGACGCCACAGCCCCCTTCTGCCTCGGCATACTCGTGGACGTGGGCGCCGACGTCGCGATCGTCAACGGGCGGATCGTGGATGGCACCGGCGCGCCAGCGTTCCCGGGCACGGTCCTGGTCGAGGGCGACCGCGTCCGGGTCGTCCGGGGCGCAGCGCCGCCGCCGGTCGAGGGCGTCGAAGTCGTGGACGCGCGGGGGCTCGTCGTCGCGCCCGGGATCGTCGACCTGCATACCCACTCAGACGTGTCCAACCTGTCCGAGCCCGGCGCGATCTCGGCGATCGAGCAGGGCGTCACAACCCAGGTCGTGGGCCTGTGTGGCTTCTCTGCGGGCCCGGTCCGGCCGGAGACGCTCGCGACGATGATCCAGGAGGAGCCGGTCTTCGGCTTTCCGGATGTACCGTGGGACTGGTCCTCGATCGGCGGCTACCGCGAATCGGTGGATCGCCTCGGCGTAGCGACCAATACCGTCACACTCCTGGGCCACAACACGCTCCGGCGGTACGTGATGGGCGGCGCGGAGCGGGTGCCCACGGCCGACGAACTCCGGACGATGAAGGACGAACTGCGCCGGGCATTCGACGAAGGTGCCCGCGGCTTCTCGACCGGCCTGACGTACGCGCCCGGCCTCTTTGCGACGACCGACGAACTGGTGGAGCTGACGCGGGTCGCTGCTGAACGGGACCTGCCCTACCACACCCACATGCGAGTGGTGGAGCTGCCGATCTCCAGGCCGGTCCGTGAGGCGCTCGAAACCGCGGAGCGGTCCGGCGTGGCCATCGAGATCTCGCACCTCTACCCGACGCCGATCGATCCGCCCGACGAGGCCGGAACGATCATTGCGCTTATCGAGGCGGCGCGTGATCGCGGCGTCCGGGCGACGTGGGACGTGACCGTCTTCCCCCGGGGCGGCGGCGCCTGGGCCCAATACCTGCCGGCATGGGTGCGGGCCGGCGGCGCGGTGGCCACCACGGAGCGACTGCGGGATCCGGCCCTCCGCGGACGGATCCGAGAGGGAATCGAGGCGTCGGGCTGGCTGGGCTGGAGCCCGGGCGGCTTCGACGACGAGCTGATCGTCAAGGTCAGCCGGCCCGAGACACGCTGGATGGCGGGCCGGACGATCGGCCAGATCGCCCGCGACGGCGGCGCGGACCCGCTGGACACGGCCCTGGACCTCCTCATCGAAGATCCCCAGTACTGGACCGGCACGATCTCCAAGCGCCAGCCGGACCTGGATCGGATGATCGCTCACCCGCTCGGAATCCCGGTGACGGACGGGATGGCCGCACATCCTGTGAAGCACCGCGCCCTGGGGATCATGCCCAAGACGTTCGGGTCGTTCCCGCAGATCCTGGGGCGCTACGTGCGTGAAGCCGGCGTCATGACGCTCGAGGCGGCCGTGGCCAAGATGACCTCGATCGCCGCCGGGCGGGCGGGCCTGTCCGATCGCGGCGTGCTGGCCGACGGCAACGCCGCGGACCTGTTCATCTTCGACCCGTCGACCATCGCCAACCGGGCGACGGACGTGGAAGAGCCGACGGCAAGACCGGCCGGCATTGAGCGGGTGATGGTCAACGGCCGCTGGGTCGTCGTCGGCGGAGTCGCGACCGGGGAGCGACCGGGGAGGTTCCTCTGATGCATGGACTGCGGCCTGGGGTTCGTCGTTCGGATGCCGGCGAGCGGTTCCCTGGCGCCGGCGGGGACGCGATGCTGCTGCGCTTCGAGACGGAAGGCGCCGATCCGGTTGCGTGGGTGGAAGACACCTCCGAGGACCACGAGTGGGTGCCGTTCCATACCCATCCATGGGACGAGCTCGAGTACGTCCTCGAGGGCGAGATGGAGTTCCGCGTCGGCGACGAGCGGGCGTCGGGTGGCCCGGGCACCCTTGTCAGCATTCCCAGGGGCGTGCCCCACACGCTGCGGGTGACGCCGGGGGGCCGCGCACGGTTCGTCATGGTGACACTGGGGGCGCCGTCGGCGACGTTCCTCCAGGAGATCGGGCGGGTCTACGCGGAGGGCCCGACGACCGAGCGTCTCATCGAGGTGGCGGGCCGGCACGGGCTGGCGCTCGCTGAGGAATGAGCTTCGACCTCCTCATCCGAGACGGCACTGTCGTCGACGGGACGGGTGCGCCCGCGTTTCGGGCTGACGTCGGGATCGTCGGCGACCGGATCGCGGCGATCGGGGCCCTGGCTGCGGCGGCAGCGTCGGCCCGGGCCGTCGTGGAGGCGGCCGGCCGGGTCGTGGCCCCCGGCTTCATCGACGTCCACGTCCACAGTGAGATCGCGCTCCTCGGCGAGACCGACGATCGCTGGGCCGGTATCGGGCAGGGTGTGACGACCAACCTGACGGCACCGGACGGCTTCGGGTGGGCCGGCCTGTCGCCCGGCGATGCCCGCGCGGTGGAGCTCTCGCTCCGTTCGATCAACGGCCCGGCAGCCGGTCTCTCGTTCGACTGGCCGACGCCCGAGGCGTACCTGCGCGCGTTCGAGGGCCGGACGCCTGTCAACATCGCGGCCGGCGTGCCGCACCTGCCGATCCGCGTGGCCGTGATGGGCTGGGAGGCCCGGCGCGCCCGCGCCGACCAGACGGCGGCGATGGCGAAGCTGGTCCGGGATTGGATGGAGGCGGGCGCGGTCGGCCTGTGCACCGGTCTCGACTACCAGCCGATCACCCACTCGAACACCGACGAACTGGTGGCCCTGGCGTCAGTGGCTGCCGAGTACGGGGGCACCTACTCGGCACATGGGCGGCACATCGAGTTCGGGCGGGCGGGCGCCTTCCGCGAAACGGCCGAGGTCGGACGCCGCGCGGGGCTGCCGGCCCACGTCTCCCACGAGCGCGTGGACGACGAGATCCCGGACCTCCTCGCCGAGGCGCCCGAGGTCACCAGCGATTCCCACCTCTACGAGGCCGGCTCCACGCATCTGCTGTACAACGTCCCGTGGGCCGAGCAGGCCGGCGGACCGGCCGGGGTCCTGGAGCGCCTGGAGGACGCGGCGTACCGCGAGGCACTGGCGGCCCGCCTCGAGACGGCGTTCGCGGTGGACCCGACGGCGATGAACGCCTGGTTCTCGGCGAGCCGGACCGGCCGGCACATCGGGCGATCGATCCGCGAGATCGCGGCTGAGGCCGGGCGCAGGGCCGGCGAGTCGGCTGTGACCCTGCTGCGCGAGGAACTCCCGGAAGCGCTGCTGGTCTACCCCTGGGGCCCGACCGAGGCCGAGTTCCGGCCGACCGTCGCGCGTACGCTGCAGCATCCGCGCGTCATGGTTTCCAGCGACGGCGTGTATCACGGCCCGCGCCCGCATCCGCGCGGATTCGGCACCTTCCCCCGCGCGATCCGCGTCGGCGTCCGCGAGCTGGGCGCCGTCACCCTGGAGGCGGCGATCAACCGGATGACCGGGCTGCCGGCCGAGCGCTACCACCTGGCCGATCGGGGACGCGTGGCCGTCGGTTCGGCCGCCGACCTCGTCGTCTTCGACCCCGCGACCTTCGCCGACCGGGCGACCTATGCCGAGCCGCGTCTGCCATCGGTCGGCCTGGACGAGGTGATCGTGAACGGGGAACGAGTAATGGCGGAGGGGAGGCTCACCGGGCGAACGCCCGGCCGGCGGCTGGCGAGGGAGTAGCGATGCGGATCACGGGCATCACGTCGCGGATCATTTCCTACGACGTGTCGGCGATCTACGGCGAGATGGGCCCGCCGCAGGAGATCAGCAGCGTCTACCGCTACTCGTTCGACACGTTCCACACCGATGAGGGCATCGACGGCCATTCGATGCAGTTCGGCTGGATGGGCGAGGGCCAGGCGATGGGCCACGCACTGCACCAGGCCTACGGCCGGTTCCTGCTGGGTCGGGACGTCAACGAGCACGAGCGGCTCTGGCAGGACCTGCGGCGCCAGAACCGGCACGAGTACAACCTGACCGACACGCTGCTGGGCACGATCGACATCGCGCTGTGGGACATTCGCGGCAAGGCGGCCGGCCTGCCGATCGCGCGGATGCTGGGCCTGGCGCGGACCACGATCCCGACCTATGCCATTGCGATCACCGTCAACCCTACGCCGGAACAGGTCTACGAGGAGACGAAGCTCCGGATCCGGCAGGGCTACCGCGGCTTCAAGATCCAGTTCTGGGACGGCCTTGATCGCGACATCCCGCGGTTCCGAGCTGCGCGCGAGGCGGCCGGGCCGGACTTCCCGCTGTTCCAGGACGCCGCGGGGTTCTACTCCTGGACCGAGGCGGTGGCCGCCGGCCACGAGCTGGACCGCCTCAACTACCGCTGGTTCGAGGAGCCGCTCCCCGACCGTCAGGTGTTCCAGATCAAGCGACTCGCGGACGAGATCCGGACCCCGGTACTGACCAACGAGACGAGCCGCCTGCACGAGATGCCGGAGGCGCTGCGAATCGGCGCGGGCGACTTGATGCGCGGCGACGTGCTGATCAAGGCCGGGATCACCGGCCTCCGGAAGGCGTGCGCGACCGCGGAGCTGTTCGGCTACAACCTGGAGATCCACGGGCTGGGGGCGCCGCTGCTGGACGCGGCGAACCTGCACGTGGCGCTGTCGGTGGAGAACTGCGAGTTCTCCGAGGGCCACGAGGCGCTGTACCACGAGGGCCTCGTGGGCGCGCCCCTGGCGATCGACGCGGATGGCCTGCGGCACCTGCCCGATGCGCCCGGCCTCGGTGTCGAGATGGACTGGGACTGGGTGGACAACCACACGGTGGAGGTCATCGAGACGCGCGCGTGACCGTGCGCCAGGACCGACGGCGCGGGAGCTACCGGAAGTGCGGCGAGAGGAACACGCTGTTCATCGGCCGCGGCAGGGCATGCGCCGCCGAGGCCGAGCGCAACGGCGCGACCGCGGCCGTGCTCCGGCGGGGTTTCCTGCCCAGAACAGATTCCGTCGCCCAAGACGCGACCGTTGCCCGTGGGGCAACGATCCGGTCCGCACGCGATTGCGGCATTGCCTGCCAGACAAGGTTTCCGGTCGTGGAGACCCCTGACCGCCCCGGAACAGGCGAACCGTTGCCCTGTGCGCAGCGATCCGGATCGCCACGACGAAATCTGTGTCCAGCAGGAAACCCCGTCGGGCGGCAGCGGAGTCCTACCCGCGCTTGCGGGCCTTCCAGATCTCCTCGACCGGCCAGCGCTGCGCCCACTCCGGCGTGACCAGGTTCCACCCGGTGGTCGCGCCGGGCGGCGGGCGCACCTCGATCAGGTCCTCCACCTCGAAGCCGTTCGCGTGCAGGAGGCGGATCCAGTCGCCGTAGCCGAGGTGGAACTCGACGCTATTGTCGTCGGGCCACTCGAACCGGTGCATCCCGAAGTACGGCCGCAGCAGGCGATCGCCGGATGGTCCGTCGGCCTCGTAGTCCGGCACCGTCAGCATCTGGAACGTGCCGTTGACCAGGAACGCGAGCCGGCCGCCGGGACGCAGCAGCCGCGCGGCCTCGGGGATCCAGCGGTACGGGTCCGCCCAGATCGACGCGCCGTACTCGGAGATGGCGAGGTCGAAGCTCGCGTCCGGCAGCGGCACGGACTCCGCGTTGCCGTGGATCAGGGGGAAGCGGATCCCGAACTCGTCCTGGAAGGCGCGAGCGGTCGCGAGCTGGCGCTCCGAGTTGTCGATGCCGACGGGAGCGGCGCCGCCACGCGCCAGCCAGGCGCAGCGATATGCCGTCCCGCAGCCGAGCTCGATGACGTCGAGGCCGGCGAGGTCGTCGGGCAGCACCTGGAGCTGGGACTCGGGCACGCCGAACACGCCCCAGGTGATCTCGGCCGTGGACCAGGCGCGCCGGCCGGGTGCGACCCACTTGTCGGCGGTCGCGTCCCAGTGTGCGCGGTTGCGCCGGACGTGCTCGGGCAGGTCGGCCTCGGCCTCGTCGTCGGTCGTCATCGGAATGCCGGCAGCACCTGGTCGACGAACAGCTCGACGTCCTCGGTGCCGAACATCCGCGCCATGCGCATCTCGACGAGCTCGAACCCGAGCTCGTGCAGCTCCGTCAGCCGATCGCGGAACGCTGCCGGATCGCCGACGAACGGCGGCCGCTCGCTCGGCGGCAGGCCACCCGCCATCGACCGGGCCTCGGCCATCGTCCGGCCCAGGTACACGGTCAACGGGGTGGCCATCCGGATCTCGGACGGGTCGCGCCCGACGTCGGCGCAGTGCGCGCGGAGGGCCGCGATCTTGCGCGCGAGGACGTCGGGGTGCGATGCGTACGAGAACCACCAGTCCGCATGCCTGGCCACCACCCGCAGCAGGTACTTCTCGCCGTCGCCGCCGATCATGATCGGCGGCACCGGGTCCGGCCGTGGGATGCCGAGCGCCCCCTCGAGGCGATACCAGCGCCCCTCGAAATCGACAGGGCCCTCCTGCGTCCAGAGCGCCTTCGTCAGGCGCATCGCCTCCTCGAGCTGCTCGATCCGCTCCCGGGTCGAGGGGAAGTCCCAGCCATAGCCACGGTATTCGGATTCCAGCCAGCCTGCGCCGATGCCGAAGATCAGCCGGCCGCCGCTCAACTCCTGGAGGGTGGTCGCCATCTTCGCCATCAGAGCCGGATTGCGGTACGAGTTGGCGAGCACGCACGTGCCGAGCATGGGGGTCGGGTGGCGCGCGGCGATCCACGCGAGGTGGGTCCAGCACTCGAGGCGGTTGCCCGTGTGCTCCATGACGTGGTCGCTCGTCCAGAGCGACGAGAACGCGCCGTCGCGCAACGCGACGGAGAGGAACCGGTCCGTGTCGGCAACGAACGTCCGCCGATCGATCGGCCCCATCTCGCGATCACCCGGCGGTGGCGCGATTCCGAACTCGAGCTGACCGCGACCGTGAGCCATGCCATCTCCCGTGCTGAGCCGGCCAATCCCGGGAGTGTGCGACACGGGCGAACGGCGTGAGATGTCGGAGATCGATGTCATCCACATCGGATCCGCGGTCATCCACCAGAGGTGGTCGGCCTGTGGATGGATGGAAGATGAGAGTTCGTTGACAAGCCCCTACCCGCGCGGCGCACCCCGGGACACCATCCCAGGCAGGGGCCCGGACGGGCCGCGTACGAGGGTGCCGTGGCCCTGACGAGAGAGGATGAGCGAGCTGCGCGCCTTGCCGAGCTTGAGCGGCATCTGCGGGACGCCATCGACGCGCCGCCCGCGGAGCACTCGCCCGGGTTCAGGGCCGCCGGGCCGCGGAGGTCGCCGTCGGGTCGCCATGATGGGCGGACGGCGATCCTGCTGGCCCTGATGACGGTCGGCATCGTCGGCGCCGTGCCGCTGCTGGACGCGATCCGGACGATGACGACACCGCGGCCCACCGGGAACGTGGCCGGTGCAGCGACGGCGCCGGGGTCAGACCCTGCCACCCCTTCTGCGGCTGCAGCGACGGGCCCCGGCGGGCCCAGCGCGTCCGGTGTGCCCGCGTCCAACGGAACCGGCACGGTCGCCACGGCGACGCCGGGAAGCCCGGCCTTCACACCCGGCGGAGGTGGATCGCCCGCACCCGGACCCGGCACAACGCCCAGTCCGACGGCCGAGATCTCCGGCGAGACATCGCCGCCGCGGCCAAGTCCGTCACCGGCAACCGGAACCGGAACGTCGGCCACGCCCCCTGTGAGGGCGACTCGACCGCGGCACCGGAGCCGCGCGGAGGCCCACGGCCGCGTGACACGGCAGCACCGGGGCCCACGCTGCCTCCCGTGAGCGCTCACACACCCGACCCGGGCTCGACGCCGAGCCCGAAGCCGAGTGCCACGCGCACGCCTGCGCCGACCCCCGCGACCAGCCCCGACGATGCCGGCTCGCCTGCGCCGTCGGCCGGCGCAGAAGGGGCAAGCCCGTCCCCGAGCTCGAGCCCGTCGGGCGACGTCACAGGGGCTCCGAGCGAGATCCCGGGCCTCCCGCAGCTGCCGAGGCCTTCGTTCTCGCCGCCGCCGACGCTGCCTCCGCTTCCATGGCCGTCGTGGTTGCCGACGCTGCACCCCTGAGAGGCCGTCACGGCTTCGTGCATTCGCCGGCGCCTGATCCACGGCCCCCCGTTCGTCCTACGCTGACGTGCGGAGGAGTCGCGGTTGGATCCTGGACAGGTCGCCCTTGCAGCGTTGGCGGGCGTGATCGGCGCGATCGTCGTCCTGACGATTGCCCGCGGCCGGCGGACGGGAGCCACGGTGCCCATCGATGAGTCGGCGCGCCGGTTGCGGCGCATCGACGCGACGGAAGCCTACGTGGCGGCGACGGTCATCTGGCTCTACGACCGGGCGGTCGGCAATCGCACGGCGGTCGTGCCATTCGACACGCACCTCGTGGGGGTCCCGTTCGGCCAGGTCGAGGTGCGGCTGTTGAGCCGCGAGGTTGCGCTCGAGTACGCCAGATTGTGCCGCTGGCTCTGGGGTCGCGACGCCGTGGTGCCGGAACCGGACGAGGCGTCCGAGCGCCAGCGGGCGTTCCGCTGCCACCTCCACGAGCAGCTCGACGCTCAGCGTGCGCTGGCCGAGAACGGTCTCCCGTCCGAGGCGCTCCCGGAGGACATCGCGGCGACCGTCGGCCAGGTCCTGGACGAGGTGATGGTCTATCGCGCTGAACTGGTCCGGAATTCGTCACCTGCCACGCCACGGGCCTGATCGAGGCCCGGCGTCGAGCAGCCGCATGACGAAGGCCGATCCGTGACGAGCCGTCCCATGCCACAGGTCTTCCGCGCGCTTGCGCTCATCTACCCGGCCGCCAACGCCCGCTGGGGCACGCGCGTGCTCCGCCGGAAGTCCGCGCGTGTGATGACGCGCCCGGAACGGGACGCGATCCACGACATCCTGGCGAGGATCCCCGCCGCGATCCGGGAATGGAGCGAAGGCAACGCCGAGATGGCGCCCCTTGACATCGTGGCGGTCCGCCGGCCGCTCGCGTCGCTCACGCACGTGGGGGGTGGGCGCTGGTGGGCCGGCCCGCGCGACTGCCGCCAGGAGTTGCGCGAGTTGACCGCGGACGGGCAGTACGACTCGGTCTTCGTGCTGTGGCCGTCGGACGGCAAGGTGGACCACTGCGGCTGGGGCTGCACGATCGGCCCGACACCCGACGCGGGCGGAGCTGGCTTCTCATCGATCCCGTCGGACCATTGGGGGACGCTCGCCACCGACCCGGACCCGGAGCAGGGCTACGTCCACGAGTGGCTGCACCAGGTGGAAGGGCTCTATCGCTCGCTCGGCGTTGGCGAGGATGAGCTGCCGGGCCTGCATGACGCCCACCTCTCGTCATGCCGCGACGCGGCCGTCGCGCCGTTCGGGCAGCCGTACAACGTCCACCACGACGGCGGCGCGCGGACGTGGCGGCCGTGGTACCGGGATTGGATGACGGGGCAGGTGCGGCGACCGGACGGGAAGGGCTGCTTCGGACTCACGCCCGAGCGCTGGGCGTTGCGGGGACGCGACCGGCGGTCGTAGCGGCCAGGTGCCGGACGGGCCTCGCTGCGTGGCCGTTCGGCGAACGAGTGGCTCTCGCGGCCAAGATAGGGCCATGAAGATCACCAGCATCACCGCCATTCCGGTCTCCATCCCGTCGCAGCGGTTCCTCACCGCGCTGGGCGTCCACCCCTCGTTCGAATACGGCGTCGTCCAGGTCGAGACCGACGAGGGCATCACCGGCATCGGTGACATCACGATGCTCTGGGACGGTCTGGGCCCCCTCCAGTGCCGCTACGTCAACGACTGGTTCGGGCCGATGCTGGTCGGCGAGGACCCGCGGGCCATCAACCGCTGCCTCGCGAAGATGGCCACCCTCGTGGAGCCCGCGAACCCGGCCCGAGCGGGCATCGAGCTCGCGCTGTGGGACATCGCCGGCAAGGCCGCGAACCTGCCGGTCTACGAGCTGCTCGGTGGACGGACGCGCGACGCCATCCCGCTCAGCCGCTCCATCGTCATGGGCACCTCCGAGGAGCAGGTGGCGCGCGCCCGTGACTTCGTGGAGCAGGGCTACAAGTGCGTCAAGGTCAAGATCGGCCTCGACATCGAGCGCGACGTCGCCGGTGTCCGCGCGATCCGGGAGGCGTTCGGCCCCGGCCTCACGATCCGCACCGACGCGAACATGGGCTGGAAGACGGCCAAGCAGGCGATCCGGGCGATCAAGCGGCTCGAGGAGTTCGACATCCACTCCGTGGAGCAGCCGATCCCGCCCGGCAACATCGACGCGCTGCGCCTTGTCCGCGAATCAGTCGACACCCCGATCATGGTCGACGAGTCGCTCTGGGGCCCGGACACGGCGTGGGCGCTCGCCAAGGCCGGCGCCGTCGACATCTTCAACGTCTACATCCACGAGTCCGGCGGCTTGACGGCCATGCGCACGATCTTCGCGATCGCCGCCCTCGACGGGATCCAGGCCGTGATCGGCGCCATGCCGGAGCTCGGGCCAGGCACCGCCGGCCACGTCCACTTCGGCGTCTCAGTGGCGAACCTCGGCGATTTCAACGACGCCTGCGGCGCGACCTATCTGCTCGCGGACGTGATCAACGAGGAGTGGAAGGTCGAGAACGGCACGATCCGGCCGCTGCCGGGCCCGGGCCTCGGCGTCAGCCTGGATATGGCCAAGGTCGAGCGGCTCCGAAGCGACAGGTAGCGGGAGCACGACGCCTCAGGCGCGGCGCAGAATCCGACCCGGCCGCTGGCCCGTCGGGCGGCCGTCGCGAATGACCGGGACGCCGTTGACCAGCACCTGCTCGATGCCATCGGGATGCTGCGCCGGCGCCTCGTACGTCGCCCGATCGCGCACGCGCTCCGGATCGAGCACGACGATGTCGGCCGCGGCGCCGACCACGATGCGGCCGCGGTCCGGCAGCCCGAAGCGGTCGGCCGCCGCGGCCGCCAGGTGGGCGACACGCTCGGACAATGCGCCCTCGTCGATCGCCATCCGGACGTAGCGCGCGAAGGTCCCGAACCCGCGCGGGTGGGGCCTGGCGCCGACGTATACGCCGTCGCTCGCCCCGATGTGTCCTGGATGAGCGACCAGGAGCGCCTGATCGGTTTCGCTGCGATGACGATGGTGCGTGACCGTCGCAGCGGCACCGCCTGAGGCGATCAGGACGTCGGCCACGAGCGCGTCGATCGTCGTGCGTCGCTCCTCGGCGGCGTCTCGGATGGACTTGCCCACGGCCCAGCGGAAGGTGTCACCTGCCCCGGCATCGGTCAAGACGACCCGCTCCCATCCCCAGCGACGGTCCGCGTCATCGAGATCCGGACGCAGACGGGCCCGCACCCCCGGATCGGCCAGGCGCTCGAGCATTGCCGCCATGCCGCCTTCCTGGATCCAGCCGGGCAGGAAGAACGCCAGCGACGGTGCTCCGGCCAGGTACGGATAGAGATCGAAGGTGACATCCCGGCCGGCAGCGCGAGCGGCGTCGATCAGGGGCAGTCCTCGGTCGGCCCGCACGTTGAAATGCGAGACGTGGACCGCGGCGCCCGAGGCCGAGCCGATGTCCAGGGCCTCCGCGAGGGACGCCTCGACTTCGTCCACGTAGTCCCGCATATGCGTGACGAAGGGGCCGTTCCAGGCGGCCGCGGCCTCGGCGAGCGCAACGAGCTCCTGGCGCGTCGCCCACCGGCATGGCACGTAGTCCAGCCCGATCGAGAAGCCCAGCGCCCCCTGCGCGTACGCCTCGTGGCTCATCCGGACCATCTCCGCCAGCTCGCGCGCGTCCGCAGGCCGCGCGTCGAGACCCATGACCATCATCCGCAGCGGCCCGTGCGGCAGCAGGGTGCCGACATTCGGTGCCACCGACCCCTCGAACGTGGAGAGGTAGGAGCCGATGCCGGCGCCGCCCGCCAGGCGATCGCTCGGGCCCAGGATGCCGGCCCACAGCGCCCCCATCCCACGTGCCGTCGCGGCGGAGGACGGCGCGAGACCGATCCCGTCGTTCCCGAGGATCACGCTGGTGACACCTTGGCGCAGCCCGGCGGCGTAGTCCGGGTCAGACAGCAGCAGGGCGTCCGCGTGCACGTGCACGTCGATGAAGCCAGGGGCGACGATCCGGCCGGCGGCAGGGAGCTCAGCCGAGACGTCGGCAGGGATCGCCCCGGATGCGGCGATCTCGGCAATGCGTCCGTCGCGCACTCCGACATCCGCGATCCGTGCCGGCGCGCCCGTTCCGTCGAGCAGCGTCCCGCCCCGGATGACGAGATCGAGCACCTATCGCGTCGCCGGGGTCCCGGGCAACGGGTCCGGGCGATAGTGAAGCCGCCAGCGCTCCAGGGTCACGGACTCCAGCTCGGCGTCGTGTGGCCACGGCCCGAAACGATCCGCCCGGAATGGTGCGAGCAGGTCCGGCTGCCGTCCGGTCACGATCCACTCGGCGAGCAGCTCGCCCACGGCAGGCGAGATCGAGAAGCCACCGACGTTGTCGCCGCCGGCGACGAACAGGCCGCCGATGTCGGCGACGGGACCGAAGATCGGCCAGCTGTCCGGCGTCATCGTGGGGACCCCGCCGCGGACGACCCGCGGCCGGGCGCCCGCAAGGTCCGGGAAGATCCGGGCGACGCGTGCCGCCAGGCCATGCAGCACGCGCGGGTCAAGGGGCAGTGCCTCGATCGAGAACCCCGGTCCGACGTCGCCCGTCGGGACGACCAGCGGGCTGTCCTCGTAGCCACCGAGCATCAGGCCGCCGGCGCTCGGACGGACGTAGACGCGTGCCTCACGCACGCGGCAGATGGCGTGTTCGGGCGCGACGCCGGGCAGGGGATCGGTGATGAGCAGTTGGTGCCGCACGGGCTGGGCCGGAAGGGAGAGGCCGGCCAGGCGGCCGAGCGCTCGCAGCCAGCCGCCGGCGGCCAGGACGACGGCCGGTGCCTCGATCGGGCCATCCGCCGTGTGGACGCCGGCGATCCGACCCCCGGCCTGCAGGAATCCGATCACCGCCGTGTGCTCAAGCAGCGCAGCCCCGTGACGAATCGCCGCCCGCGCGTAGCCAGCCGCCAGCCGTTCGGGCTCGAGGTAGACGTCGGACGGCGTGAACCACATCGCGCGCACGCCCTCGGCCCGCGCGTACGGGGCGATCCCACGCAGATCCGCACTGTCGATTGCGTAGATCTCGATCCCCTGGCCCGGGCCTGCGGCGATTTCGTCGGCCAGCCAGCGGGCACCCTCGTCGGTCGTCGCCATCGCCACGCTGCCGGACCGGTGGACCATCAGTGGCTCGCCCGTTTCGTCGGCGAACGCTGCGAACTTGGCGATGCTCCGGGTCTGCAGGCGGCCGTGGGCCTGGCCCATCGGGTCCGCGAACACCTGACGGGTCATCCCCGCCGCCCGGGGCGATGTCTGCGACCCGGGCGCGTGCTGATCGATGAGCGCGACGTCTCCGGCGCCGGCGACGGCCAGGTGGTAGGCGATGCTCGAGCCGAACGCGCCCGCGCCCACCACGACGACGTCGGCGCGATGTCGCGCCATCACCGCCCGGGCCCCTGGGGAATCAGCACCGCCGGCTTGCGTTCATGAATGGTCGAGCGGCGGGATCGGCAGCGGGATCGGAAAGTCGTTGACCATCGACTCGGGGCGGTGGACCCAGCGCTCGGGATGCGGGCCGAAGACGGCCGACGCCAGCTCGCGCCGGTCGACGGGCGGCGGCGCGCCGCGCCCCCCGATGGCCCGCCAGAACGCCCGCGGATCGCTGATCCGGACCATCGTGTGGCCTCCGGGCCCGGGAGTCCAGTCCAATCCGAGCCGGTCCACCAGGACCGCCCGCAGCACGTTGGCCGTCCGCATCAGAGCGACGGGCACCCGGGCGCCTTGCTCACGGTCTCGGAGGGCCTGGCCGACGAGCGTCTCCACCGCCCAGGATGACCCGCCGGCCTCCAGGATCCCGGGCTTGTTCGTGGTTCGGCTGTCCACGAGGTAGCCCGTGATCCGGGCGCCGCGACGGGCGACCAGGGTCCGCATCTTCGGCAACGCCAGGAGACGTGGCCAATCGGCAGGGTCGCGGACGATACCCGGGCCTTCTGCCTCATGGAGCGCCTGCACCTGCCGGAGCGCGGCCGCATCACGGACGTCCAGCTCACGGACGATCTCGCCGGAGTCGCGAAAACGGACCGCCTCGTCCGGGCCAAGCTCGAGCACCTCGAGGTCGGCGCGGACGGCCTGGTAGCTGTTGAGACTCGTAGAAGGGGAACGTGGCGACCTGGGTCCACAGGACCGAGAGCTCGATCCCGGCTGCGTCCACGCGGGCAATGCAGGCAGCGACGCAGGCGGACCCGTAGCCGCGGTGCTGGAACGGCGGATCGGTCGCGGTGGGCGAGATGATCCCGATCCGGAGCGTGTGCTCACCGCCGCCGGCGACCAGGCGGATCGTCCGCGGCAGCACCGGCGCCGTGGCGACCACCCGTCCGTCCACGGTGACCACCTGCACGTTCGGCAGGTTCTCGGGCGCGTAGACCAGCGGGTAGTCGGTCAGGAGCGATTGGTCCGAGCCCTCGCGCATGGCCGCGTCCACGAGGGCAATGACCCCCGCCAGTTCGTCGGGGCGGCAGGAGCGCGGTCCGTCGACCAGGCCCTTCACACGTGCCTCAGACCGCGATCCGTAGCCAGCGGACGTTGGTGATGCAGTCCTCCTCGCACCAGAACGCCAGGAGGATGCCACCGTCCGGCTCCAGGACCATCTGCGGATAGCCGAACCTGATGGCAATCAACTCGCTACCGGTGTCGGAGCTGCCCGTCATGCCCGACGCCGCACCCTGCCACAGCGGCACGGTCTCGAGGTTGACCCAGCGCTCGCCCTCGATTCGGGCGAGCGTGCCCCACAGCCCCGGCTGGTCCTGGCGCCGGTAGGCGGCGAAGATCCGGCCGTCCGGCAGGACCGCGAGCTTGGTCGTCTGGCCCAGGAACCCGGTCAGGCCGCGAACCGAGAACGACCGGGCATCGGGGGCGATGGCGTACGGCGTCGGCTCGACGACGCCCGTCTTCCAGTCCAGGCTCCAGGCGACCGCGAGCAGCCGGCCATCCGGCAACTCGACGAGCGACTGCTCCCAGTGGATGACGTCCTCGGCCCAGCGGTCGAACTCCACGATCGCCCGCGGCCAGGTCCGACCCCGGTCGGTCGACTCGAAGGCCATCGAGCGCATGCCGTCCGCCGCGTCGCCGTGCCAGCCCATCCACGACGCGAGCGGCAGCAGCCAGCGGCCATCTCGCAACTCGACGATCGCGTGGCAGATCTCCCAGGACGGCCCGACGACCGGCGGCTCGATTGCCTCCGGCGCGCTCCACGTCCGCCCGCGGTCGGCGCTGCGCGTGAGCCGCAGGTCCATGTCGGCGTAGCCGATCCCGGGCGTGTTCACGATGCCCTGCTCAGGGTCGTCGCGGAACATCCGGCCCACCACGCCGACGAGCGATCCGTCGGAGAGGCGGCTCGCCCGAACAAGATGGGTGGTCGGCCGGTCGCCCCAGTCCGCGAGCACGCGCGCCGGCTTCGACCAGGTGGCCCCGC
>Ga0194132_10007814_pt1 | contig 15684 bp, 24 predicted proteins | sample TA2KigOf80mmetaG_FD_148612 | JGI IMG/M metagenome (GOLD analysis project Ga0194132, IMG submission 148612) | Freshwater microbial communities from Lake Tanganyika, Tanzania - TA2015054 Kigoma Offshore 80m | ecosystem: Environmental > Aquatic > Freshwater > Lake | place: Tanzania: Lake...
AGCGGGCGCCAGCCGGGCGTCGAGCACACCATCGACAACGCCGAGCGGGTGCTCAAGCGGGCCCGTGCGGTCCAGGCCGAGATCGACCGGCTCATCGAGGCGGGCTACCGGGCCGTCGCCGGCCAGGACGGCTACGGCTGGAAGCCGACCGAGCTCGGCCTTCACGTCCTGGCCGACCTCGGCGTCACCAAGAAGCCCAGCCAGCTGAAGAAGAAGGACTGGCTGGTCGCCTGCGTCGTGTCGTCCTACGACGGGACCCACACCTACTGGTGCACCGACGACCGCCGCGCGGTCGCGGACCTGGTGCCCGCCAAGGAGCAGACGCCGGCGCAGGAGAAGGAGCGGGCCGAGAAGCGGGAGAAGCGGGAGGCCAACAAGCGCGAGATCGAGGCGCTGCAGGCCTTCCTCTCCAAGAAGGTCCCGGCCTCGACGGTGAGGCTGTTCGTCACCGAGCTGATCCTGAGCAACTTCTACTCCGACGAGGAGAAGGCGCTCAAGGTCCTGCTGGGCCCGGCGCTCGCCAAGGCGGGCATCGAGTGGGACCCGAAGGACAAGACGGTGAGCTTCAAGCGCACCGTGCTCGAGTTCGCCCGGTCGTCCACCACGGCGTGCGACCAGGTGCTCACCGCCGCCGCCCTCGCCCGGGTGGACATGGGCTACAACTACAGCCCCGAGCTCAAGGACGCCCGCACGCAGCTGGTCGCGAACCTGCTGGCGGCGGCGCCCGAGAAGGAGGAGGCCACGCCCGACGAGGCCTAGGGTCTAGGTCCTAGATGAGGGGGGCGGCTGCATCTGCAGCCGCCCCCTTCGTCGCGTCAGTGTCACACCCTCATGCGAGACTCATCATCCGATCGTCAACCGGACAGGAGGCACACCGTGCCCATCAAGGATCTCTCCGACCTCCCCGCGGGGTTCCCCGAGCGCAAGCACTTCCCGCCCGTGGCGCAGCCGATCTTCGCGCAGGCGCTGCTCGAGGCGTGGGGCCAGGTGTACGTCCCCGAGGACGACAAGCCGCACGCCGCGCCGTCCCGGATCCGCCACTCCGACGCCGGCCGCTGCGCCCGCTTCCTCGGCTACCGGCTGACCGACGCCGAGGTCTCCAACCCGCTGACGGTCGCGGACTACTACCGCTTCTGGATCGGCCAGCTCGTCCACACCGAGATGCAGGAGATCGCCGCCAAGAAGTGGCCCGGCTGCGAGATCGAGTTCATCACCGTCAACCCCGTGACCGACGCCCACGGCCTCGCGATCTCGTCGGGCCACGGCGACCTGCTCATCGTCCTCAAGGACCGGGACGGTCGGCGCTACGCCTTGGAGATCAAGACGCTCAACGGCTTCGGGTTCCAGAAGGCCATCGGCTTCCGCGGTGACGCCGAGGGCCCCCGCTCGAGCGCCCTCATCCAGGGTGCGCTCAACGCCCACCTCCACGACGCCGACGTGCTCGTCCTGCTCGTCCTGTCGATCGACTGCATCGCCGCAGGCCAGGCCACCAAGGCCGGCTTCGCTCCGTGGCAGCGGTTCATGGCCGAGTGGCACTACGAGCGCAACCAGTTCCAGCCCATCGCGGAGCAGGAGCTCGCCCGCTTCGAGGCCATCGTCACCAAGACCGACACCATCGGCCTCCCCGCCCGCTCCATCCCCTCGCTCCCCGCGGGCGCGCTCATCACCAACCCGGCCAAGGGCCGCTGGACCGTCGAGCAGGACGGGCGGATCTTCTCCAACGGCAGCACCTGGGAGTGCGACTACTGCCCCTTCCAGCTCAGCTGCACCGAGGATGCCGACAACGGGGTCTGACCCGTGGCCGACCTGGCCGCTCTGCGCTCGCAGCCGTGGGACACGCTCACGGCTGACGAGCGCAAGGCACTCCGTCGCGACGCCCGCCTCCACTCTCCGCTCACAGATCGAGGGAGGCGAAGGGTGGCGAAGCGAGATGCACCGCCCGCCCCTCCACGCCTGACCGGCGTGCCCGACCCCATCCCCGGGATGACCGAGGACTGCGAGATCGGCAGCCACCTGCGCTGCCGCCGAGCGTTCCGGTGCCCCTGTCCCTGCCACGGAGGATCCACATGCCGCGTCGCATGACCCGCGAGGAGTACGAGGACCTGCGAGCCGAAGGCGAATGCACCTGCGGGCCCCCCTGCCGGAGCATGACGCTGGGCCCGTATCACAACGACGACCCCAACTGCGTCGTCCACGGTGACGACGTGGACCTGGAGGACACCGATGCCTGAGAACGACATGCAGACCGCGTTGATCCCCGAGGACGAGGTGCCGCTCGCCACGGTGTCCCTCCCGAAGATCACGCTCCGCAACCACCACCACCAGATCATGGCGATGATCCACAACGTGGGCCCGCTGTCCGACCAGCAGCTGGCCGAGCGCCTGAACCTGGCCGACAACAGCATCCGGCCCCGGCGCAAGGAGCTCAGCGACCGGCTGTACCTCGAGCCCCACGGGAAGATCACGCTGCCGACCGGCAACCGTGCGACCACCTGGGCGCTCACGATGCGGGGCGTCGAGCAGGTCCTCGCCGCTCCGAAGGAGGGCTGATGCCCCGCTATCGCTGTACCGACATCTACTCGATCGACTACATCGTGGAGGCCGAGACCTACGCCGAGGCGCAACGCGCGGCAGACCGAATGAACCCCCTGCCCTATGAGAAGGCCGAGAACGACGACGGCTTCGCCCTGCGGTATATCGACACCCCGACGATCACCGAGGAGCACGACTGATGCCCGGCACCGTCACACCCCTGTCCGAGATGCAACGCCGCGCGGTGGACGCCGGCCGCTTGCGCTACGGCGTGAAGACCGAACGGGCGATGAAGGCGCTCGAGTTCTGGCGGATCACGAGCCGCGACGAGTCGAGCATCCGTGCGCTGGCCAAGCTGTACGGCGGCACCGCGCAACCGTGGAACCCGGGCCGGGGCCGCAGCGAGTGGGAAGTGCTCACCGAGGCCCGCACGATCAACGTCATCGTCCCCCCGCCGCACGTCGCCCTCGGCGGCACGCCGATCTACGAGATGTGGACCGCCGCCGGCAAGCAGCGCGAGTGCGACGGCCGCGTGGTCGAGATCCCGAGCGACACGCCCCACGGCACCGTCAAGGTCGAGCAGCCCTGCATCTGCGACCACCAGGGCAAGATGGTGTGCAAGCCCATCACCCGCCTGTCGGTCATGCTCCCCGACATCCCCTTCACCGGACTGTGGATGATGGAGTCGAAGGGCTGGAACGCAGCAAAGGAGCTGCCCGGCATGGTCGATCTCGTGTTCGAGCTGCAGGAGCACGGCTTCGCCCGGGCCCGGCTCACCCTCGAGAAGCGCACCAAGACGGAGAACGGCAAGACCTCGCACTACGTGGTCCCCGTGCTCTCGACGCCGGCGACTCCGAACCAGGTCGCGCTGGGCGCGGCCCGGATGGTGTCGATCGCCGCCAACACCGAGACCCGATCCATCGCTGCCCCTTCCGAACCGTCCACGCCGATCGACCCCGACAGCGAGGTGGCCGAGGCCGAGGTCGTGGATGAGGACCAGGTGGTGCTCCTGCGCCGCACGATCCACCAGCACGTCGCCAACCTCGGCGTGACCACCGACCAGTTCCGAGGCCTGTGCTTCGCTGTGAGCGACGGCCAGCACTACACCCCGAACAACCTCCCGGAGAGCGACCTGCAGCGCCTGGTGGGCGCTCTGGAGAAGGTGGCCGAAGGCACCCACCGCCTCGAGCTGCGTGGCTCGTCCACCGTGCTGATGCGGACCGCGCCGGCGTGACAGAGGGAGGGGTGATGACTGATGAACTCGCACCCCGATGGATGGCCCGCGTCCGTGAGCACCAGGCCGAAGGCCTGTCGTTCGCGGAGGCGGTGAAGCGCACGAACACCGAGCTGATCACGGCCCCCTACGAGGACCCGCGCCGGATCCGCTACCGCCGTACCCGCCCCCGACCGAAGGCCCCCGATGACCCAACCCCGACGCCGCCCCCGCGCCGCGACCTCGATGACTGACGAGATGACGGAGCGCGAGCTCCAAGACGCCATCGTGCAGGTTGCGCGCCTGCACGGATGGCTCGTCTACCACACCTACGACTCGCGCCGCTCCGACCCCGGCTTCCCCGACCTCGTGCTCGTCCACGTCAAGCGCGGCCAGCTGTGGTTCCTCGAGTGCAAGTCCGCCCGTGGGCGCGTGACCCCCGAGCAGCAGGACTGGCTCAGCGCGCTTGGCGCACTCCACGTGGTCATCCCCAACCTCTGGGTCGCCGTCGTCCGTCCCGCGATGTACGACGTGGTGCTCGCGCGCCTCGCACGCCAGCCATGATCATCCGCTCCTTCCCCTACGCGAACGGCGTCCTCGAGATCCACTCCAACGAGGACGACGACTGGTGGTTGGAGCTGCGCGCAGATATCACGTTCCACTGTGCGGTCCACGGGGCGCACACCGAACGCATCGAGTCCGACGTACCGATCCACAACCCGAGCCCTCCCGTCCTGGTCGCGATCGAGACCGCGATCCGGGGGAGCGACGAAGGCGCAGCCTCGCTCGCCTCGCTGATCATCGGCCGAGCGATCCGGCTCGGCATCGCCAACCCCTGCGAAGGAGCAACGTGACCCTCCAAGAGTTCGCCCGCGTCCTCGACGCGATGGCAGCCCACACGCCCAACGGTGAGGTGCAGAACCTGCACCGCTCGCTCGCCAACCTCGCGCGCGTGCTCGATCTCACCGGCGCCGACATCGACACCGTGCTGGCCGATCTCCCCAGCTGGTACGTGTTCGATTCCCTCGAGCCCACTCCGGCCGGCCCTGTCGGCAGGCACCTCTCCGTCGTGCATCCGTGAGCATCGCCCGCCGAGTGGCCATCATCGTGTTGTCGGTCGTGACGCTCTACGCGTGGATCGCGTGGTTCACGGACGACCCGGCGCCGCCGACGCGGCCCCCTGCCCCTGCCCCCTACACGGGAGTCAGTCCTTGATCCGTCGCCTCGTCCTCACCCTCGCCTTCGCCGCCGCCCTTGCCGGGTGCGGCCTGCGCCCCGGCGCTCCACCACCGGACCTGCACGGCCACCCGTTCCTGGTCTGCACTCGCTTCCACGAGTCGGACCGCGGTGACTTCCACGGCAACGGCCTGCACGACGCCGGCTACGGCGCGGTGAGCGCGGGTGGCACCTACCGCGGGGCGTACCAGTTCCTGCCGAGCACATGGGATTCGACCGCCCGCAACGCCGGGTGGAACGATCTCGTCGGCCAGGACCCCGCCGAGGCGAGCGTGGACGACCAGGATCAGATGGCCTGGCACCTGGCCCAGTGGCAGGGTGCGCGACCGTGGGGCGGCCGCTGTGGCCAACATCTCTGAGAGGACCCCGATGAACGATCCGCGAGTAGAAGCAGCAGCGTCGGAGTGAAGGGGCTACCGAATCAGAACGTGAACGGCCCGGCGCCTGAACACCTGCAACTGCGCGACCAGCGCGACGCCAGCGGTCACCGCGACGGTAGGCCCGTTGGCGGTGATCCACTGGGTGTTCATCACCGTCGCCACACCGGGCGTCACGACGATGGTGACGCCGGTGAGCCCCAGGTCCTGGTAGAGCCCGACCGTCGCGACACCGGCGGTGACCGTGACCGTGGGCCCGGTGGCCTCGAACGTCTGGTGCGCGAGGACCGCCGCGGTGCCCGGCGTGATGCTGACAGTCGGCCCGTCGATCGTGATCGCGAACGCCAGTTGTGGGACACCCGGCGTCACCGTGATCACCGGCCCGTCGAACGCAGCACCCAGGGCGATGTTCGGCGTGCCCGGCGTCACCGCGACGGTGGGCCCGTCCACCACGAAGGAGCGGTCGATCGTCGGCGTACCGGGGGTCACCGTGACGGTGGGACCCACGAGCTGCACAGCGAGCTCGAGCGCCGGGGTTCCCGGCGTGACCGTGACGGTTGGGCCCGCGGCTTCGATGGTCAGCGCAACGGCTGGCACACCCGGGGTGACGGTGACGACCGGCCCGTCCGGGGAAGTCAGCAGGTCGGGGACAACGGTGGCTGTGCCTGCGGTGACCGTGACTGTGGGCCCGCTGGGGGTGATCGACACCGCCAGGGCGGGCATGGTGCCGTACGCGGCGCCGCCGTAGCGGACGGTGCCCGTCGCGGGCGCGGTGACCGCCATTGGCTACGCCGCGGCCTCGTAGATGAGTTGGAACGTGAAGGTATCACCGTTCGCGATGGTGAAGTCGCCGTTCCCCATCTTGTTGCCGTACCCGTCGTAGTTGAACCCGACACCATATATGTTGACGAACATGCACGTCCCGGCACGGACCGTCGTACCGGAGTCGAAATACATGAAGGACCCGACCGCCATCTCGCTGCCGTAACTCTTGGGGACCACCGGCCACGTCGAGTAGATCGGGTTCGACGCGGTGCCTGCCCCGGTGAACGAGATGCGGGCGACGGCGATGATGAGCCGCCCGACGCGCATGTAGGAGGAGTCGGAGTAGGACTGCGAAGGCGTCGACGACTGCGTGATGACCGGCGCCCATGCGCTCCATGCCGCGAGCGGGCCGATCTGCTGCCACGCAGTATTCCCCTGGTTGTAGACCTCGAGCCCGTTGATCTCGACGTTGGAGAACACCTGCCCGTCGTAGGGCAGACCGCCGGTGCTCGGCCGGTCCGCCGTGTTGCCCACCAACGTCCAGTCGGAGGCGAGCGGCCCCGCCACCCATACGGTGCCCGTCGCGTGCTGCACGGCCGACGTGCCTTCCCGGCCGCGCACGATCGTCGCCGACGCCGCCGACGCCGTATGCGCCGTCACGTACACGACCTCGGGGCCGGTGCCCGCGCCGAGCGGGTCGAGAATGATCTTGCAGAACTGCGTCGATCCGATCGCGGGAAGGTTCGCGAGCGCGGCGCTGTTCAGGGTCGTGCCGCCGATCGCGAGCGGATTGTTGGTGATCGTGCCCGACACGAAGTTGGGCCGCACCACAATCTCGTTTGCCATCTCAGGTTCTCCGTGCGATCAGGGCTTCGTCATGGAACGTTCGTCCATCGCGGCGTTGCCGGTGAGCGCCGCGAGATCCCTGTTGTCAGCCACCGGGGCCTCCTAGGCCAGGGTCGCGAAGGTGTTGCCCGTGAACGTCACCGCGATGTTGCCACCGTTCGGCGTCACCGGGAGGCCGGTCGTGGCCGAGTCCCAGGTGATGATGAGCGGCGAGGTCGCCGGCGAACCGGAGTCCTTGTACGCGGTGAGGTAGTCGGCCACGTCACCGGTGACCGACGTGAACGTGGCCCCGACCGAGGATGCGGTCGCGCCCGAGACCGTGACTGCGCAGGTCACGGTGCTCAACACGGTCGGCGTGTCCACGTCGTCGTAGTCCACCGTCGAGGCGGTGATCGTGCCCGCGTCCGTCTGGTCGAGCAGCGCGAGCTTGATCGTGTCGGTGTTCAGGTCGATGAACGAGTGGGTCGCGTTGCCGAGCATCGCGGTCAGCCACTCCGTGTGCTTGATCGTTGCCATCAGTCGCCTCCGGTCGAGATCGGCATCGCGAACTTCTCGATGAGCTGGATCTCACGACCCGGCGCGATCTGCTGGGTGGGCGGATCGGCCACGACGTTGACCATCTCGAAGGGGTTGTCGCCCTCGCCGCCCGGGGTGACGAGCGACTGGAACACCTCCCACACGGTCTCCGACACGATGGCGGTCCCGTCCCGCAGCTGGACGTGGTAGTTCTTGGCGAAGTGCTGGACGCCGCAGATCGAACAGATCGGCTGCACGACCTCGAGCGCCTGGCCATCGGCCGGAGGCGGGAACGGACGGCGGTGGTCGATGACCACGATCATCCCGTTGTCGGGGAACTGCAGCTCCGGGCGGGGCTGGATGCGGATTCCATCGGCCATCGGTCAACCCTACTTTCCTAGTGGTCAGGGGGCCTGGAACTGGAGCTCGACCATGAGCCCCTTCGCTCCGGTGCCGGCTGCGCTCACGTCGATGCGGAGCTCGTCGGCGGTGGCCACGTGGTCCTGGCTGGTGTCGATCACCGCGGCGGTCGCCGCGGTGCTGCTGTCCTTCTCGTTGGCATCGATCGTCAGCGCCGTGGAGAGCATGTTCTGGCCTGTGGTCACGTTGTGGACCTGGCAGGTGACCAGGCCGGAGCTCGACACCGTGGTCACATGGGCCGCGACCGCGACCAGGTTCATCCCGTTGAGCGTGTCCGGGATGCGGGTGAAGGCCTTGTCGCTCGTAGTGAACGCAGCGCCCAGCGGGTCGGCCACGTACATGATGATGACGTGGGTGGCCGAATAGGCCGGGCCCTCCGGCCCCTGGGTTTCGACGGGCGAACCGTCCGGCCCGTACTTACGCCACACCGGGGTCTCCGAGGATCGTCAGCGTGACCGCGCTGGCGCTGTCGCAGTCGATGGTGATGGTCTGCCCGGCGCGCAGCACCATCTCGCCCGCCCACTCCATGCCCTCGTTCGCGTCGAGCGTGAAGCGGTGCCAGCGGTTGGCGTCCGAGGTGCCGTCGAGCAGGACCTTCACGATGTACCCGGCGCCGGCGCCGATCGCCTGGAAGCGCATGTTGCGGATGCGCGTCGTCTGGCCTGCGGGGACCGTGTAGACGGTCTCGACCGCAGCCGCGAGCGTGCCCTGGTACAGGATCGTGTCGAGCATCAGGTCACCGGATCCTCGATGCCGAGGCTCTGGAACACCGCGCCGAAGCGAAGGCCGTCGTCCACCAGGTGCTTCTGCTGGTCGGCGCGCAGCCCGCGCTGCTCGTTGAGCATGAGCTCCTGACGCACACGGCCCTCGGTCGCAGCGCTCGCCATCTCGCGCATCCCTTCGGCCATGCGCTCCTGGCGTCCCTCCATCCGCTCCTGGCGGATCTCCATCGACTCGAGCCGCTTCGACTGGCTGTGGATCGCGTCCCCCGTCTTGATGCCGTTCGGGCTTCGCACCTCGTCCTGCGCCGCCTTGGCGTGCCCGCTCGCGCGCCTGGCCATGATCGCCGCGAGCACCCCACCGATGGCCGCGATGGTGCTGGGGATGACGACGATCAGCGCGATCGCCACGTCGCTCCCATCGGTGTCCCCTGCCACGGCGAGCATCGCTCAGACCCTGAGCGTGGTGCCGTCCAGCACCTCGACGACGATCTGACGGACCTCCACCGCGGTCACGCCGCCGCCGCCGCCACCCGCAGGCGGAGCCGGGGGCTGCACGACCGCGGCGAGGCTCACGGGATCGAGGTTGATCAGCGGCACGGCGTCCCTGCCGCCTCCGGCCTTCCAGTCGAGCGCCGGCTGGGGGATGCCGTAGGCGCCCTCGGGCCCGGACAGGTCGAGCACGACCCTGCCTCCGGCGATGAGCGCCGCGATGGGCACTCCGAACACGGTCTTGCCCCACGCGATGAACATCTCCGGCACCTCCGGTGTCGTGGTCACACCCCCGCCGACGACGGGGAGAGCACCGCCCAGCACCCAGTCTCGCACGGGGTCTCCAGGGCAGGCGGTTGGGAAGAACGTCGAGTGCGCGTGGACGTGCTCGCGCGGGTTGCGGAGCGTCAGCTGGTACGCCGTGTGCTGCGCCTCGCGGGTGAACTCCGTGCCCACGGTGCCGAGGTAGCACCAGGCCTCGAGGTTGAGGTTGGCCCAGTTGTTGCCGCTGGCCTGGTTGGGCCCCTCGTAGGACAGCCAGAAGCCGCCGTGGTGGCAGAAGTGGCCGTTGTAGGCGCCGCCCCAGCGGTAGCCCATCCGCTCGTGCATCGCGATGACGCGGTTGCGGTGGTCCTCGCAGTTGGCGTGGTCGTCCTCGGGCGGGGTGACCGAGTAGTGGAAGATCGTGCCGAGCATCAGGCCTCCGGGTCGGGAGGAACGATCGCGCACGGCGCCGGCGCACCGGCTCGCTGGATCGTGGCGGGGGAGTAGACGCCCTGGAACTCCGAGCCGCCCACGCTGATCTTGCCGATCGCCCCGTTGCGGGTGAGCAGCGCCTGGATGCGGGTGGCGATGAGGCTCACGGTGGTCACGGTGGCGACGGCGACGCGCACCTCGTCCTGCCAGCTGTCGGGGAGCAGCACGCCGATCTCGTTCGCGAGGGCGAGGATCGCGCCGCAGACGGCGATGGTGCCCATCACCACCCAGCCGACGAGCTTCGCGGGCTCCTCGAGCCAGCGGGGGTAGGTGCTCTGGATCATGGGGTGCCCCTTCTCAGGTGGCGATGCAGACCATCGCGCCGAGGTACGGCGGCATGTTGTTGTGAGCCTCGCCGCCCCCCGCATTCTGGTTGACCGCGGTGGTGTTCTGGTTGGTGGCTGTCGCCGCCTGATTGATGGCCGTCGTGTTCTGGTTGGTGGCCGTGGTGTTCTGGTTGGTCGCGGCCGTGCTCTCAGTGTTGGTTTTCTGGTCGATCACCGCGCCGCCAGGGTCAAACGCTGCGACCGCGTACGCCGACCCCGAGCCGTAGTCCGTGGTCAGGAAACCGCCGATGATGCCGGGATTGTGGTCGTGGGCGTCCTGGGTGTGGGTGTGGACGTTCTGCGTGTGGGTGTGCGCATCTTGGGTGTGGGTGTGGCTGTTCTGGGTGTGCGTGTGCGCGGTCTGGGTGTGCGTGTGGACCGGCATCTGCGCTTCGCTCAGCGTCACCGTCGCCGCACCACCCGTCGCGGCGACCGCGTAGGAACCACCCGACCCGACACGCATCCGGTCCTCGGCGTCCGGGACGTTGAAGGTCGTCGTGCCGTTGCCGGCGCCGTAGGTGGTGCCGATCTTGGCGAACAGGTCGGCGTAGGTGGTGCGGCTGACCGCGGCACCGTCCGCGGGCAACAGGACCAGGCGCCCGTCCGGGTACACCTCGGTCGGCGCGCTGGTCCCGGCGTAGTCCACGTAGGTCCCAGGGACGTAGCAGCGGGCGTGGATCGTGATCGTGTCACCGGGGTCATCGACGGTGATCTCGATGCCATCGCCGGCAACGAGCGCAGCCCCGATGTAGTCCCGCACACCCTCGGCCAAGCCGGTCACGTCCCCGAGCACATGGCTGTGCGACGACGCGGCCTTCTCGGTGTCGAGCTCCGCGATGGCGGTCTGCACCGTGGTTGCCGCGATGTTGCCCGTGGGCGTGAAGGCGATCGCCGACGCAGCGTGCGCGCCGGACGAGTCCTCGAGGTGGTCCTCCCACCGCTGGCACGACGGGGCATCGGACGTGTGCTCCGCGGTGGCCCCGGCGTCGTGCGCGAGCGGCGCGGTGCCGCCGTACCCGCGGTCGAGCCCGGCAAGCGCGGTGCCGGTGCGCGTCGCGACGTACACCAGCTCCTCGCCCGCGGTGCCTCGCCCGAGCGTCATGACGAAGTTGGAGGTCGGCCAGCCGGTCCCATCGGTGACGGTGGCGGTCTCCTGCGTGTCGTTGATCGCGCCGGCGAGCGTGGTCGCTACGGCGGTCGCGGAGTAGTTCTGTCCCATCATGCACCTGCCGAGATCGTGAGGCACCGCGCCAAGATGATGCCTTCCGGCCAGTTGAAGCCCGCTTCCCAGCGTTCGGGTGCGAGCGCCACCTTGTCAACGATGACCTGCTCTGTCGCGCCACCAAGCCGCAGCGTGGCGATGGTCCGACTGGCCTCGAGGTTCTTGAGGAACTTCCACTCGGCCAGCGTGTCCTGGGCGATGATCTGCCCGCCGTCGTTGCCGCCCGCGATCACGGATCGCATGACGATCGGGAGGGTGATCACGTCGGTTCGGCGTGGGACGTTCATGGCCCGCAGCGTCCACCGCTTGAGCACCGGGCCCGCAGTCTCCCCACCGTTCGCGTTCAACTTCAACCTGAGCTCGATGGCTTCGCCGTCGAGGCCGTTGCCGTTGATCAGGCTGGCGGGGCCGAGCGTGCCCGCGGTGGTCGAGACCCCCACTTCCACCTCAACATCTTCCTCGTCAGCGAGACAGACCGTGACGCCACCCACCAGCGGCTCGTGGCGCAGATCGACGCCGACAACGACCTTCCGCTCGAAGGTCGAGAAGCGCAGGTAGCCGGTGTCGATCGACCCTTCGGCCACCACGTTGTCGGGGTCCTGGGTGTAGACACCCTCGTTGGCGATGGCGAAGAACGGCTGGCCCTGGTGCACGACAAGCGCGCCGAGCGCGCCCAGTGCGGTGTCGGTCATCAGGTCAGAGGCGTAGGCCGGGACGAAGGGCTCCGTGAACTCCGACAGGTCGAAGCGGCCGAGGCCGTTGGAGTCCTCGTCGTAGGTGTTCCACACGAACCAGCCGTACTCGCCCCACATGGCGACGGCACCCACGTCGGGGATCTCGATGGCAGGCCCGAAGCTCACGGTCTTGCCACCGTTGCCGAGCACCGAGACCCGCACGCCGCGGCTCGTCGTGGCCACGATGAAGTCCTGGTAGTACTCGAGGTCGATCAGGGTCTCGCCCTTGTTCAGCGACCCCGCGAACAGTGGGACCGCAAGCGCGCCCGTGGTCTGGTTGAGCCCGATGAACAGCACCTCGCCGCGGTCGTCGGTGTTGTGGCCGACGAACACGCCTCCCGGGGTCCCCACCACCGACACCACGGTCCCATCCCCACCGATGCCTCCGCTCCACAGTGGCGCCGTCGCGGTGCCGGCGCCGTCGATCTCCACGAGCTCGCCCGCGCTCGCGGCGAACAGCCGCCCGTTGGCGTATGCCAACAGGGTCGCCTCGTAGTCGGAGAACAGGCTCACGGACCCCGCGCCCTTCGCGCCGCGGTAGATCCCGTCCGTGCCGAAGGCGCAGTAGATCCGGTGCCCATCGGTCGCGGCCGCGGTCAGGTCCTCGGTCACCCCACCGGGGACCGTGACCGTGGCCCACGACGGCGAACCCGCGAGCGCAGTCGTGCTGCGCTTCAGCGTGGTCCCGCCGCCGACCCAGAGCTCGTTGTCGATCGACACGGGGATGATGACCGCCTCGGCCATCGCCAGCGCCTCGTGCGTGGCCTGCAGGAGGCTCAGGCGCTCCCGCTCCCACGGGTTGACGCCCTTCGACGCCCGGAACCGTTGCGTGCTCGAGTCGCGTCCGTCGAAGTAGAACTGCCCGGCGCCGCCACGGAAGTCGGCGCCGATGACGGACCAGACGCCAGCGGTGTTCAGCGAGTGCTGGCCCGGCTCGTCCCTGGTGTCGATCGCCGGGCGCAGCGTGTCGATGGTCTCCCACTCGATCCTCGGCGTGTCGAGCAGGTAGGCGTGGCCTCCGAGGCTGCACGGCAACATGGCCGGCACGTCCTGGGACGTACCGACCCCCGAGAAGAACGGCGTCGCGAGCAGCTCCGCAAGGCTCATACGATCGGCACCCCGTAGCGGTGCTGGATCAGCCGCCCTTCCTCACCGATGCGCTCGTCGCGCAGCGCCTTCAGCTGCCGGGCCGTCTGGATGATGTGGCCCGCCTGCACGTCCTGAGCGGCCCGAGGTTCGGGCTGGGCGTCGATGGCGGTGCGGGCGACCTCGCGGGTCGAGAGGACCCGCCAAGCCGCGCCCAGCGGCGGAATGTCGAGCGCGGTCGAGGGGACCCCGCAGTCGTCCTCGAGCTCGGTGTCGTCATCGAAGGCGGTCAGGTCGAACGGCCCGGCCACGGTGCAGATCGCGGTGCCCTCGCACACGTCCGTCAGGATGAGCGCCGTTCCCGACGCGACCTCGGCGTAGTTCCGCTGGGCCCGCCCGCCGACGCGCTTGGGCGCGGCCCCGCTGACCGTGGTGACGAGCATGATCTCGAGCAGGTGGAAGAAGTCCGGCTCCACGTCGAGCTCGTACACACGCGTCGAGGTGGTCACGTCCACCTCGACGGCCTGCATCCGGGGGATGCGCTGGCCCCACGACGCGATCTCGTTCTTCAGCGAGGTGCGAAGCAGCCCCTGGGGGAAGCGCGGGTTGACCTCGATCATCGTGCCCTCGGCATGGACCGCCGGCGTGGTGCCGAGGTAGCCGCGCTGGACGACGGCGTTGTTGGCGCTGATCGTCCAGACGTACATGAGCTCGTCGGCTAGGCCGAGCACCGACCCGCGACTGACCGCATCGGCGGCGAACTCGAGCTCGATGGTCTCGATCGACGCGTCCATCCCGGTGCCGAGCCGGTTGTAGATCGGCCGGTGCGACCCGAGCAGGTGGCCCCGGGTCTGCTCGATGAGCGTGCTCACGGTGGTCATGCGACCCCCAGCTGGCGCAGGTGGGCGCGGCCCACCTCGTCCTCACCGAGCTCGACGAGCGCCTTCTGCTGCGCCTCGTAGACGGTGCGGTCGATCGTGTACCGCTTGGAGTGGCCGAGGTAGATGCGCGGGTCCACCCAGATCCGGTAGCCGAGGGTCCGGGCCCGGATGCAGAAGGTCACGTCCTCCCCGATCCCCATGTGGTGCCGGGTGCCGCCGTCGTCCACGAACGACACCTCGGTCTCCTGGAACCACGGGTAGGCCGTCTTGGGGACGTAGACCTCGCCCATGCGCTCGAGCACGGAGCGGTGGACGAGCATGAAGCCGGCGCCCACCGCGTCACAGTCGAAGGGCATGTCCCACGGGAAGCCGGTGCGCTTCTCGGTGAAGTAGTTGCCCTCGCTGTCCTGCGCGATGACGAAGATGTGCGGGGTGATCAGCGCGCTGCGGCCGCCACCGAAGTAGAGGCCGGACACGATGGGCCGCTCGTCGGCGTCGGCCAGCGCCATCAGCTGGTCGAGCGCGTCGGGGTGGAAGATCATGTCGTCGTCCATCGTGAACCACCACTCGCAGTCGCCCGCGAGGAACGCCTGCACCATCTGGTTGCGGGCGTGGGAGAGCAACGGCCCGGAGTCCATGTGGCTGTACGTGACGATGTGCTGGTGGTTCGCCCGGTCGTGGCCCTCGAGGGCGCGCAGCGACCAGTTGAAGGCGTTGTCGGTCATCGTGCCGTGGATGACCGAGTAGTGGACGCCGCCCTTGGGGCGCCACTTGGACAGCGACTGGGTGTGGGCCGGAAGGTCTGCCAAGGCCACACCGTCGCGCTGAGCGCGTCGGCGCTGGGCCCGGTTCATGCGACGAACACGCTCCCGGCGATGACCCCGGTGCCGCTCACCACGTCCTGGAACAGGTCACCGGAGAAGTTCTTCCCCTGCGGCCCGTACCAGGTGTTCTCGCTGCCGCCGGCGGCGAGCTTGAGCACGTCGATGACCCGGCCTGACGCGCTGCCCTCGCGGATGTAGACGAGCACGGGGTTTGTGCCCCCGGTCTCCACGATCGAGGCGCCGAAGTAGGTCCCGACCTGGCCCGGCTGGGCCACGTCCACCAGGGTTGCGTCCACGGTGTCGAGCGGTACTGCCTGTGCTCCCACCAGTCCTCCTCCTCCTTCGATGGGTCGTGCAGCTGGGCCCCGGGGGATCACCCCGGGGCCCAGCCCCCGCACGGTGGGTGGATCAGGTGAGCGCCGAGAAGCGGAAGGCGTGGCGCTCGCGCCGCACCTTCAGCGACCGCTCCTGCAGGATCTGCGCCGAGTCGGCGTCACCCGTCTTGGCCAGCGGCTCGTACATGAGCGACCGGAGCGTGACGAGCTCCAGCTGGTCCCGGGTGTAGCCGAACAGGTCGGCGGTCAGGCACCAGCGGTGGAGCAGGCAGGTCGCCGTCCCGAAGTCGCTCTCGAAGATCGTGATCTTCCGACCCGCCGTGCCGTCCGCACGGGCCACGTCGATCACGCCCCCCGAGGTGAACCCCGAGATGATCCGCTTCTGCTTCGCACCCGACACGATC
>Ga0194132_10007816_pt1 | contig 15682 bp, 15 predicted proteins | sample TA2KigOf80mmetaG_FD_148612 | JGI IMG/M metagenome (GOLD analysis project Ga0194132, IMG submission 148612) | Freshwater microbial communities from Lake Tanganyika, Tanzania - TA2015054 Kigoma Offshore 80m | ecosystem: Environmental > Aquatic > Freshwater > Lake | place: Tanzania: Lake...
AGCGCCAAGGCCCGCGCGATCGCGAGCCCGATGACTCCGGCCCCGACCACGACCGCTTCGACTTGATCCGCCAACGTACCGACCCCCCGAAACCGCGCCCGAGTGTCGAAAGCTGCGGCGCAAGGGTCAAGCGCTAGTTCGCGCGAGCCCGAGGTGGACGCGGCGCGGTGGCAGGCTAGAATCGCATCGACGCCTCAGCGGTGATCCAGGACATGGCGAAGGACTCCGGGCCTCCAGCGCCGCGCTCGTCGCGGGCCGAGGTCGACGCATTTCTGAAAAAGGTCGCCCAGACCGTGCCAGTTGCGGCCGGCGGGCGCGGCCGGCTCATGTTCGCGCTCGATGCGACCGCGAGCCGCGAGCCGACCTGGGACCGCGCCTGCCAGATTCAAGGCCAGATGTTCGCCGAGACCGCAGCCTTGGGCGGACTCGACGTCCAGATCGTCTACTACCGCGGCTTCGGCGAGTTCGAGGCGAGCGGTTGGATCGGCCGGTCGGCCGACCTGCTCGCGGTGATGCGGCGCGTTTTTTGCGTCGGCGGCGAGACCCAGATCCGCAAAGTGCTCGAACACGCGATCGCCGAAACCAAGCAACGCCGCGTCAACGCGCTCGTGTTCGTCGGCGACTGTTGCGAAGAGGATGTCGATGCCCTATGCGCGCTGGCCGGCCAGCTCGGGCTGCTGTCGGTGCCGGTGTTCCTGTTCCAGGAGGGCGACGACCAGATTGCGACCCGGGCCTTCAAGCAAATCGCACGGCTCACCAATGGCGCCCATTGCCGGTTCGACGCGTCGAGCGCGCAACAACTGCGCGATCTCCTGAGCGCGGTCGCGGTCTACGCCGCCGGCGGGCGCCGCGCGCTCGAGGACTACGGTCGGCGCGTCGGCGGCGACGTGCCGCTGTTGACCCGGCAGGTGCGCTAGTCGTGCCGTGGCTCGTCGGCGGCCTGGTCCTGCTGCTGGCCGCGCTCCTATTCGCGCGCTGGTTCGTGCGCGCCGATCCGAAGACGCTGGTCCGCGTCGTCCAGTGGCTGGGCGGCGGCTTGCTCCTGGTCGGCGGGCTCTATCTCGTTCTCACCGGTCGGGCCGCGTTCGCCGCGCCGCTCGCCCTGGTCCTCCTCCCTTATATCCGCCGCTATTGGCGGACCGCGTTCGGGAGCACGCGACCCTCGCCCGGGCAGACTTCGGACGTGACCACGGCCTACCTCGAAATGACCCTCGACCATGACTCGGGCACGATGGCGGGCCGCGTGCTCAAAGGGGCTTACGCCGGCCGCGCGCTCGCCGCGATGGGCCGGGCCGACCTCGAATCCCTACTCGCCGAATGCCGGACCGAGGATCCGGAATCGGTGCCGCTGCTCGAAGCCTTCATCGAGCGGGTGTTCGGCCCTGCCGCTGGCGGCGAGGGGGCCGATACGGCCGAGCGGCCGCGCTCGGCGACCGCGATGACCCGCGAGGAAGCCCTCGAAATCCTCGGCCTCGCGACCACCGCCACGGCCGATGAGATCCGCGATGCCCACCGCCGGTTGATGCTCAAAATTCACCCCGACAAGGGCGGGTCGACCTACCTGGCCGCCAAGATCAACCAGGCCAAGGAAGTCTTGTTGAGCGGCGACGGCAATCTTGCCTCGTCTTGACGCCCGTGGCATTAAATGCCCGCCGCGCGCGAGCGGCGGCGCTCCGAGCACTTCTCGGATACGAGCGGGCATCACGATTCCATGACAACGACCGTACGCAAGGCCGTCTTTCCCGTCGGCGGCTTGGGCACGCGCTTTCTACCGGCGACCAAGGCGCTGCCCAAAGAAATGCTACCGGTGGTCGACAAACCGCTCATCCAGTATGCGGTCGAGGAGGCGCAGGCCGCCGGTATCGAGGAGTTCATCTTCGTCACCGGCCGCAACGAGCGTGCGATCGAAAACCACTTCGACCTGTCGTACGAGCTCGAAAACGAACTCAAGCAGCGCGGCAAGACCGATCGGCTCGAAGAGCTCCGGCACTGGCTGCCCAAAGCCGGGCAAGTCGCCTATACCCGCCAGCAGCAGGCGTTGGGGCTGGGTCACGCGGTGTGGTGCGCCCGCCACCTGGTCGGCAACGAGCCGTTCGCGGTGCTGCTCGCCGACGATCTTGTACTGGCGGCGACGCCCTGCCTCAAGCAGATGACCGGCGCCTATCGCGGCGGCACCATGGTGGCGGTCATGGACGTGCCGCGCGAACATACGTCGCGCTACGGCGTGATCGCCCCGGGCAAGATCGAGGGCCGCCTGATCGAGGTCAAAGGCATCGTCGAGAAGCCGGCCCCGGCCAAAGCGCCTTCGACCCAGGCGGTGATCGGCCGCTACATCCTCGACCCGGCGGTGTTCGGGTTCCTGGATCGCCACGTCGTCGGCGCCGGCGGCGAGATTCAGCTGACCGATGCGCTCGCGGCGGTGATCGGCACCGCGCCGTTTCACGGCTTCCGCTTCGAGGGCGAGCGCTTCGACTGCGGCGACAAGGCCGGGTTCCTCAAAGCCAACATCGCCTATGCGCTCGCCCGCGACGATCTGCGCGACGAGGTCGCGCAGTTTCTCGAGACGCGGCCCCCGGGGGCGCCCAAACGGTCGCGGCAAACGGCTTCATAAAGCGAGACATCCATGCGCGTTGCGATGATCGGAACCGGCTATGTCGGCCTGGTGTCCGGCACTTGTTTCTCCGAGTTCGGCCATGAGGTCGTCTGCGTCGACAAAGACGTCCGCAAGATCGACGGCCTCAAGGCGGGCAAGGTCACGATCTTCGAGCCGGGCCTCGAGGCGCTGATCGCGAGCAACGTCGCCGCCGGGCGACTAACCTTCACCACCGACCTCGCACCGGCGGTAGCTGCGGCGGAAGCCGTCTTCATCGCGGTCGGGACGCCGAGCCGGCGCGGCGACGGCGACGCCGACCTGAGCTACGTCTACGCCGCGGCCGAGGAGATCACCGCCGCGATCGCGGCTTATACCGTGATCGTCACCAAGTCGACGGTTCCGGTCGGTACCGGGCGCGAGGTCGAAGCGATCGTCCGCCAGCGACGGCCGGACGCCCAATACGACGTGGTCTCGAATCCCGAGTTCTTACGCGAGGGCGCGGCGATCAACGACTTCATGCGCCCCGACCGGGTCGTGGTCGGAGCCGAATCGGAGCGGGCGCGCGAGGTCATGCGCCGGCTCTACCGGCCGCTGTTCCTGAACGAGACCCCGGTACTGTTCACCCAGCGCGAGACCGCCGAGCTCATCAAGTACGCCGCCAACGCTTTCCTCGCCACCAAGATCACGTTCATCAACGAAATGGCCGATATCTGCGAAAAGGTCGGCGCCGACGTCCAAGTGGTGGCGCGCGGCATCGGGCTCGATGGCCGCATCGGCTCGAAGTTCCTCCACGCCGGACCGGGCTATGGCGGGAGCTGCTTCCCCAAGGACACGCTGGCGCTCACCAGCGTCGCCAAGCGCGTCGGCGCGCCGTCCCGCATCGTCGAAGCGGTGGTCGCGGTCAATGCGGCCCGGCGCAAGGCGATGGCCGAGCGCATCGTCGCCGCTTGCGGTGGCAGCGTGAAAGGCAAGACCATCGCCGTGCTCGGCCTCACCTTCAAGCCCAACACCGACGACATGCGCGAGGCGCCGAGCCTCGACATCGTCCCGGCGCTGCAGCGGGCGGGCGCCACCGTCCGCGCCTTCGACCCCGAAGGCATGAAGGAAGGCGAGGCGATGCTGCCGGGCGCGGTGTGGTGCGCCAATGCCTACGACGCGATCCAGGGTGCCGACGCGCTCGCGATCGTCACCGAGTGGAACGAGTTTCGCGGCCTCGATCTCGGTCGCGTCAAGAAACTCTTGAAGCAACCGATCTTCATCGACCTTCGCAACATCTATAAGCCCGAGGAATTAGCGAGCGCGGGCTTCGATTACCACTCGATCGGGCGCCCGCCCGTCCTCGCCCGCGCCCGCTGATCCGCGCCGCGATCGCATGACCGGATCCGACGGCCACGCCTTCCACCCGACGGTGCTGCGCGAATACGACATTCGCGGCGTCGTCGGCGAGACCCTGAGCGAGACCGATGCCCGGGCGATCGGGCGCGCGTTCGCGACCATCGTTGGCGGCGAACGGCCGGCGATCGCGATCGGGTTCGACGGCCGCCTGAGTTCGCCCGCGCTCGAAGCGGCGGCGGTCGAGGGGCTGATCGCGAGCGGCGCGCGGGCGGTGCGGATCGGGCGCGGCCCGACGCCGATGCTCTATTTCGCCGTCCACACGCTCGGTCTCGATGGCGGCATCATGGTGACCGGCTCGCACAACCCGCCGGCCTACAACGGCTTCAAGCTGATGCGCGGCAAGCAGGCGTTTTTCGGCGCCGACATCCAGGCGCTCGGGCGCCTCGCGCGCGCCGGCCAGTTCCGCGCGGCCCCGGGCGAGGCCGCAGCGCACCATGTCGCCGCCGATTACGTCCGGCGCCTGCGCCAGGACTACCGGAGCGACCGCGCGCTCGCCGTCGCCTGGGACGTCGGCAACGGCGCGACCGGCGACGTGCTGGCCGATCTGGTGACCCGGCTCCCCGGCCGGCACGTGGTGCTGAACGGCGCGATCGACGGGCGCTTCCCCGCCCACCATCCCGACCCGACGGTTCCCGCCAATCTCGAACAGTTGCGGAAGGCGGTGCTGGCCGAACGCTGCGATGTCGGGATCGCGTTCGACGGCGATGGCGATCGCCTCGGTGCGATCGACGGTCAGGGCCGCATTCTGTGGGCCGACCAGATGCTGGCGCTGTTCGCACGCGACGTGCTGGCCGCACACCCCGGCGCGACCATCATCGCCGACGTCAAATGCTCGAACACGCTGTTCGCCGAGATCGCGCGGCTCGGCGGCAAGCCCTTGATGTGGCGGACCGGGCATTCGCTGATCAAGAGCAAGATGCACGAGACCCGGGCGCCGCTCGCCGGCGAACAGTCGGCGCACATCTTCTTCGCCGACCGCTACTACGGGTTCGACGACGCGCTCTATGGCGCGATCCGGCTGCTCGACTACGTCGCCCATTCGGGTCGGACACTGGCTCAATTCCGCGACGAACTGCCGGCGGTCGTCAACACGCCCGAGCTCCGCATCCCGTGCGCCGAGGATCGCAAGTTCCAGGTGGTGGCTGACGTCAAGAAACGTCTCGAAACGGCACGGGCCGACGTCAATGCGATCGATGGCGTCCGCGTCACCACCGCCGACGGCTGGTGGCTGCTCCGCGCCTCGAACACCCAGGACGTCCTGGTGGCGCGCTGCGAGGCTCCGACCGAGGCGGGCCTGGCCCGGCTCAAAGCGAGCCTGGTGGCTGAGATCCGCGCCGCCGGGCTCGAACCGCCGCCGCTTTAGCCGGGCGGCTTGAATCGCTGTTTATCGTGGCTGCTGTCCCTCCCCTTCCCTCTCCCGCGAGGGGAGGGAGACAGCTGTTAGCCGCTGCTCGACCCGATGCAGGGCCAGCGTGATGGCGAGGCCGGCGACGCCGACGAACGGGTAGAGCCAGCGCATCCCGTCCCAGCCGCCGGTTGCGACCACGAGCGCGGCGATGATCGGCGGCCCGATGAACTGACCGAGCGTGTTGCCCTGAACGATGACTCCGGTGACGACGCCGAACCGCCGCCGATCGGGCGCGTGCAACGGTACGCCGGCATAGGCCGCGCCGGCGATGAAGCTCGAAAGCAGCGCGAGCGGCACCGCGCAGGCGAGCCGCGTCACGGGCGCGACATCGGGCGCGAACACGCCCAAAGGAAGTGTCCCGATCGCGACCGCCGCCGCGCTCAGCATCGCCCAGCGCGGCAGCCCGCGCTGGATGAACCAGCCGCTCGCGGCCATAAACGGGATCAGGCTGGCGACGAACACCGCGGTCAGCAGCGCCGCCACGGTCGTTGAGAAACCGAGTTCCTCGGCGAAGAACGTCGGCATCCACGCCATGATCGAGAAGTTGCAGATGCTCATGATGACGAACATCGCGGCGAGCAGCCACGGGCCCGGCCGGGCCAGCGTCGCGCCGACATCGGCGAGCGTCAGACGGTCGGCGCTCGCCCGGGCGAAGCCGAAGTCGCGGCGCGGCACCCAGATCAGGAACAGCGCGAGCAGCGCCAGGATCACGGCGATGTTCGCAGCCCATAGCCCGCGCCAGCCGAGGAGGCCGAGGCCGAGCGGCGCGATCAGCATCGCTGCGGTCATGCCGCACGGGAAATAGCTCGACAACAGCCCGAGCGCCGCGCGGCGGTCGCGCTCGGTGGCGGCAGCGGCGACGATCGGCGTGCCGCCCACCAAAATCGCGAGGTAGCCGATGCCCTCGACGAACCGGCCGAGCAGCAGGACCGCGAAGCCGGGCGCGGCGCCGCCAAGGACGGTGCCTATGAGCAGACAGAAGAATCCACCCAACACCGTGCGCCGATAGCCGATGCGGTCGGCGACCATGCCGCCGGCCGCGCCCGTCAACGCACCGGCAAGGAACACGATCGAGGCGATCCAGCCGCCCTCGACCAGATCGAGGCCGAGCTCGGCGCGGAGGATCGGCAGCGCCGGGGGCGCTTTGCCGATTTGCAGCGTCCCGGCGACGCTCGCTAAAAATACGGCGATCACGACCGGCCAGCGGGTCGCGGCAGCGCGTTCGGACGGGGCGGCGGTCGGCATCGACAGGGAGGCGAGGGGAGGACGGGTCGCTATACTAGCCCGCGCGCGCAGCCGAGGTGCGAGGTGAATTCGATCGATCTTCAGGTTTCCGACGAGGTGCGGGCGACGCTCGGCGCGGGCCGCGCCGTGGTGGCGCTCGAATCGTCGTTGATCGCACACGGGTTCCCGCGCCCGGACAACCTCAACCTCGCCCACACCCTCGAATCCGCGGTGCGCGCCCGCGGCGCGGTCCCGGCGACGATCGCGCTGCTCGACGGCCGAGCCCGGATCGGGCTCGACGCTGGCGCGCTCGCGCGCCTGGCCGAGGATACCGGCGTCACCAAGTGCTCGGTCCGCGATCTCGCCTATCTGCTCGCGACCGGCGGCAGCGGAGGCACCACGGTCGCGGCGACGGCGCGGCTCGCGGCCGCTGCCGGGATCACCGTGTTTGCGACCGGCGGCATCGGCGGCGTGCATCGCAGTGACGGCCACCAGCTCGACGTTTCGGCCGATCTGATCGAGCTTGCGCGCGCTCGGGTCGCGGTGGTGGCGTCGGGCGCCAAGGCGCTGCTCGACCTGCCGGCGACGCTCGAAGTGCTCGAAACCCAGGGGGTTCCGGTGGTCGGCTTCCGTACCGGCGAGTTTCCGGCCTTTTACACGGCGACGAGCGGTCTCAAGCTGACGCAGCGCTGCGACGACCTCGCGTCGCTGGCCATGGTCGTGCGGACCCATCTCGGGCTCGGTGCCGGCGGGCTCCTGGTTTGCAACCCGCCGCCGCCGGCGCTGGCGCTGGGCTCGGCCGAGGTCGAAGCCCTGGTCGCAGCCGCGCTCGGCGAGGCGGCGCGCGCGGGCATCACCGGCCCGGCGGTGACGCCTTATGTGCTGAGTGCGCTGGGCCGGCTTTCGGGCGGCCGGACCGGCGCCGTCAATCGCGCGTTGATTCTCGCCAATGCCGAGCTCGGCGCCGAGCTGGCGGTTGCGCTCGCTGTGCGGGCGCGACCGGTCAGTCCTTCATCTCGCGGCGCCACTTGAACCAGCGCCGCTCGATCACTTCGAGAATGCCGTCCATCAGCGACAGCACGACGATCAGGATCAGGGTCCAGCCGAGCAGGCCCGCGGTATCGAACAACTGATTGGTGAGCATCATCTCGGCGCCGATGCCGGTGCCGGCGGCGATCGCCTCGGCGAACACGGCGATACGGCCCGAGAACGAGAGCGAGAGGCGGAGGCCCGAAAAGATGAACGGGGTCGCCGCCGGGATGATCAGATAGCGCAACAGTCCGGCCGTGGTCGGGCGCAGCGACTTGGTCATCTGGTAGAGCTCGAACGGGACCGCGCGCACACCGTCGTAGGTGTTGAGCGCGGTGATCGGGAACGTGACGATGAACATGAAGAACCAGACCCGCAGCTCCATGTTCTTGAACCAGATCACGCCCAGGAGCACCCACGTCAGCGCCGGCACGCCCATGATCAGACGGATGAATGGCCGGGCGATGAAATTGAAGCCGTTCGACATCGCCATCAGCACCCCGAACAGGATGCCGAACGAGGCCGAGACCGCGAACCCGCCAAGGATCCGAATCAGGGTCTGGCCGACCGCCACGTAGGTGCCGTTGAGCGTCAGGATGTCCTGAAACTTGGCGATCGCGGTCGGGATGGTCGGGAAGATGTACTTGGGGATAAGGCCACCAAAGAACTGCCACGCCAAGAGCACCGCGGCGATGACGATCGCGGTGCCCAAGGTATCGCGCTGGCTGCCGACCCAGCGAACGTAGCGGCGGACTTCGGCGCCGACCGGAGCGGGCAAGGGTTTGGTTGCGTCGCAGCTCATGGCGCTGGATCGAGCCTCATCCGAACGATTCGCTGTCGATATTGCGGAAGATGTCGCTCCGCACCCGGTCGCGCTGGATCGCCCAGTCGGGGCGCTTGCGGATATCGACCAGCTCGTGAGTCGAGATCACCCGCGCCGGCTTGCCGAGCACCAGGACGCGAGTGCCGAGTTCGAGCGCCTCGGTGATGTTGTGGGTGACGACGATCGCCGCGGTCTGCGACTCGTTGATCAGCGCCATGCAATCCTGGCGAAGCTTGTGCGCGGTGACCTCGTCCAGGTGCCCGAACGCTTCGTCGAGCAGGATCACCTTGGGATTGGTGACGAAGGCGCGCGCGATGGCGACGCGCTGGCGCATGCCGCCCGAAAGCTGATGCGGATAGGCATGCTCCCAGCCGGTCAAGCCGACTTTGGTGAGCCAGACCCGCGCCTGCGCGTAGCGGTCTTCCTTGGCGACCCCGGCGACCTCGAGCCCGATCGCGGCGTTGTCGATCACCGAGCGCCACGGCAGCAGCCGATCGGTCTGGAACACGGCCGCCAGTTTACCGCGCATCTTCATGAAGTCGGCCGATGGCGACAGTCCGTCGATCCGGATGGTGCCCTCACTCGGCGGGTCGATCCCGAGCAGCATGTTGACGAGCGTCGACTTGCCGCACCCGGTCTTGCCGCAGATGCAGACGACTTCGCCCGCCGCGACCGTGAAGGTCACGTCCTTGACGGCGGTGAACGGGTTGCCGTCGAGCCCCGACCCGAACACCTTGCGCACCGACTGAACGTCGACGACCGCACCCATGCGCGTTCTTTCCTTCCGCCCGTGCCCGGCGTCGATCGAACGACGAGAGCGGACCGCGTGGCGCGCCGTCCGCTCTCGGATCGGCCGAGGACGGCGCGCGAACTACGCGCGCCGCCGGCTCGAGCCCTACTCTTCGTGGAAGATCCCGTCGTCCGGGATCTTGTCGATCATGCCGATCTCTTTGTACAGCTCGAATTCCTTCTTGAGCTGCGCCTTCAGGTCTTTGATCGGAATCCCGACCCACTTCATCTTGCGGCCGAAGTAGCCGTCCTGATACATCGCCTTGAAGATGGCCTCATCGAGGTTTGCGCCGCCGGTGCCTTTGCCGCCTGAAATATCGGTTCGAGGAGCGAGCAACCGCTTAGCTTCGGTGGGGTTGGTGTCGATGAATTTTTGCACCTCGGCCATCGTCGTGAGCAGGCCTTTGACCTTGCCTGGGTTGGCCTTGAGCCAGTCGGCGTGGACCGTGAAGACGAGGTACATCTCCTCGACGCCCAACATCTTGGCGACGTCCTTGTCGGGGAACGCGATCGGCTTGAACTTGCCGGGCGCTTGCTGATCGAGGCGGACGGCATACTCAGCCGGCACGACGACCGCGTCGAAATCTCCGCGATCGAGCAGGGCAGCCGACTGCAAAATGTCGATATTCTCGATTTTGATTTCTTTGTCCGGGTCGATCTTGAGGCTCTTCAAGACGGCCAGCACATAGGCGTGAATGTAGGACGCCTTGGGCGAACCCAGCGACTTGCCCTTGAGGTCGGCCATCGACTTCACGGGTCCGTCGGCCTTGGCCATGACCGCGTACGGAAACACCAGCGTACCGCCGACAATGCGGACTGGCGTGCCCTTGTTGTAGTTGGCCGCGAGGTAGTTGACGCCCGAGACGTGCAAGCCGCTATAGACGTTGGTGTAGTAGTCGTTCAGGTACGCGGCAGCCGTGGTGCGCACGTTCCAATCGAGGTTCCAGCCGTTCTTCTCGTCGAGCTTCAGGCCCTTGATGATCGGGATCGGTTGCGAGCTCATCGACGGACCCGGGAAGCTGGCGCTTCCAAGCGTCGGCAACGATTGAGCAGCGACGGCGCCCGCCGCGACCACTGCGGCGGCGACTGCCGCCAACGCCAGCGCCAAACGTCCCGCGAACCCGCGAGTATCGAATTTAGCCATCGTGAGATCCTCCCCTGCGCGTCTTAGGACGCAAAAAAACGGCGTATGCTAGGTGCGACCGGCGGGTGCGTCAACCGCGCGTCGCATCAGGCCCCGGGCGGAAAGATGCGCGGAAACACCGGATGACGCGGATCGTCCGGAAATGGCGCGCCGTGGGCGAGACCGGGGTCGGTATGGGTCTTGATGGCGCGGGCACCGGTACGGACGACGTAGCTCGAGTCCTCGCCGACGAAGCGGTACCCCACCGCCCGACGCCGCCGCGGGGTGTGGTTCCCAGGGGCGCCGTGAAGGAGCCATAGACTGGCGATGATCGCGTCGCCCGGTTCGGTCTCCATGCTGACGATGTCGTAGTTGGCGCGTTCCTTCGCCATATCGGGGACCGGGACCGCGTCGGCGTCGTCCGCCGCCGGTTCGCCGTTCGCCCCGGCCAGGAACTTATGCCGCTTGGGATCGCCCGTCGTCGTCGCGACGAAGCGTTTACCCCACTTGTGCGAGCCGCGCACCCACTCGACCGCGCCCGAGTCGCGGGTCACGTGGTCGAGCGAAATCCACATCCCGAGCGTTTGCCGGCCCTCGCACGGATTGGTCGGGATGTCCTGGTGCCAGCGCGTCTCCTGTTTGGCGTAGGGCTCTTTCACCAGAATGAAGTCGTAGATCAGATTGACGCGGCGAGCGCGCATGAAGCGCGCGGCGATCGCGCCCACCGGCGATTCGAATGCGAGGCGCCGAAAGCCGGGATGGCCGACCCAGAGGTAGTTGTCGTAGGCGAAGCGACCGGGCATGCCCTCGCCGCTCAAGTTAGCGCCGCGCTCGGTCGGACGATCCAAAATCTCGTCGACCGAGCGCGTCATCAGGTCGATCCATTCGGGCGCGAATGCGCGCTTCATAAGAAAGAACCCGTCGCGCTCGTAGGCAGCGACGTCGGCTTCGGAAATCGGTCGCGACGAGGTCGAGAGCATCGACCCTCCTTTACGCCGCCGGTTGCGGCCAAATGCGTGGAAACTGATCGTGGTCGGGCGGGAACGGATCGCCCGGTTTCAGACCGGGGTCGCGTTTGGGTTTAGGCCGGCCCGGCCCGCGCTCGGCGTAACGGGCATCGTCGCCGGCGAGCCGATAGACGATCGCCCGGCGACGGCGGTCCGAGTTGTTGCCGTAGGCGCCGTGAACGGTCAGTAGGTGGTTGATGATGACGTCGCCGGGTTCGGTATCGAACGAAACGATGTCGTAGCTTTCGCGCTCGCCGTCGATATCCGGAAGCGGTTCGAGCCCGTCACCGACCGCGTAGTCGCCGCCTTCGAACGGGCGCGCCGCAAACCAGCAGCCCCAGCGGTGCGAGCCCCTGATCCACTCGGCTGCGCCCGATTCGCGCGTCACGCGATCGAGCGAAATCCACATGCCGCACACCTGGCGGCCGTCGACCCAGTTGTAGGGCTGATCGTGGTGCCAGGGCGTGAGCGCTGGGGTGTGCGGTTCTTTGACCAGCAGCATATCCAAGAGGAACGTGACCTGCCGCGAGCGCAAAATCGCGGCGGCGAGCGCGCCGATCGGTGAGTGTGTCGCCAGCGCGCGGAAGTCGACGTCGTACATCCACATGAAGAGGTCGCGCTCGAATCGCCCAGGCGATCCCGGCGGGTTGATCAGCTTTCCCTCAGCGGTCGGGTGAGCGAGGATGCGGTCGAGCGCGGCCCGCATCCGTTCGACCCAGTCGGTATCGAGCATACCGCGCAAGCACACGACCCCGTCCCGCTCGAACGCATCGACTTCGGCGGGCGTGATCGGACGCAGTGGGGCGCGGTTCACGATCTCACGCGGCGCGCGGCCAGATCATCGGGAAGATGTGGTGGTCGGCGCGCGCCGGAAAATGCTCGCCGTCCTTCAAGCCGACCTCGATGTTGGGGTGGATCGAGAGGAAGGTGTTGCGGACCGCATAGGTCGCTTGCTCGCCCGCGAGCCTGAGGCCGATCGCGCGGCGGCGGCTGTCGGTCGTGTTTCCGGGCGAGGCGTGGCAGGTGAGCATGTCGAAAAAGACCACGTCGCCGGCCTCGCACGGGAGCTCTACGATGTCGTAGCGCGACGGATCGGCGTCGATGTTGGGCATGTCCTCGAGTCCGACCGGACGCGTGCCCTGCTTGTCGCGGCCGGCGTAATTGGGATTGATCGCAGCATCGCCCGAGCCCTTGGGTTCGAACCGCCGTCCCCAGCGGTGCGAGCCGCGGATCATGCGCATCGCGCCGCTTTCCCGCGTCACTTTGTCGAGCGCGATCCAGGCGCTGATCGACTGCGGTCCCTCGACCGGATTGCCGGGACCGTCCTGGTGCCAGAGCGTGGGCTTGGGCGTATTCGGTTCCTTGACCGAGATGAAGTCGAACACCAGCGTCACCTGCCTGGCGCGCATCAACTGGGCGCCGACCGCAGCGGCCGGCGACTCGAAAACGATCTCGCGGAACTTGTCGTTGACCGGCCAGAGCCAGGTATCGAACACGTAGCGGCCCGGCTTCTTGCCCTTGTCGATGTCGATCGTGTACTGGCCGGGGTTGGCAAGCACCTCGTCGACCGCGGCCCGCATGTAGTCGAGCCACGCGCGGTCGAATACGTTCTTGATGATGATGACGCCGTCGCGAGCGAATTGCTCGATTTCGGCCTCGGTGATGGGACGCGGCGGATGCAGATTCAACGCGCTTCTCCCTTGGCGATCAGGCGGTCATTCTAACGGCGCCAGCGGCTGTCGCGGCCAGAGCCGGCGCAGGCCTAGGCCGCGCGCGGCCACATCATCGGGAAATAGCGATGCCGCGGGTCGGCCGGGAAATGGTCGCCGTCCTTGAGGCCGGGGTCGGCGAGCGGGCGGATGTTGAGCTTGGTATGGCGGACTGCGTAGGTCGCCTGCTCGCCGGCGAAGCGGAGCCCGAACGCGCGGCGCCGGCGCTCGGTTGAGTTGCCGCCGGCGGCGTGGACGGTCATCAAGTTATGGATGATGAAATCGCCCGGCTCGGCGCCGACGGTGACGACGCCGTAGCGGGCCGGCTGGGCATCGATATCCGGCATCTGGTAGAGGCCGTCGGGGCGCTGCTCGTCGTCGCCTCGGCCGGCGTAAGCCGCGTGCTTGGAGATGTTGCCCGACCCGGTCGGCTCGAACGCCTTGCCCCACTTGTGCGAACCGGGCGCATAGCGCAAGGCGCCGCTCTCGGGCGTCACGTGGTCGAGCGCGATCCACATGGTGCAACTCTGCTGGCCTTCGACCGGATTGCCGGGCGCGTCCTGGTGCCACGCCGTGGCCTTGGGCGTATGCGGCTCTTTGACGGAGATGTAGTCGAACACCAGATTGACGCGCTTGGCGCGCATGAAGGTGGCGGCGATCTCGGGCGCCGGGCAGCTGAAGACGACGTCGCCGAACTTCTTGTTGTAGGTCCAGATCCAGGCGTCGAACGTGAACCGCCCCGCCGTGCCGTCGTCGCCGGCGATATCCATGCTCTGGGGTCCCGGGTGGGTGAGCACTTCTTCGACGGCTTCGCGCATGGCCTCGACCCAGTCCATGTCGAACAGGCCCTTGACCAGGAGGAAGCCATCCTCCTCGTAACGGCGGATTTCGTCTTCGGTGATTGCCCGAAGCGGATGCTTGTTCACGGGTCGCGCCCTCCGTCTGCTGATTGTCGGCCCCTCCCGGACCGGGCCGGAACTGTAGGCGATTTCGCGACTGCCGTCACTGCCGCGTGAGGCGTCCGTCGCTCCGGCTGGTGGTCGCTTACTCGGTGCGGCCGTCGGGGCGGATCGGCACGCAGACGAACTGCTTGCGCTTCAAGGTCGAGCAGGCATCGCGAGCGGTATCCTCGGTGAACCCGACCAGGCGTGCGCGGAACAGGGCCTTGCCTTTTTCCGATACCGTTTCGATCGCGACCCGGGCGCCGCGCAGGGCGGGAATCGCGTCGAACACGCGACTCGCCTCTTTTTCGGCCGAAACCTGACGGCGGAAGGCGCCGACTTGCACGCTCCAGCCGCCGCCGGCCGCGGCCGGCGGCGTATAGGTCCGCGCCGCGGCGAGGGCGACGGCGTGGCCGGGCCGGTCGTCGGTCTTGACGGTCCGTGCCGACTTAGCCTGGGCGGCTGCCGTGCGCACCGGGACCGGTGCCGCCGCCGCGACGACGGTCGGCGGGGCAGTAATGCCGAAGACGCCGTCGAGCAGGATCCGTGTCTGTTCGTCGCGGCTGCGCGCCGAGTTGCCGCCCAAGACCACCGCGATCAGGCGGCGGCCGTCGCGCTCGGTCGAGACGGCGATGTTGAAGCCGGAGGCGCGGGTGTAGCCGGTCTTGATGCCGTCGACGCCGGGATAGCTACCGAGCAGCTTGTTGTGGTTGACGAACAGTCGGTTGCGGAAGCGGAACTGTTCGGTCGAGAAGTAGTGATAGTGGTGGGGATAGTCGGACAGCAGGGCGCGGGCCAGGATCGAAATGTCGCGCGCGGTGGTCGACTGCAGCGGCTCTGGCAACCCCGACGCGTTGCGATAGAGCGAGCGCTCCATCCCAAGCTGGCGCGCCTTGGCGTTCATGAGGCGCGTGAAACGCTCCTCGCTGCCGCCGAGCGCCTCGGCCAGCACCACGGCCGCGTCGTTGGCCGAACGGGTAACGACGCCGAGAATGGCGTCCTTGGTCGTAATCGTCTGGCTGGGGAGCAAACCGAGCTTGGTCGGCTCTTGCTCGGCCGCGTCGGTCGAAACCTTGAGCTTCTGGCCGAGCGCGAGCTTACCGGCATCGAGCGCCTCGAACACCAGGTAGAGCGTCATCATCTTGACGAGCGAGGCCGGGATGCGAGGTTCGTCGGCATCGGACTCGGCGATGATACTGCCATCGCGCGCATCGACGATGATTGCAGCCGGCAACGCGGTCGCGCGGTCGATGACCGCTGCCGATAACGGCGCCGTGAACCAGATCAGTGCGGCGATAAACGCGAGCGAGCGAAACCAAACTATCACGGCCAACACCCCAACGACGTCTGTGCCCGTCTGCGTCCCCCCCGGGTCGCAAAATCGCGTTTCGTTCGTTCTTAGTAAGTGACTGTAGTTAATCGTTGATTCACCGTCTACCACAAAACGTCGAGCGACCATCGACGCCGCAGGAGCGGCGCTCGCGTGCAAACCCGACGACCCTCTTGCGCAACCGGGCGACCGTCACGCGCAGCCCGGGAAAGTCCGGACTCGCCGCCTGCGGCGTCCGATCTATGTCACTGCCGCGCCTCGAAAAAGCGGCCAAGACTCTTGAGCCGAGCATCAACTACATTAATATCGGG
>Ga0194132_10007817_pt1 | contig 15679 bp, 12 predicted proteins | sample TA2KigOf80mmetaG_FD_148612 | JGI IMG/M metagenome (GOLD analysis project Ga0194132, IMG submission 148612) | Freshwater microbial communities from Lake Tanganyika, Tanzania - TA2015054 Kigoma Offshore 80m | ecosystem: Environmental > Aquatic > Freshwater > Lake | place: Tanzania: Lake...
GTCGCCCGCGTTCATCCAGCTCTTCGACCAGACTTCGATACTTAGACCGAAGCCAGCACACAATGGTCTCGTCTCTCATCCCTGCTCTTGTGCAGAGGCTCTCCACTCCGGTCAATCACTATTGCGGTAAGTTGTTTCCTGCCACCGCCTTAGGTTAATTGTTCCCGGTATGACCTGCCTCATGACATTCGTATACGTGGATCGCACAGGATGAGTCTGTAGCGTGCGCTGTGCGCACGCTACGGGCAGTGTCCCAATGTCTTGTGGTTCGATTGAGGTCGTGATGCATTCGTCCTCGATCACTGGTACAGTGCTCAGTCTCGTGGAGATGTCACCGTTGTGGAGTATACACAGAAATGAGTACCGCTAAGCCGGCCAAACAACAACGTCCTGAGGCGAGTCTGCCTCGATCTCAACCACCTGCTGTCAACAGTGTCGATCGTGTTACGTACGAAGACGTACCGACGATCCTCGGGGCGACATTGTCGGAGATTAACCCGGAAGATCGTGCGCATGCGTTGCGTGGTGCGCAGATTCTCGCCCAGTGCCTCAAACTTGAGGGAGTTGATGTGTTGTTCGGCTATCCGGGCGGGGCGAACTTAGAGATTTTCGATGTCCTGCAAGAATATGACATCCGTTGCATTCGTGTCGAACATGAACAAGGTGCCGCCCATGCGGCGGAAGGATTTGCCCGTGCGACTGGCAAAGTCGGTGTGTGTCTGGCAACTTCTGGTCCGGGGGCGACGAATCTTGTTACGGGCATCGCTGATGCGAACAGTGATTCAGTGCCGATCGTCGCTATTACAGGCAACGTGCCTTCGCACTTGCTCGGCAAGAATGCCTTTCAAGAGGTAGACATCGTCTCGATTACCCAGCCGATTACCAAGAAGAGTTTCCTCGTCGATAGTGTGGCAAGTATTCCAACGGTGGTGAGGCAAGCCTTCGCGCTGGCAGGAGGGAACCGTCCCGGCCCGGTCCTCATCGATATTCCTAAAGATGTGCAACAACACTATCCGCGTGACCCAGAAGGAAAGTATACGCCACCGCGAATGCCGGCAGAGATTGCTCCGCCAGAGCCACCGGTGGGGGAGATTTCCTCATCTCAGCTCGATGTGTGTTGTCAACTTTTGCGTACTGCGCGGCGACCGATTCTGTACGTTGGTGGCGGAGTGACGAGTTCTGATACCCAGGGACTGTTACTGCAGCTTGCGGAAAAGCTCGGCTGTCCGGTGACGACGACAATCATGGGGCTTGGAGTCTTCCCGCCAGATCATCCGTTGTCATTGCACGTCCTTGGTATGCACGGCACCAAATATGCCAATGTTGCCATTAATGAGGCAGATTTGGTTCTGGCGATCGGTGTCCGTTTTGATGACCGCGTGACCGGGAAAGTGAGTGAGTTTATCAAGCACGGCACGATTATTCATATTGATGTCGATCGCAATGAACTGAACAAGAATAAACCTGTGACTCTCCCTATCTGTGCTGACTTGCGCGCTGCGCTACAGCAACTGCTCGAAAATGTACAACCGGGTGATTATCGCGATTGGGTGGATTACGTCACAGATCTGAAGCATCGTTATCCTCTCGCAGTTACAGACAGTGCTGAACTCTCCCCGCAATACGCCATTGCTCTGCTCAGTCAGATCACCAAGGGTGATGCTTTGATAACACTTGGCGTGGGCCAGCATCAGATGTGGGCGATGCAGCATTATCTCGCGCGCCAGTCGCGGTCGTTCTTGAGCAGCTCTGGGTTTGGCACCATGGGCTTTGGCTTACCCGCTGCAATTGGTGCGAAGATTGGTTGCCCGGAGCGCATGGTCATCGATATCGATGGGGACGGGAGTCTCAACATGACCATCCACGAATTGAGCACCTGCCATCGCTACGAACTCGGTGTCAAAGTGGTTGTCATCAATAACCAGTGGTTAGGGATGGTACGGCAGTGGCAAGATATGATCTACAAAGGACGGCGCGCCGAGAGCAGCCTGAGTGACCCCACCACGGCGGTCAAACGACCTGAAGAAATCGATATCTATCCGGACTTTCTGGCCATTGCTCACGGCTACCGTGTCAAAGCAGAGCGAGTCACCAACAAAGAAGACCTCCCTGCAGCGTATGCGCGCATGCTCGCTGACCCGCGTGAGCCGTATCTGCTAGACATTATCGTTCGGCCTGAGGAGAATGTGTATCCCATGATTCCGGCAGGTGCGACCTACAAGGACATCATTATGTCTGAGGCCGACCTCAAGAAAGATTCGTCCAGTGGTAAGCAAGGCTCGAACATCTAGCCAGAGAGCGGCAAACCCGTTAGGCTGCACTCCATTGCCAGGGGTGTCGCACGCCACCGCAGGTAGTCATCGGCAGCTAAATCAAGTACAGTAAGGCAACACTAATCGCAATTATATCTAAGGAGGGCGTTATGCACGTAGGATACGGCGCAGTTTTTCAAAATCCAAACAACCAGTTATCTGATCGCGAAATATGGCAGAACGAAGTCCGTTTCGCGGAGATGGCTGAACCGCTGGGATTCGACTCGGTCTGGGCGATTGAGCATCACTTTGATGATTACACTATGTGCCCCGATCCGGTGCAGTTCCTGACCTATATGGCTGGGCGGACGAAGACCGCAAAGCTGGGTTCGATGGTGATCGTGTTGCCGTGGCATGATCCGATTCGCGTGGCTGAACATGTGTCAGTCTTAGATCACCTCTCGAATGGTCGATTCATTTTAGGCATTGGTCGTGGGCTTGCGCGTATTGAGTATGAAGGCTTTCGTCTTGATCAGAATGAAGGACGTGCACTGTTCGTTGAACATGCCGAGCTGATCTTGGAAGCGCTTGAGAAAGGCTACATGCAAGGCGGTCAACATACCAATCAGCCGCGCCGTGAGATTCGTCCATTCCCATTCAAATCCTTCCGTGGTCGCACTTATGCGGCGGCGGTCTCGCCGGATTCGTCACCGATTATGGCGAAGCTCGGCGTCGGGCTCTTGGTCATTCCGCAAAAGCCGTGGGATGCGGTGAAAAAGGATTTCGAGGTCTATCACGCGGCCTGGAAGCAATATCATGGTGATACGCCAGCGCCGAAGCCGCTCAGCGGTGGATTCGTCTTTGTTGACGAGAATAAAGATCGCGCTGAAGAGATGGCGATGAAGTGGCTCACCAGCAATTACAAGACGGTTATCAAGCATTATGAAATGACCGCAGAGCACTTTGGCACCCATAAGAGCTATGAATCGTATCGCATGATTACCAAATATATTGGTAAACACGGCGCTGATACGGCTGCCTTGGATTTTGCCAAGCTCATGCCGTGGGGCACACCTGACCAAGTGCTGGAAAAGTTGTCGACGATCAAGACGATGATCGATGCCAACGGGTTCATGCTCAATTTCAGCTACGGCGGCATGCCGTTCGCTGATGTGGAGAAGAGTCTAAACTTGTTTGCCAAGAAAGTATTGCCAGAGGTCAAGAAGTGGCAAACTGAGCCACTGAAAGACCCGGCTGAGTTCGACGCCCGGCAGTACGTGGCAGCGTGAGCTCTATCCTGGGAGCGCGGGCGTCCCGCCCGCACAGGGAGCGTCCGAGACGGTCGCGCTCCCAGAAAGGAACACTACCCTAATGCCCTTCATATCAATGAATGATCCGCAATTCTGGGCCCGCTGTCCGAAGGAGTTAGAACCTGTCATCGGGAAAGGTATCACCGGGCTCGCGTATTTTGAGCTTGGTGAAAAGAAAGATAACCCGCCGACAGTTGTTGCCTTGCGCATGGGGCCAGGCTGGGTGCTGCCACGCCACGCCCATGACTGTTACCGCTTTGAGGTTGTCACTCACGGGACATTAGATGTGGGTGACCGCATCTTGAAGCCGGGCGATGTGATGATCAGCGAACCTGGTATTGCCTATGGGCCACACATTGCAGGCCCTGAGGGCTGCACGACCTTCGAAATTTTCAGTAATCACAAAGCCGCGTTTGTGACATTGCTCGACGGGCCCGATGGGCCGGTTGAATGTGACATGTCGACCACAGAAGGAATGCAGAAGATGCAGGATCTGATGCGACGTGCGGCAGCGGAGGCGGCACGGGCCTGAAGTAATCCCGTCGTAAATACGGACCAGAAGGCTATTCGTTCGTGTGCGCTTCTTGCGCCTGTTGGCCGTGTCATTCTGAGCGGAGCGAAGAATCTCTCTGAGAGACCCTTCGTTTCACTCAGGGTGACACATCGTGAGATTAATCTTTCATTACACCACCAACCGGTACCCATCTCCGTCTTTCACTAATTTCCCAGCCGTTGGGCCAGCGAAATGCGTTCCGATAATCAACGTTGGCGTATCGGCATATTCAGCAAAGACACGGCGACGTGTCGCGATCGCGGCGTTATTATCGACATCAAACGGCGTCGCGATGCCTGGATCGTGGAATTGTACCGGGTGATGAATGAAGTCACCGGTAATCATGGCTGACGCGCCCTTGGACTCGATGATGACCGAACAATGCCCCGGTGTATGACCAGGAGTGGGAATCAACCGGACTCCTTCACAAATTTTCGGTGATCCTTCAATTGGTTTTGCTAAGCCTGCATCGAGCACTGGCTTGACCGAATCAGCCCAGACGCGGCGTTGTACCTGAAAGAAATCTTCTTTGGCATTGGGATCAATATTGCCGAAGAAATCGAGTTCCTTCTTCTCCATGATGTACTGCGCCTTGGGGAAGGTCGGGACCCACTTGCCGTTTTGCAGCCGTGTGTTCCAGCCGACGTGGTCGAGATGTAAATGTGTGCAGAGCACGTAATTAATGCTCTCAGGCGGATAGCCTGCCGCTTTCATATCTTCGAGGTAAGAGGTGTTGAGATTGCTCATGATTCCCATCGGATCGCGGTTGCGATCATTACCGATACAGGTATCCACCACGAGTTTCGCTGTGGGCGTGTCCACAATCAGCGAATGAATACTTAGAGTGAGTTTTCCCTCTGGAGTGACGAAATGTGGGAACAGCCACTTTACGTTCTTCACGTACTCTGGCGTTGCTGCGGGAAGGACATCAGAAAATTCCGGATACACGATTTCTGTGATCTTCGTAATCGTGACATCACCGACTTTCCATTTCATAGCTTTCTCCTCCTGTAATGGATTGCTGAAGATCGACTCCTTAGCAAAAGAAACCCATTTGCACTACATGGGGGCACTACTTCGCCATTCGTGCTCGACAACGAATGGTCTCTTCTATATCCAGCTTTAGCGTGTGCTGGTCAATGACCACACCATACTGTTTCTCTGCCTGTTCGATACTGACGTGCTCGTCTAGTACGTCATCTAACACCTTGTGTGGGTCACGGGCGAATGGATCGCCCCAACCGCCGCCACCACCTTTAAACGTGGCAATAATCGTCCCAGGAGGTGAGGGGCGGTTGGCAGCAGATTCGAGGACTTCTTCTTCATGGTCAGTTCCCCAATTGAGAACATAACGGCTGCTCGCTCCATCTTTGCCACCCGCAAATCCTGGAGAGGTATGACGTACCCCTGTGAGCGCGACATTGAGAATCGAGGTGTCTCGCACGCTCTCGCGTTTCATGGCGAAACCAGGAACACCACGCCATTGGCCGGGGGCGGCTGTATCCGAAACATATTCATACTGGTGATAGCGGAACGGGAACTGAATTTCGCTCATCTCGACAGTAGAGTAAATCAGTCCACACATTGGCGCTGGCCATCCACCCCAGCCATCACACCCTCTCGTACCACTCGCAGCAACGAGCGTATTGCCATACTCAATCGTGACAAACATCGAGTTATAGCGTGAGTCATGGCCATAGGTCGTGCAGAGACAATAATTGAGAGACACTGCGCCTGCCTTCTCGGGAACCGCTTGGGCGAGTGCTCGCATCGTCGCGGTGCCGACATCACCACCAATGACGACCGTACTGAACATGCAGGGCGCTGGCGGTAACGGGTTCACGACCGTGCCTTCGGGTGCAGTGATTTTCACCGCACGGAACACCCCAGAGTTGACGGGAATATCTTCCGGTAACACAGCACATAGGGCGGTAAACACCCACGACGCAGTATTGCCAAACGGACTGTTCACAAACCCGGGGGTCTCGGGACTGGAACCTGCGAAATCGACACTGAGGTCTGAACCGTTGATCGTCACCGTCGCTTTGACCTGTAAATCGTGCGTGCCTTGACTATCGTGGTCTAGAGTCGAAGTCGCTTCATAGACGCCGTCCGGCCACTTGGCGACTTCCGCACGAAAGCGTTTCTCAGCGTAGTCGAGTGTGTACTCGATACTTTCATTGACGACTTCACCACCATACTTGGTAAACAACGCTCTGATACGCTGCTCAGCGAGATTACACGCGCCAAACATCGCTGCCAGGTCGCCACGCAAGACGTTAGGAATACGCGAGTTGGCAAGAATCCACTCCAAAATATCGTGGCGGAGAACGCCTTTCTCAAAGAGTTTGATTGGTGGAATACGTAGCGCTTCTTGCCAGATGTCCTTGGCTTCTGGGTTATAGCCACCAGCCACCGGTCCACCAAAATCGGCCATGTGTGCTCGTACCGAAGGAAACAGCACTGGCTTGCCTTCAAAGAAGACCGGTTTCATTACCGTCCAGTCGGCATGATGCGTCCCGCCATAATACGGATCATTGAGCATGACGATGTCACCTTCGTGCAGATCGTCACGAAAAGTGTTCATCAAGGCTTCGACTGAGAGAATCGAAGCAAAGATATGTACGGGAATCGCCGTGGCGCGCGCTACGAGACGGACGTTACTACCATCGTAGAAGAACACGCCGGTCGAGTAGTCATGCACCTCATTAAACAGAGGATGCACGGCAGTCCGTTCGACTGTTTTGCTCATTTCTTCGGAGATGGCTTCTAATGAATCCTTCACCACAAGAGCGGTAATACGATCGACCATAGGTATACTCCTTATGCACGTGGCAGAGAGGGAAACGGACATCCCGGACGCCCACAACCTGTGATCATAAAGGGTAGGGCAGGAGGCGAGAAAGTATTCGTTACCTGGGGTACGGATACGTATGCTAATTGCGCTTGTTGTATGTGGGCATCTATTCCATACGCGACTGTTAAACTTGGTTCGTACACTGACCACCCCACCGACTGTGGCACTTTGGCGTTGAGCAAGCTTCCTTCAGGAATGACACACGAAAACACGCTTAACAATCCTGAGTTTACGAACAGCGACGGCCACAGGCCCAAGAATGGCATGAGTGCTGCAGCTTTCGTGGTTGTCGCGGTTGCATTGATAAAGCCTTTGGCTGTAGGTGAGGTGTCTGAGAAGTCTATTCTCACGGTGCCATCAACTATCGATAGACGTGTCACAACGCGAAACTCTTTTTCCTCCAAGCACGAATGAATGGGTACGCTCTGGCCGTACCCCTTGCCGAACGCAAACGTTTGAATTGCTCGACGTGCTTGTGCTTCTGTGTCAGCGAGAAGATCCTGCACTTCCCGTGTATAGTCTGCTGTTGTGTATTGAGTCACGAGAGATTTGACGTCGGTTTTGCACTGATTCAACACACCAACCACGATCTCCACATCTTTTTCGATCAAATGCGGCAAGCGACTGTTCAGCAATAGCATCGTGAGTGCATCACGCTGTATCTGCCTACCACGATAGAACTTGACCGGAGTGACGCGAACCCCTTCAGCCCAGATTTCCAGAGCGAACGGATAATAGCCTCCAAGCGACTGACCGCCAATGTCCGCGAGCGGTACTTGGGCGATGCCATACCCAACTAACTTTTTCCTGAGAAAGATTGGCGTAACTAACGTTGCATCCTGTAAATGTGTACCGCCGGAGAAAGGGTCATTGGTGAGGACAACATCACCGTCAGATAGCTTACCATCAAAGGCTGCGAGTACCGCGTGCAACACTGCGTCAGTAACAACCAACCGCGCAGGATTATCGACCTGAACAATCTTTGCATCAGCAGAAGCTATCGCGCACGTGACGTGGCGGCGATCAACCAGCGCGCGCGATGTGAGTGCGCGCAGAATCGTTGAACGCATACGTGCAGTGATAGCTGCAAGACTGCTCTGCAGTGACTGCTGTTGTGGTTTTGCGATAGCTGCCATATCACAGCACCTCGATGACATAGGTCAGATGGTCAGCGAGCGTCGCTCGCTGACCAGGAAAAATCACAATCGATGTTGCCTTTTCTTCAATCACAGCCGGACCTTCGATAATATTTCCTGCCATCATGCGATTCCCGTCATAAATGTTGGTCTCCACGAAGTCCTGGGCAAGCGGCGAGTACACCGGACGTTTGCCTTTGAGCGCTGGTTGAGGATCGCCGCCTTGTCGTGGCACGGTTTGCAGGACCGGTTTGATACGTACGCCAACGAGATCGAGTTGGACACTCAGGACTTCGACATCATCTTCGGGCTTGTTAAAGGTATATAACTGCTTGTGGAGTTCATGAAAGCCGCGAATCGCCGCGCTCATATCCGTCGCGCTGATCATGCCATCACTATTGGAAATCGGTACGGTGACTTCGTGGGTCTGACCGACGTAACGCATTTCTACGGCAAGCTGGGTGATGATTCCCTGGAGATGCGCTCGCTGCGCACCAAGTGCCTCGTCTGCTTCAGCACGCATGCGCTGATATAACTCGTTCATACTCTTCAGGTCGATGGTACTCCCACGTGCATAGAAGCTGCGTACACGACTGACCCGTAAATCCGACAGCAGATCGCCTAACGCGCACAGCATTGGCGCGGTATTCTTCGGCACCAGAATGGTACGAATACCCAGTGGCTCGACCAATGCGCCTGCATGGATCGCTCCAGCACCGCCAAATGCGGTCAGAGCAAAGTCCCGTGGATCATATCCCTTGGCCAATGACACTTGGCGCACGCTGTTGCTCATGCCGTTATTGACGATACGGAAGATGCCGCTCGCAGCTTGTAGCAGATTCATTCCCAACGGCTCGGCAACTTTGGTCATAATTGCCTGACGTGCTGCGTCAGCATTCAAGCGCATCTCGCCACCGAGGAAGGAGTCTGGATTGACATATCCCAAGACGACATCCGCATCTGTCACCGTTGGTTGTTGTCCACCAAAGCCATAACACGCTGGACCAGGATTGGCGCGCGCACTTTCTGGACCGACTCGTAATGCCCCACCTTCATCAACCCAGGCGATACTGCCTCCACCTGCGCCTATGGTGTGAATATCGATAAACGGCACTGCCACGCGATAGCGACTCATCCATTGGTCGGTGCCAATGCGCGGGCGACCATCTTGCACCAGGCAGACATCAAAGCTCGTGCCGCCCATGTCGATGGTAATGACATTCTTGAAGCCAGAACTCTGACCGAGATGCGCACCAGCAACCACGCCACTGGCTGGCCCGGATAACAACGCCTGCACTCCATGATGACTGGCTTGTTCGATGCCAACCACGCCGCCATTGCCATGCATGATGAAGATCTCACCGCCAAAGCCACGTTCGCGCAGCTCAGCTTGCAGACGTTGCAGATATCGGCGTAAACGCGGAGTGACATACGCATCAACTAACGTCGTGCTGAGCCGCTCGAACTCTCGCACTTGCGGTAGTACTTCAGACGACAACGCGACATATACATCAGGCAGTGTCTCATGAATGATCTCACGCGTGCGCAGTTCATGGACCGGGTTCAGAAACGAGAACAGATAACACACCGCGATCGACTCGACCTCCATTGCCGCGAGGCGTTTGACCGCTTCTCGGACCTCGTCTTCTGCAAGGGGTTTTACAATAGTGCCTTCCGCATCGATGCGTTCGGTCACCCCCAAGCGTTTACGGCGTGGGACAATGGGATGCGGGGCAGGCAGACGAATATCAAATGCCGCTTCTTTATAGTTGCGGCGAATCTCGATGATGTCACGGAAACCTGCAGTAGTAATGAGTCCCGTATTCGCGCCGTTGTATTCCAGCATCGTGTTCGTTGCCACGGTCGTGCCGTGCACGATCACCGAAATCTTCCGTAACAAATCGTTGCCACGCAAGCCATATTTCCCAGCCAGTTTCTCGATCCCCGAGAGAACACCGAGAGCTTGGTTCTCAGCGGTCGAGAGGACTTTTTCGGTTTCTATGTGACCGGTTTCATCCGCACACACCAAATCGGTAAACGTGCCACCAACGTCAATGCCCAAAGTATACGACGTCATACCCTTCTCACCTTTTGTCGTTTCGGCTTAGGCCTATGCGCGAGTCGAGTCGTGCAGCTTTCAGATTCGTCCAGGGGCGAGGCTTAGCACGAACCGAGAAACTTTGCGAGCAAGGAGAGAAGTCCACGGCGGTTCCGCAATAGTGAGACCGTCGTCTTTTTTTATTTAAGAAATTGTCCGACTAGCCGTTTATTAATGTAGAGACCGAAGGGTACGAGTCTCCTCTGGCTTCTCCGTGTTGATCAAATAGCCGCGAGTGAGGGTGGGCAACAGCGTTCGTACTTCGATGAGAGGTGTGACAAGGCTTTCACTTGCTGTTCGCCGAGGTGTTTACAGTGAGCGTCCGTTCCGTATTTGGAGGCTCGAGGGGGTACCTTTACGGTGGAAGAGCTAGGAAAAGATGAACGCACATATGGATACTCAGGGGATAAATCACCTCATTGTTGGCTGGCTTGATTCGCAACGATATGCATTACGCTTAGGCGTGGTCGAACGTATCGTTCGTGCGGTTGAAGTAACTCCGCTCCCCCATGCGCCCGAGATCGTTCAGGGCGTTGTCGACATTGAAGGTGTCGTCATCCCTGTGGTCAATGTCCGCCGTCGCCTCGGCCTTCCAGAACGTCCCATTGCTCTCAATGACCGCTTCATCGTTATTCGGACACGAAAACGACCAGTGATTGTCGTGTTGGACACGGTTCAAGAGATTCTTGAGATCTCCGCAGAACAGATCATGACAGCTGAACAGATCGTGCCTCGCTCGCAGCACCTTGCGGGAGTGGTCAAGCTGTCCGACGGGATGATTTTTATTCACGACTTGGATCAGTTTCTCTCTCTCGATGAGGAGCAATCCCTCAATCACGCTCTCCTGCAGGCATAAGAGGCTGACAATGCTCCCATCGCTGCCAACCAAACTCTTACTTAGCTTGAGTGAACGTATTGAAGCTGCGATGGGCTTATACTTTCCTCCAGAGCGACTCGCCGACTTGGAACGAAAAATTCGCCTTGTGGCCCGTGAACTCGCCTTTCTTGATCTGGAAGCGTTCGTTCGTCAACTGCTCGCCTCTCCTTTCGCGAACGATCAGGTACGAACCCTGGCCGGGTATCTCACTATTGGAGAGACGTACTTCTATCGTGAGCCCCAAGTATGGGACATACTCCAGAATGAGATTCTTCCATCGCTGATTGCTGACCGGACTGATCATACGCAATCGCTTCGCTTCTGGAGTGCAGCCTGTAGCACCGGTGAGGAACCGTATACGCTGGCGATGACGCTGACCCAAGCCTTTCCCCAGTGCCAGGAATGGCGGCCTGTCGTTCTTGCGACGGACGTGAACCCCAAAGCCTTGTGTCGTGCTCAAGCCGGGGTCTACAGTTCCTGGTCATTTCGCGTCACGTCACCGGAAATACGGGGACGATTTTTTCAGCCTGTAGAGAACAAGCAGTTCGCCATTCGAGCAGAAATTCAAAAGATGGTGACTTTCGCCGAAGCGAACCTTGTCGATCCCAGTCCCATCCCAAACAGTGAGATGATGGACGTCATCCTCTGTCGCAATGTGTTGTTTTACTTTTCCCCCGAACGAGCGAGGCGTGTACTGGAACGCTGCTACGACAGTCTCGTCGACGGCGGTTGGCTCATTGTGAGTCCGGTAGAAACGACCTACCTCGGCGATCTTCCTTTTGTTCCAGTGTTGATCGAAGGCAATACGGTCTATCGGAAAAAAGCGCGACTCTCGTACCGCCCGACTGACTGGTCGACTCCGTCGCCCGTGGTCCCTCAACACATGCCGCGGCAAGTCCCTTCTCTCACGCCGCTGCAGATGACTGTGGCAACGAGCCTGAGCACTGACGACCAGAAGACCTCGTCTGCGACAGTGACAGTCAATCCGGACTTCAGTCTCGACCCTGTTCTTTCTTCGCCACCCTCGATGCCCGTGGAGAGTGTCTCACCGTACGAACAAGCGCGTGCCTTGTATGAACAAGGGCACTACGAACAAGTGATTGCGTTCCTCGTGCCGCGGTGTGGTGAAGCCGACTGCTCGATTCCGATGACCGCACGCGATAACGCCATGCTCACGTTGTTGGCCCGTGCCTACGCCAACCAAGGATGTTCGCTCGAAGCCCGAGCCTGGTGTGAGAAAGCAATTGCCAACGATCGTTTTGACGCTGGCCTGTATTACCTCTATGCAACCGTGCTGCTGGAACTGGGATGCTTCGCATAGGTGACACGCTCCCTGCAACAGGCCATCTACGTCCATCCCGACTTTGTCCTTGCCCACTTTGCGTTAGGAAACCTCTTCCTACAACAGAAGCGTTTTAATGAAGCCAAGCGTCACCTCACCAGTGCCTTGAATATTTTGCAACGGATCTCACAGGACGAAGTCGTCCCTGAATCGGAAGGGCTAACCGCCGGGCGACTCGCCGACCTGATTAACGCTATGCTCCAAAGGTAATGAGCGATGAATACACAGTCGCAACGACTTTCACTAGTAGTGTCTCAGACACCGACAACAGACCTCCTCCCAGAGGAGCACGAACAGCAGCTTCTGCGGACGCGTGCACGTCTCTTGGCTCGCCCTCGCGCGAAACAGACTGAGGCGACGAACGCGACGGTCAAACTTGTCCAATTCCTCATTGGCGATGAGACCTATGCGTTTGACGCGATCTTCTTGCGCGAGGTCTATCGCATGAAAGAGTACACGCGTATCCCCGGTGCCCGTCCCCATGTGCTCGGCGTCATCAATGTTCGCGGCCTCATGGTTGCCGTGATCGATCTTCACCGTTTGCTCGGGTTTTCCAGCAAGGTGACGACAGCGCGGGACCAGGTGCTTATTCTGCAGGCGCAGGGAAAAGAAGTGGGAATCCTGACCGACGGAACACTGGGCATACGTGCGTTATCGATCGAAAAGATTTATCCCGTCCCACCAATGGTGGCTGAGACCAGAGCTGTTTATTTGCGCGGCGTAACTGACGAACAAATGATCGTGCTCAATACTGAGAAAATATTGTTCGATGTTCGCGGCGTTACGTAAGACGGACCTATGTGAACCCACTGTCATTCTTCTGATTGAGAAACCAACGCGTGTGAGGACACGCAGAGCGATCTACGAGCAGACAAGGAGCTTGTTATGAAAAAGTTAACGGAGATGTTACGGACCCGCTTAGATGACATGCCTTTAGCAAAGAAACTGTTTATGTTGTCTACGATCTTCACGATCGTTATTGCGTTCCTAGGCTTTGGCCGTATTTCTTACCAGAAAAATCTCAGTATCGACTTCGCCCAGAAAGAAATCGTCGGGGTGAAGTACTATGTTCCGGTTCGGAACCTTCTGCAGCATCTCCAGCAGCATCGCAGTTTATCTGCCGTTGCCCTGTCGCCTGGGGCAGACGTCAGCGCGAAAGAGAAGCGCATGGCAAAGGAGCAGGAGATCGAAAGTGACATCCTCGCCATCGATGCTGTCCATCTAGAGCTTGGGAGTACCCTCACTGGCGCTGGAGAGAGTGTCGGCCAAGCGTGGGCGAATTATAAGCAACAGATTCAAGCGCTCTTCAGAGAAACGACTACGTTATCTGCAGAGGAAAGCCTCCGACGCCACAGTGCCCTCATCGGAGAGCTTTTAGAGTCGCTCTTGGTGGAAATCAGTGACACCTCAAACATTACCTTGGACCCCGACATTGAAACGTACTATCTGGGCGTGGTGCTTTTTCCCGACGTTCTCCGCCTCTCTGAAGAATTGGGACAAGCACGGGCCGAGGGGGTAACAGTGCTTGGTCGCGCTGCACGCGCGGTGACAAGCGAGGACCAGGAGCGGTTTTTCCGCCACCGGGTCATTATCGAGCAGAAGAAAAACTCGATTGCCGATGCTCTGGCGAAAGTGTATGCCCGCTATCCCAAATCCCGTGAGACTCTGCTCAGCTTCGAACAAGAAGCCAAGAAAGCCAGTGCCGAGGCGGTCGAAAAAATTAACCAGCAGTTCTTGGCTGGAACTCCGAGCATGAGTGCCATGGAATATCTGGACTGGAGCACCAAGAGAATCGATAGTGTCTTTGCTCTGTTTGACAAGTCCGCGCCGATCTTGGACGAACTGCTAAGCGCGCGTATCACCCGAGATTACTGGATCCTGGGAAGACTCGTCGTATTCGTTCTGTTGGGAACGGGACTTGCCTTGCTGTTGGCGCGTTTTATCACCCGCGCCATCGTTGAGCCGATGCATGAAGTCGAAAACGTCGCGCGACAATTGGCTGTCGGCGATACCAGTGCCCAGCTCAAAAACCTGAACCGGCGAGATGAAATTGGCGGATTGGAGCGTGCGTTCAGTACGATGATTTCATCGTTCCAAGGGATGGCGCAAGTCGCGGACCAGGTTGCCGCGGGCGATCTCACCGTCAATATCAAACCGCAGTCCAATAAGGATGTGTTAGGGAATGCCCTCGCGAACATGGTGCGAGGACTGCGCGACTTGACAACTGAGATCACCAACAGTGTGTCTTCGCTTGCCAACGCAACCAATGAAATTCTGTCGTCCATCGCACAGGTTGCGGCGGGGTCGGCAGAGACTTCTGCTGCGGTAGCTGAGACTGCCACGACGGTGGAAGAACTCAAACAAACCATTCTGGCGGCCAGTCACAAAGCGCGGACGGTGGCTGACAGTTCACAAACTGCGGTCACTGTGTCTCACTCTGGAGAACAAGCTGTCGGTGATGCGATTGAACGCATGAACAAGATCCGCGAGCAGATGGAATCCATTGCTGATAGCGTCATCAAACTCGGTGAGCACAGTCGGGCGATTGGGGAAATCATTACTTCGGTCACCGACCTCGCTGACCAATCGAACCTGCTGGCCTTGAATGCCGCAGTGGAAGCGGCCCGTGCTGGGGAACAAGGCAAAGGCTTTGCGATTGTCGCACAGGAAGTGAAGACTCTGGCTGAGCAGTCCAAGCAAGCGACCGGACAGGTGCGCACGCTGTTAAGTGATATTCAAAATGCGACAAGTGTAGCGGTCTTAGTGACTGAGCAAGGCACCAAGGCGGTTGAAGCGGGAGTGAGTCAATCGGTTGAGGCTGGAAGTTCGATTCGGCAACTGGCGAAAAATATCGCCGAAGCCGCCCAAGCCGTTGTCCAGATCGCCGCAGCCAGTCAACAACAACTGGTTGGCATGGATCAGGTGGTCACCGCGGTTGATAGTATCAAAGAGGCGAGCACGCAGAATGTCGACACGATGGGGCAGATGGAGAGTGCAGCTCAGCAATTGGCAATTGCGGGCTCCCAGCTCCAAGACCTCGTGAGTCGGTACAAGCTCGTCGCTGGTGAGAATGGCATGAATGCCTAGGACACCCAGTGCGGACGCTCGCGACAGGGGCGTCCGCCTTAGGATTTTAGAAAAAATAACTTTAACAACTGTGAGCTCGAGGGAGTAAGGAATAATTCCACTCTCCATGAAAGGCCTGTGGTTTCAACTTCAGGGTGGCCAGTTCTTCTTTCGTCACTTCCTTGCCG
>Ga0194132_10007818_pt1 | contig 15679 bp, 15 predicted proteins | sample TA2KigOf80mmetaG_FD_148612 | JGI IMG/M metagenome (GOLD analysis project Ga0194132, IMG submission 148612) | Freshwater microbial communities from Lake Tanganyika, Tanzania - TA2015054 Kigoma Offshore 80m | ecosystem: Environmental > Aquatic > Freshwater > Lake | place: Tanzania: Lake...
TCAAAGAAATCGTGTTCGACACCAGCATGATGGTGTGGCCATCGGGCGGCGACTTCAAAGTGATCTCGGTGCCGATGATGCCGCTGGCGCCGGGGCGGTTGTCGACGATGACGTTTTGGCCGATGGCCTCACTCAATTTCGGCGCGATGATGCGCGCGGTGGTGTCACTGGGGCCGCCGGCGGCGAGCGGCACGATCATGCGGATGGGCTTGCTGGGGTAGGGGGCTTGGGCGTGGGTGAGTAGCGGTATTGGCGCAACAAAGGCCGCGCACAGAACTACCAAGCTGCGTCCATGCGTAGTTGTATATCCGTTCGGGCTGAGCCTGTCGAAGCCCGAGCGCACTTCATCGCCCTTCGACAGGCTCAGGGCGAACGGTGGTTCAATCATACGAAGACAGGTCACGGAAAAGCCTCATAAAATACTCAATAAAATCAAATACTTAAGTTATTTGGATTTTCCAATCAATTTCAGCGGTGTCCTGCAAAAAATCTGTTCACGCTCGCGCGCGGTAAGTCCTTTCACTTTACCGATCATGCCAATCGGATCGTGTTCGCCCATATCGAACGGCGCATCGGTGCCGATCACCACGCGGTCCGCGCCGACCAGGTCGATCAAGTAACGCAGCGCGCGCGCATCGTGGGTTAACGCGTCGTAATAAAAACGCCGCAGCAGCGCGTTGGGCGTGGTCTTGGTGTTGGCGCGCGTTTCCTTGCGCACCTTGTGGCCGTGATTGAAGCGGCCGATTTGATACGGCACATAACCGCCGCCGTGGGCGAGACAGATACGCAGTTTTTTCAATTCATCCAGCACGCCGCTAAACATCAGGTGCGACACCATGATGGTCGATTGCAACGGGTTGCCGATGAGATTGGACAGATAATAATCGTCGAGATTGCATACCTCGGAGCCCGAATACGGGTGTGCGAAAATGAACACATCGAGTTCCTGCGCGCGCTTTAACACCGCGCGAAAGCGTTTGTCGGCGACTTGTTCCTCGCCCACCGAGGTGCCCAACTCCACCGCGCGAAAGCCGTGTTGCTCGACGATGCGCTCCAGCTCGGCCACTGCCGCATCCGGGTGCTGCATCGGCAGCGTGCCCATGCCCATCAGCCGCTCGGGAAACGCGCGCACCATGTTGGCGATGCCGTCGTTGACGAGTCGCGCGGCTTCGAGCCCGGCGTCGGCATCGAGCCAGTAAAAAAACACGATTGGCGCGGCGGAAATCATCGACACGTCGAGGCCCTTGCGGTCCATGCCTTTGACCTTGGCCGCGGCGTCGTAAAACTCGTCGAACACCGGTTGCCCGCCGCCGCCATCTTTGGCAAGCCGGCGGTGCGTGCCACCATCGACGTAGCGCATACCGAAACGTTTAGGCCGTGCGGCGAGCGCGTCTAGCATTTCCTTCGGTACCACGTGGCTGTGTACGTCGATGCGTTTGGATTGACGGGCTGCGCGCTTTTTTGCCGTCATGTTGGGCCTTTGAGCATATTGAATCGGGAAGTTTGAAATATACGGTATATTGCGCCGGCAAGCGCACAGGGGAACTCACCATATGAATTCAGCAAAAAATTTTGCCGGGCAGTTCGCGCTGGTCACCGGTGCGGCCACCGGCATTGGCGAAGCGAGTGCGCGTGAACTCGCGCGGCGCGGTGCACGCGTCGGTGTGATGGACATCAACGCAGAGGGCGCCGCGCGCGTCGCAAGTGCCATCGCGGCCGAGGGCGGCGATGCGATGCCGTGCGTGGTCGATTTAATGAGCTGGGAAGCGACGCAACACGCCGTAGCCGCCGCGCACGTCAGCGCGGGCCGGCTCGATGTGGTGGTGCACAGCGCCGGCGGCTTTCCGCAATACGTAAACTTGATTGACTGCCCGGTGGACGCTTGGGACGCGGTGGTGAATTCCAACCTGCGCTCGATGTTTTATCTGCTGAAGGCAGCCGCGCCGTTGATGATGGCGGCGAAGTACGGACGCTTTGTCACGCTCTCCAGCATGGCCGCGAGGAGCGGCGTCAACCCGAATCCGCCGCATTACACCGCGGCTAAAGGCGGCATACTCGCGCTGACGCGGCAGGCGGCGCTCGATCTGGGCAAACACGGCATCACGGTGAACGCGGTGGCGCCGGCGAATGTGTTGACGCCGCGCACCTTGAACATACGCTCGCCGGAACGCATCGTGCATATCGAAAAAACCACGCCCCTGGGGCGGCTTGCCAAGCCCGAGGAAATCGCAGCAGCAGTGGTGTTTCTCGCAAGCCCCGAAGCTTCGTACATCACCGGCGTAACCCTGGATGCGAATGGCGGCGCGACCATGGTGTAACGCCGCGTCATGAGCGAAGCATCCACGCACCGTTTCACCGGCATGCGCCTGGTCGCGCTGGTGTGCATTGCGCAAGTGTTTGTGCAGCTCGGCGCGTATTTCTGGCCGGCGCTGCTGCCGCAGATGATGCCGCTGTGGCAACTGACTAACAGCGAAGCGGGTTGGATCACCGCGATGTTTTACGGCACTTACTTGGTCGCGGTGCCGATCCTGGTGACGTTGACCGATCGCATCGATGCGCGGCTGGTTTATTTGTTCGGCGTCGCCTGCACCGTCACGGCGCATTTGTTGTTCGGTCTAATAGCAGACGGCTTTTGGTCGGCATTGCTGCTGCGCGGGTTAGCCGGCATCGGCTGGGCCGGCACCTATATGACCGGCTTGAAACTGCTGTCCGACCATGTTGATGAAAAACTGATGTCGCGCGCCACCGCGGGCCACGCCGCGGGTGTGGGCGTATCGGGGGCAATGTCTTTTGCATGCGCGGACTTGCTTACGCAAGGCTTCGGCTGGCAAGCGGCGTTTGTGGTTGCCGCGGGCACGGCGATTATCGCGTGGCTGCTGGTAGCGCTGCTGGTGCCGCCGCGTAAGGCATTCGCGCCGCGCGCTAAAGCGGGGCAAGCGTTATTCGATTTTCGCCCGGTGTTTCGCAACCGCTCGGCGATGGCGTACGCCAGCGCGTACTGCATCCACACGCTGGAGATGAACGCGTTGCGTGGCTGGGGCGTGGCGTTTCTCGCTTATGTCGCGGTGAGCACCGGCAGCGAGGCGCGCTTTTCGCCGAATTTCGTGCTGACCGCGTTGGGTTTGCTCGGCACCGCGGCGAGCGTGCTCGGCAACGAAGCGGCGATACGCTGGGGGCGGCGACGGCTGATCGCGGTGGCGATGATGGGTTCGATCACGATCGCCGCGTGCCTCGGCTTGGTCGGCACGTGGTCGTACTGGGTGGCGGTGGTATTGCTGCTGCTTTACGGGTTTGTGGTGTGGCTCGATTCGTCGTCGCTTACCGCGGGCGCCGCCGGCACCGCGGAACCGTCACGCCGCGGCGCGACGCTGGCGGTGCATTCGATGTTGGGGTATTCGGGAGGCTTCGTCGGCCCGATCATCATTGGCTATACGCTCGATCTCGCGGGTGGCATGTCGCGCTTGGCGTGGGGCGTGGCGTTTGGGCTGGTGGCGGTGTTGATGCTGGCGGCGCTCGCGATGTTTCAGTGGATGCGGCCGCGTGAGTTGGCGGGGGATCGTGGCGCGAAGTAGCGGCGCATTTCTGCGAGTGTTAAATTACCCGTTCACTCAATGCATTCACTCTCGGAGCCTTCATGAACGTCACTCACGACCGCGTACGCCAGCAAATCGTCAACATCCTGCGCGCCTGGGACATGGCGGAGGATTTGGTGCAAACCACCGCCGAGGCGATGGTGGAAACCGATTTGTTGGGCGTTGATTCGCATGGCATATCGATGCTGATGACGTACGAGGCGCGCAAGCGCGAAGGCAAGCTTAACGTGACCGCCAAGCCTAAGATCATCCGCGAAACGCCGGCGATGGCGCTGATCGACGGGCAAGCAGGGCTGGGCCATCCGGTGTCGGTGTTCGCGATGAATCTCGCGATCGATAAAGCGTTGAAAATCGGCGTCGCTGGCGTCGGCGTGCGCAACTCGCATCACTTCGGCGCCACTGGGGTGTACGCGCGCATCGCCAGCAAGCAGGGCGTGATCGGCATGGTCACCAGCGCCACGCGCGGCATCACCATGGTGCCCACGCGCGGCAAGATTCCGGTGCTGGGCACCAACCCAATTGCGTTTTCCGCACCGGCCAAACGCAACCGCCCGTTCACGCTCGACATGGCGACGACCACTTCCGCCGCCAACAAGGTGAAAGTCTACGATCTCAACAATAAAAAACTGCCCGAAGGCTGGGTGATCGACGGCGCGGGCAACACCGTGCTCGATCCCGCCCAGGCGCGGCAAATGATGAACGACGGTAGCAAATCCGGCGGCATCACGCCGCTGGGCGGCAGCGAGGTGATGGCGAGTTACAAGGGTTATGGCCTGGCGATGATGGCGCACATCCTCGGCGGCACGCTAAACGGCGGCAGCTTTTCGCCGATCCGCGAAAAAACCCAGGGCGATAAAGACCCGGACAACATCGGCCATTTTTTTCTAGCGATCGACCCGAAAGCGTTTCGAGGCGAGGGCGAGTTCGAAAACGATCTCGACGAGGTGATCGACATTTTGCACGCCACACCGCCGCTCGATCCATCCAAACCCGTGCTGGTGGCGGGCGACCCGGAGGCCGCAGAACGCGAGCGCCGGCTCAAAAGTGGCATTCCGATTCCGGAAAAACTCGACATGCAAATTCGCGAGATCTGCGAGCGTTCCGGTGCGCAATACTGCTTGACTTGAGCCGCGATTAGCGCGACGCTTTCGATAAAATTACTCATTACAAGGCGACGGGATATCTACCATGGAACTCAAAGCACGGCGGCATGATGCCAAGGATATTGGCGATGCAATCGATATGTGTTACGCCAACGGCTGGACCGATGGTCTGCCGGTAGTGCCGCCCACGGCGGATCGCGTGGAAAAAATGTTGGCGGCGGCCAAGCTCGATCCGACGCATCAACTGGCGTTTATCGAAAACCGCCAAGTCAAAGTGACGGCGGAAAAAGTCGCGATCAACGCGGTGATGGCGGGGTGTTTGCCCGAATACATGCCGGTGGTGGCCACGGCGGTTGAAGCCTTGGCCGACCCCAAATACGGTTATCACGGCCCGGCCACCAGCACCGGCGGCTCGGCGGTGTTTATGCTGGTGAACGGCCCGATCGCGAAAAAGCTTAATATGAATTCCGGCGACAATTTGTTTGGGCCCGGTTGGCGCGCGAATGCGACGATAGGCCGCGCGATCCGCTTGGTTATGCGCAATGTGATTGGCACCCTGCCCGGCGAACTCGATCGCAGCAGCATGGGCCACGGCGGCAAGTATTCGTTTTGCATCGCCGAGAACGAAACCGATTCGAGCCCGTGGCCGCCGTTTCACACCACACGCGGATTGAGCAGGGATCAAAACGCGGTGACCGTGTTTGCCGCGTTGGCGCCGCATCAGATTTCTAATCAATTGAGTGCTCATCCGGAAGGCATTTTGGAAACCATGTGCGCCAACATGCGCATTTCGGCCGGCACCAATCGCAAACCGCAATACGCGTTGATCTTCCCAGGAGAGCATCAGTTGACGATCAAGAAAGCCGGGTGGACGCGCGAGCAGGTGCAGAATTATTGCTACGAACATTCCAAAGGCTCGCTTGCCGAGTACAAGCACATCCACATCGCGGCGGGTGACATTACGCCGGATGACGAGAAAACCCTGGTGACGCTGGTGGAAACACCGCAAGATTTTCTGGTGATTGCGGCCGGCGGCATCGTCGGTGTGCAATCGAGCTTTATCCCAGGGTGGGGCGGTAAGAACGGCTCGCAAAGTGTTACGCGCGAAATCAAAACTGCGTGAGGCGGGAGGCGTGAGGCGTAAACCCGCGCGAGGTTAGTCTGTGTTCATCTGTGTTAATCTGTGGCAAGAGTTGTTGGTTTTTTAACGAAAGGAGCGCGCCTATGCCAGTGCAAATCTTAGATCCCACCACCGAGGTCATGGGGCGGCGCATTAATTACGCGCCGCGTCCGAAATCTCTCAACGGCCTGCGGGTCGGCCTCATCGACAATACCAAACACAACTCCGATCAGTTGCTGCTGCGTATTGCCGATATTCTCGCCAAGGAACACGGCACCGTATCGCATTTGATACGTCGCAAGACCAGTTCCGGCGCGGCGCCACATCAGGCGATCATCGACGACTATAAAGGCAACGTCGATGTGATTGTCGCCGGCGTCGGCGACTGAGGGTCATGCAGCTCGGGCAGTGTGCTCGACAGCATCGTGTTTGAACAGCAAGGCATTCCCTCGGCCTCGATCATTACTCACCTGTTCCGTGCTACCGGCAACGCCATGGCGCGCACTTGGGGATTGGAAGGCTTCCGTTATCTCGAAACGCAGCATCCGATCGCCAATCTGACGTCAGAGCAGCTTGACGAACGCGCGGCAAAACTCGCGCCGGAAGTCGCGCAGTTGTTGCTGGAAGGCCAGAAGGGCTAACGGGTTAACCGTTTATCGGTTGTATTATCTTCGCAGTCATCATAAGCGCTCTCCCACGGGAGAGACGCCGTGATCCAGAAGGCGCGGCGCATGCCGCGAATCTAGTGTGGCGTCTCATCCCTCACCCCTGCCCCTCCCATCGGGAGGAGCAGGGGTGAGCGAAAATACATTGCCACTAAAGGGCATAACGCGCTTTAGCGCGTACGCGGCAGCCGCGTTTTTCGCGGCGCGTCGTCTTTCCAGCGCTTGACCACGCCGGCGTCGATGCCGAGCAGATCGAGCGCGCGGCCCACGCTTTGCGTCACCAGGTCGTCCACTGATTTGGGCTTGCTGTAAAAGCCCGGCACCGGCGGCATGACGATGGCGCCGTTTAATGTGGCTTGTTCCATCAAACGGATGTGGCCCGCGTGCAGCGGTGTTTCACGAAAAATCAGCACCACGCGGCGGCGCTCTTTCAAGCACACGTCGGCGGCGCGCACCACCAGCCCTTCGTCAAAACAGTTGGCGATGCCGGACAAGGTTTTCACCGAGCAGGGCGCCACCAGCATGCCTTCGGTTTTAAACGAGCCGCTGGAGATTGCGGCACCGATGTCTTTGTGGTTGTAGATGACATTGGCGAGTTTTTTGACCGACTCGATGTCGCGATCGGTTTCCTCGGCGATGGTGCGCGCGGCGGCGGGCGACAAAATCACGTGCGATTCGATGTCCTTCACTGCACGCAAAATCTCCAGCGCGCGTATGCCGTAAATCACGCCGGATGCGCCGGTCAGCGCGACGATCAATCGCTTCATATAGTGAATGTCCGAATGCACGCACCGCGCGTGCGTGCTAAATTTGAGTGCATCGCATGATATTACAGATTGTCTTCGCTTCATCCTCGCATCATGCGTCTCGCCTGTTCATGCGAACCGCCGCAGGTATTATGTAAGTAATTGATTTAAAAGGATATTTTATGAGACCTTTTGAGGGCATCAAAATCATCGATGTGACGCACGTGTTGGCCGGGCCATTTGCCGCGTATCAACTCGCGCTGCTGGGTGCGGACGTGATCAAGGTGGAAGATCCGCACGAGTGCGATCAAAGTCGCGAGGGCGGTAGCGATCACGATTTGGGTGAAGCGAAAATGGGTTTGCAGTTCGCCACGCAAGCCTCGAACAAGCGCTCGATCACGGTGAATCTCAAAACCGCCAAGGGGCAGGAGATCATCAAAAAGCTGGTGAAGGACGCCGATGTATTCATCGAAAACTATCGCGCCGGCGCGTTTAAAAAACTGGGCTTGGGTTACGAGGACTTATCCAAGATCAACCCGAAGCTGATTTATGCCTCGATGACGGCCTTTGGCCAGGACGGCCCGCGCGGGCACATGACGGCGTACGATCACGCGATTCAATCGAGTTCCGGCATGATGCGCACCACCGGCACCAAGGAAGTGAACCCGATCAAGGTCGGCTCGCCGGTGATCGACTATGCCGTGGGCACCATGAACGCGTTTGCGTTATCGGCCGCGTTGTTCCAGCGCGAGCGTACCGGCGAGGGCCAATATATTGATAGTGCCATGCTCGACGTGGCGATGATGTTGATGGGCTCGCACTTGACCAATTATTTTTACACCGGCAAGGAGCCCAGCCCCAACGGCAATCGCATGGAGCACGCGAGCAGCCAAGGCTACATGGCCAAAGACGCGTACATGATGATCGCCGCCAGCAACAAGGGCCAGCACGAACGCTTTTTTAACGCCATCGGCCGCCCCGATATCGCCAAGCAATCGAGCTACAAAGAGCGCCGCGAAAATTACGCCGAGCACACGCGCGTGGTGGAGGAAATCATCAAAACCAAAACCGCGCAGGAGTGGGAAGATTATTTACAAAGCAAACATGTGCCCGCGACGCGCACGCGCAAAATTTCCGAGTCGGTGCACGACCCGCAATTCAAAACCCGCAATATTTTTCACACCCACAAAGCGCCGCCGGGCTACAAAGGCAAGGACCTCACCGTGCCGGTGATGGCGTTTAAGTTCGCGCACGGCGGGCCGCAAGTGACGAGCCCACCGCCGGGGTTTGGCGAGCACAATGAGGAAGTGCTAAAGAGCCTGGGGTATGGCGCGGCGGAGATTCAGGCGCTGAAGGCCGAGGGCGTGATCTAATTTCATGTGGGCTTGATGGGTTGCAGCCCTTCGACCAAGCTCAGGACAGGCTACGCGCAACCCACCGTTCGCGCGATGACAGTTCGCGCAAGGTAGGTTACGGCGCACGCGGCGCGCCTGCACCCTACGAAAATCGCGATAGCGGCTTAATTGATCTTGAGATTGAGCTTTTTCAATATTTTCTCGTTACGGCCCATCTAATTGAGGATGTAGGCGTCGAACTGCGCCGGCGACATATTGCCAATGGTGAAGCCTTGCTTGGCGAAGATATCGCGCACTTCGGGCAGTTGCAGCGCTTTGCCGATTTCATTGGAAAGCCTGTCCACTACCGTGCGCGGCGTGCCCGCGCGCACCACGGCGCCAAACCAGTTAAGCGCTTCAAAGCCGGGCCAGCCCGATTCGGCGATGGTCGCCACCTGCGGCAAAATATCCGCGCGCTTTAACGAGGTGACGGCAACGCCGCGCACGCGGCCATTACCGATATGCTGCGAGCAATCGAGCACGTTACCCACCAGCAAACTGGTGTGGCCGCCGAGCAGCGCCACGGTTGCCGGCGCACCGCCGCCGTAGGGCACGTTGATCATCTTGATGCCGGCGAGGTCGTGAAACAGCTCGCCCGCGATACGCCCGCCGCCGATGATGCTCGACACGCCCCAGGTGAGTTCGCCCGGGTGCTTTTTAGCAAGCGCTACCAAGTCCTTCATGTTTTTGACCGGCAGCGAGGGATGCGCACAGTAAATCAGCGGGTTGTACACCAGGCGCGTGACGCCGGTGAAATCCTTTAACGAGTCATACGGCAGCATGGTGTAGCCGTCGGCCGGCGCGCGCGCCACCTGCTCGGTGCCGATCACGGTGTTTGCGCCGGTGCGGTTTTCAATGACAACGTTCTGGCCGAGCGAGCGTTGCAGCGGCGTGGCCAGTGCGCGCGCCAGCGTATCCACCGCGCCGCCGGCGGGAAAGGGCACAACGATGCGAATCGGCTTGGCGGGGTAGTCTTGCGCGTGGGCGGCAAAGCCGACGGCGGCGGTCAACGCGCCGACGAAAGTTTCTAAGTGTTTGATTTTAAACAACTTTTTCTCCATGGGGGCGTGCGGCGCCTGTTTTCGTAAGTATTTGATTTAATTGGATTTTTAGGTGGGTGTTGCGCGCAGCGGCAAAGCAGGCAACGGCAGCGCCGGCCCCTCCGGCACCGACGTGCGCGCCACATTCATCACCAGCGCAAGCAAGCCGTAGTAACCCGCCACGCCGAGCAAATCGATAATGCCCGCTTCGCCAAACTGCTTGACCGCGCGCGCGTAGGTCACGTCGCACACGCCCTGGTTTTTTAACGCCTCGGTGAGAAAGTCATACAACACTTCTTCATCCTCGCGCATGCCGCTGGGGCGGCGGCCTTCTTCAACCGCTTGCGCGATCTCGGGCTTCAACCCCGCCTCGATCGCCTGGCGCTTGTGCGCCCACCACTCGAATTGCTGCGACCAATGGCGCGCCGCAATGATCGCGGCGAATTCCCCCAAGCGTTTTTCAATCGGGCAGTGAAAGCGTAAATACTCGCCGACCTTTTGCACGCGGTTCATCAACTCCGGGCTGCGCAGGAGCGCACTAAACGGCCCGCCCATGTGCCCGCGCGGGCCGGCGAGGACAGCCGCCTGCGCCTGCTTTTGTGCCGGCGACATATCTTTGTCTTGCATCGGGCCCAGGCGTTCGGGGGCCAGGGCGTAGCGGATTTCTTTGGGAGAGCTACTCATGACGATTGCCTACATAAAATCCCCTCTCCAGCGTGCGGGAGAGGGGTAGGGGAGAGGGAAACGAATCTCATGTGCCGCAGGATCGGCGACCGACTACGGATTCCCCATGAAATGCCGCTTGCCGATTTCCAGCCCGTTGGCGCGCAGCATGTCGTAGGCGGTGGTTGCGTGGAAATAAAAATTCGGTAACGCACGCTTCAACAACAAATCGATGCCGGTGAATTGCAACTCGCGATCGCCCGCTTTCACCGTGACGCTCTTGCCTTCGCTGCCATCCACCTGCGCGGGCTTGACGTTTTTTAGCCACGCCACTGTGTTATCCACACGCGCCACCAAATCGGCGATCGACTTTTCATTCATAGCCATTTGCGGCGCGTCCACGCCGGCCAACAGTGCCGTGCAATTGCGCGCATGATCGGTCGCCGCCTGCACCTGGCGCGCGAAGCTGAACATGTCGGGATACATGCGTTGCGAGAGCAGCGAGTTCTCATCCAACTTTTTTTCGCCGTAAACCGCTTGGGCCTTTTTCAGCACGATCGACAGGCCTTCGAGGTGGCGGATAAACACGGGCAGGCTGATTTCGGACATGGTGATGGCCATGGCATTTCTCCTTTTGATGGACGAAGGGAAAGGCTATTTTACTCGACTGCACGCGGCCGAGGTACGCCGGGAACTGCCGTTATCGCATTTTCGTATTCGCCGCGCCGGTACGGATCCATGCCGGTCCGGGGAGGCAGCGGTCAATGGCGCGGCGACGCAGCGCAATTGAAGCGGCACGTGGGTGGGATCGAAAGGTTTGCAAGATCGCTGAGCGAGCCGCGATCATGCGCGATTCGTCCCGTCCGGATCAGACGGCGGACACGCGGGAGAATGCTAGCTGGTGGTTGATGATCCCGCCGGTTACGCACAGTCCCTTGAGGCTTGCCAGAGGGGTCACGGAAGCGCCCAGGCGCTGCTTGACGTCCTTCGGCGTCCAGCTTGGATTGCGGGCGCGCAACAATGCTACCAACCCGGCAACGTAAGCGGTTGCCGCCGAACTGCCGCGATGAAACCGGTAGCCTAGCGGGATCGTGTTGCCGGCGGCCGGGCGGCCGTAGTAAGGGACGGTGCTCAAAATATCTACGCCAGGTGCGGCAATGTATACCGTGGTATTGCCATAGCTGGAAAATGAAGCGCGCTCATCGTGACGATCGCTCGCCATCACCGTAATCACATGGTCCAGGTTTCCATAATTGGCGGGCCAATTCGGATACAAATCGTTGTTCATCGCGTGGTTGCCGGCCGCAACTACCACCGTTGCGCCTCTTTTGCCTGCGTATTCGATGGCTTGACGTAAATTCGGTGTATCGAAACCGCAATCCCACGACAACACGATCACGCTTGCCGGGTAGTCGACGGCCATCCTGATGGCTTGGGCGCCGCGGTCGGCAGAAGGCGGCACTTGCTGACTGCAGAATTTGATCGGCAAGATTTTGAGTTCCGGGGCGCTGGCCGAAACATCGTTGGTTGCAAAACATATCGTGCCCGCCAGCAACGTGCCATGCTCGTCGTCGTCACGGGTGTCCCCATTCAATACCGACTGCGCGGGCAGTAGAAACGGCCGCAGGTCTTCATGCCCGCCGTCCACGCCCGAGTCGATGATAGCGACAACCGGGGGCGTTTTTGCGGGGCCTTGGTTGCGCTGCGAGGCCGGAATTTCCGCTTTGATCCGCCTCCAGGCCCATTGTTGGGATAGAAACCGGCTATCTGGCTTCATGGTGGCTATTCCTTCAAAAGGTTGCCTCGATCGGTTTGCCTGGGCGGAAAACCGCAACCCGTGGGTTTTACCTGTATTGCGGCAGTTCGTTGGCTACGGCGGATAACAGCTTCTTGTATTCGCTGTCTGTCGGGAGTAGGTCGAGTCGATCGTCAATGATTTTGGCCAAAACGAATCCGGCTTCGTTGTCCTTGTCGAAATGTAACCCGGCGATTTTGCGGTTATCCGCGATGCGCCGCGACAAGGCAAAGAGCCCTTTATGCGTATTAGCCGGCAACCAGGCCACAGGTCTGGTTGACTGCGGCACGTTGGGCAGCGCTCGGGCAAGCGCACACGAAATCAAATAGGCTTGCAGCGCGTGACCCGACGGATACGATGGTGTTCTGGGGTGATCCAGCATGGGCACAATCGCTGGGCACAATTGCGAAGGCCGCGCGGCGTTAAAATGATGCTTGAAAGTCATCACCGCCATCTCGCCGATTTTTCGGGCGACGCGAATTAGCAAAAATGTGTTGGGATGCCTGGCCGGGTCGATATCCAACATGCCGAGCCAGTAGTTGATGGCGCCTTCCCCATCATGCTGATCGATGATTTCAGCGAAACGATCTTCCCGTTCCCCGGCGAAATCGATCATGTCTTTGACTGCTTCGTTTAAGGCATCCCGGTTTTTCCATTTGGACCAAACCTTTTTCGCCGCAGGTTCCAATTGGGCCAACCAGCGCGGATTGTGCTTGACGTACTCGTTGACGTAGATCCAGGCCTTGTGCTCGGCATCCCAGCGGGCGGTGTAGGGGGCGTAGCCGGAACGGGGCCGCTTGGGCACGATGTAATTTTCGCTGTCCGCGACAAACGCTTCCTTGCCGATCTTGTGGGTGTTGCAGCGAATACTGCTGGCGGTGAGGCCCGCAAGACTTAGACCCGCATTGGCATTCGCATTGGCGTTGGCGTTGGCGTTGGCGTTGGCATTGGCATTGGCGGTACTCATTTTGCGATCCTCCGTGCAAGTGGGGTAATGAGGTCTAAGCCCGTAGTGCTTAGCTGGGTAAGCCTGCCGTGCGCAGATGCGCGGCGAAGCGTTCGCGCCGCTTCGCTTCTTTGTAAGCGTAATTTGCGCAAAAGCGTTCGACGCTAAAGCGGGGCTCGGCGCGAAGGAGTTGGGCCGCAACTTGACGCGCGGCTTCGATTTGACCCGCGGCCGCGTATGCTGCGCATAACAAGCGCAAATTAGCGGTGAAATTGGGATTTTCCGACTGTGCGCGGCAGCCCCAATGTATGGCGTCTTCATAGTCCGCACCGGTATAAGCGGCAAGACAAAGCACCGTATAGGTGAAGAAAACGTGGCGGTCAAGCGGCGACAAACGCAAGCCAAGTTCGCCGCGGCGGCGGCCTTCTTTCCAATCGCCGACGTAGCTGTAGGTTGGGCTCGATCTGGTCCAGGCCACGGCGGAATTGGGGCTCACCGCAATAGCGCGGTCAAAAAGCGCAAACGCGCCTTGGAAATCCTTGAACAATATAGAGCGCACGTGGCCGCACAGGGCGAGTGAGGATGCGTCGAGGCGATCGCGTTCGACCGCGGCGGCCGCAAGCTGCGTCACCGCGGCTTGGTCGGCGGATAAATCGTTAGACCAGCCTTGTCCGATCCGCACGGCATGCCACAACGCGCTGTAGGCATAAGGCGCGGCGTACTGCGGGTCCAGTTCGATCGCGCGGGCGAACATCGCCTGCGCGCTATCAAACCGCTCCCGGTCAAGTTGGTAGACCAAAGCCAGACCACGCAGAAAACAGTCGTACGCGGTCAGGCTCTCGGGCCGTTTGCGCGAAATGCGCAGGATCTCGGCTTCTCGCAAGTGAGGCGCGATGGTGGCGACGATTTGCTGTGACACGCGGTCTTGAAAGTCGAAAATATCGCCGAACTGTCCGTCGATCCGGTCCGACCACAACACGCTGAAGTTCTCGCAGTCACTAAGCTCGGTCGCGATGCGCATGCGGTCGTTGGCGCGGCGCACGCTGCCCGAGAGCACGTAGCGCACGCCCAAGTCTTGCCGAACTTTACGCAGATCGGTCGTGCCGCTACGAAACCCCAGTGTGGAACCACGCGACACGACAAACAGTTCCGGCACCGTTGCCAATGCGTTGACGATGTCTTCGACGATGCCGTCACCGAAATAACCGCCGTCGCGGCTGCTGTGCTCGGCGAAGGGCAACACGGCGATCGACGGGCCCCGAGCTTCATGGAGCCACGCCGGCAGCGCGAGCAGGCTAAAGGCGTGCACGCGCCGTTCGATGCCTTTTAAGCTCAATTCGCCGATATCCTCCATCGGCTCGTTCACACGGCCGCGCACCAGTGCTTCGATCGTCGAGGAAACCACGATACCGCCGGGCGCGGCAAATTCTTGCAGGCGTGCGGTGATATTGACGGCATTGCCTTGCAAGTCGCCGTGCCATACCGAAATTTCGCCGGCGTGGACGGCAGCACGCAGCTTGAACGCTGGCTGCTCGTGCGCTTGTGCCGCGAAGCTGCCTTGAATTTCGAGCACGCAGGCTAGCGCCTCGTGCGCGGCCGAGAACGCCACCAACATGCCGTCACCAAGCTTTCGAAACACCTTGCCCTCATGGCGCGCCATCGCCGGCTCGATACACGATTTCAGCAGGGCGCCCCAACGGCGCAACGTGGCAGGCTCATCGCGCTCGGTTAGGCTGGTGAATCCGACCACATCCATCATCACGATCGCCGCCCAGTGCGGCGCGGGCGATGCGGGCTGCGCGGTGTCCTGGTGAATGCCGGTGCGTGATGCGCTTGGCTTTACGCGGTAGGCGCTTATCGGCCTTTTCAACCGTGGCAGATGGCAAAGACCCAAGTCTTCGGTTTCGGCATCAAGCGTCGAGATAATCTGTGAACGGACTGCTTCGGTGACGACGATGTCGCCCGGCTCGGCCACCGACCCGACCAAGCGCGCCGCGGTGATCATCGCGGGGCCAGAGACTTTTCGCCCACTCAAGCGCACTTCGCCCACATCAATGCCGGCGCACGCGCAAAAATGGCGTTGGTCAGGCACATCGTGGTTGAGGGTGCGGCAAATACCCTGCAGGGCAAAAGCTGCGTGTACCGCCGCTTGTACCTGCTCAAACGCCAACACTAGCGAACCTTCCCGTGTTTCAAGTAGGCGGCTACCCTGCGCAGGCACAATCTCGTTTCGCGCTTGGCCCACCAGACGGTGCCATCGTTGCCTTGTGTCATTCGGGTGCCTTTCCATAAGTCGGACGAAATCCACCAACTCCAGTACCAGCACCGCAGGTACTTGTGGTGAAGGTAGGTTCGAGTTGGGCTCTTCGCTGGTAGGCATGCTAAAAAATACCAGTAGTGTCCGGACGTTGAGTGCCCGAAACGTGCTAATTGGTTGATTGTAAATAAATAACAGATGATTTTTTCTGGTCTCGATTTGAACAGCGTTTTCTCGATTTGCGATCCTGCGAGCAACTCACTCGCAGGAGATATCGATGAACCTGGGCAAACTCGTGTTCGCGCAACTCACGCAGCACATTCCGTTGACGACGTTTCGTCGTTGCGTGGCGCGCTA
>Ga0194132_10007819_pt1 | contig 15678 bp, 15 predicted proteins | sample TA2KigOf80mmetaG_FD_148612 | JGI IMG/M metagenome (GOLD analysis project Ga0194132, IMG submission 148612) | Freshwater microbial communities from Lake Tanganyika, Tanzania - TA2015054 Kigoma Offshore 80m | ecosystem: Environmental > Aquatic > Freshwater > Lake | place: Tanzania: Lake...
TCGCGCGTGAGCCGGGGGCGGCGCGCCTCGACGACAGTGGCATCGACGATCTGCCCACCCATCGCCAGATAGCCCTTCTCCCGTAGCGCCGCATCGAACCGGGCGAACAGCCGGTCGAAGGCACCAGTCCGAACGAGTTGCTCGCGGTAGAGCCAAATCGTCTTGGCATCCGGCACGGCATCGTGCAGCGCCAGCCCGACAAAGCGCATGAACGACACCGGCGCCGGCTGCTCGACGCCATCGCCAAGCTGAGCGACGGGCCGGCGGCGACCGCGGCGCCGGCGCAGGCCGAGCCGGCCGCCCCGCCCGTCGCGCGCCAGGCCGAGCGGCGGCAGGTGACGGTCATGTTCGCCGACCTCGTGGGCTACACGGCGCTCGCGGCCGAACTCGGCGCCGAGGCCATGCACGCCCTGCTGGACCGCTTCTTCGCCCGGCTCGACCGCGCCTTCGAGGCGCATGGCGGGCGCATCGACAAGCATATCGGCGACTGCGCCATGGCGGTGTTCGGCGCGCCGGTCGCGCACGGCAACGACGCCGAGCGGGCGCTGCGCACCGCGCTGGCGATCGGCGAGGAGATGCGCCTGCTGTCGGCGGATTCCAACCGTCCGCTGCTGGTGTGCATCGGCGTCGCCGCGGGTCAGGTGGTGGCCAGCGGCACCGGCAGCGCCAGCCATCGTGAATACACGATGACCGGCGATTCGGTGAACCTGGCCTCGCGGCTGACCCAGGCCGCCCAGCCCGGCGAGATCCTGGTTGCCGACGGCGTCTGGCGCGACCTGGCGCACCGTCTCGACGGGGCCGATGCCGGCGCCTTGAGCTTGAAAGGGTTCGCCGAACCGGTGCGCGCGTGGCGCCTGGCTGGCTTTCGCCAGGCGGCGCAGGCCGGCCGCCTGCCCTTGGTCGGGCGCGGTGCGCAATTGCGGCAGTTCCAGGCGGCGCTGGCGGAATGCGGCAAGACCGGCCGCGGGCTGGCGATCCATCTGCGTGGCGAGGCCGGCATCGGCAAGACGCGGCTGGTCGAGGAGTTCCAGCGCGCCGCCCGCGAGGCCGGCTTCCTCTGCCATGGCGGCCTGGTGCTCGACTTCGGCACCGGCGCCGGTCGCGACGCCATCGCCATGCTGGCGCGCGGGCTGATCGGCCTCGCCCACCAGGGCGACGCAGAGGCCGCTGCCCTGGCCGCAATCGACTTCAGGCTGGTCGAGCCCGACGCGGCGCCGTTCCTCAACGACCTGCTCGATCTGCCGCAACCGCTGGCGCTGCGCGCTAGGTACGACGCCATGGACCATGCCGCCCGTGCCGAGGGCCGGCGCGGCACCCTGGCGCGACTGGTCGAACGGGCGAGCCGGCGGCAGCCGCGCCTGCTGGTGATCAAGGACCTGCACTGGGCCGATGCGAGCACGCTGGACTACGCCGCGCGCCTGGGCGCCGTAGTGGCCGAGTGTCCCGCCTTGCTGGTGCTGACCTCGCGGGTGGCGGGCGATCCGCTGGGCCAGGACTGGGCGGCTCGCAGCGGCGGCGCGCCCTTGCTGACGATCGATCTGGGACCGCTGCGGCACGACGAGGCGATGGCGTTGGCCGATACCCTGACGGGAGCGGTCGAGCGCCACGCCGCGCGCTGCGTCGAACGGGCGGCGGGCAACCCGCTGTTTCTGGAACAACTGCTCCGGCACGCCGATCAGCTCGACGGCGACAGCGTGCCGGGCTCGGTGCAAAGCCTGGTCCAGGCCCGCATGGACCGGCTGCAACCGACCGACCGGGAGGCGTTGCAGGCGGCCGCCGTCCTGGGACAGCGCTTCAGCGCGGAAGCGCTGGCGCACCTGCTGGGCCAGCCCGGCTACACACCCCTGCAACTCTCCCGGGACCTGCTGGTGCGGCCGCAGGACAATGCTTGGCTGTTCGCCCATGCCCTGATCCGCGACGCCGTCTACGACACGCTGTTGACGCAGCGGCGGCGCGATCTGCACCGGCGCGCCGCGCAATGGTACGGCGAGCGCGATCCGGTGCTGCAGGCCGAGCATCTGGACCGGGCCGGCGACCCGGCGGCGGCCACGACCTATCTGAAGGCGGCGCAACATCAGGCCAACGCCTATCGCTACGAAGCGGCATTGAAACTGGCCGAACGCGGCCTGGCGCTGGCCAACGGCACGGCCGAGCGGGCGCTCATCAACTGCCAGCGCGGCGAATTGCTGCACGACCTGGCCGACATGCCGCGCGCCGCGAGCGCCTTCAGCGACGCGCTGGCCGAGGCCGATGAGCCGGCGCAGCGTTGCCGCATCCTGCTTGGCCTGGCGGCGGTGAAACGGATGACCGACAATCTGCAAGGCGCGTTCGCCGACCTCGAGGCGGCGGCGAATTCGGTGCCGCAGGACATGCTGGTCGAGCGCGCGCGCATCCACTTCCTGCGCGGCAATCTGCTGTTTCCGACGGGTGACGTGGCGGGCTGTCTCGCCGAGCACGCGCGCAGCCTGGCGCTGGCCCGGTAAGCGGCCTCGCCCGAGCTGGAAGCGCAAGCGCTGGGCGGGCTCGGCGATGGCGAATACATGGCCGGACGGATGGTGACCGCGAACCGGCATTTCCGCGATTGCGTCGCGATGGCCGCGCGGCACGGACTTGGCCGGATCGAGGTGGCGAACCGTCCGATGGCGGCGATCACCCAGCTTTACGCGGACAGCATCCCGCTTGCCGCCGAGGAAGCCGAGGCCGCCATCGCCGCGGCGCGGCGCGTCGGCCACCGCCGGGCCGAGGTGATCGCGCTGCACGCGGCCTATTTCTGCTACTACGAGAGCGGCGGTTTCGATCTCGCCTTCGACGTCGTCGAACAGGCCTTGGCGATCACGCGGGTGCTGCAATCCGTTTGCTTCGAATCCGAGACCCTGGCATTCCGCGCCGAGTTGCACCGTCTCGCCGGCCGGAATTCGGAAGCGTTGCTGGACGCGCAACTCGCGGTGGAGTTGTCGCGGCGTTCCGGCCTCGCCTATATGGAGCCGATCGCCCTGGGCACGCTGGCGCACGGGACGCAGGACCCGGCGCAACGCGAGGCGGCGCTGGCGGAGGCCAACCGGATCCTCGATGCCGGCGCGGTCAGCCACAACTACCTGCTGTTCCCCCGCGACGCGATCGAGCTGCACCTCGAACTCGCCGACTGGGACGGGGTTGCGCGATACGCCAAGCGCCTGTTCAGCTACACCCGGCGGGAGCCGATGCCCTTCGCCGACTACATCGTGGGCCGCGGCCGGGCGATGGCGGCCTGCGGGCGGGGGCGGCGCAATCCCGAGCTTCGCCAGGAGATCGAGCGACTGCGCGCGATCGGTGCCCGGCTGGGCTCGGCCGCCACGCTTGCCCAGCTCGACGAGGTCCTGGCCCATTGGTGAGCGAGCGCGGCCAGCGGCCCCACCTATCGCCCCTATTCCGGTGACAGTATCCTCTATCGTTCCGCACTATTCCGGTGACAGTATACTTTATTCGTTGCCCGCGCGGGGCTGATCTCATCCCGGTGTATTCCGGTGACAGCATACTTTATTCGTCGCCCGCACGGGGCGGATCGGCCAGGAGGCCGGCATCGCCAGGGGCGCGGGCGTGCGCCGGCCTGGCCGCGAGGCGAGCGATACGGGCGCCAGCGATTGCAGAAGCGGTTGCGGCACTGGGCGTGACAGCGCCGGCGGGCGGCCTGCCGGTATTCGCCGTGGCGCTCGAGCCGCCGGACGACCCGCCGACGCAAGCAGGCCCGCTGGCCGACGCCGCCAGGCCGCCGCGCTCAGATCGCCCGCGCGGCGCGGTGGCCGTCGACCGTCGCCACCTCGATGTCGCGCGGCTGGAAGCAGTCGCCGACCGCGAACAGCGCCGGCACCTTGCCTTGCAGCGCGTGATAGAGCCGGTCGTCCGGCTGGCCGCCGGCGGCCAGCACCACCGTGTCGATGTCGGCGATGGTGCGGGGTTCCCAGGTCACCACGTTGTAGGCCTCGACGGCGTTCTCGCGAACCTCCCACACGCCGGTATAGGGAGTGAGCCGCACCCCCTTCCGCATCAGCCGTTCCAACAGGTTGTGGCCGGCCGGGTAGGGCATGTGACGGGCCACGTGTTCCAGCCCGGTCACCAGTTCCACCTCGCGGCCCATGTCGGCCAGCAGCTCGGCCACGCTGGGCGCCTCGGGCCGGCCCTGGCTATCGACCACCAGCACGCGCTGGCCGATGGCGGCATTGCCCTCGATCACCTCCCGCGCGGTCAGCACATGGCGCTGCTCGGCACCCAGGAACTCCGGGCGGAAGGCGGTCGAGCCGGTCGCCACCACTACGGCGTCCGGTGCCTCGGCCAGCAGCTCGGCGGCGACGGCGGCGCGGCCCAGCCGGACGTCGACCCCCAGGCTGGCCAGCCGCCGTTCGAAATACAGGATGATCTCCTCGAAGATCTCGCGGCCGGGCGTGCGCGCGATGAGCTTGACCTGTCCGCCCAGCCGGCCCGTCTGCTCGAACAGCACCACGCGGTGGCCGCGCTCGGCGGCGACGCGCGCCGCCTCCAGTCCGGCCGGCCCACCGCCCACCACCACCACGCGCTTGGCCCGCGGGGCGCGCGGCAGCTCCGCCCATTCGGCCTCGCGGCCGGTGACCGGGTTGTAGATGCAGCCCACCCCCATGCCGAGATAGAAGTGACCGACGCAGGACTGCGTGCAGGCGATGCAGGTGCGGATTTCCTCGGTCCGCCCCTCGCGCGCCTTGTTGGGCCAGTGCGGGTCGGCGATCAGCGTGCGCGCCAGGCCGACGAGATCGGCCTTGCCCTCGGCGATCAGGCGCTCGGCGACGGCGGGCGAGTCGATGCGCCCGGCCCCCACCACGGGCAGCTTGACCACCTGCTTCAGGCCCGCTGGCAAGTGGGCGAACTGGCCGGGCTTGTAATAGTGCGACGGCCAGTGCTCGCGCCCGCTGCGCGGGCTCGTCACGATGCCCTGCCACATGTTGAAATAGTCGACCTTGCCGGCCTGCTCCAGCAACCGGGCAACCTCCTTGTAGTCCTCGAGGCCGAGGCTGTAGTCGACCAGATCGTCATAGAAGCGCACGCCCAGCAGGCGTTGCAGCCCCAATTCGCCGCGCACCACCTCGATCACCTCGTTGAGGAAGCTCATGCGCTCGGCCAGCGTCGCGCCGCCATAGCGGTCGGTGCGCCGGTTCGCCTGGGCGCTCAGGAAGTTGGCGAACAGGTAGTCGATCCCCACCGCCAGCTCGACGCCGTCCAGCGCGCCCTTGACGATCCGCCGCGTGGCCTGGCCGAACGAGGCCACCACCTCCTCCACTTCCCCCGTCGTCATGGCATGCGGCACCAATTGCGGCGCCGAGAAATCGGGGGCGGGGATGGCCGAGGGCGCCAGCAGCGGCCGCTGCAAGAAGCCGCCGCTATCCACCACGCGGCGGCCGCGATGGCCCAGCTGGTTCAGGATCGGCACAGCATGGGCATGCGCCGCCTCGGCGATCCTGGCATAGAGCGGGATGATGCGGTCGTCGTAACTGGCGAGCGAGGCGGCGGCCTCGCCGTCGTAATGCGTGACGGTGTGGCCGATGACGATGATGCCGACGCCGCCGCGCGCCCGCTCGCGCACGTAATCGACATAGCGCTGGGTCGGCAGGCCGTCGGCGGTCTGGAAATGCGCGGCATGACCGGTGTTCATGATCCGATTCTTGAGCGTGTAGCGGCCGACCTGGATCGGACGGAACAGATTTGGGAACGCGCTGCCCATGCTCACCCCCAGGGCCTTGCTGCGAGCGCCGGCCGATGATTACGGCCGAACCCGGCACGATTTGCAAATTCCGGCGCCGCTCTCGGCAGGTTGCACTGCCGCCCGCCAGGCGGTTTGATGGGCCGAGCGCAAGGGGGCGGGCATGACGGAACGGATCGTGCGGAGACTGGTGGCGGTGCTGGCGGGCGTTGCCCTCGCCGGCCCGGCGGCGGCGCATCACGTCATGGACGGCCGCCTGCCCGCGAGCTTCCTCGACGGGCTGCTGTCCGGCCTCGGCCATCCCATCATCGGCCTCGACCACCTGGCCTTCCTGCTGGCGGTGGGCGCCGCCGTCGGACTGGGCCGGCTGTCGCTCGCGGCGGTGCCGGCCTTCGTCATCGCATCGGCCCTGGGCGTCGGCCTGCATGTTGGCGGGCTGGACCTGCCGGCGGGGGAAGCGCTGGTGGCAGCCTCGGTGCTGGCGGCGGGAGCCGGCCTGGCAGCGGGAGCGCAGGTGCGACTGCCGCCGACGCTCGCCCTGTTCGCGCTGGCCGGGCTGCTGCACGGGCACGCCTATGGCGAGTCGATCTACGGCGCCGAGCCGTCGCCGCTCGCTGCCTATCTCGCCGGCCTGGTGCTGATCCAGATGGCGCTGGCGGGCGCCATGGCGCTGGTCGCCCGCCGGCTGCCCGCGCCCGCCCTGCCCATGGCCGCGCGCCTGGCCGGCGCCGCGGTTGCCATGGTCGGCGCGGGCTTCCTCGCGCAGCAGGCTTTGGCCGGCTGAGCGGCCGCGGCAGACCGCCAGCGGCCGCCTTGTCCGAGCCGCTGCAAAACGTACACTGTCACAGGTTTGACGGTCGCCTCGAGCCCCAGAAAAACCTAAACTGTCACCGGAATAGCACCCGCGGTAAAACATAAACTGTCACCGGTATAGCACCGGTATGGTCAAGTGCCGGGATCGCGCCGGGCTGGCGCCGCTTGCCGGAAAACCGGTGACAGCTTATTATTTTGCGAGCGCAACGGAGGTGCCCATGTCCCGCATCGCCCGGGTGGTCGTGCCCGGCCTGCCGCATCATGTCACCCAGCGCGGCAATCGCCGCCAGCCGGTTTTCTTCGGCGAGGAGGATTATCGCCTCTATCGCCGCATCCTGGCCGAGCGGGCCAAGGCAGCCGGCGTTCAGGTCTGGGCCTATTGCCTGATGCCGAACCACGTGCACCTGATCCTGGTGCCTGCCAGCGCCCAGGGACTGGCGGCTTGCGTCGGCGAGACGCACCGGCGCTATTCCCGGTTCGTCAACGCGCGGGCGGGCAAGACCGGTCACCTGTTCCAGGGGCGGTTCGCCTCGGTGGTGATGGACGAACCGCACCTGCAGCTGGCCGCGCGGTACGTGGCGCTCAACCCCCAGCGCGCCCGGCTGGTGGCGCGCGCCGCCGACTGGCCGTGGTCGAGCCTGCCGGCGCATCTGGCGGGCCGCGACGACGAGCTGGTCAGCGTGACGCCGCTGTTGCAGCGCATCGGCGACTTTCGCGCCCTGGTGCGGGGCGAGGCGGACGACCCCGCCTTCGCCGCGCTGCGCGCGGTCGAACGCACCGGGCGACCGCTCGGCGCGCCCGGCTTCGTCGGCGAGCTCGAACGCCGCCTGCGGCGGCCGCTGGCGCCGCAACGGCGCGGTCGCAAGCCGCAGAAGGCCAAAGTCCGCCGCTCGACCGGGCGGCGGCGCGGCAATGCCGCTCGCGACCGCCGCAAAAGCTAGGCGATCGGCCCAAACGGCTGCGAGCCCTCCGCTTGGGCGGTCGATCCCCTGCAGCAATGGGTGAGGGGTGCGATTGAAGCGCCGCCCGGGAGCCAGGAACCGGCATCGAACCACCAGGCGGCCGCCGGCGGATCTCGGGAACCTGCCGCTGTCACCGGTCTGACAGGCTTGGTCACGCCGGGTCGGAAGACGCAGGCTGCGGAAAATGTAAGCTGTCACCGATTTCAAAACGTAAGCTGTCACCGGTTTCAAAACGTGAGCTGTCACCGGTTTCATGGGTTTGGCGGCGGCCGGCCCAAGCCAGCCCGCCAGCGCCCGGCGGCCAGCGCCCGGCAGCCTCAGCGGCGCCACGCGGGGCCGATCCAGTCGCGGCTACCCTCGGGACGGCTGGGCTCGGGCCGGGGCGGCCATGCCTCCGGCAGCACGCTCACGGCATAGCTGACGTTGAGCGTGATCCGCCGCTCGATGATCCGCCAACCGTCCTGCCGCACCAGGCGATCGACATAGGTGCCCTCGCCGGCATCGGCGCTGGCCGCGTTGCCGATCTGGACGACATGGAAATACGCGGTCGACAGCGCCTCCCGCCCGCCAGGCGCAAAGCGGACGACGATGTTGCTCAGGTGATGGAAGCTGAACCGGCGGGCCGCCAGCAGGTAACGATAATTGCGCCCGATCGCCTCGATCCCGACATAGGTGCCGCGCGGGTTGACCAGCACGCAATCGGCGTGAAAGACGGCGATGGCGCCGTCCAGATCGTTGCCGTCGTAGCAATAGGCATAGGAATGCAACAGGTCGCGGATGGCCGCTTCCTGCTCGATCCGCTCCAGGCGCTCCGCCAAGCCGGACGGCCGCCTGGCCGGGCGGGCGACATTGCGTTGCAGCGGCCGCCACATGTGTCGGTCGAGCGCGCTCGCCCACGCCTTCTTGCCGTCTTTCGCCATGCTTGCCCCCGTCCGTGCCGTCGTCGCCACCACGACCCCGAATCGTCATACTGGCCAGCCGAAGACGCCAGGTCGGGCAGCCCGCATGAGCCGCATCATCGCGCATTACCGCCTCCGCTGTCCCGCTGCCGAAGTCCAGGCGCGGGCCCGCGCGATCGCCGTGGAGCAGAGCGTGGAAATGCCGCTGGAGGGCATCCGCGCGGCCCGCGTCCTGGCCGAGATCGTGGGCGAGGTTCGGGCGATCGAGCCGCTCGGCGAGGAACAATTCCGGGTCAGCATCGGGCTGGCCAGCGAGACCGTCGGCGGCGACCCGGCACAGCTTCTCAACATGCTGTTCGGCAACGTCTCGCTGCTCGACTGGGTGACGCTGGAAGACGCCACGCTGCCGGACGAACTGCTGGCGGCGTTCGCCGGACCGCGCCATGGCATTGCCGGCTTGCGCGCGCGCGTCGGCGCGCCGCGGCGCGCCCTCGCCTGCTCGGCCTTGAAGCCGCAGGGCCTGCCGCCGGCGGAACTGGCCGACCTCGCGCAGGAACTGGCGCTGGGCGGGCTCGACTATCTCAAGGACGACCATGGCCTTGCCGACCAGGCCTATAGCCCGTTCGCCCGCCGGGTCCCGGCCATCGCCCACGCGGTCGCCCGCGCCAGCCAGCTCAGCGGCCAGCCGACCGCCTATGTGCCGAGCCTGTCCGGCAGCCTGGACGTGATGCGCCAACAGGTGCGCATTGCCCGAGAGGAAGGCCTGACCACCCTGCTGATCGCGCCCTTGACGGCCGGCGTCGCCACGCTGGCGCAGCTGTCGTCCGAGCATCCAGAGATGGCGTTCCTGGCGCATCCGAGCCTGGGCGGTGCCGCCCGACTGGCGCCGCCGCTGCTGTTCGGCCGGCTGTTCCGCCTGTTCGGCGCCGATGCCACGATCTTTCCCAATCATGGCGGCCGGTTCGGCTATTCCGCGACGACCTGCCGGGCGGTGGCGCAAGCGGCGCGCGCGCCCTGGGCGGCGGTGCGCCCCTGCCTGCCGGTGCCGGCCGGCGGCATGACCCGGGCGCGCGTGACCGAGATGCTGGAGTTCTACGGTCCCGACTGCATGCTGCTGATCGGCGGCAACCTGCTGGCAGCGGCCGAAGGCCCGCGCGCCGCCGCTGCCGCGTTCGTCGCCGGGCTGCGCGCTTACCGTTTCCAGGCCGCTTCGGCTACACTGCCGGCGGAGCCCTTGCCATGACAGAGCCGACGCTGCGCGCCGCCCTGCCCGACTATCGCTGGGAGGGCGTCGAACGTCGCCCCTACAAAGCCGAAGGCAGCGCACCCTTCCGGGACATCGCCCGCGCGGTGCTGTTCGACGACCCGGCCCTGGCCTGCCAGCTCCGCTATTTCGAGATGGCGGCGGGCGGCTATTCGACGTTCGAGCGCCACCAGCACGCGCACGCCGTCATGATCCTGCGGGGCCACGGCCGCTGCCTGGTCGGCCGCCGGGTCTTCGCCGTCAAGCCGCACGACCTGATCGCCGTACCCGCGATGGCCTGGCACCAGTTCCGCGCCGCCGCCGGCGAGGCCATGGGCTTTCTCTGCATGGTCAACGCCGACCGCGACCGTCCGCAACTGCCGAGCCCGGAGGAACTCGCCGCCCTCAGGGCCGACCCGGTGGTCCGCGCCTTCCTCGACGGCTAGGGCAACGGCCGCGGTGCGGTGGGCTCCGATCAGCGGGATCGCTGAGCGCCACTCCAACTGATCGGACACCGCGCTAGCGCGACAGCTGGCCGCGGCGGGCATCGCGCGCTTGGGTCGCGTAGTCGTTGCCGCGAGCATTGTCGGGACGCAGGCCGAGCTGGCCTGTGAAATAGGCCTCCGCAAGGCGATCGAGCGCCGCCACGTGGCCCGCCTCGGCCGCCTTGGCGAACCAATGCACCGCCTTCACGGAATTGGCGGCGAGACCGGCACCGCGCTCAAGCGCCACCGCCAACTCGTACATCGCGATCTCGTCGCCCGCCTCGGCCAGTCTTAGGAGATGCGGCACGGCGTCAGCGAACTGGCCCAATTGCTGATGCGCGATCACCGACAGGCGGCTGGCGTCGCGATGCGCGGGATCGAGCGCCAGCGCGCGGTCGAGCGGGGCGAGAGCGTTGCGGAACTCGCGCACCGTGCCATAGGCGACGGCCAGCTGGAAATGCGCGTCCGCGTCTTCGGGCGATTGCTCGCTCAAATGCCGATAGGCCAGGATCGCCGTCTCCTCGGCGCCGCCCAGCAGCATGCCGAGCGCCAGCAGGCGCTTCAGCCGCACATCGTGCGGCGCCGCGTCCAACGCCTGTTGGCAGGCGGCATACTGTCCCTGCGGCGCGCCCGCGGCGCAGTCCGCCGCCAGGTCCGCCAGCGCCACCGTCGTCAGCAGCATCGCCAGCGCCAGACCCGTCGCCGGCGTCACGGCATGGCCCGCTTGATGCGCTCGGCCAATTCGCCGATGCGCGCCATGTCGCCCGGCTTGTGGCCCCAATTGAACTGCGCGTTGTCGTTCAGCTTGCGTGGGAAGACATGGAAGTGGAAATGGAACACGCTTTGCCCCGCACCGGCGCCGTTGGCTTGAACCAGGTTGATGCCGTCGGGCCGCAAGACCTGGTTGACCGCAATGGCCAGCCGCTTGGCCACGGCGATGGCGGCGGCGAGGTCGGCCTCGTCGGCCGCGTACAGGTTCTCGGCATGCGCCTTGGTGATCACCAGGCAATGACCGTCATGGAAGGGATTGATGTCCATGAAGGCCAGCGTGCGCGGATCCTCGTGCAGCTTGAAGCAGGGGATCTCGCCCTCGACGATGCGGCAGAAAACGCAAGGCGCGGACTCGGCCATGTGACTAGCTCCCGGTCAAAGCGGCGTGTCTTCCCTCGCCTCCTCGCGCCGGCGTTCGCCTTTGCGGTAGGGCGCGTATTCGGCCAAGTGCTCGATATTGCTCGCCACCTCGCGCCGCTCCTCGTTGAGGTAGCGTTCGACCGCCACGCGGAACCGCTGGTCGGCGATCCAGTGCGCGCTGTGGATGGCGACCGGCACATAGCCGCGCGCGATCTTGTGCGGGCCCTGCGCGCCGGCCTCGACCCGCGCCAGGCCACGGCGGATGGCGTAGTCGATCGCCTGGTAGTAGCAAACCTCGAAATGCAGCAACGGCCGATCCTCGACGCAGCCCCAATAGCGGCCGTAGAGCGCGTCCTCGCCCAGCAGATTGAGCGCGCCGGCGATGTAGCGCCCCTGGCGCCGGCACATCACCACGACCACGCGCTCGGCCATGGCCTGACCCAACAGCGAGAAGAAGCGGCGGTTGAGATAAGGCCGACCCCATTTCCGGCTGCCGGTGTCCATGTAGAACTGGAAAAAGGCATCCCAGTGCGCTTCCGTGATCTCGGCGCCAGTCAACGCCATGATCTCCAAGCCCGCTTCCTGCGCCAGTTCGCGCTCCTTGCGGATGGTCTTGCGCTTGCGCGAGGACAGGGCATCGAGGAAGTCCCGGAAATCGCGATAGCCCCGGTTGAACCAGTGGAACTGCTGGTCGTTGCGCAAGAGCAGGCCCTGCTCGCCAAGGCTCCGCCAATCGGCTTCCGGCAGGAAATTGAAATGCAACGACGAGGCCGCGTGCCGGCGCGCGAGCTCGATACCGGCGCCGACCAGCAGGGCGCGTGCGGCGGCTGGCGCGTCGGGCGCCAGCAGCAGCCGGGGGCCGGTCACCGGGGTGAACGGCACCGCCACCAAGAGCTTCGGATAGTACCGTCCGCCCGCCCGTTCATAGGCGTCCGCCCAGCCGTGGTCGAAGATGTACTCGCCCTGGCTGTGACCCTTGAGATACATCGGCATGCAGCCGATCGCCCGCCCGCCTTGGCTCAGCACAACATGCTGCGGCGCCCAGCCGGTCTGCGGCTTGACGCAGCCGGCTTCCTCCAGCGCCGCCAGGAACGCATAGGCGGTGAAGGGATGGCCAAGCCCGGCACAGGCATCCCAAACCTCGCCGCCGATCTCGGCGATGCGCGAATAGATCGTCGCGGTCGGCGCGGGCTCGTTCATGCTGGCGCCCAGTCTACCACGCCGGCCGCCTTCGTCGGCTCAAGCGACCTCAAAAATCGCCTCGGCCTCGACTGGCACGTTGCGCGGCAAGGCGTTGGTCCCGACCGCGGATCGGGCATGCCGTCCGGCCTCGCCGAAGACCTCGACCATCAGGTCGGAACAGCCATTCATCACCTCCGGCTGCTGGGTGAATTCCGGCACGCAGGCGACGAAGCCCAGCACCTTGACGCAGCGCACCACCTTGTCGAGATCGCCGTCGCACCCCGCCTTGACCTGCGCCAACAGGTTGAGGCCGCAGATCCGCGCCACCGCCTTGGCTTCCTCGACCGAGAATTCCACGCCCGCCTTGCCGCGATGGCGGATCTGGCCATCGACGAAGGGCACCTGGCCGGCGATGAACAGCAGCTTGCCGCTGCGCACATAGGGCACATAATTGGCCGCCGGCGCCGGGGGATTGGGCAGTTCGATGCCCAGCTGCTGCAAACGCGCCTCGATCTTGCCGGCCATCCCGTCCTCCCGCTTGGTCGCGCCATCCTAGCCAACGACGAATGCCCCTGTCAGGGGTCGAATTGCCGGTGCCAAACGCCTAAGTTGAGGCGATGAACAACACCGCAGAGCTCGCCGCCTGGCTCGGCGGGCGCGACGACGCGGCCGGGTTGATCGATCGGCTGCTGACCGCCGGCCTGGCCGGCCACGACCTGCCGGAACTGGTGGCCATGGCGGCGGAGGGGCTGTGCGCGCTGGGCCTGCCATTGCTGCGGATGCATGCCAGCGCCAGCACCCTGCATCCCGTCTATGGCGCGCTCAGCCAGACCTGGGAAAGACGGTTGGGCAGCATTGCCCCGGCACTGCATCCGCGCGCCAACAACGACCTGCCGATCTGGCAGCGCAGCCCGTTCTTTCACATGCTGCAGCGGCGCCTGACGATCCTGCGCCAGCGCCTGGATCGCCCGGCCGATCCGGATTTCGCCGTCTATCAGGACTTGCGTGAGCAAGGCGGCACCGACTACTACGCGCGGCTGGTCGGCTTCGAGCGCGCGGCTGAAACGGAGACCCGCGCGGGCGTGGTCTATTCCTTCGTCGCCGAGGGCAAGCCCGGCTTCGACGCCGCCGACCTGGCGTTGATTGAAGCCGTGCTGCCGGCACTGTCGCTCGCCATCCGCTCGATCGCCTCCGAGCGCATCGCCGCCGGTCTGCTGGAAACCTATGTTGGCCGGGATGCCGGGCGGCGGGTTCTGGCCGGCCAGATCGAACGCGGTCAGGTGCTGGCGTTGCCTGCGGTGATCTACCTCGCCGACTTGCGTGGCTTCACCGCCTTGGCGCAGGCCATGCCCGGCAAGGCGTTGGTGACGCTGCTCGACGACTACCTGGAACGCATGGCGATGCCAGTGCTCAATCGCGGCGGCGAGGTGTTGAAGTTCCTGGGCGACGGGCTGCTGGGGGTGTTTCCAATTCCCGCCGACGGCAGCACCGAAGCCGCCTGTCTTGCGGCCCTGGCCGCGGCCGAGGATGCGCTGGCGCAAGCCCAGGCCTTCAATGCGCTACGCCTTGCGGCCGGCCAGCCGCATCTGGACCTCGATCTGGTTCTGCATCGCGGCGAGGTGCTCTATGGCAATGTCGGGACGGCCAACCGGCTCGATTTCACGGTGATCGGTCCGGCGGTGAACGAGGCGGGCCGCATCGAGGCGCTGTGCGCGCCGCTTGGCCGCAACCTGCTGCTGTCGGAGGCCTTCGTGGACGCGGCGCCCAGTTTGGCGGGCCGTCTGCGGCCGCTCGGGCAGCAGGCCTTGCGCGGCCTGCCCGGCCGCTACGCCCTCTACGCCTTGGCCGAATGAGCGACCCCTACCCCTTGCTCGACGGCTTCGCCATGCCGGCCGAGTGGCGGCCGCATAGCCGCTGCTGGATGGCGTGGCCGGTCCGTCTGGAATTGTGGGGCGCGCACCACGAAGCGGCCTGCCGGGCCTATGCGCGCGCGGCCCGCGCCATTGCCGAGTTCGAACCCGTCACCATGCTGGTGCTGGAGGGCCTGGAGCCGGTCGCCCGGCTACAGCTCGGCCGCAAGGTCGAACTGCTGACCTGCGAGTTCGACGATTCCTGGCTGCGCGATACCGGCCCGCTGTTCCTGTGCGACGGCAAGGGGCGGCTCGCCAGCCTGGGATTTCGCTTCAATGCCTGGGGCAACAAGTTCCACCCCTACGACAAGGATGCCCGTCTCGCCGAGACGCTGGCCAAGCATCTGGGCTTGCGGCATTACCAGGCGCCCCTGACACTGGAAGGAGGCGCGATCGACGTGGACGGCGAAGGCACGTTGCTGGCCACCGAGCAATGCGTGTTCAACGCCAACCGCAATCCGACGCTCGACCGCCGGCAAGTAGAGGAAAGGCTGGCGCTGCATCTGGGCGCCCGGCGGATCATCTGGCTCGAAGCGGGGCTGAGCGGCGATGGCACCGACGGCCATGTCGACAACTTGGCGCGGTTCGTCGCTCCCGGTCGGGTGGTATGCGCCGCGACCGACGATCCCCTGCATCCCGACCACCGGCTTCTTGCCGAATGCCAGCGGCTCTTGCGACGGAGCAGCGACGCCCGGGGGCGGAAGCTGGAAGTGGTGCCGCTGCCGCTGCCGCGTGAGCGTCCGGCGGACGCCCCGGCGCACTACGTCGCCTCGTACGCGAATTTCTACCTGGCCAACAGCGGGGTCGTGCTGCCGAGTTTCGGCGATGCCATGGACGGCCCGGCGCAAGAGATCCTGGCCAGGCTGTTTCCAGAGCGCCGCGCGGTGGCGGTACCGGCCGGCGACATTGTGCTGGGCGGCGGCGGCTTGCACTGCATCACCCAGCAGCAACCGCTGGGCCGGCCCGCCGGCTGAAGCGGGGTCAGGCGCGGCGGCCGACCTTCAGCGCGCTGGCACCCGCGGCCCAGGCGCCGGCGCGCTCGTGCTTGTCGACACACATCGCCCGGTCGGCCGCGGCCAGCAGCGCCTCGGCGCTGTCGTCGGCGCCATAGGCAACCGCCCCCATGCTGACGGACAGCAGGATGTTGCGCCGCTTCAGCACCACATTCGGACACCTCGAAGAACCCCATCATTGACGACGAAGCATCGCCGATGAGGGCATGGCCTGCGGCCCAGCCTGCGGATTGGGTGCTGTGGCGGGGTCTATTTGGTCTGCGGTGGCGTGTCGATGCAGTGAGCGGCGCAGTGAGCCCATCAGGCGGGCGCGGCTTGCCCCTCGATCCAGTCCAG
>Ga0194132_10007821_pt1 | contig 15677 bp, 15 predicted proteins | sample TA2KigOf80mmetaG_FD_148612 | JGI IMG/M metagenome (GOLD analysis project Ga0194132, IMG submission 148612) | Freshwater microbial communities from Lake Tanganyika, Tanzania - TA2015054 Kigoma Offshore 80m | ecosystem: Environmental > Aquatic > Freshwater > Lake | place: Tanzania: Lake...
GGGCGCGAGCATCATCGTCTCAGCATCGGCGTCGATGCCCCACAGGTGTCGGCAGAGGGCGCGATCGACAACGTTTTCGCGGGCAGCGGCCCACCCGAGCGCATCGCGAAAGACCGCAACCAATGGGGCAAACTCCCGCACGCCGATCATGCATGCCTTGACGCCGGTAATCATGGGCAATTCATTCATGGCGCGTCCTTCAGTCCAGTGTTTGCCGACGGCTAAAGACTGATATGCTCGCGTGTCTTCAACAAGGGGAGCTGGACAGATGCGGGCGCGAATTCTGGGATCGGTCGCGGGAGTATTGGCGATGACGATGGTATCGGGTGCGGCCGTTGCGCAATCCGCGGCGGACAAGGAAGCGGCCAAGAACGCCATCTGGGCCAAGGAGCAGGCGATTTATCAGGGCCGCGCGTCTGGCGCGCTCAAGTTCTACGTCGACAACGCCTCACCGAACTACCTCGGCTGGCCGCCGGGTCCGGCGAAGCCGGTCGCGCTACCGGGCTTGCGCCAGGATTCGCAGCGCATGGAGGGTCTCAACAAAGAGAAACTGGCGATGAACTTCGTCGACTTCACCCTGCATGGCGACACCGGCATCATCTATTACATGAACCATCGCACCAGCATGCCGGACGGCCGCGCCGTTGACGAAAAGTGGGAAACCATTCACGTCTGGGTGCGCGACAATGGCGACTGGAAAATCGTCGGCGCCATGGCGCGTCAGGAGCCGAAGCGCGGTGGAAATTAATTCGTGCTGTCGTCCTCGGGCTTGACCCGAGGACCCAGGGCAAAAAGCCAATTTGGCTGAGTTGCTCTGGATGCTCGGGTCAAGCCCGAGCATGACAGCGTAGGAGTAAGAACGCAGGTTTCAAAATGGCCACCATCAGTCTTTACAACGATGCGCTGCCGACGCCGCACGCGGAAGTCACGTTCGACTCGGGTGAGAAGGTGGCCCTCACCCTCGAGCGCGACGGCCAGCTGATCAAATCCGTCGCGACCAAGGCGATTCTGTTCAGGGCCGATCCGGCGACGGTGTCGGAAATCTGTTCGGCGATGCTGAACTCGCGCGGACCTTCCGACCTGACGCCGCTTCGGGTGCTCACCACCCTGGTCGCACAGATGTGCTCACCGGTCGACGTGGGCAAGGCGTTCAAGGCGGCGGTGGCGGCGCTGTAGCGTCGCCCCTCCCTTGTCCACAGGGCCAAGAGTCGTTATAAGCCCGCCCGGTCCGGTCTTTGGCTGGACCCCTTGGGGTTAACCCATTGAAAAATAAGGATGCGTTTGGGCCTTGCGGCGCCAGACTCCTCCGGCGGTGGTACGGCGAGGGCTCGCTTGAAAGCCCCGGGCATGCCCACCCACCGCGATCAGCAACGTCCGGGATAAGGAAACACAAATGCCCAAGATGAAGACCAAGAGTTCGGTCAAGAAGCGCTTTCGCCTGACCGCCGGCGGCAAGGTGAAAGCAGGCGTCGCCTACAAGCGCCACCGCCTTCGCAACCGTAGTCAGAAAATGAAGCGCACCGAGCGCGGCACCTTCGTGTTGGATGCGTCCGACGCGCCCGCGATCAAGCGCCACATGCCTTACGGCTGAGCATCCGCAACGACCGCACTGAAGGACAACACCCATGGCACGCGTCAAGCGCGGCGTCACCAAGCACGCCCGCCACAAGAAAGTTCTCGAGGCCGCGAAAGGTTATCGCGGCCGGAGCTCGAAGGCCTACAAGCCGGCCAAGAACCGCCTGGAGAAGGCGCTGCGATATGCCTATCGCGACCGCCGCCAGAAAAAGCGCGACTATCGCGCGCTCTGGATCCAGCGCATCAACGCCGGTGTTCGTCTGCTGGGCCTGACCTACTCTCGATTTATTAACGGGCTCAAGAAGGCCGGCGTCGAGCTGGATCGCAAGGTCCTCGCCGACATCGCCGTGCGGGAGCCCGAAACTTTCGCCCGCCTGGTCGAACAGGCAAAAGCGGCCCAGTAAGTCGCGCCCGGTTAGGTTTCCGACACTCTCTTAACCCGCGAGGCACCAAGGGGCCGCCCACTGGCGAGCCCCTTTTTGCGTATCACGGACCAGAGAACCTCTGACGGACCACGATCATGAACGATCTCGACACCCTGCGCGGCGAACTGATGACGGCAATCGCGGCCGCCAACGATGGCGACGCCATCGAGGCGGTGCGCGTCGATGCCCTCGGCAAGAAGGGCCGCGTCACCGGGTTGATGAAAACCCTGGGCGCGATGGACGCCGAGGCGCGCAAGACCTTTGGCCAGCGGCTCAATCAGCTGAAGGACGAGATCTCGGCCGCCCTCGATGCGCGGAAGTCGGCGTTGGCGACCGCCGCGCTCGACGCACGCCTGGCCGCCGAGCGCACCGACGTGACTCTGCCGGTGCGCCCTGAGATCAAAGGCAGCATTCATCCCATCACCCAGACCATCGACGAGATTACCGCGATCATGGGGGCGATGGGCTTCACGGTTGCCGAAGGTCCGGACGTCGAGGACGACTTTCACAATTTCACCGCGCTCAACTTCCCGCCCGGCCACCCGGCGCGCGAAATGCACGACACGTTCTTTCTGCCGACGGCGCCGGACGGAAACCGCTATTTGCTGCGCACCCATACATCGCCGGTGCAGATCCGCACCATGATGAGCGCCAAGCCGCCGATCCGGGTCATTACGCCGGGCCGCACATATCGGTGTGACTACGACATGACCCATACGCCGATGTTCCATCAGGTCGAAATCCTGGTGATCGACACCGAGAGCCACATGGGCCATCTCAAAGGGTGCCTGCAGGAATTCCTGCGCGCGTTCTTCGGCGTCGACGATCTGCCGCTGCGGTTCCGCCCGTCGTTCTTCCCCTTCACCGAGCCGTCCGCTGAAGTCGACATCGGTTGCTCGCGTTCCGGCGGCGAACTCAAGCTCGGCAATTACGGCGATTGGCTGGAGATTCTGGGCTGCGGCATGGTGCATCCCAACGTCATCAAGGCCTGCGGCCTCGATCCCGACATCTACCAGGGCTTTGCCGCTGGCATGGGCGTCGAGCGATTGGCGATGCTCAAGTACGGCATCCCGGATCTGCGCACGTTCTTCGAGTCCGACCTGCGCTGGCTGAGGCATTACGGATTTGCGTCGCTTGAGATTCCCTCGCTGACCGGGGGGATCAATCCATGAAGTTCACGTTGTCATGGTTGAAAGACCACCTTGAGACCGATGCCAGCCTCGACGACATCTCGATGCGGTTGACGGCGTTGGGTCTCGAGGTCGAGGGCGTCGACGATCCCGGCAAGGCGTTGGCGGGCTTCATCGTCGCCCATGTGATCGAGGCTGAAAAACACCCCAATGCCGATCGTTTGCGGGTGTGCAAGGTCACGACCGGGACCGAGACGATCCAGGTCGTCTGCGGCGCGCCCAACGCTCACGCCGGTATGAAAGCCGTATTGGCGCGCCCAGGCACTGTGATTCCGGCCAGCGGCGAAACCCTCAAGAAGGGCGCCATACGCGGCGTCGAAAGCCAGGGCATGCTGTGCTCGTCGCGCGAACTCAAGCTGGGCGACGATCACGACGGCATCATCGAACTCGCCGCCGATGCTCCGGTTGGCGCACCGCTGGCCGAGGTGATGAAGAGCGATCCGGTGATCGAAGTCGCGCTGACGCCCAATCGGGTCGATGCCCTCGGTGTCCGCGGTATTGCCCGTGATCTCGCTGCATCGGGCCTCGGCAAGCTGAAGCCGCTCGACGATTCGCCGGTCAAGGGCACTTTCGACAGCCCGCGCAAGGTGGCCATGCGCCTCGCCGCCGGTCGCGAACAGGACTGCCCGCAGTTCGTCGGTCGGATGATCCGCGGCCTCAGGAACGGCCCGAGCCCGGCCTGGCTGCAGGATCGCTTGAAAGCGATCGGCCTTCGCCCCGTGTCGGTGCTGGTCGATATCACCCAGTACATCACCATCGATCTCGGCCGGCCGCTCCATGTGTTCGACGATGCCAAGCTCAACGGCGCCGTGGGCCCCAGGCTTGCCGCGGCTGGTGAAACGCTCGCGGCGTTGAACGGTAAATCGTACACGCTCGATGCCGATATGGTCGTGATCGCCGATGATGCCACGGCGCTTGGCATCGGCGGCATCATGGGCGGCGAGCCGTCGAGCGTTACCGACGGCACGACGGGTGTCTATCTCGAATCGGCGCTGTTCAACCCGCTCAACATCGCCGCGACGGGGCGCAAGCTGCAGATCAATTCCGATGCGCGCTATTGCTTCGAGCGCGGTGTCGACCCGGCCTCGGCCGCAGCGGGCGCCGAACGCGCGACACGGATGATCCTGAAACTCTGCGGCGGCGAGGCCTCGCATCTCGTCTTCGGCGGGGCGGCGCCATCCCATGCGCGCCAGATTGCGTTCGACCCCGCGCGCGTGAAACGTCTTGGTGGTGTCGATCTGCCGAGCGCCGAAATCAAAGCGGTGTTGGAACGTCTCGGCTTCGCCATCAATGCGGTGAGCGTGCCGTGGCAGGTGTCGCCGCCATCGTGGCGCGCCGACGTGAACCTTTGGCAGGACGTGGTCGAAGAGGCGATGCGGGTCAAAGGTTTTGACCACATCCCCGCGACGCCTTTGCCGCGCGCCGGTTTGCCCAAGCCCGCGATCAATCATCGCCAGCGCACCCTCGGTCAGATCAAGCGCGCACTGGCCGCTCGCGGCCTCAACGAAACGGTGACCTGGTCATTTCTGGCGCGCGGGCATGGCGCGCTCTTCACCGACGCCGCCAAGCTGGTTCCGCTCGACAATCCGATCAGCGCCGATCTTGACGTGTTACGGCCGACGACCATCGCCAACTTGCTCGCGGCCGCGGCGCGCAACGCCGCGCGCGGCCTCGACAACACGACGTTGTTCGAAATTGGGCCGCGCTTCGATGGTTACAAACCGGGGGAACAAGCCCTCATGGCCGGAGGTATTCGCGCCGGTCACTCGACCGATCGCCACTGGTCGGGCTCGCGCCGCGCGGTCGATGCGCTCGATGCCAAGGCCGATGCATTAGCCGTGCTGACCATCGCCGGCGTCAACCCGGCGAGCCTTCAGATCGGAAGTGGCAGCCAGGGCGGCGCTCCCGTGTGGTATCACCCGGGTCGCGCCGGCACCCTCAAGCTCGGCAATCAGGTCCTCGCCACCTTCGGCCTGATCCACCCGGCGATCCTCGCCAAGTTCGACATCAATGGGCAGGTTTCGGCCTTTGAGGTCGACCTCGATCGCATTCCGCCCGCCAAGAAGGCCAAGGGCACGGCCCGACCGCTGTTAAAGGCGTCGCCATATCAACCGGTCGATCGCGACTTTGCCTTCGTCGTCGACGCGACCGTGGCGGCCGACGCCATTGTTCGCGCCGCACGCACCGCCGAGCGCGATCTCATCACCGATGTCGGCGTGTTCGATCTCTATGAGGGCGCCAACGTCGGCGTCGGCAAGAAGTCGGTCGCGATCTCGGTGCGCCTGCAATCGCAGACGGCGACGCTGACCGACGCCGAAATCGAGGCTATCGCGGCCAAAATCGTTGCCGCCGTCACCAAAGCGACCGGCGCCGCTCTCCGCTCATGACCGACCTTCGTCATATCCGCAACTTTGCGATCATCGCCCACATCGACCACGGTAAGTCGACGCTGGCGGATCGGCTGATTCAGACCTGCGGCGGTCTGACCGACCGCGAGATGCGCGACCAAGTCCTCGATTCGATGGACCTCGAGCGCGAGCGCGGCATCACCATCAAGGCCCAGACCGTGCGGCTCGACTTCAAGGCCAAGGACGGCAAGACCTATCAACTCAACCTGCTCGACACGCCGGGCCACGTCGACTTCGCCTACGAAGTGAGCCGGTCGTTGGCGGCCTGCGAAGGCTCGCTGCTGGTGGTCGACTCGAGCCAAGGCGTCGAGGCGCAAACCCTCGCCAACGTCTATCAGGCGATCGAGGCCGGCCACGAGATTGTACCGATCCTCAATAAGGTCGACCTCCCCGCCGCCGAGCCGGAGAAAGTGCGCACACAGATTGAAGATGTGATCGGGATCGATGCTTCGAACGCCGTCATGTGCTCGGCAAAGACCGGGCTTGGCATCGGCGACGTGCTCGAGGCCCTGGTCGAGCGATTGCCGCCACCCACGGGCGATGCCGATGCGCCGTTGAAGGCGCTCCTGGTCGACTCTTGGTACGACAGCTATCTCGGCGTCGTCATCCTGGTGCGCGTCAAGGACGGGGTGGTCAAGAAGGGCGCCAAGATCACCTTCATGTCGAACGGCGCCAATTACCAGATCGACAACGTCGGTTACTTCACGCCGAAGAAGGTTCCGGTGCCGGAACTGCGCCCGGGCGAGCTTGGTTACATCACCGCCAGCATCAAGTCGGTCGCGGATTGCAAAGTCGGCGATACCATCACCGGTGAAGACAATCCCGCTGCCAAGGCTCTGCCGGGTTTCAAGGCCAGCATTCCGGTCGTGTTCTGCGGACTGTTTCCGACCGACACGGGCCAGTTCGAAGTCTTGCGCGAGAGCCTCGCCAAGCTGCGGCTAAACGATTCGAGCTTTCACTTCCAGTTGGAAACCAGCGCCGCCCTTGGCATGGGCTTCCGCTGCGGCTTCCTCGGATTGCTGCACATGGAAATTATCCAGGAGCGGCTTGAACGCGAATTCGATCTCGATCTCGTCACCACGGCGCCGAGCGTCGTTTACCGCATTCTCAACACCCGCGATGAGATCGTCGAGCTGCACAATCCCGCTGATATGCCGGAGCCCAACTTAATCAAGATGATCGAAGAGCCGTGGGTAAAGGCGACCATCCTGGTGCCGGACGAATATCTCGGATCGATCTTGAAGCTCTGCAACGATCGCCGCGGCGAGCAGATCGACCTGACCTATGTCGGCAATCGGGCCATGGTGGTCTACCGGCTGCCGCTCAACGAAATTGTGTTCGATTTCTACGATCGCCTGAAGTCGATCTCACGCGGCTATGCCAGCTTCGATTACGAACTCGTTGGCTACCGGGAATCGGACCTCGTCAAGGTTGCGATCCTGGTCAACGGCGAAGCGGTTGATGCGTTGTCATTCATGTGCCATCGCGCATCGGCCGAAAATCGCGGCCGGCAGATCTGCGAACGGCTCAAGGACCTGATTCCGAAACATATGTTCAAGATTCCGATTCAGGCGGCGATCGGCGGCAAAATCATCGCTCGCGAAACCATCAGCGCGCTCAGGAAAGACGTGCTCGCGAAGTGCTACGGCGGCGACGTGTCGCGCAAACGCAAGCTCCTCGACAAGCAGAAAGAGGGCAAGAAGCGCATGCGCCAATTCGGCAGTGTCGACATACCGCAGTCGGCGTTCATCGCCGCGCTGAAGATGCCGGAACCGTGAGAAGAATAATCAGTAGGTCTTGAAGTGACGCAGGCGGCGCACGCGTCGCGGCCGGCACGCCCGGACAAGCGTCAAGCCAACGGCGCCGATCACCAGCCATGCCGGCATCGCGAGGATACCGGTGCCGAGCGCGGCGAAAATCTCTGGCGTGTTCGCGAGTGAAAATTCGATCGGTTGCCCGACCAGCAGCGTCACGACTTCAGACGTGGCGAGGCCGGGATAACTCGCGGCGCCTAACGCCATCACCCCCTCGCCCGACGCCATCAGCGTCGCGAGCACAACCATCACCCAACCGATCGTACGGCCAAATAACACGGAAAAACACGCCCCTGAGTCTTTTTGGTATCCAACCCCGTTGCCAAAAAGATACACCCTAAGAGTCTCCCTTTTCAATGAATTTTGCCGTGATTTCGACTAAAAACCTTATACCCGCGCCCCGATTCAGTCAAAATCCCCAAGTTTTCCGCAGGTTTTTCCAGATGTGGAAAGGAGTGGCGTTGCGCGGTTCGTGGGCGGACTCTTTGGTTCCGGAGCGATCGGAAATGCGAAATCGTGCGACTCGGGACGACCCTTATCGGGGCCGGCTTGGGTCCGTTGCCGCACCAGTAGCCCTCAAGTAGGTTCTCGCCCCCGCGCCAAGCGCGGGCGACAAGCAGAAGTCCCCGGAGGGATGGCCGAGTGGTTGAAGGCGCACGCCTGGAAAGTGTGTATACGTCAAAAGCGTATCGAGGGTTCGAATCCCTCTCCCTCCGCCATCCGCCTTCGCGGCTCCGCCGCTCTCGCCTGCGCGAAGCCGAAGCGGCTTCGCTTCGGCGAAGCCAGGTCGGCGGGATGCACGCGGTTCCAGCGAAGGCGGATGCCTCGCCATAGCCACGCCGAAGGCGGGGCGACGGCGGGCTGGTGCAGTAAACATGAACCAAGTTGTTTTGTTTGTTGTTTCATTTCTTACCCCTCCCCACCCTCGCGCTCGCCGCGGTGAAGGTCCCAATGATCAGTATGCCTCTACAAGCATGATCGTCACCCCGCGTGACGGAAACGACGGCGGATCGGGCGCCGCTTTGGGAAATCTCGGTTAATCTGGTCTCGCATTTCAAGAGGAGCGCGCGTCCATGATCCAACGAAGGTCGGCCATCATCGGTGCCGGAGCGACGGCGATGAGTTCTCTCACTGCTGCCCGTGCTCTCGCCGCCGCGCCCTCGCCGCACGCGAAAGATCTTTTCCCCGACCGCTGGGCCGAGACGCTCGCTTACCTCAAGCTGCGCGCGCGCACGGATGACGGCGATGCCTGGTACTGGTTCTCGGGTACCATCGATTTGCTGCCGGAGGGCGGCAAGGGCGTGACGCTGGTCAACGTCGATTGCCTCAACCTGCGCCGCGTCAAACGTGAAGACGATAAGAAAATTCGCCTCACCATGTGGGAAGGAGCGGTGTTCACCGATCCCGCCACGGGCAAGCTCGCCGAGACCATCGTAAATCCGCTCAACGGCCGCAAGGTCGAACCGCTGCATTACCGCGAGGGACCCACCGAATTCATCGCCGACGAGAACGGCTTCCGCGCCATGCCGCGCGCGAACGCCTCGCCCCTGGGGGCGTCGTCGTTCGATTTTATCTGGTCGGCCGGCGGCGGCCATGTGTGGGTCGAGCGCGGCCAGAAGATGGACATGGCCAACCCGTTCACGCCCGACAAATGGCCGCTGGAATATTCAGGCCCGCGGCTGACCGGCGCCAATTCCTCCACCCTGCATGGCCTATGGGACGACGTGACGGACCCGAAGCAAACCATGCCCGCCGCCGACATGGTGTTCACCTCGTCGGGCAACTGGTGGCCGTGGATGTTGATGGGCACCGCGCCCGGCACGGTGCTCTGTATCGCGCCAAGGGCCCGCGCTTCAAAAACCTCGACGAAGCGCCCGCCCACGTCCGCAAACTGGTGGAAGCCAAGCACGCCGAACTGTTCCGGCCCATCCCCTGGACCGAGAAATACGGCGGCGTTTTGATCGATCACATGCGCGAACGCCAGCCGGTGAAGCCGTAATCGCCGCGCGACGGCGGGAAGTGTCGGCGCGACCGGTGAGATGGCGCGTTATGAATACTTTGAAGGCGGTACATAACTTTCCGATTTCAACTCTCCTCCACTCTTCATAGGAATTCGACAATGTCGTCGCGGCGCGATCTCTTATCAAATGCTTTCAAGACTCTTTCATTGGCTCTGGTTGCTGGACCGATGATCACACGCGTAGCCCCCGCGGGTGCGGTTTCACAGACAAAACTGTCTGTGGCGGTCCTTGGCGCGACCGGCCGCACAGGAAAGCGCGTGGTCGATATTTTAATCGCCCAGGGACATAGCGTACGCGGAATTTCGCGCAGCGCGGCCCAGCAACAATCCAAGAGTGGCGTTGCATGGATAAACGCCGATGTGCGCGAACCGAATGGCTTGCAAGAGGCGCTGAAGGGTGCCGACGCACTGATTTATGCGGTCGGCGTAGATTTTACGAAGGTCGCCGTGCAGGACCTATATGATGTCTATCATCTCGGTGTTGAGGCTGCGGCAAAGGCCGCGCAGGGCGCGGGCGTTAAGCGCTTCGTGCTCCTGTCATCTGCAGGGCGCGTGAGTACTGGCGACTTACCACCTGAATTACGGGCGTCGATGGACTCCAAGGCGAAGGGCGAAAGCGCACTCAAAACCTCAGGCATTGCCTACACGATTGTGCGTACCCCGGGGATATGGGATCGCGCGGGCGGGGAGTTGGGCATCATGTTGCTTCAGACCGACTTACCGTCTGGCGGCCCATACATGATCAATCGGGATGATATTGCTGCCGTTCTTGTTGAATGCGCGACAAACGACGGCGCACAGAATAAGGCCTTCACCATACTCAACGCGGCAACCTTCGAAGTGGGGTCATGGCGCAAAGCGCTTTCTGTATTGAAGGCGGACTAAAATATGCTCTGGACAGTATTCCGTCGTCTGGCGGCGGTTTTTGAAGCGACACCTCAGCTCAGAGACTCCACGGCCCCAATACTTCTGATCGGCCTCGGCTTAGTGCTGTCGAGTTGTGGCGGAAGCACGAGTCCTGTTGCTCAGGTGCAAACGGTTGTGCCCGGAACCCAGTTACACGGGATTCAAGGCCTGACATGGGGGCCAGACGGCAAACTCTATGCCGCTACGATGTCGGCACAGAAAATTAGTCGCATCGACCCGAAAGCGGGGAACGTTGAGACTTTGGTCGAGGCGCCAGAAGGCCAATCAGACGACGTCGCCGTGGGCCCAGATGGAACTCTTGCATGGACCGCGATGGTCGCCGGAGAGCTTCGCATTAAGCGTCCAGGCGAACCGGTTACAGTCTTGGCGCGCGACCTGCCAGGCATAAACCCTATCGCCTTTGGTCCTGATGGCCGCTTATTCGCGGCGACCATGGGGACGCCTAGCCGGCTGTGGGAATTCGATATTTCCGAATCTGCGCCGCCACGACTTGTTTCAGATACCGTTCAATTGCTGAACGGCTTCGAATTCGGACGAGACGGCCAGCTCTATGGGCCCTACTGGCAAGCCGGAATACTCGTTCGCATTGATATCGATACCGGCAAAGAAACCGTTCTCGCCAATAATCTCGGCACGCCATCCGCTGTCGCGTTGAATTCGGCGGGGGAACTCATTTCAGTGGACTACAACACTGGTGAAGTTCGCCGCACCAACCCAAGCACTGGGCAATCCATTATTATCACACGACTGGATCCTCCTCTTGATAACCTTGCGATCGGACCCGACGATACGATTTATGTGAGCGATACCGCGCGCAGCGGCATTGTCGCGCTTTCACCCGACGGCACTCTTGTGGAGCACGTCACTGGCGGCGCGTTTTCAACGCCGGGCGGGCTTGCAATGATAACCATCGATGGCAAGGAACTCGTCATCGTTGCCGATTCGACCGGATACAGATTTATCGATCCAAAGACTGGTGGAGTCACGCGGCCGAAATTCAATAGCCGTTTCGGAACTGGTTTGAACGTTGCGGCTTCACAGAAAATATTTGCCATTACAGATGCACGTATGGGGCGGGCGCATGTCATCGACATCGCGACGCGAGAATTGTTATTTGAAAAGGCTGACTTCAAAACACCCTATGGTGTCGCGGTATTGCCAAATCATGACGTTCTCGTTCTTGAATATGCGACCGGCACTCTATTGCGATGGAATGCGCAGGCAACAACTGTCGTAGCCGAAGGCTTACGGAAGCCCGTTGGTATTGCGGTGGAGTCTCCCGGTTCCGTCCTGATTACTGAACATGAGGTTGGGGCGATTACCCGCGTTACTCTCGCTGATGGCCATAAAGAGGAAGTCTTCAACGCCCTCCATCGGCCGGAAGGATTAGCCGTTATCGATAACGACCGCATAGCAGTTGCTAATGTTGGCGCCGGGGAAATCGTTGCCGTGAATCTAAAAACGTCGAAGAAGGTCGTTCTGGCATCAGGACTAGACTTCGGAGTATCTGCCGTGCGCGCGCCTGTGAGCGTGGGTTTGCCTACTGGGATAGCAGTATCCTCCGATGGCTCGATTTTCTTCAGCGAAGATCAACGCAACGCAATTTCCAAAATTGTTCTGGCGCCTTAAAGGATATCGCTCGTTGCACACTGCTGCAGCTTTGTGACGTCCGCACTCAACTGTCCCCTCCTGTGCCGGCCAGCACAAGTTGGCCTGTTTTGGCGGAGCTTGCGCCGCTGGCTGCTGGCGACGCTCACCAGTTTCGCAACCCCCGCCTCAGCGCCTGACTTCTGACAATAGAGCGCGCCGCGCGGGCGACGAGCGCCGGGTCGTGGCGTTCCAAGTCGGTGATGATGTCGTCGCGGGCGCTGGGCATGGCGAGTCCTTCCGTTATTTCGATACCTCATTCATATCCCACCCTGGATTTTTATACTGCGCCGGATCAAGGTCCATCTCATGCTCTTCCTCGCCGCCCTCGCCTTGACGTTGTCCGCTACCGCTCATGCGGCTGACGCGCCGGCGAGCAACGACCCCATCGTTCTGTGCGTGTCGCTGTCGGACGCCGATCAGAGTCACCCCGTCACCAGCGACGGTGTGGGCCGCGGTGTGTTCAAGCTGCGACGGGGCGATCTCACCCTTGACTGGGAGATCGCCTTCAAGAATCTGTCGGGGCCGATTGTCGAGGCCAATATTCATGGCCCCCAGCGTCCCGGCGCCAATGCACAGGCGCTGTTTCCGTTGGCCGAAAAAGCGGGCGCCGCGAGCCCGCTGAAAGGATCGATCGTCCTCACCGACGGCCAGCTCAAGTACCTGCTCAACAGCCGGATGTACGCCAATGTCACCACCGCCCGGCATCCGGCCGGTGAGATCAGAGGCCAGCTTCAGCGGGTCCGGCCGGGCGTCATCTGCCCGACGTTCTAAAGCGGAAAATCGACGTTTTCGGCTTGTCGCGCCTCAACCGCAGCCGGATACTTCCGCCGTGAAAATCCTCGGTCCGTTAACCTTTTCGCTCGCCACCCTGGTTGCGCCGGCAGGCGCCGCCGAAACCCTTGGCTTTGTCGTCACCGATTGGAAGACAGCGATTCATGAATCCCAATTCATGGACGAATGCCCCGAGGGCATGAACGCCGGCAACGACGAGTACTGGTGGCGCGCGCTGCCCAAGGATGAACGCGCAAGGTTGACCAACAACGGTACGACCCCGCCCGTGCTGCGCCAACATATGCCCAATCATCGCGGGCCGAATGGCGAAGACGTCTGCCAGGAGCCCTGGCTGTTCGACGATCCACCGCTGCTCACGGCCGAAGGCCCGACCTCGTACGGCATGAATCTCGATGGCACCGTCGACGGCGCCGCCACGGCCAAGACCTGCGGCCATGAGAAGTTCACCGGCGTCGACGACCGGCCCGCGGTCGACAATCAGCTCTATCGGTTGTTGGGATGCATCCACGGCTGGCGCAGCGACGGATTGATCGAGGTTTCGGCCAACGGCGCACGGCGCACCAACGGCCTTGGCATGATTCTGATCGAAGTGACCGGCGTCGACGACCGTGGCAACGACGACGATGTCACGGTGAGTTTCTTTCGCTCGATCGATCAATTCACCATCGATGCCGCCAACAACGTGCTGCCTTATGCCACCTATCGCATCGACGCCGCCGACGGTGTCGCGCGCTACGGCGGCAAGCTTAAAGGTCGCATCAAGGATGGCTTGATCACGACGGACCCCGGAAATCTGAGTTTGCCCTTCTATGGCAACTATGCGTTTCAGACGATCGACTTCCGCGACTTTAGGCTCGAACTCAAACTTGGCGACGACCCCAGCAGCGCCGAAGGCATGGTCGCCGGCTATTACGGTGTCGATCAACTATGGGAATTCGTCGGCGAGCTCGGCTGGCAGCCGACCGGAACCTATAGCTGTCCGGCGCTTTATGCGGCGATCCCCAAGCTTGCCGATGGCTATCCAGATCCAAAAACCGGACAATGCACGGCGCTGTCGTCGGCGTTCCTCATCAAGACGGTTGCGGCGTTTCTTCGTCATCCCGATGGTCGCGCGCAAACCGCTCGCGCCGAGGCAACGCAATGATTCGGCCGGCGCATCTGATTGCCTGTGTCTTGTTGTCGGCCCTGGCGGGTTGTGACCGGCCGGAGCCCGCGTCCGCCACCCACGATGGCCCGGTCGTCGCGCTGCGCCGTCTGACGCCCGAGCAGTACACCAACATCGTCGCCGACGTCTTCGGCCCGCGCATCAAAGTCGCGGGCTCGTTCGATCCGCTGGTGCGGACAGATGGTCTTCTGGCGGTGGCGACCGCCAAGGTCGCCATGACGCCGCCTGGCTTCGAACAGTTCGAGGCGGCCGCGCGTGCCGTTGCCGCGCAAGTGGTCGACGAGCGCAATCGTTCGACATTGATCCCCTGTGCCGCCGCCCCGTCGGAGACATTCGATCAGGCTTGCGCGCAGGATTTCTACCGCCGTGCCGGGCGGCTGCTTCTGCGTCGGCCATTGACCGACGCTGACCTCAATCCGCGCCTTGCACTGGCCGAAGAGGCAACCAAGGCCCGCAAGGATTTCGCTGCCGGGCTGGCCTCGGGCCTCAGCAGTTTTCTGACCTCGCCCGGGTTTCTCTACGTCACCGAGTCGGTGGGCGCCACGCAGTCCGACCGGCTCGACACCTACTCAATGGCGGCGCGGCTCAGTTTCTTCCTCTGGAACACCACACCAGATGAGAGTCTTCTGGCGGACGCTCAATCCGGCGCGCTCGGCACTGAAAAGGGCCTCAAGCGTCAAGTCGAGCGAATGCTGGCCTCGCCCCGCCTCGAACGCGGTGTGCGGGCGTTTTTTTCCGACATGCTTGGCTTCGAGAAATTCGCCGTGCTCGAAAAGGATACCGCGATCTATCCGAACTTCAGTCACACCGTGGCCCAGGACGGCCGCGAGCAGATGCTGCGCACGATCGTCGCGCACACCATGGTCGCGCGCGGCGACTATCGCGATCTGTTCACGACGCGAAAGACGTTCCTCAGCGACGCCCTCGCCCGCTTGAACCGCGTGCCGACGCCGACACCCGGCGGATGGGGACCGTTCGAATATCCGGACGGCGATCCGCGGGTCGGCATTCAGTCGGCGTTCGCGCTGACGGCGCTGTTCTCGCATCCCGGTCGGTCATCGCCGACGTTACGCGGTCGCGCCGTGCGGGAACATCTTCTCTGCCAGCGCGTTCCCGATCCACCGAGCGATGTCGATTTCACGCTGTTCACGCGAGCCGATCCTCATATCAAGACCGCTCGTCAACGGCTCGACGCTCACAGCAACAGCCCGGCCTGCGCCGGATGCCACAAGCTGGTGGACCCGATCGGCCTGACGTTGGAGAATTTTGATGGCGTCGGCCAGGTTCGGTTTGCCGACAATGGCGCGCCAATCGATACTAGCGGTACGCTCGATGGCACCGATTACACCGATCCCGCCGGCCTTGCCCGCGCGTTGCGCGACTCGCCGGCGGCGCCGGCGTGCCTGGTGACGCGGCTCTATTCCTATGGATTGGGGCGCGCTCCGGGCGCGGCCGATCGTGACGATGTCGGCGCGCTGCAGGACGCATTCGCGGATGCAGGGTATCGGTTGCCCGACTTGCTGAGGGCGATCACCACCGACAGGTTGTTCTACCGTGCGCCGGCCCCCGTCGAAACCAGGACCGCGAGTCGCTAGGATCGAGTCATGGCATTTCTGAAATCGCCCGCACCGCGTCGCAATGTATTGAGAGGCGTTCTCAACGGCCTCGGCGTTTCCGTCGCGCTGCCGTTTCTCGACGCCTTTCTGAACGA
>Ga0194132_10007822_pt1 | contig 15675 bp, 14 predicted proteins | sample TA2KigOf80mmetaG_FD_148612 | JGI IMG/M metagenome (GOLD analysis project Ga0194132, IMG submission 148612) | Freshwater microbial communities from Lake Tanganyika, Tanzania - TA2015054 Kigoma Offshore 80m | ecosystem: Environmental > Aquatic > Freshwater > Lake | place: Tanzania: Lake...
CGAAGCGGCGGCTCGAGGATCAGCGCTTCATCACCGGGACGGGCCGGTATCTCGATGACGTGAGCCTGCCCGACCAGACCTACGCCTACATCCTGCGCTCGCCTCACGCCCACGCCCGCATCCGCGGCATCGACACCGCCGCTGCCGCGCGCGCGCCTGGCGTGCGCGCCGTGCTCACCGGCCGCGACTATCAGGCCGCCAAGCTCGGGCCGCTGAAGAGTCCGATCCCGGTCAGGAACCGCTCCGGCGCCGATCGGGCCGATCCGCCGCGCTGGCCGCTGGCGCATGAGCGGGTCCGCCACGTCGGGGATGGCGTGGCGCTGGTCGTCGCCGACACTCTGGCCCAGGCGCGTGACGCGGCCGAGCTGGTGGCGGTCGATTACCAGGACCTGCCGATCGTGGCCCACGCGATCGAGGCCATGGCCGCCGGCGCGCCGCAGCTGTTCGACGAGGCCCCCAACAACGTCTGCATCGACTGGGAGACCGGCGATGCCGCGGCGGTCGCGGCTGCCTTTGCGCAGGCGGCGCACATCGCCAAGATCGACATCATCAACAACCGCGTGTCGGCCAACTCGATGGAGATGCGCGGCGCCATCGGGGTGTTCGCCGATGGCCGCTACCTGCTCTACGCCTCCACCCAGGGCGCCAACGCGACCCGCGACATCCTGTGCAAGCAGGTGTTCGGTATCCCGGCCGAGCAGATGCGGGTGGTGACGCCCGATGTCGGCGGCGGCTTCGGCATGAAGGTGTTCTCGTATCCCGAGTACCCCCTTGTGCTGTGGGCAGCGCGCCTGGTGGAGCGCCCGGTGCGCTGGATCCCGGACCGCAGCGAGTCGCTCCTCTCCGACAGCCACGGTCGGGACAACATCACCCATGCCGAGATCGCGCTTGATCGCGACGCCAGGGTGATCGCGATGCGCGTCGATCTGGTGGTCAACTTCGGCGCCTACGTGTCACAGTTCGCGCCGTTCCTGCCGACTGGCGTGCAGACGCCGCTGTTCACCGGCTCGTACATGATCCCGGCGATCTACGTGACCGTGAAGGCGGCGTTCACGAACACCGTTCCCGTCGATGCCTATCGTGGTGCCGGCCGGCCCGAGGCGAGTTACGTGATCGAGCGGCTCATGGACAGCGCGGCGCGTGAGCTTGGGCTGCCGCGTGACGAGATCCGCCGGCGCAACTTCATTCCACCAGCGCGCATGCCGTACAAGACGCCGCTCGTCCACACCTACGACTCGGGCGAGTTCGCGCGCAATCTGTCCGACGCGCAGAACTTAGCCGACTGGCCGGGGTTCTCCGAGCGCCGCCGGCAGTCGCAGGGACGCGGCCGACTGCGCGGCATCGGGCTCGCCACCTACATCGAAGCGAGCGGGGCGATCCCCGAGGATCGCGCGACACTGCGCGTCGAGGCCGATGGCACCGTGGTCGTGCTCAGCGGCAGCCAGAGCATCGGGCAGGGCCAGGAGACCACGTTCGTCCAGTTCGTCGAGCAGGAGCTCGGCATCCCGCTCGAGCGCGTGCGCTTCGTGCAGGGCGACAGCGATGTCATCGCCCTCGGCACCGGCTCGGGCGGATCGCGCAGCATGATCTTCGGTGGGGTCGCGGTGATCGAGGCGACCAAGAGCCTGATCAGCAATGCCAAGAGCGCCGCGGCCGACCTCCTGGAGGCGGCGACGGTGGACGTCGAGTACCGCGCTGGGCAGTTCCAGGTCGCCGGCACCGACCGGCGCGTCGGCCTGTTCGATGTCGCCCGCCGCGCCGCCGCGAACGGCGGCGAGCTCCAGGGCGAGGGCCGGTTCGCGCCGCAGATGGGGCGCTCGTTCCCCAACGGCTGCCACGTCTGCGAGGTCGAGGTCGACCCCGAGACCGGCGTCGTCGAGGTGGTGCGCTACAGCATCGTCGATGATTTCGGCCGTCTGGCCAATCCGATGCTGGTGCGCGGCCAGGTGCACGGCGGAACGGTGCAGGGAATCGGCCAGGCGCTTTACGAGCACTGCGTCTACGACGCCGGCTCGGGTCAGCTCCTGTCGGGCTCGTTCATGGACTACGCGATGCCGCGGGCTGACGTGGCGCCACCGATCGCGTTCGGCTTTAACGAGGTGCCGTGCCGGAACAACCCGATCGGCGCCAAGGGCTGCGGCGAGGCTGGGTGTGCCGGCTCCCTGCCGGCGGTGATCAGCGCGCTGACCGACGCGCTGAGCGAGTTCGGCATCGGCCACATCGACATGCCGGCAACGTCCGAGCGGGTGTGGCGCGCCATCAACGAAAAGCGCGCCGGCTAGCGCGGCGCCCGCTGCGAGGAGGGCCTCATGGTCCGTTTTGGCATTGGCCAGTCGGCCGCCCGCCGCGAGGACGATCGCTTTCTGCTCGGCACCGGTCGCTTCGTCGATGACATCGAGCGGCCGAACCAAGCCCATGCGGTGCTCGTTCGCTCGCCCCACGCGCACGCGCGGATAGCCGGACTCGACGTCGGCGCGGCGCGCGCCGCGCCCGGCGTGCTGGCCGTCCTGACCGGGGCCGACTACCGGGCCGCCGGCTTTCGCCCACTGCCCTGTGTGATCCCGCTGACCAGCAGGGACGGCACCCCGCGCGCCGATCCGCCGCGATGGCCCCTGGCTCAGGATCGGGTGCGCTACGTCGGCGATCCGGTGGTGCTGGTGGTCGCCGCAAGCCGAGGGGCGGCGTGCGATGGCGCCGATGCGGTGGTCGTCGATTACGACCCGCTGCCGGCTGTGATCGGCACCGCCGAGGCGCTGGAGTCCGGGGCGCCGCTGGTGTGGGAGGACGTGCCCGGCAATCGCTGCTTCCACTGGGAAATGGGGGATGCCGCGGCGGTCGATCGCGCGTTCGCTGGCGCCGCCCGGATCGTCGAGCGCACGCTCCGCAACAACCGGCTCGCGCCGCAGCCGATCGAGGCGCGCGGGGCGATCGGCGAGGTCGGTCCGGACGGACGGCTCACGCTCTACGTCTCGGGCCAGGGCGTGCATCTCTGCCGCGACATGCTGTGCGACGATGTGCTGGGGCTGCCGCGCGATCAGCTTCGGGTGATCACGCCCGACGTCGGCGGCGGCTTCGGCGTCAAGTTCTTCGTCTACCCCGAATATCCGCTGGTGCTGTGGGTCGCCCGGCTCCTCGGCCGGCCGGTGAAGTGGATCGCCGACCGCGGCGAGTCGTTCCAGAGCGACGTACAGGCCCGCGACAACGTGACGCGGGCGGCACTCGCGCTCGATGCCGAGGGCAGGATTCTCGGCCTCCGCGTCTCGATCATCGCCAACATGGGTGCCTACCTCTCGAACTTCGCGCCCTTCATCCCGACGGCGGTGGGCAACCCGTGCCTGTCGGGGCTCTACGACAATCCGGCGATCTACTCCGAGGTCCGGGCGGTGTTCACCAACACGGTGCCGGTCGATGCCTATCGCGGCGCCGGCCAGCCCGAGGCGAGCTACGTGGTCGAGCGGATGGTCGATGCCGCGGCGCGCGAGCTCGGCTTCGATCCGGCCGAGCTGCGCCGGCGCAACTTCATCGTGCCGAACCGGATGCCATTCCGTACGGTCACGGGGCTGACCTACGACTCGGGCGAGTACCAGAAGAACCTGGCGGAGGCGCTGCGGCTCGTGGACGCGGCGGGGCTGGGGGCGCGGCGCCGCGCGGCCAAGGGCCAGGGCAAGCTCCGCGGGCTCGGCATCGCGACCTACATCGAGGCGACCGAAGGCGTGCCCGATGACAGCGTCATCGTCGCAGTGGGGCGGGATTCGATCACCGTAGTCAGCGGCGCCCAGTCGAGCGGCCAAGGACACGAGACCGTGTTCGCCCAGGTCGCCGCCGAGCGGCTCGGGGTCGACATGGCGGCCGTGACCGTGGTCGAGGGCGACAGCGACCGCATCCCCACGGGCCGCGGTACCGGTGGCTCGCGCTCGCTCGCCAACGCCGGCCCGGCGATCGTGCTCGCGTGCGATCAGGTGATTGCCCAAGGCCTCGACCCCGCGGCCGAACTGCTGGAAGCGGCCCGCGCCGACATCGAGTTCCGCGACGGCGCGTTCCTCGTCAAGGGCACCGACCGGAGGGTGAGCCTGTTTGCCGTCGCCGAGCGCGCCGAGGCGGCCGGCAACGCACTCCGGGCCGAGGGCACCTACGTGCCGACCGCGCCGCAGACCTTCCCCAACGGCTGCCACGCCTGCGAGCTCGAGATCGACGAGGCGACCGGTCGGGTCGAGATCGTCCGCTACGTCGCGGTCAACGACTTCGGCCGCATCGTCAATCCCATGATCGTGCGCGGCCAGGTGCACGGCGGCACCGCGCAAGGGATCGGCCAGGCGCTGCTCGAGGACACTGTCTACGACGCCGGCTCGGGCCAGCTCCTGTCCGGCTCCTACATGGACTACTGCCTGCCGCGGGCCGACAACCTGCCGCCGTTCACGCTTGCCTTCAACGAGGTGCCGAGCCCGACCAACCCGCTCGGCCTGAAGGGCTGCGGCGAGTCGGGCTGCATCGCCGCGCCCTCGGCGGTCGTGAATGCTGCGCTCGATGCCCTGAGCCCGCTCGGCGTGCGCCACATCGACATGCCGCTGACGGCGGAACGGGTGTGGCGCGTCATGCGCGCCGCGCGCGGGGGTTAGCGGAGACCGCGGTGGGCGCGTTCGGCATCGGTCAATCTGTGCCGCGCGTCGAGGACGAGCGGCTGGTGACCGGCCGCGGGCGCTTTGTCGACGATCTGCAGCCGCCCGGCGTGGCGCACGCCTACTTCCTGCGCTCGCCCCATGCGCATGCGCGGATCCTGCGGCTCGACGTCGCGGACGCGGCGGCGATGCCGGGCGTGCTCGCCGTCCTGACCGGACCCGACTACCGTGCTGCCGGCTTCCGGCCGCTGCCGTGCCAGGGAACGGTCCCGAGCCGCGACGGCGCGCCGCTCAAACAGCCGCCGCGCTGCCCGCTCGCGCTCAACCGCGTCCGCCACGTCGGCGATACGGTCGCGGCTGTGGTGGCCACGACCTTCGAGCAGGCGCACGATGCGGCCGAGCGGATCGCCATCGACTACACGGCGCTACCCGCCGTCGCCGATCCCGCAGCCGCCGCCGCGCCGGACGCGCCCCTGGTATGGGACGAAGTCCCGGGCAACCTCAGTTTCCAATGGGACATGGGCGATGAGGCCGCTACCAAGGCGGCCTTCGCAGCAGCCACGCACGTGACGCGGCTCCGCGTCGTGAACAATCGGATCGCGGCCGCCTCGCTCGAGCCGCGCGGCGCCTTGGCCCAGCCTGCGGCCGATGGTCGCGTGACGCTGCATGCCTCGGTCCAGAGCGAGCACATGATCCACGCGATGCTCTGCGACGACATTCTGCGCTGCCCGCGCGACCAAGTGCGCGTGATCGCGCCCGACGTCGGCGGCAGCTTCGGCATGAAGTACATGATGTATCCCGAATACCCAGTGCTGGTGTGGGCGGCCGAGCGCTGCGGTCGGCCGGTGAAGTGGACCCCCGACCGTGCCGACGCCTTCCTTACCGACGTGCATGCGCGCGACCACGTCACTGAGGCGGCGCTGGCGCTCGACGCAGACGGCCGTTTCCTGGGCCTGCGCGTTGCCAAGATCGCCAACATGGGCGCCTATCTGTCGAGCCATGCGCCGTTCATCCCGACGCTGGCCGGGGCCGCCATGCTGTCCAACGTCTATCGCATACCAGCGATCTACGTCGATGTACGCGGCGTATTCAGCAACACGGTGCCCGTGGACGCCTACCGTGGCGCGGGCCAGCCCGAGGCGATCTACACGGTTGAGCGCCTTATCGATGCCGCGGCCCGCGAAACCAACCGCGCCCGCGTCACGCTGCGCGCTCAGAACCTGATCCCGGCGGCGGCCATGCCCTACCGCACGCCGCTGCGCTTTACCTACGACAGCGGTGACTTCAGCCGCAATCTGGCGGATGCCACGGCCGCGGCGGATTGGCGGGATCGGCGCACGGCGGGCGGCGGCCGAGCGGCGGGGCCGGCTCCGCGGTATCATCGGGGTCGCCTGTTATGTCGATTTCAGTCAGGGGCTTCCGGGCGATCAGGCCCGGATCGAGGTCGCCGGAGAGGGCGTCGTGCGCTTCCTCAACGGCTGGCAGTCGAGCGGGCAGGGGCACGCGACCGTGTTCGCCCAACTGCTGGCGGATGCGCTCGGCGTACCGCTCGATTCGGTCATGATGGTCCAGGGCGACACCGCCACGGTGGCGATCGGCTGGGGCACGGGGGGCTCGCGCTCGGTAGTCTATGCCGGGCCGGTAGTGTGGGATGCACGCGCCAAGATCATCGCCCAGGGCCTGCCGCTGGCGGCCGAGCTGCTCGAGGCGGCCGCCGCCGACATCGCGTTCGTAGACGGCAATTTCCGCGTTCGCGGTACCGACCGGGCGGTGGAGCTCTTCGCCGTCGCCGCGCGGGCGCCGGGTGGGCGTCTCGCGGGCGAGGGGGTGTTCCGCACCGGAACGACCGGCGAGACCTATCCCAACGGCTGCCACGTCTGCGAAATAGAGATCGATCCAGCAACCGGGGCGCTGACCATCGAACGCTATATCATCGCCAACGACTTCGGCACCGTCATCAACCCGCGCCTCGTGGCCGGCCAGATTCACGGCGGCACGGCACAGGGTCTCGGCCAGGCCCTGTGCGAGCGCGCCGCCTACGACGCGGCGGGGCAGATGGCGAGCACGACCTTTCTCCACTACGCGCTGCCGCGGGCGGCCGATCTGCCGGCGCCTCGCCTCATCAGCAACGATGTGCCGTGCGCGACCAATCCGCTCGGCATCAAGGGGTGTGGCGAATCGGGAACGATCGCCGCTCCGGCGGCGCCGGTAGCGTCGCGGGATGCCACAGCGGGAAGGGGTCCGATCCGTGGGAGCCATCACGATCCAGGGGCTCGATCATATCGTGCTCCGCGTTACCGATATCGACCGCGCGCTTGACTGGTATCGTCGCGTTCTCGGCTGCCGGGTCGAGCGGCGGATCCGCGATTTCGGTCTGTACCAGCTGCGCGCCGGACGCACCCTCATCGACCTGGTGCCCGCCGACAGCCCAGCCGGCCGGCCAGGCGGCGCGCCGAGTCAGCGGCGGCGCAATGTGGATCATTTCGCGCTGCAGCTCGAATCGTTCGATGAGCGGCGCATCGCCCGCCACCTCGCTCGCCATGGCGTCGCCCTTGGCGAGATCGCGCGGCGCTATGGCGCCCTCGGCCACGGCCCCTCGATGTACATCCGCGATCCTGACGGCAACATGGTCGAGCTCAAGGGGCCACCGGAGTCCGACCAGACGGAGCGGATCGCCAGCGCCGACTACCCCGGTCGTCATGCCGCGCTTCGCCGCAAACCGAGCGGGCGCGCATGACCCAGCCCGGCCGGATACGCGATTTCGAAGTGATAGTGTTCAATCAGGAGGTGCGCGAGCGCTTGGCGATGGGTTTTCACCACCAGTTCCTCGACGATGCGTGGGCCGAGCCGCATCACGAAGAGATCAAGACGCGCGGTCCCGAGGACGCGCGTCAGAAGGCCGAGCGGCGCTATCCGGCGTCGCGCGGCTTCGTGATCGTCGAGATCATCGAGGTCGCGCTCTATGACTGAGCCTTCCGGCCGCGACATTGGCGCCATCACAGGCTACCACGCACACGTCTATTATGATGCGGCGACACGGGACCGCGCCGCGGCGCTGCGCGCGGCGCTCGAGGCCGGATTCACCGTGCGCATGGGGCGCTGGCACGAGCAGCCGGTCGGCCCGCACCCTCGGTCCATGTACCAGGTTGCGTTCGCGCCAGAGGAGTTCGCGCGGCTGGTGCCGTGGCTGATGCTCAACCGCCGCGGGCTGGTGATCCTCGTTCACCCGCTCACGGACGATGACCTGGCCGACCACGCCGAGAACCCGCTGTGGCTCGGCGAGAAGCTCGCGCTCGATTTCGCCGTCTTCGCCAAGCACTGAGGTCGCGCCATGGCGTTACCCGCCGTCCTCGTCGGCTGGAAGGCCGATGATTCCACCCGCACCGTGATCGCCGCGGCGCTGCACCGACATGCCCGCCTCGCCTACGCCGCGGAAGTCGTGGGCGCTGCGCGCAGCGCGGCGATCGCCGAGGCGGACGCGGTGCTATCATGGAACCTGCCCAAGGAGTTCAGCGCCGAGGAGCTGACCGGCTTCCGCAGGGCGCGCTTCCTGCAAACCGTCTCGGCCGGGGTGAACCAAGTGCCGTTCGCCAAGCTCCCGGCCGCGCTGACTGTCGCCAGCAATGCCGGCGCCTACGCTGTGCCGATGGCCGAGCACGCCGTCGGCCTGATGCTCGCCGCGGCCAAGTGTATCCTCGATCGCCACAACAAGCTGGTCCGTCTCGAGTGGGATCAGCACAACCCGACTCGGCAGCTCGCTGGTGCGACCTGCGCCATCCTCGGCTTTGGCGGCATCGGCCGGCGGATCGCTCGCATCGCGCGCTCGCTCGACATGCGGGTCATGGCGCTGAACCGCAGCGGTCGGGCCGAGGAGCCGCTCGATTTCATCGGCACTCTCGATGATCTCGAGTCCGTGCTGCGCACGGCCGACGTGGTCATGCTCACGATCGCCCTCAACCGGGCCACGCGCGGCCTGCTCAACGCGCGCACCCTCGGCTGGATGAAGGACGACGCGATCCTGGTCAACGTCGCCCGGGGCGATATCATCGTCGAGGCCGACCTTTACGCCCACCTCCGCGCCCACCCGGCCTTCACCGCCTGCATCGATGCCTGGTGGGTGGAGCCCTTCCACGCCGGCGTGTTCCGCGTCGATACCCCGCTCCTCGAGCTGCCGAACCTGCTCGGCTCGCCGCACAACTCGGCGCAGGTTCCGGGCATTCTCCTGGACGGAGCCAAGCGCGCGGCCGAGAACGTCGGTCGCTTTCTTCGCGGCGAGGTGCCCGAGAACCTGGTCAACGAGGGCGACAAGCTGTCCTGACGTTACAGAACACGATGGGGCAGTTGCACGGGCAAGCGCGCCGCGTGCGCCGTCAGGCGAAGGCACTAACGTCGGTGTCGATGCCGAGACGGCGGAACGCGGCGACGATGAAGTCGATGTCCTCTTGCGAGCTCTGCGCCCCGCTCACGCCGATGCCGCCGATCACCTGGCCGCCGACCCGGATGGGGAAGCCGCCGCCGAGGATCGTAAAGTCATCGAGCGCGTTCACCCCCATCATCGAGCGTGGGTCATTCTTGAACGCCTCGTAGAACACGTGCGTCGGGGTCTCGAAGCCGACCGCACTCCGGGCCTTGGTGATGGCGAGCCCGACGCTGCGCACGTGCGAGTTGTCGGAGCGGCGGAAGGCCTTCAGCACGCCACTCTCGTCGCACACGGCGATGACCGTGTTGCGACCGAGCTTCGCAGATTCCTTCGCCGTCTCAGCGATCAGCCGCTCGGCGAAGGCGATCGAGATCGTGGCGCGGGGTACGGTGGCCGCCGGCTTTGCGGCGCGCCGCTGGGCTGCACGGGCCATGTGGTTCCTCCCCTGTTTCCGAGCCCCGCGATCGACCGTGGCCGCCCCCTTTCGGGCGGCGGCGCACGGCATTAGCATGTCCGCGGCGCACTCTCATCCCAAGAAGGCCATGGCAGACCCAACCAAAGCAAGGCCGCAGGCGCAAGCAAGCACTCAGGTGAACAACGCCCGGTGCCGCGTCACTGAGTGGCGCCTTCCGCCCGGAGCCACCACCGGCTGGCACCGCCACGACTACGCCTACGTCGTGGTGCCGCTTACGACCGGGCGCCTGTTGATCAAGACCGCCACGGGTGAGAGCCTTGCCGAACTGGTGCAGGGCAGGGCCTACGACCGCCCTGCGGGGATCGAACACGAGGTGATCAACGCCAACGACTACGAGTTCGTGTTCATCGACATCGATCTCAAAGGCCACCGCGTCGCGGCGGACTGACGTGGGTTGGTGCGCCAGGCACCGCCTTTGCGTCGAGTCTTTTGTTGTCAGACGGCGCGCCGCTTGTGGCGTCGGGGTGCGCCAAGTTAGAGTACTTCCCGAGAACAGCGCCGCCGGCGCGTCTCATGGAGGCGAGCAATGACCAATAAGCTCTTGACCAACCTGATGGTGCTCGACGGAACGGGCAAGAAGCCCTATCCGGGCGAGGTGCTGGTGCAGGGCAACCGCATCAAGAAGGTGGCCAAGGGTAAGGGTGCGCTGGCGCGCGACGGCGTCGAGGTGATCGATGGCTGCGGCGCCACGCTGATGCCGGGCATGGTCAATTGCCACAGCCACGTCGGCTACTTCGATACCGCGACGCTGTGGCAGATGGGCGAACTGCCGCCGGAGGAGAGCACGCTGACGACGCTGCGCAACGCCAGGACCGTATTCGATCACGGCTTCACGGCGCTGGTCAGCGCGGCCTGCGCCAAGCCCCGGCTCGACGTGGTGGTGCGCAACGAGATCAATGCCGGGCGCGCCGTGGGCCCGCGGCTGCGTGCCTGCTCGCCTCAGATCATCGCCACGGCCGGTAACGGCGATGCGCGCCAGCTCCACATGCATCACCAGACCTTCGAGCTGATCGCCGATGGCCCGATCGAGATGCGCCGCACCGTGCGAACGATGATCCGCGAGGGCGTCGATCTCATCAAACTGTCGTTCTCGGGCGATGACATCGGCTCCTACCCGCACGGCTTGAGCGCGATGGTGACGATGTGCGAGGACGAGATCGCGGCGGGCTGCGAGGTGGCCCACTCGCGCGGCAAGTGGATCGCGGCGCACGCCCGCGCCTCGCAGGCGATCCGCTGGTGCATCAAGTACGGCATCCAGATCATCCACCACGCGACCCTTGCGGACGAGGGCACGCTCGATGCACTCGAGGCGGCCAAGGACAAGCACTGGGTGGTCCCCGCCATCGGCATCCTCTATGTCTGCGCCCACGAGGGCGAGGGGCAGGACATCGTCGGCAACAACGTCGCTCTCATCAACGCGATCGACCGGGAGATCGAGGTCGCCGGCAAGACGATGCGCGAGATGCGCAAGCGCGGCATTCGCGTCCTGCCGTTTGGCGACTATGGCTTCGCCATCAACCCCCACGGGGCGGACGCGCGCGAACTCGAGCACATGGTCAATCTGCTCGGCTTCACGCCGATGGAGACGCTGGTGGCCGCGACCAAGTTCGGCGGCGAGGCCTTCGCGCTCGGCGGACCGGTCGAGATCGGCGAGGTCAGGCCGGGCTACCTCGCCGATCTAATCCTGGTCGATGGCGATCCGTCGGCCGATGTCAGCTTGCTGCAGGACAAGGACAACATCCTCATGATCATGAAGGATGGCACAGTGTTCAAGTCGCCGGCGGAGGGGCGGCGCGCCCGGCGCGTGGTTGCCGCCGAGTAGTCAGACCCATACACCCCCAATTCGGGAGCGCGAGCGATGGCAAACAAACTCGTCACCAACGTGATGATCTTCGACGGAACGGGCAAGAAGCCTTACCTCGGCGAGGTCCTGGTTCAGGGCAATCGCATCAAGACGGTCGCCAAGGGCAAGGACCAGATCGCCCGCGATGGCGCCGAGGTGGTGGACGGCGGCGGGGCGACCCTGCTGCCCGGTTTCATCAACATCCACGCCCACACCACCTACCTCGACACCACGACACTCGCCTCGGTCGGCGACGTCCCGCCCGAGGAGGCGACGCTCCAGGCGATGCACAATGCCCGGCTAGTGCACGACTGCGGGTTCACCGCCGTGATCAGCGCTGCCGCATCGAAGCCCAGGCTCGATGTCGTGATCCGCAACGAGATCAACGCCGGGCGGATCCCGGGGCCGCGGATGAAGGCGTGCACGACCCAGTTCGTCACCACCTCGGGGCCGTGGGATGCGCGCCAGATGCACATGCATCATGAGTCGTTCTCGACCGTGATGGATGGCCCCGTCGAGGTGCGGCGCAAGACGCGCGAGATGATCCGCGAGGGCGTCGACATGGTGAAGATCGCGCTGAGCGGCGACAACTTCTCGGCGCAGCACTCGGATGAGCACAGCGTGACGTGGGCTGAGGACGAGATCGCCGCCTGCGTCGAGGTCGCGCACTCGCGGAACGTCAAAGTGTGCGCCCACGCCCGCAGCGACGAGTCGATCCGGCTCTGCATCAAGCACGGCATCGAGTTCATCCACCACGCCACCTACGCGAGCGAGAAGACCCTTGATCTCCTGGAGAAGCACAAGGACCGCTTCTGGGTCGCGCCGGCGCTCGGCGCTATCTATGCCACTCTGCACGAGGCTTCGGACTGGGGCATGGACAAGGAGTTCGCGCTCGCGCGCCACTTCGACCGCGAGATCGAAGTCGGCTGCCAGACCATGATGAAGATGTTCAAGCGCGGCATCAAAGTGCTGCCCTACGGCGACTACGGGGTGGCGTGGAACCCGCACGGCACCGACCATCGCGACCTCGAACACTTCATCAACCTGATCGGCTTCACGCCCGAGCAGACGCTGATGATGGCCACCAAGTGGGGCGGCGAGGCGTGGGCAAGCTGGGGCGGTGGGGTCGAGATGGGCCAGGTCAAGGCCGGCTTCCTGGCCGACATGGTCATGGTCGAGGGCGATCCGCTTGCCGACATTACGCTGTTCCAGGATCGCGACAATTTCCTGATGATCATGAAGGACGGCCAATACCACAAGGCGCCGCAAGCGCGTCGGGCGGCCGGCCGTAAGCGCGTCGCAGCGGAGTAACGGTACTTGGGTGACCCCCGCTTCGCCGGGGGTCGTCGTTGTGTTCGGGCGGCTCGTAGCCCCACCGCATGGGAGATGATGATGACCAACAAGCTACTGACGAACGTGATGATCTTCGACGGCACCGGCAAGAAGTCCTATCCGGGCGAGGTGCTGGTGCAAGGCAACCGGATCAAGAAGGTGGCCAAGGGAACCGACCAGATCGCCCGCAATGGTGCGGAGGTGGTCAACGGCGAGGGCGCCACGCTGATGCCGGGCCTGGTCAACCTCCACGGTCACCTCGGCTATGCCGATACGGCCACGCTCTCGGCGATCGGCGAGATCCCGCCCGAGGAGAACACCCTGATCACGATGTACAACGCGCGCAAGGCCATCGATAACGGCATTACTGCCGTTGTCAGCGGCGCGTCCTCGAAGCCGCGGATGGACATCGTCATCCGCAACGAGATCAACGCCGGCCGGATTCCCGGACCGCGGCTGCGGGCGGCGACGCCGCAGATCGTCACTACCGGCGGGCCGTGGGATCCGCGCCAGCTGCACATGCATCACACCTCCTTCGAGCTGATCGCCGACGGCCCCATCGAGATGCGGCGCGTCGTCCGCGAGATGATCCGCGAGGGCGTGGACATCGTGAAGCTCGCGCTCTCGGGCGATGGTTTCATCGACCACACGCCCGAAGGGACGATGACCTACTGCGAGGACGAAATCGCTGCCGCCTGCGAGGTGGCGCACTCCCGCGGCAAGCGGCTGGCCGGCCATGCGCGCAATGACACCGCGATCCGGGCCTGCATCGACCACGGCATCACGTTCATCTACCACGCGAGCGACGCCAGCGAGAAAACCCTCGACGCCCTCGAGAAGGTCAAGGACAAGCACTACGTCGTGCCCGCAATCGGCATCCTCTACGTCACGCTGAACGAGGCGGCGGAGTGGGGCATCTCCAAGGAGTGGGCGCTCTCCCACCGCTTCGACCGCGAGATCGAAAAGGCGTGCGCGACGATGAACAAGATGCTCAAGCGCGGCATCAGGGTCACGCCGTACGGCGACTATGGTTTCGCCTGGAACCCGCACGGCGCGGACAACCGCGACCTCGAGCACTTCGTGAACCTGCTCGGCCTCACCCCGGCGCAGACGCTGATGAGCGCCACGAAGTGGGGTGGCGAGGGGTGGGCCGGGTCCGATCCGGTCGAGTTCGGGTTGGTGAAGGAAGGCTTCCTGGCCGACCTGCTAATGGTGGACGGTGATCCGCTGGCCGACATCACGCTCATGCAGGATCGCGATAACTTCCTGATGATCATGAAGGATGGGCAGTACCACAAGGCGCCGGTACGCCGCCGCGCGGCGCAGCGCAAGCGGGCCGCGGCTGCCGCCGAGTAGCCCTTCGGAGTCCGGTTCTCCGGCAGGCGCCGCCCCTCTTGGCGGCGCTTCGCTTTTCGGGAGCCAGTGATAAACTAGCAGCTCGGCAGCGCGCGGAGGACGGCCATGGCCAGCACCCTGGTGACCAACGTCAGGATCTTCGATGGCTCGGGGCACAGGAGCTTCCCCGGCGAGGTCCTCGTCCAGGGCAACCGGATCAAGGCGGTGGCCAAGGGCGGCGAGGAGATCGGCCGCGAGGGGGTCGAGGTGATCGAGGGGCGCGGCGCCACGCTGATGCCCGGTCTGGTCAACTGCCACGGCCACCTGAGCTATCCCGATCTCGAGACGCTTAACGCCATCGGCGATCTGCCGCCTGAGGAGCACATGCTGATTTCGGTGCGCAATGCGCGCACGGTGCTCGAACACGGCCACACTGCTGTGGTCAGCGCCGCGGCCGCCAAGCCTCGGCTCGACATCGTGCTGCGCAACGAGATCGAGGCGGGCCGCGTACCGGGACCGCGGCTCCGCGCCTGCACCCCGCAGTTCAACGCCACCGGCGGACCCTGGGACCCGCGCCAGCTTCACATGCACCACTCCTCGTTCGAGATCATCGCCGACGGGCCGATCGAGTTCCGGCGCAAGGTTCGCGAGATGATCCGCGAGGGCGTCGATGTCGTGAAGCTCTCGATTTCGGGCGACAACATGTCGGCACCCTTCGCGGACGAGGACTCCACGACCATGGCGGAGGACGAGATCGCGGCCGCCTGCGAGGTCGCGCATTCGCGCGGCAAGGCGCTGGCATCCCACGCGCGGAGCGACAGCTCCATTGCTCTCTCGGTGAAGTACGGCATCCAGTTCATCCACCACGCCACCCACCCGAGCGAGCGCACGCTCGACCTCCTGGAGCGGCACAAGACGAGGCATAGCGTATGCCCGGCGCTCGGCATCACGTATGTCATGCTGAACGAGGCGGCGGACTGGGGGCTCTCGCGCGAGTGGGCGCTCAAGAATCGGCTCGACGGCGAGCTCGAGGCGGCCTGCGAGACCGCGCGCAAGATGGTCAAGCGCGGGATCAAGGTCATGCCGTTCGGCGACTACGGCGTGGCGTGGAATCCGCACGGCGCCGACAATCGCGACCTCGAGTACTTCGTCAACCTGGTCGGCTTCAGCCCCGCCGAGACGCTCACGATGGCGACGAAGTGGGGCGGGGAAGCGTTCGCGCTCGGCGGCACGCCGGAACTCGGCCAGATTCGACCGGGCTTCCTGGCCGACCTGTTGCTGATCGACGGCGATCCCCTCGCCGACATCACGCTGCTGCAGGATCGCCAGAATTTCCTCATGATCATGAAGAATGGGGAGCTGTACAAGGCTCCGGCTGCGGGCCGGCGTGGCGAGCGCCGGCGCGTCGCGGCGGAGTAGGGCAGCTCGTCGGCGCGCTTGCCCGGCGCAACCGCGATGACCAAGGTCTCGGTGGCCGTTGACTTCGATGCACCCCCCCGCGAGGTGTGGGAGATCATCGGTGACTTCAACGCGCTGCCGCGCTGGCACCCGGGGATCGCCGGGAGCCGCATTGAGTACGGCGAGGAGGGGACCCAGCGCGTGCTCAAGTCGCCCGACGGCAGCGAGTTCATCGAGCGCTTTGTCGGCGCGAACT
>Ga0194132_10007826_pt1 | contig 15661 bp, 12 predicted proteins | sample TA2KigOf80mmetaG_FD_148612 | JGI IMG/M metagenome (GOLD analysis project Ga0194132, IMG submission 148612) | Freshwater microbial communities from Lake Tanganyika, Tanzania - TA2015054 Kigoma Offshore 80m | ecosystem: Environmental > Aquatic > Freshwater > Lake | place: Tanzania: Lake...
CGCGGAACGGGGTCGTGATGCCAGGGAGGAACGCCACGACGATGGCGTGCACATCGCCTGTGGCGAGGGCCATCGCCACCTGGTCGTACGCCCGGCGGGTGGCGAACACCCCGTAGGTCACGGCGATCGGGAGGAATCCGGTGCGGGCCAGGCCTCCGGCGATGCCCATCATGTTGGCCTCGGCCATGCCCACCTGGATGAACCGGTCGGGATAGGCGGTGGCGAAGGGTCGGAGGTCGGTGTAGTTGCTGAGGTCGGCGCTGAGCACCACGACGTCGGGGCGCCGAGCGGCCAATGCGACGAGGGCGTCGGCGAAGGGCGCCTGGACCGGTTCCGGTGCGGCGAGGAGCGAGCGGGACTCCACGGGGGATAAACCTGTCATACAGGTGAAACTATCGGCGACGCCCCGGACTGTCAAGGGGATGTGACTCGTGGCAGTAGGAGACCAGCGGTCGCTGAGGGTCCTACTCAACCGCAGCAGCACCCTTGTGGTTCTGGCCTCGCGCGACACCAGTCCTACTCGGTCACATGTCGCGATAGGAGTCCCAGTCGGCCCCGGCGGTCAGGCCGCCGTCGATAACCAGGGACTGCCCCGTCATCCATGATGAGGCGTCACTGGCAAGGAAGATCACTGCGCCCACGAGTTCGTTGGGACTTCCAAGCCGACCCATCGGTGTGACGTGGTTGAACCACCGCTGCCGGTGATCCTCGCCCCACAGGGGCTTGGTGAACTCGGTCTGGATGACGAACGGCTCCAAGCAGTTCACCCGCACGCCGTCGAGAGCCCATTCGCGAGCGCAGCTGCGCGTAAGCGAGGTGACACCCGCCTTCGTTGCGGCGTACACCGAGATCGTTGTGAAGCTGAAGCGCGCGCTGAGCGAGCTCAGGTTGACGATGCTGCCGCCGCCGGCAGTCTTCATGATGGTGTGCGCCGCCTGGCTGGCGAAGTACAGGGCGCGGAGGTTAACCGCCACGATGGCGTCGAAGTCGTCGGGAGTGACGTCGTCGATGGGCTTGCGGCGATTGATCCCCGCGCTGTTTATGAGCACATCGAGGCCGTCGAGCGTTGCCTGGGCGGCGTGAACGACATCGCCCGCCGTGTCGGCATCTGACAGGTCGGCGACTAGCGACTGGGCGTAACCTCCGGCCGCGGTGATCGACTCCTGCAGAGGAGCAAGCCTGTCGGAGCTGATGTCCTGGACGACCAAGCGCGCACCCCTGGCGGCGAGTGCCTGGGCGATCGTGGAGCCGATGGCTCCCCCCGCCCCGGTGATGAGGACGGCTCGTCCGTCGAGATCGAACAGGGGGTCGGTCACGCGGTCCTCCTGGGCAGGTCGATGACGCTGAGGCTCATCGGGTCAGCCTCGATCGTGGCAGAGATCGCTCCTTCGAGCACGACTGTCTGCGCGTCTGCCGACAGGTTGGCGATGAAGACACGCATGCCGGATGGGCCACTCACCACGAGCGCGTCGGCCTCCTCAGGCCGATCCGAACGCGATGGAAGCAGGTGGCCGTAGCCGACGAGATCACGCAGCAATGAGTAGACGGGGAACTCCTCGCCCGAATACGAGAGGAATGCCGCGGGGTCCACGGGCCCGGAGTCGCGTTCGCGAAGGCCGCGCCAGCCGAGCGCCTCGAAGTAGGTGACGCTGTCGATCGTGCCCGCCTGCGTCAGGCCGCGCAGCGATAGGGCAGTCCAGACCGCCCCGAGCCACGTGCGCTGCCGGGCGTCGACCGACGACGGCAGTGCCGTGTTGCTGGGATCAGCGGTGGGATCCGTCGCATCTGGGTTGTAGCGCGGGCGAAGGCTGACCGGCCCGACCGCGATCCGCGCGGGGTTCGCCACGCGCTGCGCGTTGCGGGCAATGACCTCCTGGCTCGCTGTGTTCTGCAGGATCGAGCGGTCGTCAGACGCATGAACCTGGGGGTTGAGGGTGAAGGCAACCCACGAGGAATCGCGGGTGTCCGGCGGCTGACGGTTGAGTTCGGTGAAGTACATGTCCGTCCCTACGCACCACGGGAGGTCAGCTCCCAATGCTTCCCGCGCGGTGGAGAGTGATGCCGCGGACGTCACCTTGTCGGCCGTTCTGACGACCATCCAGGAGTCGGCGAAGGGGGCGACCGCGCTCACTGCCCCGCGCAATGACGCGTAATCATTGATATCAGTAAGTCGCACGCGCAGGCGAGTGCCCGTCGCCTGCGCGACGTCGACAGCCTGGCGCAGCGTCTCGGCTGCGTTCGCATCGCCGGCGACGGTGACCATCAGGTGGTCAAGGTGGAGAGCTCGCACGGCGAGGATCTCGGCATCGGTCCACGGTAGGTCGGTGACCTGGGTGCCGATCGCGGGGAGGGCGACCTCATCCCCGGAGACCGTCACCGTTACGAGGCTGGGTGGCTCGCCGGGCGCAGGCATCTCGCCGCGAAGGGAGACCGTGACCGACTGCGCTATCCCCTCGCCCGGCCGCACCTCGGCCGGGAAGGGCAACGAAATGGGCGTGCAGTAGGTCTTGTAGGAGGCGTCGCTCCAGTTGCGATGGTCTTCTGTCTCGAAAACCTCTCCATGGAAGGCGACTCTCACGAGAGATCCCGGCGTTCCGGGGTACTCCATGGCACGGACATCTCGGAAGGGCTGATGCGGGGAGATCTCGGCGGGGAAGGCAGATGGAGTCACGCTGCCATCGGGGGCCATGATCGTGCATGCGCGCCCGGCAAAGCCCTCCATGGGATGCAGGACGCACAGGCCAAGGCGATTGCGCAGGAACGGCGCGGCGGTGGCGCCGTCGAAGGTGTACCGCAGGGTGCCGTCGGCGGCGCCGGTGATCTCGGCCGACCACGTGAAGGGTGACGCATCGAATGTGCCTCGCGCGCGGAGCGCGATGTCGAAGCCATCGTCATGTGACTCGATGGTCTCGTCCTCGATGATCCACGGCCGCGCGGTCCAGTTGCGGTCCTGGAAGACGACGTAGATGCGCCGGACGATCTCCAGGCCGCCGAGCCGGATGGCGCGCAGGTCGCCGGAGTCGTAGTCCAGTCGCAAGGGACCAGCGGAGAGGGGGATGACCGTTGTCACGTCGAAGTACCCACCCGAAAGGGCTGGCCCGTGGCGAGGGACTCGTAGGCGCCGAGGGTGAGCTCCATCGTGCGCAGCGTGTCGGCGCCGCTCGTCTCGGGCGTGCGTCCGGTGCGGAGGCAATCGACCCAGTGGCGCTGCAGTGTCACGACGCTGTCTTGAATCCCGTTCCACGGTCGCGACGCCCAGTCGTGCTCCGGGATCCGCAGATCCTCACTGACGACGACGGCACCGATCATCCGCGCCGCGGAGTCGCCGACGTCTACCGCGTGGGACACGACCTGGAGGTGGTAGTCGGGCCCGAGGGTGATGACGCCCCTGGTGCCCTCGATCGTGACGAAGGCTTGCGGGTAGGTCGAGTGATCCGAGAGGGTCTCATAGCTCGCGTCGGCAATTGCGGTGGCGCCGGACATGCGCATCATCACCGTGGCGACATCCTCGCCGATGATGCGCGGATTCACCTTGAGGGCCTCGGCGTAAAGCGACTCGGGCTCACCGATGAAGAAGCGGGCCAGGTCAAACAGATGCACCACGACGTCGACGATGATCATGCGCTCGCTGTCGAGCAGCCACGGCTGCGGCGTGTAGCAGTCATGGAAGCTGCGGAAACTGAATCGGCCGAAGAACGGTCGCCCGATCGTGCCGGCGTCGAGCACCTCCTTGACGCGTCGCATCGGGTATTGGAACCGGAAGTTCTCATGCACCATGAAGGGCAGGCCCTTGGCCTCCATGGCGGCGACCATCGCCCGCGCGTCGGCTAGGTCCCAGGCCAGGGGCTTCTGGCAAATCGCAGGCACCCCGTGCTCCGCAGCGAGGAACACCATCTGCGGGTGGGTGGGGGGCGTCGTGACGATGTCGACGAAGTCCAGTTCCTCGTTGGCGAAGAGCTCGCCAGCGTCGACGTATGGCCGGCCACCAAAGACGTCCGCGGCCGCAGCCAGCCGCTCGGGATCAATGTCGCAGACGGCGACGAGTTCAACGTCGGGAATCTCCACCCACGCGTGTAGGTGGTTCTGCGCGAAGAATCCTGTGCCGATGACGGCAAAGCGATACGGGCGGCTCACAGTTCGATCGGCCTCGTTGGATCATTGATCCACTCGCTCCACGAACCGACATACATCCGAGAGCCCGGCAGGCCGGCGATGGTCATGGCCAGCACGTTCTGCGCAGCCGTGATGCCCGAGCCGCAGTAGAAAATGATGTCCTGGGGAGCCTGATTGCCGATGAGAGATTTGTAGTGTGCGCTCAGTTCGTCGGGGGAGCGAAAGCGCTTGTCCGGTGCCAAGGTCTGGGCGCGATCTGCCAGCCCCGCTCCTGCGATGTGGCCGCGCACTGGATCGTGGTAAACGCCTCTGCCGTGGTAGCCCTCCTCCCCGCGAGAGTCGAAGACGCACGTGTGAGCCTTCTGCCTAGCGAGGGCAACTTCGTCGACCTCGGCGAGGAGGTCGGGGCGCACTCGCGCGGTAAAAGTTGTAGGCGCGGGGGTTCGCACACCATTGTGGCCCGGCGGGTCGGCTAAGCCTTCTCTCTCGGACTGAATCGGGGCGCCAGACTCGGCCCAGGCCTGCCATCCGCCATCAAGCACGGCGACGCGGTCGTGGCCCATCCAGCGCAGCATGAGCCACACACGCGCGGCCGACATCAGTCCACCATCGGCGTCGTAGGCGACCACCTGTGCCGAGTCGTCGATGCCCCACTCACCAAGCTGACGCGCGAACGCGTCGGGGTCTGGGAAGGGACGCCTCCCGGTGACCCCCGGCACGATCTTCCCGGACAGGTGGGTTGCGGTGTTCGCGTACGTCGCTCCCGGGATGTGGCCCTCGTTGTACGCGCGGCCGCCCCACTCCTCGTCGTCGAGCGAGAAGCGAGCGTCGAGGATGACCAGGCCCGGGGAGCCGAGTTCGGCGCGCAACTCGTCGACCGTCACGAGGGTGGAGGCGTCCACACCGGCATCCTGCCAAGGGGTGCGGCCCCTTACGTCGAAGGGTGGGGCGGGCCCGATAGACCCGTTGAAGCAGGTCCGCTACCCTCAGCCCGTGGCACACATCGTCGTAGTTATGGAGCGCGCAGGCTGAGACCACGCATGCGCGCACCCTCCGACACCCAGATGGGTCGGGGGGGTTTCTCATTCTTACGGACGAAGCAGGGCAGACGGCGATCGCAGGGAGGGCACGATGAGCGAGCAGATCACGGGTGCGCAGAGCCTGGTCAAGGCGTTGGAGGCCGCCGACGTCGATGTCGTTTTCGGTATTCCCGGCGGAGCCATCCTCCCGGCATACGACCCGCTGATGGATTCGACCAAGGTGCGCCACATCCTGGTGCGGCATGAGCAGGCCGCCGGTCACGCGGCCGAGGGGTACGCATCCGCCACCGGTCGGGTTGGCGTGTGCATGGCCACGAGCGGCCCCGGGGCGACGAACCTGGTGACCCCGATCGCCGACGCCCACATGGACTCCGTTCCGATGGTGGCCATCACGGGCCAGGTGCCGAGTGCGGCGATCGGAACCGACGCATTCCAGGAAGCCGACATCCGCGGCATCACAATGCCGATCACCAAGCACAACTATCTGGTGACCAACCCCGACGAAATTCCGCGCGCCATTGCCGAGGCATTCCATCTGGCATCCTCGGGGCGCCCGGGCCCGGTGCTCGTTGATATCTCCAAGGATGCCCTTCAGGCGATGACGCACTTCGCATGGCCGGAGTCCCTCGATCTCCCCGGCTACCACCCTGTGACGCGTCCGCATTCGAAGCAGATCCGCGAGGCAGCTCGGATGATCCTGTCCGCACGCCAGCCGGTTCTTTACGTGGGCGGTGGTGTGATCCGGGCAGGTGCGTCAGGTTCGCTACGCCGGCTCGCCGAACTCACGGGGATCCCGGTCGTGACGACGCTCATGGCCCGCGGGGCATTCCCGGATTCGCATGTGTTGCACCTCGGCATGCCGGGGATGCACGGGACTGTGGCGGCGGTGGGGGCACTCCAGAAGTCCGATCTGCTCATCACGCTCGGTGCCCGCTTTGATGACCGGGTGACGGGCAAGTTGTCGACCTTCGCGCCGAACGCTGCGGTGATCCACGCTGACATCGATCCGGCCGAGATTGGCAAGAACCGGGTGGCCGACATCCCGATCGTGGGCGATGTCGCGGAGGTCATCCCAGAGCTGATCACTGCCATCGAAGCGGAGATGGGTTCGGGCACGACTCCCGACTACGCAGCGTGGTGGGCACAACTGAATCGACTGCGCGACACCTACCCCCTGGGCTACGACCTGCCCGCAGACGGCTCGCTGTCTCCGCAGTATGTGATCCAGCGCCTCGGACAGATCTCCGGACCGGAGTCGATTTTCACCGCCGGTGTGGGCCAGCACCAAATGTGGGCGGCGCAGTACATCACGTACGAGCACCCGGCCACATGGTTGAACTCCGGTGGACTCGGCACGATGGGCTACGCGGTTCCCGCGGCGATGGGGGCGAAGGTGGGTCGTCCCGAGGCGACGGTCTGGGCCGTGGACGGCGACGGGTGCTTCCAGATGACCAACCAGGAACTCGCCACGTGCACCATCAACGAGATCCCGATCAAGGTGGCGCTCATCAACAACGAGAGCCTGGGCATGGTCCGCCAATGGCAGACGCTCTTCTACAACGAGCGCTATTCGAATACGGACCTGCACTCGCATCGGTTCCCGGACTTCGTCAAGTTGGCGGAGGCCTACGGCTGCTACGGATTGCAGTGCGAGAAGGCCGAGGATGTCGATTCCGTCATCGAACGGGCGCTGTCACTCAACGACGCCCCCGTGGTGATCGACTTCCGCGTGCACAAGGACGCCATGGTGTGGCCGATGGTGGCGGCGGGGACGAGCAATGACGACATCATGGTGGCCAGAGCCATGGCACCCGAGTGGGGGAGTGACGACTGATGTCCCGAAGCACCCTGTCCGTGTTGGTGGAAGACAAGCCCGGCGTCCTCGCTCGGGTTGCGAGTCTGTTCTCGCGTCGAGGGTTCAACATCGAGTCCCTCGCCGTGGGGCCGACGGAAATCCCCGATGTGTCCCGAATGACCATCGTCGTCAATGTTGCCGACCTGCCCCTCGAGCAGGTGACAAAGCAACTCAACAAGCTCATCAACGTCCTCAAGATCGTCGAGTTGGAGCCGGACTCGAGTGTTCAGCGAGAGATCATGCTCGTGAAGGTGAAGGCCGATCTCGACACGCGCTCACACATCCTTGAGACTGTGCAGCTCTTCCGCGCCAAGGTGGTCGATGTCGCGAACGATGCCGTCACGATCGAAGCCACGGGCGCACACGACAAGCTGGAGGCGCTCCTGCGGGTTCTGGAGCCGTTCGGGATCAAGGAGTTGGTGAAGTCGGGGCTCGTCGCCATGGGGCGCGGTCCTCGCTCGATCTCGGACCGGTCCCTACGTCCCGTGGATCGCACCACCTGACGCTCGCGATAGCCTGCGAACACATCGAATCGAGGAGAGACCGTGGCCCAGTTGTTCTATGAAACCGATGCCGACCTTTCGATCATCCGGAATCGCGTGGTCGCGATCATGGGTTTCGGAAGCCAGGGTCACGCCCACGCACTGAGCCTGCGCGACTCCGGTGTCGACGTCCGGGTCGGACTCAAGGAGGGGTCCAAGAGCCGAGCCAAGGCCGAGGAGGCGGGCCTGCGCGTCGTCGATCCGGCGACCGCTGCGGCCGAGGCCGACGTGATCATGATCCTCGTGCCGGATCCGCTGCAGGAGCACCTCTACAAGGAGTCCATCGAACCGAACCTCCAGGAGGGTGACGCGCTCTTCTTCGCACACGGCTTCAACATCCGCTTCGGTTACATCAAGCCGCCTGGATTCGTGGACGTGTGCATGGTGGCTCCGAAGGGACCCGGGCACCTAGTCCGTCGCGAGTATGAGGGGGGTCGCGGGGTTCCCGTGATCGTTGCGGTGGAGCAGGACGCCACCGGAGGCGCCTGGCCACTCGCGCTCAGCTACGCGGCGGCGATCGGTGGTCTCCGTGCGGGGGGCATCAAGACCACCTTCACCGAGGAGACCGAGACCGACCTCTTCGGCGAGCAGGCGGTGCTGTGCGGTGGCGCGAGCCAGCTCGTGATGTACGGATTCGAGACCCTGGTCGAGGCGGGTTACCAGCCCGAGGTCGCCTACTTCGAGTGCCTGCACGAGTTGAAGTTGATCGTCGACTTGATGTACGAGGGTGGCATCGCCAAGCAGCGCTGGAGTGTTTCGGACACCGCCGAGTACGGGGACTACGTCTCCGGACCGCGCGTGATCGACCCGAGTGTCAAGGAGAACATGAAGGCTGTCCTCGCGGACGTCCAGAACGGCACCTTCGCGGAGCGGTTCATCAAGGATCAGCGGAGTGGCGCAGCGGAGTTCCAGGAACTCCGCGCCAAGGGTGAGAAGCACCCGATCGAGGCGGTCGGCCGTGAGCTGCGCAAGATGATGAGCTGGGTCAAGAAGTCCGATGACGATTACGTCGAGGGCACAGCAGCACGCTGATCGTGAGATGAGTCGATCCGAGGACCGCACGAAACTGTGCGTCTCGTGTGGTCGGGAGATGGCGTGGCGGAAGTCCTGGGCTCGGAACTGGGACGCGGTCCGCTATTGCTCGGACGCGTGCCGGCGGCACGGAGTCTCCGGAGCCGATCGCGAGTTGGAGGGGTTGATCCTCTCCATGCTCGCCTCACGCCCGCGAGCTGCGACCCTGTGTCCCAGTGAGGTGGCGTGCCAGATGTCCGCGGACTGGCGTCCGCTGATGGAGCCGGTGCGACGTGCGGCGCGCAGACTGGTCGCCGAGGGGCGAGTCGAGATCTGTCAGGGGGGTCGCGTGGTCGATCCGTCGCGCGCCCGTGGACCGATACGGATCCGGCTTGTCACCTGACGTGCTCCGTGCCCCCGCCCTCGACCGCGACGAGGTCATGCGCTGGGTGGAGCGACACCTCGCTCCCGTCCTTCGTGGACCTGTGGTTGCCAGCCCCCTGATCGGTGGGCAGGGCGCTGCGGACTCGGCACTCGCGCGGCTCGACATCAGTGGCTACGCCCATCGACGTAACGAGGTGTACCCACGGGAACGACGCGGTGCCTCGGGCCTCTCGCCCTTCATCCGACATGGACTGCTCTCCCTGCCCCGTGTCTGGCGGGAGGTGGATGGTCCGCCGCAGGATCGTGCGAAGTTCCGCGATGAGTTGCTGTGGCAGGAGTACGCGCGCCATCTCTACGCGCGTCTCGGTGCGGCCACGCGCCACTCGCTGCGCTTCGCGGTGCCGGAGTACTCCGATCAGGACGGACCAGGACGTTGGGGCGCTGAGGGGTTGTGCGTCGATGAGTCCCTGCGCGAACTCCGGGAGACTGGGTGGATCACCAACCAGCAACGGATGTGGTTGGCGTCGCATTGGACGGTTCGCGAGGGTCACGGCTGGCGAGTGGGGGAGGACGACTTCTTCCGTTCCCTCCTCGACGGATCCCGCGCCGCCAACCGACTCGGGTGGCAGTGGACGGTGGGTGCACTGACGGGCAAGCCCTACGGGTTTAGCCGGTGGCAGGTCACCACTCGGGCACCCGGGTTGTGCGATCGGTGCCACCTTCGGGCGAACTGTCCGATCGAGGAGTGGCCCGAGGCCGGTGAGCCGGAACCGCGCACCGTGGTCGACCCGTTGATGCGACGTGACCCGGATCCCGAGCTCACCGGTGGCCCGCGGGATGCGCAGGTCACCGCCGAGCCGGAGCTCGTATGGCTCACCGCCGAGAGTCTGGGAGACGGTGACCCGGCCCTGGCGGCGCACCCCGATGTGCCCGCGGTGTTCGTCTTCGACCGGGCCTTGCTCACTCACCTGCGTCTGTCGCCATCGAGACTCGTATTCCTCACCGAGTGTCTCGCCGACCTTGCTGAGCGTCGAGACCTGCGCGTGTACCTGGACGAGCCGAGGGCTGTCTTGGAGGGGAGACGGATCGCGTGCACCTTCACCCCCGTCCCGGGATGGCGTCGCCGTTCCATGGGGATGGACATCGTGGCCCTGCATCCGTGGCCGTGGTTGCGGAAGGTTGGCGCAGGGCCGCTGACGTCATTCTCGGCGTGGCAGACCTCGTCCCGCGGATCTGGGCGCGGGCGAAGCCGCCGCTAAGATCGCGCGGTGACCAAGCCGCGCGTGTTGATCGCTGAGGAACTCTCACCTGCGACCGTCGAGGCACTCGGTCCCGATTTCGAGATCGTCCATTGCGACGGTGCTGATCGTGCAGCCTTGCTCGCCGCGATCTCCGACGTCGACGCGATCCTCGTTCGTTCGGCAACACAGGTGGATGCCGAGGCGATCGCGGCTGCCCCGCGGCTGAAGGTCGTGGCCCGCGCCGGCGTTGGCTTGGACAACGTCGATGTCAAGGCGGCCACCCAGGCAGGTGTCATGGTGGTCAACGCCCCGACGTCAAACATCGTGAGTGCCGCAGAACTTGCCGTGGGGCTGCTGCTCGCCAGCGCCCGCAACATCGTCCCCGCCAACTCGGCCCTGCACAAAGGCGAGTGGACGCGCTCCAAGTACACCGGCGTGGAGCTCGCGGACAAGACCGTGGGAATCGTCGGGCTCGGTCGCATCGGGATTCTCGTCGCGCAGCGTCTATCCGCGTTTGGTGTGCGGTTGGTCGCCTACGACCCCTATGTTCAGCCCGCCCGCGCTGCGCAACTCGGCGTCCGGATGATGCCCCTGGATGAACTCCTGGCGGAGTCGGACTTCATCACGGTGCACCTGCCGAAGACACCCGAGACCGTGGGATTGATCGGGGAGGATGCGCTCCGCAAGGTGAAGCCGAGCGTTCGCATCATCAACGCGGCCCGTGGCGGGATCGTCGATGAGGATGCGCTGTATCGGGCGATCTCGGAAGGGCGCGTCGCCGGTGCCGGCCTCGACGTCTACGCGAAGGAACCCTGCACCGATTCACCGTTGTTCACCCTCGAGTCCGTCGTCGCGACCCCCCATCTGGGTGCCTCGACGGACGAGGCGCAGGAAAAGGCGGGCATCGCGGTGGCGCGCTCCGTGCGTTTGGCGTTGGCGGGGGAGCTGGTCCCGGATGCCGTGAACGTGCAGGGCGGCCAACTCGCCGCCCCAATCCGCCCCCTCGTCCCGCTGGCCGAGAAGGTCGGCCAGATCGCAAGTTCGCTCGCCTCGGATGCAGTCGAACGCGTGGACGTGGAGGTTCTCGGCGATGTCATCGAGCACGATGTCCGCGTTCTAGAGCTCTCCGCACTAAAGGGTGTCTTCCAGATCCTCGTGCACGATCCGGTCTCCTTCGTCAATGCCCCGGTACTGGCCGAGCAGCGGGGGGTGGAAGTCGCGCTCACCACCGAAGCCGATTCCGGGGATCACCGCTGTCTGGTGCGCGTCATCCTGACTCTCACGGGCGGCTCGACCGTGTCCATCGCGGGTACGGTCACGGGCTCAAGGAACGTCTCCAAGGTCGTCGAAATCGATGGGTTCGATGTGGACGTTCCGATCAGCGATCACCTCGCGATATTCCGGTATCACGACCGCCCGGGTGTCGTCGGTGTCGTGGGACGCATCCTCGGCGAGGCGGGAGTCAACATCGGGAGCATGCAGGTGAGCCGCGACGACACCGGTCACGCGCTCATCGTGCTGAGCGTCGATTCAGCGATACCAACGGAATCCCTCGATGCCATCACGTCCCATATTGACGCCCATTCCGGTCGTGCCGTCGCCTTGGTGTGAGGTCACCGCACGGCCCGATTCACCGCACTAATGATCGCCTTCAGTGACGACGTCGTGATCGAGGGATCGATGCCGACACCCCACAACACCTTTCCGTCGACGGTGCACTCGAGGTAGGAAGCTGCTGTTGCATCGCCACCCGCGCTCATCGCGTGTTCGGCGTAGTCGAGTACCCGAACGTCGATGCCATGGGACCCCAATGCCGCGCAGAAGGCAGCGATCGGTCCATTGCCGACCCCGTTAAGCGCCACCTCAGCACCGCCGTCGAGCAGCACCACGTCGACCGTGGTGTCGCCATCCACGGCGCTGTCCTGCTTGACCGACTTGAGCGCGAACCGACCCCATGGTGCCTTGGGGTCCGGCAGGTACTCCGCGGAGAAGGTCGACCACATGTCCTCGGGCGTTACCTCCCCGCCCTCGTTGTCTGTGACGTTCTGAATGACCTGTGAGAACTCGATCTGGAGGCGCCGTGGGAGTTCGAGGCTGTGTTCCGTGCGCATGATGTAGGCGACCCCGCCCTTGCCGGACTGGCTGTTGACCCGGATGACCGCCTCATAGGTGCGGCCGACGTCCTTGGGGTCGATGGGCAGGTAGGGGACTTCCCACCGGAAGTCGTCCACGGGCGCACCGGCAGCCGCCGCATCGACTTCCATCGCGCGGAATCCCTTGTTGATTGCGTCCTGATGGGAACCCGAGAACGCTGTGTAGACGAGATCGCCACCGTATGGGTGACGCTCGTGCACAGGGATCTGGTTGCAGTACTCCACGGTCCGCCGGATGCCGTCGATATCGCGGAAGTCGATCTGGGGATCGATCCCCTGACTGAACAGATTCATTCCCAGGGTGACGAGGCAGACGTTGCCCGTACGTTCACCATTGCCGAAGAGGCACCCTTCGATACGGTCCGCACCGGCCATGTATCCGAGTTCCGCGGCGGCAACCGCTGTCCCGCGGTCGTTGTGCGGGTGCAGGGACAGCACGACGGAGTTTCGGCGCGCAAGATTGCGGTGCATCCACTCGATCGAGTCCGCGTAGACGTTGGGCGTAGCCATCTCCACGGTGGCCGGGAGATTGAGAATCACCTTGCGGTCCGGAGTCGGCTGCCAGACGTCGGTGACCGCGTTGCAGACATCACGTGCGAATTCGAGTTCGGTACCGGTGTAGGACTCGGGGGAGTATTCGAAGTAGATCTCGGTGTCGCCCGCCATCTCGTCGGCGAACTTCTGGCACAGCTGTGCGCCATGGACGGCGATGTCGCGGATGCCATCCATGTCGAGTCCAAACACCACGCGACGCTGCAGGGTGGACGTCGAGTTGTAGAGGTGCACGATGGCCTGCTTGGAGCCTCGCACGGATTCGAAGGTGCGCTCGATCAGGTGCTCGCGCGACTGGGTCAGGACCTGGATCACCACATCGTCGGGGATCAGGTCCTCTTCGATGATCTGGCGGACGAAGTCGAAGTCCGTCTGGGATGCGGAGGGGAAGCCCACCTCGATCTCCTTGTAGCCCATCGAGACGAGGAGTTGGAACATCCGCAGCTTGCGCGAGGGGGTCATCGGGTCGATGAGTGCCTGGTTCCCATCGCGCAGGTCAACGGCGCACCAGCGCGGTGCCTGGGTGATCACCGCCGAGGGCCAGGTGCGGTCGGGAAGGTCGATCGGGGTGAACGGGCGGTAGCGCTGGAATGCCATGGGGGACGGCTTCTGCGCCGTCCGTGTCACGTAGTTCTGGGGGGTGTCGCTCATGTCTGCTCCTCGTCGTTGGCCGGAACCGGCCACGCAGCACTCCCGCGACGAGGAGGCCGGGTGTCTAGGCCTCGCCGCGGCTGCGAAGGAGCAGGAGCGAACGCACGGGAGGAGGGTAGCAGGATGGAGCCATGGGCCTGGAGGCACTGGGGGAGCCGAAGTACATCCTGCTGACCACCTACCGGAAAGACGGGACGGCGGTTGCGACCCCGGTGTGGTGCGTGCGCGACGGCGCAACCCTCCGGGTGACCACCCGGGGTTCCTCGGGCAAGGCTCGGCGCATCCGCAACAACGACCAGGTGGCGGTCGCGCCCTGTGACATGCGCGGACGCCCCCAGGGGCCGTCGGTCCCCGCGTCGGCGCGGATCGATGAACCGGATCGGTCGGCGGAGACCGCCCGCCTGGTCGCTCGACGGTATGGGCTGATCGGCTGGTTCATGCTGCGTAAGTCGGATCCCGACAGGGTGGGGATCACGGTCACCTCGTAGTGACCACAACGCCGTGACTACCCTTCGCCCATGCCCACCACCTTGAATCTTGCGTTGATCCCCGGCGACGGAATCGGCACGGAAGTTGTTGCCGAGGCAATGAAGGTTCTCGACGCGATTGCGCCCGCCGCTGATCTCCAGGTGCGCGCCACCGAGTACGACCTGGGGGCTCGCCGCTACAACGCGACGGGGGAGTTGCTCACCCCGGCGATGGTTGAGGAGCTGCGCACATACGACGCAATCATGTTGGGTGCCATCGGGCACCCCTCGGTTCCGTCCGGTGTCCTTGAACGCGGCGTCCTGCTTCCGCTCCGATTCGAACTCGACCATCACGTGAATCTCCGGCCGGTGAAGCTCTATCCCGGAGTCACCGGACCGCTCGCCGGGAAGGGGCCCGAGCAGATCGACTTCGTCGTGTGTCGTGAGGGCACGGAAGGCCCGTACGTCGGTGCGGGAGGTGTGCTGCGTCGCGATACCCCCCAGGAGGTCGCAACGGAGGAGAGCTTGAACACCGCCTTCGGGGTGGAGCGCATCGTGCGTGATGCCTTCGACCGCGCGATGCGGCGGCGGAAGCACGTGACCCTCGTCCACAAGACGAACGTGCTGGTGAACTCCGGCAGTCTGTGGAAGCGCGTCTTCGACCGGGTCGCGCGTGAGTATCCGGATGTGGCAACCGACTACCAGCACGTTGATGCGGCAGCGATGTTCTTTATCACGCAGCCCGAGCGTTTCGACGTTGTGGTCACGGACAATCTCTTCGGGGACATCCTCACCGATATCGGTGCGGCCATCGGAGGTGGAATCGGACTCGCAGCAAGCGGGAACATCGATCCCTCCCGCAGCAATCCGTCGATGTTCGAACCGGTGCACGGCTCGGCCCCGGATATCGCGGGCCAGGGCAAGGCCGATCCAACCGCGACGGTGATGTCCTTGGCGATGCTGCTCGACCATGTCGGCCAGGAGGATGCCGCGGCCTGGGTGGAGGCGGCGGTCGTGGCGGACCTCAGCACGCGTGGGTCCGCGCCCCGGTCGACCTCCGAGGTGGGAGATGCGCTCACCGCTGCTGCGGTGGCCGCGTCGGGTCGGTAGTTTCCTGCCATGACCACCATGGAGACGGGCACGGCCCTATGGCCGATCACCCTGTCACCGGGTCCTTCTCGGAGCGCCGAGGAGCGTCAACGCATCCTCGCTGATCCCGGTTTCGCCAAGCACCCGACGGACAACATGGTCCACGCGGTGTGGACTGCGGATGAGGGCTGGCATGACGCAGAGCTCATTCCCTATGGACCACTGTCCTTCGATCCATCCACGAACTTTTTGCACTATGGCCAATCCATCTTTGAGGGACTCAAGGCCTACCGGCACTCTGATGGCTCGATCAAGACATTCCGTCCGTTCCGCAACGCGGGCCGTTTCGCGGCGTCGGCCCGTCGCCTTGCCATGGCCGAACTCCCCAAGGAGTTGTTCGTCGGCTCGATCGAAGCGCTCGTGCGACAGGACCGTGACTGGGTGCCCGGGGACCAGGAGCGTTCGTTGTACCTGCGTCCGTTCATGCTCGGGACCGAGGTGGGTCTCGGAGTGCGCCCGTCGAATAGGTACGACTACTACCTCATTGCTGCTCCCGCCGGTGC